>Ga0233432_10001110_pt1 | contig 25984 bp, 45 predicted proteins | sample SI_122_August201_6_FD_179870 | JGI IMG/M metagenome (GOLD analysis project Ga0233432, IMG submission 179870) | Seawater microbial communities from Saanich Inlet, British Columbia, Canada - SI_122_August2016_10_MG | ecosystem: Environmental > Aquatic > Marine > Inlet | place: Canada: British... | reverse complement strand
TACGATAACCTCTGCCTCTTTCGGGACTGAGTTCCATTACCTCTCGTGGAAAATCAAAGACTATCTGCATATCAATCACTTTTATATTTCTTAGCGATTTCGTTAATAACCTTAGTAAGTTCCTGTTTATCCTGTAACAGTGTAGTGTTCAATGTTAGGTACATCGTACCTTTAGGGCCAGTCGCTTCTTCGTCAAATTCAAACAGCGTCGTTTGTATGGCGATACTGTGCGTCTTGTGTTTGCCCAAATGACTAAACGAAGCCCTCACTGGTCGCTTCACTGCGTTCTGCAATTGGATTTCAATGTTTCTTTTTGTTTCAGGTATGTTTTCTATTCTTATCATAATCATTCCTCCTTGTAACTGTCAAGGTATTCTTGAGGGTTGTCGCTTCCTTCCCAACTTGGGCAAATTGATTTGAAATTGCACCAAGCGCATTTACCTGCGCTTGCCTTGGTCGGGAAGTTTTCTGTGAGGTACGCTGTCAGCAGTGCCGCCTTGAGTCGCTCTACTCGTTTTCTGAATGTTGTCCAAGTCCTACCGGTCGCTGGCTCGTAGGTGATTTTGTTCACGCCACGCTGTTCGTACCCGTACTTGTTCAACGGGTCCAACTTCGCAGTGTTACCCGACGGATATACCCAGCCCCAATGCGAAACATCTTGGTAGGGGTGGTCAGCGACCTGTAACAGATACTTGTAGAACGCCATCTCTTGTCGCATAGATTCCAACTTGAACTTGGAGTCCTTCCATTCGTCTTGGCGGTTCTTGGTCTGAACCCACTTCCCGGTCTTCAACTCCATGAGTGCATAGGTACCCTCATCTGTCGCATAACCTCGGTCAATACTCCCAGCAAAATGGATGGGAATTGTGTGGACTTCGCCATTGAATTCAAATTCTTCTTCAACGAATGCGTGAATTTCCAATTCGTTGATGACAGGGAGATAGTTCTCCTTACCACCAGCGAGTAGTCTCGCTAAGTCCCAACGGATTCTTTGCTCAATAGACGGGCCTTCCCCAAGTACATACTCTTGTTCAGGTATGACACTGAGAGCCAGTTGTAAAGCCTCCTCAGTCTTATTCCTCTGCATCAGTGTATGTAGTTCGTCAAGGACAGGGGGTACATTGTCGTAGAATACCTCAATGGCTTCGTGTACATTGTTCCCCTTCATCATAGCGTCACTTGACGGTTCAGGGAGGCGGTGAATGCGTTTGTACTCGTACTGCTTTGGGCAGTAGTCAAAGTCACTCGTTAGGCTGGATTTGGTCATACGGAGCATCTTTTCATGTCCGGGTTTCCATTGGTAAGTTGACTTAGCGTATGCGCTCCAATCTCTATCACTCATTCTTCCATCTCCATTTCAATTAGTTTCTGTAGGTACACGGCTAAGTCCATTGCTTCTTCTTGTGCATGAACGAGCCATTCAAGGCGGGATAGCGGCGCAGTCTCCATAGTAACTCCATACTTACTTAGGCCGACCGCCGCTCGTTGTGCAATTTTCTTACATACTTCATCTTCTATTCTGCTCATTTTATCACCAGTATTGTTTGGGCATAGCCGCCCCGCTTGCTCTTTCCAAGTCCCAACTGAGGGCTTTGAAAATAGGCTTGAGTTTAGCCTTTATGAGTTTGTCAACCATGAGGTCGTAGTTCAGCGTAAAGCCAGCCAAATCGCTGGCTTCTTCGTATGCTACTACATCTATAGAAGGCAGGCCGTCGGGGGTGCGACTGATGTAAGTCCAGTTCACACTGTCCCCTTGACCGTAGTGGGCCTTCTTAGCAATGTGCTCGTTGTAATACCTTGCCGCCTTGACTGCTCCTCCTGCCGTCTCTGAGTATTCTCCGAGACGCTTCTGTAGCCTTGTAGTGGTAGCGAGGTCACTGGGTTCCACATCTCCACGCTTGATGCGCTTCGCAAGTGGTCTGACCAGTTGGATAACTTCTTCCTCTTCTGCTCCCGTACAGATGGCTGTCAAGACATCGTTCTCAAGGTTCTTGGAGATAGGGGAGAGGGTGCTGATTTTACCCCACCTTGCGCTCTTTACCTTGCCCTCGTCTTCGGGAGGGTAGGAACAGATACCGTAGTAGAGGTTCTTACCTCCTACAATCCAATAGGGCATGTAAGCCTCAAATTCAACGATGAGGTGACTGGCGTCTTGCTTACGCTGAATCACCTCAGTCAAGTGTTTAGCGAGGTCGTGGGCCTCTTCAAAGGGAACTTCAACGAAGGCTGAATCTGTATGCCCGTAGAGGGCACTATAGCCAGCCGCCTCGGATTCTTCCATGAGGCCCTTGATTGCTTCACGGCCACACGCAGTGATAGCCGAAGCAATATCAAAGTCGCACCAGCCCCAATAACCACTGGCGGTCGCACCGTACAGTGAAGCCATGACACGCTTAACAGCGAGTTGCAAGGTGTTCCATCCGTTTCTCTCAGACTCGGTGGAGGCTTCTCGCATTCGCTTCTTGTAGTCGTCTCGGACTTCAAACAGTTCAGAGACCATGCTCGGTAATAGGGCAGGTACACCTTGACGCCAACAAGTACCGTCAGGTAATTGCCTGACATTTTCTTGGTCGGCCATGTCCTTGGGAACTTGTGTTTCCCATGACAGGTTGTGAGATAGAATAAGTGATGGATAGAGACCCTTGTAGTCAACGCAGGCTACGCCTTCGTATCTACCGGGTCGTGGAGGTGGGATGAATGCACCCTCGTACTCCTGTTTTTCTTGCATGGACTTGGAAGGTGCCTTCCATTCAGTCCTGCGTTGAAGTAGTCCTCGTGCGAAACGAGTGACATTGTGACAAGAGCGGAAACTAACGCCACAGAATCGTTGCAGTGATAGGAAGAAATCCAATACATGGTTGTCTTCGTCTATGTGCTTGAGGAGGAATGTGTCAACCATACAGTAGTCAACATACTCGTCAAATCGCTCAGTCCACCCAGTGAAGACATCCATGTCCAACTTACCACCGTAGTTACACATTCGTGCAATGGTGTCCAGTTTGAGATTCTTCAACTGAGGCTTACCGCTGTCCTTCCATACACGCTCAAAGCCACTACCGCTTCTCATCGGTGCCGCTGTGTCAAAGCACAGTCTACCGATGATAGGTTGGTCCACATAGTCGTATGACCCTTTGCTGGGCCGTAGAACCCTACCCAGCGGGCTGAGCCTGCGGAAGTTCTTGAGACGCTTAGTAAGATGAGGTAGGTCAGCCCACATGATAGCGTGGGCTACGAAGATGTCAGGGTCGCATTCGTCCAAGTAGTCAAGGAATGCAGTGTGCATTTCCTGTTCTGAGCCGTACAGATGGCGTTCGTAAGTCAGTGGGACTTGCTCGCCCTTGTACTCGTATTCGGTGACCTTCTCCTCAACAGAGTGACGGCTACTGTAAAGGTCACGAGGGTTACCCTTCTCCCAACAGAACGCTACATGGCGATTGGTGTAACTGTCAATGACAGCCATTACTGTTGTCTCATGTGTCTTTGTGTCCCATTCAAGGTCAAAGTGCCATACCCGTGGCTTCCAGTCCGGCATATCTTGTACAGTGTCAATGAGGTACCTGTCCTGTAAACTGAGGTCGGCTTCCCATGTTTTCTGAAACCGCCTCGCCATGTCTCGGATGTCACCTTGTCGGTAAGCGTAAACCTTGACTAACTTCTCTTCCGTCCTTAGACCAATCGCAGTGTCTTCCCAGTCTATTGATGCACCGGGGTAATCATCAATGACTCGTTCGGCATAGCGAAGAGAGGTGTCTGCTGAAATCCAAAAGTAAGGTCGGAAGTCAGTGACAGTCTCTTCAATGAGGTTACCCTCTGCATCACGCCATCTCTTGTAGATGTGGTCAGGCCCTTCGGGGTCAGGTCGGAAGGTGTCAATTATCACTCTTCCTCCTCCAGTAATACATACTCTACATAGGCGTTACAATTGGAGCAGTGAAGGTGTGCAATGATACCGGGACGCTCGTAACCCATGTCTTCTGCATCTTGGTCGGAGCCCCAAATTAGGCGTCCACCACAGAACCAACAGACATCACGGCGGTCGTTGTTGACATATTGATAGTTACCGCTCATACTCAGTCCTCCTCGTATACTTGGTCTATGACAACCATCAAGAAATCGGTAGCAGTCTGCTCAAGAATGAGTACAGTCTCGTCACCAGTGTGTAGTTCAAACTCACCGCTTGGTAGGTTACTGAGTAATTCCGGTAACCATTTATCAAAGGCTGACCTAACAGGCATACCGTTAGACTCAACATCAGCAAGTGGGGCTCTGACGAACATCTTTCCTGTAGCGGTTTTACCGCCACGGATGACCAGTTCATCTCCTTCGGGGTCAAACTCGGTCTTACATGCGAACTTGTCACCCAAGACTTTCTTGAAACCAGTAGCAGGTTTCAGCGAGTCTGCTGAGACTTTGGCGTGATGTGTCAACGGTATGTTGAACCATGTACGCCACATACTGTCCCGTGCATTCTCAATGGTCTTGGTCATCAACCCGACCTTCTTCTGTGACTCAATGTAGGAAGTCGTTGGAATCTGTAGACTTGTATTACCACAGCGAATGTGTAGAGTACCGGTTTTACCTTGCTGACTGAACTGCAACTCAGGTATCTTACTGGTACCAAGGAACGCTTTCATCTTCGGTATGTCCGAGATGTACAGGTTGCCCGGAGTACCGTCAGTGCATTCCACTTGTCGTGAAATGTAATGGGTACTCTTAGCAACTGCGGCGTGAATACTTTCACGGTTGACCGTGATAGCAATGTCCATCAAATCCTTGCCGAAGCAATTCAAAAACGAATTCAACTTATCTCTTGATATTGTAAATGCTGACATAATAAAGCCTCACAAACTACAGGCGGGGGAAACGGGTGATAGGAAAAACAGTAGCCCTACTAAGAAAACCTACATAGCCGGTTGAAACGCATCCCGTTATTACTGGCAAACCCCCATGTGTAGTGATAATTGTTCAGATAACACCGTCCCGTAGTTCAGGTAGTCCGTACCACTGTGCGTCTTCACCTTTCTTGGTGACGAAGTACAGTCGCTCTTGGTTGAGTAGATTTGGATTGGTCTTGCTCTTGTAGAATTCAGCAGTGTAGCGTGTCTCACCGGTTAGAGCACCGTCGTTGTTACGGACAGGCTTTGACTTGACCCACACGATTTGGAAGAGGTCTTTGTTAGCACTCTTCTCCCACACAATCTTGAATCCTTCGTGACTCAGTAGACCGTCATCAGGCTTCAAGTGAGTCTCCCAGTAAACATCTACACCGAGACGGTTGAGTTTCTGACAGATAGCCGTTAGTTGCTTGAAACGAGTAGAGCGAATGCTCCAGTTCCATCCAATCTCTTGATTGAGTTTGGCGTGACTTGCTTCAACAGCGTCGGTCGCCTTCATGTCAAGGTCGTAAATCTTCATACAGTTGATGCACATTTCGTCGTACTGGTCTACACCAGTGACGATGAATGTCTTGAGCAGTTGCCCTTCATATCCCTTCTCTGCTTGACGCTCTGCTTGTTCAACTGCGTATTTACCAACATCCATTGCTCGGTTGTAACTGGCTAAGTAGTTGTAAGCGGTTCTGTCTTCTTGTTGCATAACCCACGGGGAGAAGATGCGGAAATCCCGATTGTCTCCATAGTGTGCTTGTTTACAGGACAGGCCACCGTTGTCATGGTCAAGTACAATTGCGAGACCATCAGGGTGCTTGTGTACATGTGCGTCCATGGCGAGACCTGTCTTGCCGTTACCTTCGTGACCTACAAAGGCAAGGAAGGTAGAACTCGGTGCGATTTCAGGAGGGCTTGCTTGTGCTTCCATCTCCAAGGCGATACCGGGGAACTTACTGATGAACTCAGCCGATGTTGTAGGTACAGTCTTAGCACCGTTATCTGTGACGACAACTGTGTCCACTACTGGGGTCTGCTTCATTGGTTCAGTTACCACTTGCTCTTTCTGAATCTTAGCGAGTTCAGGTACCTTCAATTGATTATTGTTACTTGCTTCATTTCCTTCTGCTAATGCTTCCCAACTCATATTCATTCACCTCTAAATTGATTCAAACTTGTGTCACCTACGCCACCCGCTGGTCGGGCAGTTCGTGGTGGAATGTAAATACCGAGAGCGGACATTGATGGTTGCATCTCGTTTTGATATGGGCGCAACTTGAGTCGTCCAACGACAATGACACTGGTCTTCTCGTTGTATGGCCTGACATTGCCCTTGACATCTGTGTATTCAAACACATTGTCACGGTCGTGCATTGAGCCGGAAACCCAAACGGTCACAGGGTCAACGCCTTGTCCGTAGATTTGTAGACGGTAGGAGCGACCTGTAGGGTCGTACTCACTGTCCATTGGTTCACGGTTCAAGTAAGTCACAAGACCACGAGTGATGACAATCGGATTGAGCGTCATACCGTTCTTGGTGGTAATCTTACGCTCAGGGTGAGCCTCAAGTAGTTCGTCCAAGGGTACATACTCACTGTGCATCTTTGCATTGACGAGCAGTCGCTCAGCACTGAACGCTGTGCGTAGATTCTCAGGGAGCCAACTGTCAGTGTATTCCACAGTCTCGTGGAAGTTGTTGTTGGTGTAGAGTGTGTCCGAATCTTTCTTGGTCGGCTCAATGGTATGAATGCGACAAGCAATCCACTGTGTGTAGTTTGCTTCCATGGCCTTACCTTGTAGATTGACACGCCATAGTTTGATGTCGCTTCCACCTTCTCTTGAACCCAAGAAGTAAGCGGCCTTGCTGAGACTCTGAGGGGCGACAGGTTTTACTTTCCCATCACGCTCATTGAGTAGACAAAGAATCATGTCGTTGTATTCAAATCCGAACCAAGGTAGGTCGCTTCCGTTGACACGCTCTTCTGTCTCGTTACCGTTGATGCACCACTTGCCCTCTTTGGCGGTCAAGATACCTATCTGCTTGGTGTTGATGGCCTTATCACGGTCGTTTCGGAACATCGTCATTGCCTTGTCGTACATGTTCTTTCGGTTGTCTCTTGGTTCATCTTCTGTACCGACGAACATACCAACATAAGCGACGGTTTCTCGTTGTCGTCCAGCGGATGCGTTTCGGGTTTCAACGACGAATTGCTCTGACCATTGGCTTAGGTAAAAGTGGTCTTCGGCAAAAGGGTCTTCCACCAAAAATTCTTCTTTCAACCAATCGTGAAACTTGTTAGCCGCTTCACCAATCTGTATTCCAAACTTTTCGGCATAGCCTTCAAGCCTTTTCAGCACATCTTCCGGGTATTTTCTGTTTTCCATATTTATTCCTCCATATTTTTTCTTAGTTTTGCAACAAAGTATTCCACAAACGACAAGTCGTCATCCGGCCATTGTGTTGACAGGACAGCGAATTCGCCATATGTGAGCATGAAATTGTACCAGTCGCTTTCACTTTCCATGAGCGGCTTAGCACGGTAACGAAGTCCTTGCAGGACTCCGAATCGGGATTGCCCTGACTCCAATGCTTGGGTCAAGTAGGCAGTAAGTTTCGGGAAATCATTCCCCATGAGATTGAGAGCGGCTTTGTTGAGATAAGAGGTGTCCCTGCGAATACCTTCACTAAGAGCACTGGGCTCTTTGTTCAGTCCGTCCAAGGTATCTATCGCTTTTCTCAGCGAGCCGCCTGTAGATTTGATAAGGTGCGGTAGGTGTTCCTTCCACACTTGGGGAAGTCCTTCTTCGTCAATGATGTATTCCAAGCGACCAGTGTTGTCATGACTAATCGGCTTGAAGTGGAATGTAAGGCACCTGTCTCTAATCGCATTGTGAATAGGACCGATGTCATTAGCAGTGAGAATGAATACTGTAGTTGTGTGGCTCTCTTCCATGACCTGTCGGAGTGCCTTTTGAGCAGGAGTTGTATAACTTTCAAACTCGTCCATGAATTCAATACGACGAGCGACTCCCAGTCCCTTCTGCTTACTGATACGCTTCAACTCTCTTACAGAGTCAATGCCTCTGTCGTCACTGGCGTTGGTAACACGGAAGTTCATAGGGTCAAAGTATTCACCGAGCATATCTTTAGCCAGTGCATAAGCCGCACTGGTCTTACCAACACCCGGTGGGCCGACGAGTAGAATGTTAGGAGGGCAGGAATCAATGGCCCAAGTCTTAGCGGACTTGAGGAACTCATCGCACCCTGTCAGGTCATCCAAAGTGGATGGTCTGTACTTCTCTCTCAAATTCATAAAAATCCGCTCCATTTCCTTTATTGTCAGTTTATAAGGACTTTTTCTCAGCCACTCATTTCTATCAGGTCTGTTAGTTGAGATACATCGCTGTACCCCAACCCATCATCAAGATAAAGTAACTCTGCTTTCTCCAGTGTCAGGTCACTCAGCGAGAACTCACTGAGTTCAATGACCACAGTCATGGCGTACTCATCTACAGGAAGCCAGTCCTGTCCTGCGAGTACCCCTTGTAAAGCAAGTCGTTGACGCATGTGCTGAGCGACTTCTACATTTAACTGCATCTGCCCAACTTCATAGGTTTCGTACCCATCCATGGCTGAAAGCCTCACATGTGTCTCAAACTGTTCGTCACGCCTAACAGCGGCGACGAGGAGGTTGATGTGGAAGGCATCCTTGAGGATGGCCCATCCACCGTTACCTCCCAGCGATATTCCACCAGCAGTTACGAATCTCAACTTCTCACCTTCTTCCAAAGTCTCAAGCAAATGAGTGAAATCTGTGGAAGTAGGTACAAACTTACCTGTACGCAGGGGAGCCGATAGTTCCAGCCTTGACAGAATGTCAGCCCTATCCTTGTAGTCTTCTTTGTAGATGTTCCAGTTGTCGTCAAGAGCAAAGATGTCTGTGACATACTTCACTTCTAAGCCGTCTGCCTCTACCTCAAAGATGGCTTCTGTTTCCGAGTAAGGTAGTGTCATCGGTTTACCCATGACTTGCTTGTGTCGGTTGTAGAGTACACCCTTGAATGTACCCTTTGGAAATTCTGTGATGTGCAGGTATCGCCTCTCGCCCGTAATGACTTCGGCATACACATCTTCGGGCGTGGTAAGTTTGTCCCACGCTCTATAGACCGGGCCAAGGAAAGCCTGTCCCGGTTGCATGGTTCTAACTTCCATGTCTATTTTGTCACTGTAAATCCGCTGAATAATTTCAGCAGGTGTCATTGTTTGGAGCATGATATTGATTGATTGGAGGCTTTGGGCCCCCTTGTCTGACGCATAAGATACCACTTGTAGGAAGCGGTTGATAGGCATTGGTGGTCGCTCGTCAGTAGCACGACCCCAAAATAATAGGGCTTCTTTCTCATTCATTTTGCTGGTAATTTTGAAGAAGCCTTCGTCTCTGATTCTCGCCATGAGAGCCAGTGCTTGCTTGACAGTCAAGCCTTGTCCTCCGTACTCTGCTGACTCCAAGGCCAGTAGCGGTACCATCGGTTTACCTGCAAGTGATTCGTCCCACACCAATGGAGAGATGGACAACTTACTACAGATGTCTTCTCGTAGTTCTCTGAACGAGATGAACTGCCTTGGGTATCTTGAATACTCAGGGTAGTACATGTCAATTAACTGAGAACTATCATCAATGGAGTTGTCCACTCCTTGACGAATCATGTCAACGATTCGCCTGAAATACTGAGCACGGTTTTCGGCATCGGTCATGTAGTTCCGATAGAGGTTACGCAGGTGTTCTGCGATTGTAGAAGCCTCAGCGAGTAGCATCCGTTTCCCTCAGTTCTTTGAGGGTATGTTGGATTGCCTTAGCAAGTGAACTCGCATCCTCAAGGCTAAGCCTCACGCCCTCTCTCGTGAAGCCCTCTCCTTTGGGATGCTCTATTGTTCTCCTGACACGGATGTCAATTTTAGGCTCAGCATTACCGTGCGGGTCTGCCGTGGCCATGACGACCTCTGCCTTCCCACGCCAACGCTGGGTAGTGGCTGGTACTCGCCAGCGGATTTCTTGTTCAAACCCTCTGCCCATTCTCAGTCCTCCTTTGTGAATACGATAGCGCAAGGTACGGGCCAGCCCTTTGCGCTCTTGATACAGATACCTATGTCTCGCCCGTTCTCTTCGCCCCACTTGACAAGTGCTTCGTGCATTGCCTTAATCTTAGGGTGGTAGTTGTACTTGGATGGGTGAAACTGTATCACTTGACCGGGCACTATGTCCTCGTGTACCGTGATGGTTCCCCACTCTTCAAAATCTAATTCGGTTGTCATTCATCCAACTCCTTCGGCCAAGTTACCATTGAGTAGCACTCTTCGCACAACTCATCAAAATCGTCAGTGGAATCACAGTCCTCTCCTTTGCACATTATACATTCGCTCACGCCGTCACCTCCACGCCATAGTATTCCATGATACTTCTAACCCTATCAACAACCAATTGTCTGTTTCTATTGTATTCTGTATGACCTGTGCAATTCATGTAATGCCCTTTCGGGTCTAATTCTTTCATGGCCTTAACAAGAGCCTTCGTCATTTCTTCATAATCTTTCTTCAATATCACGCCGTCACCTCCACGCTTTCGTCACTATAACCTGCATCACGCATACAGTCTAAATCACAGAAAATATCCGGCCCACGATTACCCCTGTAAGCATAGACATAGAAAGCATCAGCAGGTATCTTACATTGACAATTATAGCAAGGTGCGATGTATTTTTCACTCACGCCGTCACCTCCACGCCTCGCCACCAGTCGGGAGCAGGTGTTCCCTTCTCCCACTTGGCGAACTGCTTGGAATGGTAGTAGGCTTGGTATGCCTTGACCGCATCATCATCACGATACTCGTCGGGCATGGCCTGTGCGAATGGTGTTAGTCCACTGTTAGGGATAACACGATGTAGTTTCATCATCCGTAAGATGGGACGATTACAAGCGTGTTCTTTGCCGAAGCGTTGAGTGTATTCATCACATAGCGCAATAGCATGAAGCCCAAGCCACAAGAAGTTGATGCGACTTTCGCCAGCCCATACTGTGCATGGGTGGTGAGCGTAGCCTCCCTTGTAGGGCTTGCCCGCTTTGGTGAGAGGCATCTGCTCATCGGTAGCACCGTGTCGGCGCAGGGCTGAGGCCATCATCTGTGTGGCCTCTACACACATCTTAGGCACATGCTTGTCGCAGTGCATACGAGCCGCAGTAGTAGGGTCAGTGTCAAGTACGAAGATGTTCATTATTTATCTCTCCCAATCAAAAACATTCTTGCTTCAATGGACTTCGTAACACATGGGTCGCACACTTTGTATTTCCCACACCTTAGTCCCCTGTTCTCAGCATTCTCTTCTCTACACATATCGCATTTCATTACTCGTCACCTTCAAACGGAAGGTCGGGTGCGTTGCCGTCCCAATCACCTTCATGTGTTTCTCCGCACTTGCTACAGACGGCTCGGTATGTACCGGAAAACTCCGGCGTATCACCTGACATGTACCATCCAGTCATCTGTGCATCAGTCAATCCCCAATAGTGTTCACAAGACATTCTTCATCACCTTTAGACCAATTTGTTGATTGCAGTATAGAGTCCGGGGTACTTTTCCTTGAGATATATCAAGGGCGTATCGTATAGTAAGTCCTCAATGACAGACATAACATCGTCACGAGACTTACCTGTCCATGTAAGTAGTTCACCGAGAGGTACATCGTTTACGGATGCTCGCTTCGGTCGCTTAATTTTCTCAACCGTTTTTGTGACATTCGGTGCGGGTGTTGGTGTGACTGGTTGGGTTGGTTCTTCTACCAACGAAACCGGTCCGTAGATTACATGCCCCTTTGCATTCTTCTTCTTGACCAGTTGACCACTGCCCAATGCCGAAGATAGTTGCGCCGAAACCTTAGCCAATGTCGTTTTGTAACTACGCCTGTCCATGTTGTCAAGCACCGTCTGTGGCCTGCACCAAGTATCAAGCGTTTCCACTACTCTCACTGCAAACTTTATTTTTCTTTCTCCGTTTTTCATTTTCATTTTCATATTTTTTCCTCCGTTTATTTTTCCACTTGTTTGGGAACATGAGCGACAATCATGATTGCCTTTCCTTCTATCATCTGACCTATGGCCCACTTAGCCAAGTCATCATCCGACCAGCCACTCCTGAACTCTTTATCGTTACAGGTCATGCACCAGTCTTCGTCTTCTTTAGCAAGAAGAGGGTGATTGTAATTTTCGTTACCGCAGTTTTCACACGGTACACAGGTGTCGTATTCTTCAATGACGAGTACCCTTGTAGGGAAACCGTTGATAGGCATGACTTCAATCTTCATTCTTCTTCATCTCCTACCCACTCTATGCTAATGTCTACGACTGCTCCTCTCACATGCGGAGGTAACAACTGACCGACATAGAATGTACCAGTACACTCAAGGTCAGGCGAAGACGAACTGTCTACTCTGTCAATGATTTCAGGGCGACTGAGAGCAGTAAGTGTATACTTACGCTCTTCCAAAACAAACGAATAGGACAACATTGCATCGTCGCCAGCCAGTAGCCCATAGTCATACGGCTCAAGTGGTACGATGGTTTCACAGACGGGGCACTTAACGACTACCGACCATTGTTCAACCAGTTCCTTTTCACCGTTAGGTAAGGCCATCTCGTCCTGCCCATCATGAGTCCATACTCCTTTTTCCAACGGGAACGCTGAGAGAGGAGTACCGCAGTTGCACTTCCAATTCTGCGCCATCTCTTGTCGCATAATCATCTCTTGCATGTGTTGCTCTTGAGGAGAGAGGTGCTGTACCTCTTTCAACTGCGCTTCGCTTTCGTTCACTGTCCACCCGACACCTTCAATGAGAATCCGCATACGGATTCTTGCTTGTGCCGAGGTAGGATTGTTTTCCTGAGAAATCAGACTGACTGACTTCTCGCCGGTACGGATATACGAAAGACCAAGACCAGCGGGTTGCCATAGGCCACCTTCTCGTAGTCTCTCAAGTATCATTCGTGCGCTTTCTTCGGGGTTTGTATCTTCTTCATTCATTCTTCTTCACTTCCTGTTCGGTTTTGCTTTTCCATTTCAGCATGAATATCATCACTGAATAATTCAGAAATGTCATTCACTCTTCGTTTGGACAAGATGGCTCTCATACGCTTACTTCTTTTCGCTTTCAGTAGTTCTCTTGTTCTTCTCATTCCTCTTCACCTTCTTCCATGACTACGACATCACCAACGACTAAATCATCAAATGCAATCATAGTGGTAGCCGCCATGTTCACGGGTAGACCCATTAGTTTCCCTTCTTCGTTACCGTACATGTACCCTGCATTACCTGTAGGGATGAGTTCAATGTACCCACCTACTGCTTTCTGTATTTCCGAAAGAGAAGGGTTCCAACCCAACTGTTCAATCGTTCCGTCTGTCTTCAATAAATACGCCATTCGTTTCCACCTCAATGTAGGATTGCACTGAACATTGGTACATTCTCAAGTTGCTCGTCAATGGATTTACCGTTGACGGACTTCCTTGTAATGTCGCCAAGCACAGTATGTACCTTGCTAAGTCGTTCAGTAAGTGTACTGAAATTGAGAACGCTTCCCTTGAGAGTCGTCTCCCCATCAGTCCAAGTTGGTTTGTGAGTGATAGCACCTGTCAAGATGTTATAAACATGGTACAGGGAACCTGTGTCTTCGTCGTCCACTGCGACCCAAGACTCTTTGTGATTTGTCCACCCTTGGCCAAGGAGTCGCCACATGTGACCACGAGTCACCGCAGAGACATTCCCGGCGTCATCACGCTTGATGACAGGTTTGGTAATGAGACCTTTCTTTTCACAGATGGTCATGAGTTTCTCAAAGATGTCACGGTCAATCTTGATGTCCTTCATGGTTTCGGCCACGATGATTTCTTGTGCCGCCGCTTCAATGACTTCCATAATCTTGGACGCCATCTTTTCAAAGTCAAAGTTACCGAGGGTATTGACAGTGTGTTTGAGTTTAATGAGGTTCGCTGATTGACCCAGCACTTGTCCGTTTGTACATTTCAAACGCTCGGCCACTGCTTGAACCTTGAACGAAGACGAACCATCAAGGCTGTTATGAATAACGATACCGATACGATAGTCGCCTACATTCTTGAAACCACGACGAGTCCATTTGTCGCTCAGTTTTGATTCGGCTTGATTCCAGTCAACACTTGATGTGACATCCAAGAAACACGATGCTCGCTTCCCTTCGTCCCAAGCAATCACTTGAGCAGGCCAGCCTTTTTCTGCCGCCATGTCCATAGCAGGGCCGAAGCCCTTTCGGTACGGCATCGGATAGTATGACGAACTGAATGTACCGAGGTAAGCCCCAGCGGGTCGCTTGTTATTTGCATACACTGGGTTGAAGATGTGGTAGGCAACGGGCTTACCGGCGTTGTCGTTGACACGAGCAACCGTTGAACCTGATGCACCTTCTTCGTGCATAACAAAGGCTGGCTTACGAACAGGGTCAAAGTCCCAGTTCATACTCTCCATCTTGTTACGACCACCTGAGAACAGCATACCATCAAAGGCTTCTTCGGCCAATGTAATTTCATCACTACCGTCCTCATTGGTGACGATGATGACTGGCTTAGCAACCGGATGCGTCCACATCGGTGTTTCATCCGTAGTTTCCTCAGCAACCTCTGTAGGGATGTCCTCGTTGTATTCAAATGCCGAGATGATTCCCAAGTGCTCGTCAGTCACATGCAGTGGAGCGTACTCCATTCCAACAGTTTGGTACAAGGACTTGCCTCGGTCACTGTCGTCTGTTCTTACAAGCAATGCTACACGGTCACCGTGGATGCGTTCAAACCTCGCAATCATGGTGCGGGGTAAGCGAACTGAGTTCACTCCCATCACCGACGGGTATTCTACTTCCACCATGTTCGGTGTGCTTTGCGTTACTTTTCCTATCAATACTATGTCTTCCATATGTTATTCCTCTTTGTTTTTCTTATTTGTTTTTGTGGTTTACCAAAACCAGCCATTTCCTTTATTGTCAGTTTATAAGGACTTTTGACCAGTCTTTGGAAAATGATAATACACATCACGCTATGCGGTGTATATGAGCGGGCCGCTTGAGTTAGCATGGATGCTACTCAAAGCAAACATGCCTCCGTTTGTGCCTCGTAAAATTGATGACCAGTTGGGCATCGGTAGTTACCGAGCCGCTTACCGGTTACCCGGCGTTGGTCATACGACCAAGTACGGTACAGGTGAGAAGGTGGCTGACACGATGATAAACTACGGACTCGCTGAGAGGCATCCCGAAGCCTTTGTGTCGGAGCAACTACATGCTCTCCCCGTTCGTGAATCTGATTTACCTGCATTTACTATGCAGGCTCGTCCAAGTCAAGTAGACGACCCGAACTGGTTGAACAATGGTCGGCTATCGTACAGCGAGCCTTACATGGCCGACGAGTTCTTTGACTACGGTGCCGATGGTGGGCACGAAGTCATGCCGCTAACCTATACTCAAGAGTTAGGTCAACCGATTGATTCGGGTGATAAGTGGGGAGAACTAACTCCACATGTAGACCTCAGAGACAAGGTACGAAGTATGTACCCTCTCGCTGGTGCGCTCGGTGTCGGAGACACTAAGCCTGAAAATTGGGCCGTGATGGAGGGAGGACTTGACCTCCCTGAACTGTCAACGGCAGGGACAGTGAAAGTGATTGACCCCATGTTTGACTACCCCCGAAGGAGGCCGTTCTACACACCGGAGTTCATGCGAGAGGCCAAGCGTTTCCAGCAAGACCTACCTGAATTGAGAGAGTTTGCTGAGCCTTGGTACAAGGGTCTTGACCAATACGAAGACCCTGCACTCGCTGAACGAATGATGGACACCATTGTGCATAACGAACAACAGAACTTACAGAACATTCTCAGTCCTCTGAATCCCTGATGTACGCCTTCCTTGGTAAGTTATAGAGTAGGTGACTGAAACCGGGCTCACCTGTATACTTTGGAAAGCCCCCTGCTATGTGTTGTCCCTCAACTGTGTCTGCGTCAAGGTTCATGTACACGGCACGGAGTACAAGTTTACCGACATCTCTTGAGAAGTCATCTTGTCGTTTGACGATAGCATCCCATGTATATGGGTGTCCATCAGCCGCACTGTAGACTCTGACTATCTCATCTATTTTCATGAGAATTTCGTAAGCCGATTGATAATTTTCTCCAAGTACGAATGTTTCCATCCAGTCAATTTTGACAGTCATTCAATCACCTCTAATTTAACATCCTCTCCAAGCCAACTCAGTAGTTGCTGAATCACTTCGTTTTTGTTTTTGAATACTCTCGTGTGAGGTTCTCCGTCGTCTCCCAATCCTGCGTAATCTTTCAGTATGTATTTTACCATGTTTATTCACCTCCTGTTAATTCTTCTACTACACCATCCAAGTACCTAATCCGACTGTGCATTGTAGCCAGTTGTGATTGGAACTTGTCCAGTTCTAATTTGATGTGTGCCGACATGTCTTCCTTGGCGGAAGCAAGTGCTGACTCTATTACTACATTGAGTTGATTTTCGTACTCTTCCATCAGTGGTGATAGTGACTCCTTGGCTGTAATTTCTATAACCATTTCAACATTTGAGAACTTGTCTTCTATTGCCTTAACTCGGTCTTCAACACCCATGATGAGGTTATCTATGCGACTGCTTAACTTGTTAGACACGGTAGTGTTCTTTCTTTCTGCATAGCAATCCGCACATTTTGTTTGCCATGTAGACAAATTTGTACGGGTTACGAATATCTTACTACACACTATGCATTCTTTCTGTATACTCATATTTTCCAACCTCTCTCTTTCTTCAATCGCTTCACCAGTTCACTGACCAAACCCTTGCGTTGCTTCACATCACCGCCGTCAAGAATTGACTTGACAACGGCTCGCTTCGCTTCAACTACTCTGTCAAAGTGTTCGTCAATCGTACCGGCACAGGAGAGATACACAGCATGTACATGCTGACTCTCTTGACCGATACGATACACACGGTCTTCTGCTTGTTCTTCGTCAGTGGGCGTCCACTCTCTCTCAATGAAGAGTACAGTGTCTGCCTTGGTGAGTGTGATACCTTCCTTCGCCGCCACAGTGTTACAGATGAGTATACCGATATGACCTGCTTGGAAGTCGTCAACGATTTGCTGACGGTTCTTAGATGGAGTGTCACCACTGATGGTCTTCGCATCCTTGAACTTGACAGCCAAACGCTTGAGAACATCTCGGTGATGTGTGAAGACCACGATGGGCTTCCCTGTTTGCTCACGGTACTGTGTAATCCAGTCCGCCGCATAGTCTACTTTGATTTGACCACAGATGTGGCGCAAATCGCTAATCATGTTGAGCATGATACCCTGCGGTAACGGCTCACCATTGAGATAGTAGTCGTCAATCTTCCTGTCCCATTCTTCCTGTGCGAAGTCATAGGGACTGCGAGCCTTCCTATCCAGTTCAATGGGGAAGAAGGTACGGGTCTTGGGTGGAAGTTCGGGTAGTACTTCGCTCTTGAGTCTACGAATACATAGGTCACGAGTACGCTCGTTGAGTTCCTTCGTATGACTTGCGCCATCAAAGTTCCAACCGAAGCCGTCGTGGTAAGGGTCGCAGTATCGCTGAGCGAAGTCCCAGTAAGATGAGAACTGGTCAGGTCGCATGAGGTTCAATGTGTTGAAGAACTCCTTCGGCCTGCTTGTGATAGCAGTACCCGACAGAGCGATAACCTTTGAGACATGGTGACACAGTTCAAGCGTAGCCGCCGTTCTTTGGACAGGTTCGTTCTTGGAACCCATGTTCTTGATGTAGTGACTCTCGTCAAGGATGACGAGGCGAGGGGCAGTACCAATGAGTACCTCCTTGTACTTCATCATCATGTCATAGTTGATGATGATGAACTCGCTTTCAGGAATGTATGTGCGGTAGTCAATGCCCTTGCTCTCAAGGAAAGTCTCAGCGGTCTTCCTCGTAGATACCTGTTCGTCAGTAGCACCGTTCTCCTTAGCCATAGCCTTGACTTCGGGGGCACGAATGTCTGCAACGGAAGACGCTACATGTACTCGCTCGGAGGGCAACCACTTGTTGAGTTCCTTCTTCCAATTGAACTTTACATTTGATGGTGACACTACGATGACTGGTCGTGCATCAGGGTGCAGTGCCGCATAACCGATGGCGGAGATGGTCTTCCCAATACCCATCTCGTCACCGATAAGACAACGACCCTCGCTCATTTCTGCGAAGGCTACCGCTACCTTTTGAAACGGGTAGAGGTCAAGACCTTCGGGGAACTTACCTGCGAGGGCGTTGTCAATGTCAGCCAGTCCGCTGTCATTGAGCGTAGCGGCACTGCTAATTTCAACACGCTGAATGCTCCCTTCAACGCTTTGCTGTACACCTTCGTCCTGCTTGATTGCTTCGGCCAAAGGTGAGTAGACATCTTCTAAGATGGTGTAGAGTGTGATTGCTTGGCTGGTCGGGATAGACCAGCACTTCTGTTCTGCGTGGAACTTCCGTCCGCTGATGCTCCGTACTGCGAGCCGTACTCTGTCCCTTAGTGCTGGGTCAGCAATGTACGGCCAGTGTAGGTAGAGTCGGGTACGCTTTGTTATCGTCCAGCAGTCTGAACTGTTTCGCTGGTTTTCGGAGAAGGCTCCTGCATAAGTGCGAATCACTGTGGTGTCGTACTTACCCATTGAGTCCAGTAAGTCACATGCTTGGATGACTACATCCTTGTAACTTTGAATGCTCCAAAACTTCTTCTCTGCGTCCCACTTGAACTTGGGGAAGCCGAGCGTAGCCTTGAGCATTTGATTTGTCTCAGGGTCATAGCGATACTTGAGACCGACACGCTCACCGTACCCGTCCTTGTACACTTCTGTTCCTATGGTTTCCATCATCCCTTATGCCTCCGTGTATTCCCAGTAGATGTATTCGTCTGTCTCTATCTTGACGAGTAGGTTGTGTGCGTTTGTGTCAATCATTCAATCAACTCCTTCATTCGTATCAATGCCTGTTGCTCAAAGTTCCATTCATCTTCGGGAACATCACGGATAAGTTCAGTAATGTCATAGTCCGATAGGATGCTACGAATACCTTCACGCAACCGCTTGACTTCTGCGAGAAGAAGTGGTGCGTCTGCTAACAATGCTTGAGCCGCAGGTGAGAGTTTCTTCCATTCTTGAGTTGAGATGCTATGCACCAAAGAGCCTTTGACTCCTTCGTATTTGTCTGTGTTAATCATTCAATCATCTCCTTCAAGTAATCTCTCAAATCTACTTGGGCTTCTTCACCCATGTAGCAGTGGTTTGAATCAATGGCCGCAATAGCAAACTCCACCAAGTCACGCAATCGCTTGACTTCTTCAAGGAGAAGTGGTGCGTCTGCTATGAGTTGTGCGTCTGTCTCACTGTAACATCCACTGAATACATGTAAAGTAACATCTTTGGGTTCTGTGACACCTACGATACCGTCGTTTGTGATGGCCCAAGGTGCAGGTGTATGTCCTTCGTATTTGTCTGTGTCAATCATTCTTCCTCACGCTCCGCCATGCCCAAGATAATAGCAATCTCACTTGTTGTTGATTTAAGTTCGGACTCAAGCCCCCACAGTATAGTACCCATGTGTGGTAGACCATCCTTGCGAGGAAGGACTTTGGCTAAGAGTTCACGAATCTGTTTCCGCTGTTCACGCAACCGCTTGACTTCTTCAAGGAGAAGTGGTGCGTCTGCTATCAGTTGTGCAACAGCCTTATCGTGAAGCGTCAAGTGGAAGTCTTCATTGTTATCTCTGTGGTAAAGTTCTCCCTTAATCACCACCATTCTGCATTTGCTGTCCCATTCGTATTTGTCTGTGTCAATCACTCAACCAACTCCTCTTGCTTCATCATTACATATTCATAGACGCTACCCATGTAGCCTTGTGATACTGATTCAAGCCATTCTTGATAGGTGTCATTATCCTCTTCGGAATCCTTTGGAGAGAAGTTAGCAATAATGTCCCACAGTTCTTTGTGTTCTTGTTCATACTTCTGCAACCGCTTGACTTCTGCTCGCTCATCTATGAGTGCTTGAAGGATGAGTGGTGCGTCGGCCATAAGATTCATGTTCGCTTGCATTTCATCATACGAATCATCAAGCATGAGGCGGTTGTTTTCATGATACCAAACTCCTTCATCATCGGGCTGATATACCTGTCCCAATATACTAACGAGGGCTTCTGTCCTGTCCCCAATTGAGTCTTCGTCTTGTTGTTTTTCATGACGGAGTGAAGCATCAGCGAGCCACTTCTCACGGAACTCATCGGAGTGGAACGATACAATCTCAACCGTAGCAGTGTCTTGTACTTCTCCATTTGCGCCCGTTTCAGCGTACCATTTTCCTTCTGTGTGTCCTTCGTATTTGTTTGTGTCAATCATTCAATCATCTCCTTCAATTCGTGTGTTTCTATTTCTAAGTTCAAGTATGCCTTAATACCTTCACGCAACCGCTTGACTTCTGCGAGCAGTAGTGGTGCGTCATCCATTAAGAGTGCATTAGCAATCATTACTTCTTCGGGGGTATCGGGAAGATGCCACCTTTCTATGCGCATTCGCTCATATTCATGTCCTTCGTATTTGTCTGTGTCAATCATCTGCAAACCTCCATCCAACTTCTGTTTTCTGTTTTGAGTGTCCCTTACTACCCACTGGGAATGTTTCGGGAATGTGTGTCTTGATAAGCCAATGGCTTTCTTCTCCATCACGGATGCACGGGCCGCACAGTACAGTCCAATACGCCATGTCCGTCATTTCAAACAGGCACTCTTTCGTTCCGCAATTATCACATTCAGTCATTCTGAATCCTCCACTGTACAGTATTGGTTGTGTTCACCTTTGTCTAAGGTGTTGAAGTTGCATCGTTGGAAGTAGTCTTCGGGTGTGTATTTCTCACACAGTTCCCTGAGTTCATTGGTAAGTTTCACTTCTTGCTTGACCTTCATCACCTTGAACGGTTTAGGTAAGCATCCATCAGCACCAATGCTACATACTATGAAATGACTGTTGTTCAGTAAGTCACACAGGTCTTGTGCGGAGTGTCTATCCAAGAACTTCATTCCATCAGCAACGCCTCGGTTTGACCAATCGTCTGTGTTCACACTGAACACAGTGGTCTCTCCTTCCCATTGACCAGTAGAATAAGAACTGTAACCATTGTTCTTTTTGAAAGTCCATCCGTTGACCTTCTGCCCGTCAAGTGCCGAGAACAATACCTTGTCCTGTTCGTCCTTGATGATGCGCTCTCTGATTGTGCCCCAAGTGATACAGTAGTGTCCACGCTTACCACAGAATATCTTGTTCCAAGATTGTGTTTCCTTGTTGTAGTCACCATACTCTGTCCATGTAGACCGTAGCCATTCTCTTGCCTCGGTCTTCATCTTCGGGATGGTTTCACGGATGATGCGGATGACTGTCTCATCTTCCACAGCAGAGACAAGGGACTCTTGGTCTTGCTCGTCCCAGTAAATGAAGTCGTACTCGTCAGCATCCTCTATCGCTCGGTTACTACGGTAGCGACGCTTGTAGTACAACTCACTCCTTTCTTGACCCGTTTCAGGGTGTCGGTACAGTCCGACGACTGTTTCACTAAACGCACCACTATGATGCTTGCATCGCTGGTGTCCCTTGCCGTTGTGAGTCCAAGCACATTCGCCGTTGTAGGTATCTGTGTGGGAGAAAGAATATTCTGAGTTTGGATAGCGAGAGACTGAGAAATTTTCAATTGAAGATTGGGGGTGGTCTGCGAGTAATTGTCCGTACGCCTCGGTAGCCATCTCTCGGAACTCTTCGTAGGTAGGGCATCCTTCCTCGTCAGTGTACCAAGTCTTGTCCACATTACGAACCAGTTTCTTATCCACGACACTGAATTTGTACAGTGTGTATTTGTTACAGTTCCTTTCGTCAACACCGCAGGATGTCTGTAAGCGGTGGTGGCGATTTGCGATAGTCCATTTACCTGTCTCCATCAACGCCGCCCTACGAGTAAGGTCATTGACCATCTGCTTGGCGTTCAACACACTGCCCTCTTCCAAGTCGTACAGAGTATCAAGAATAGCCACTTGCATAGGTGTCAATTTGAAAGTTTTGGGACTCCATCTACGGTTACCCTCTGTGCCTATCCCGTCTGTAAACACTCTTGTGTGTATCTCGTTTCGTTTCAGGGCAAGGCCCGTCTCCACTAATTGTTTGTAATTTGTTTCTATCATTTTCATTCCTCAGTTTGTAAAGTCATTCTCATTTCTGTGATAGCGAGTTCAAAGTTGCTGAGTGCATTCAAGATAGCCTTCACAGAATCATCACCTTTCGTCATAACCTTGTCGTAGTCAATCACGATTTGCTCATAATCAATCTGTTGTGAGAGGCTGTCCAAGTCCACATGTTCGGCCAGTGTATCGTAGGCAATTTCCTCTTGTACATCTTCGTAGTCAATCTCAACATGTTCAGCAACTGCCCCCTTGTCTATCTCGCATGCTACATCTGATGCGCTGATATTCCCAGCCAAGTCGCCGTAGTCCAAGTTACTTGACAGGTCGTACATACATACATGGTCTGCTAATCTTTCGTATTCTATCTCGCAGTTGCTCACATCAACACGGGTGGACAGTTCATCGTAGTCCACTGGTGTTTCGCTCATCACTTCTTTAATCCATTTCTTAATCATTTTCTTAATCATATTTACGACCCCATCATGATTTCCTGCATCATTTCTTCGGTAATTTTAAACAACCACCTTACTTCTCCGATGTCCGCTCTAACCTTGTATCTAAAGCCCGCTGGAAATTCTCGTTTGTAATTACCCCACTTAGGGTTGTTGTATTCAATCATTTCACTCCACATGGCTGAAAGGGTTTCCAAATTGTCAATCAAACTCTTGATTTCCTCGTGCATCTCCTTCTGTTCGGGTGTCATCTCATCGTATAGTGTTCCTTCTTCTATCATCTTTTTCATTCTTCATTCCTCCTCGTTGAAGTAATTGCTTCGGACATAGGTAGGCCAAATCTCCTTGGCTTTACTTGTCTCCATGAAGCGGAGAACTTCTCGGCGGTGCGGCTCATACTTTTCGGGGTTGTCAAACTCCAATGTATCAGCGACCATGGTCACAATAATTTCAAGTGCGGTTCGTACCGTTGTCTGTGGTACGGGGAAGATGCTGTGTGACTGTGAACCATCACACCATTCGTCAAGGGATGTTACCATCCCATCGTCGTTGAGGTTCGCTTGTAGTCCACCCGTTCTTCCGAACGAAGTGAAGGACACCTCGTCGCCCTTTTTCAGTTGCTTCGCCAGTCCGTTTATCATTGTCATTGGTTTCATTCTTCTTCATCTCCTTTTTCTCTTAGTGCTTTCTTTCTTAATGCTCGTAGGAACTTTGCACGGTATCGTGAAAGTCCTGCCTTTCTTTGTCGCTGTGTTTTCATTCTTTATTCCCCCATATTTGTTTGTGGATGTAGTCCTCTGCCCATCGGACGCCTTCTTGCAGTTTGTCCCAATCAGCATCAGTCCAGTCATCTGCGTCTGCGGGGTAGCCAAGTGCAACCAGTTCTTCGTCAATGTGACGGTATGTCCACCAGTCAAGGTATTCTCCTACCGGTATGTTCTGTGTTAGGTCAGTACCGTACTTGAGTACATGCGAGATGTACCATTCTGTATTTTCGTCTCGTTTCATTTATCATTCCTCTCCTTTTTGTCCGAGTATCTCAGAGACATTTACTCGGTATGTCCCATCGCTTTGGCTGGCTTGCTCCAGTGGAAGTGTAGGTTTGTCAGCGGGCTCGCTGGTTTTTGGTGGTGGGGTGATTGGGATTTCCTCAATCGTCTTGCCCGCCAGTTCTCCGAAGCCTTCCGTATTCGCCTCGTCAAACTTGAGTGTAATATCCGTTGCAGTGATTCTGATAGCGCAGGTAGCGCACAGTCCATCAATGTGGTTGTCGGGTGTCAGGTGCATGTTGAAGTCATGCCCGTTCAGTGTACAGTATTCCAGTGCCTTGTAAGTCATCATCGTTGACTCAAGCACCTTCGCTCGTTGCGCCAATTCCTTGGCTTGTTCTTTGTAGTTGTCAAAATTCATTTTGCTTCCTCCATTATCTTTATTGTCAGTTTAAAAGGACTTCCTTTCAGTCTCTCTTTCATTCCAACGGGTGTTCTATATCTTTGTCACCCAGTACCCATCGTAGGGCTTTCACGACACCTTCCAGTGCCTTGTAGTTCCGCATGTGAAACATGCGCTTGTCCTTCGCTCCTTGTAGCATAGCAGTGTAGTGTTTGTTCTGCCTTCGTTCAGCCTTGTCTAACATGTTATGAATCTCATCCCATGTACGCTCGTAGGTAAACGATTCACTGTCTTGGTGGTCGTTCATTCTTTCACCTCATATCCAACAATATACCATGCGCTGTTGAGGATAGCGTTTTGCCATTCCCCACACGACTGACATGAGTAATCGGCATTGATTTTTGAAACTGTGAGGTTGCCCTCATTGTCTCCACAAAAGCGACAAGGCGGTGTATGTCCTTCGTATTTGTCTGTGTCAATCACTCAACCAACTCCTTCATCCAATTTAGAAACCCTTGATACTCGGCATCATCCCATCCTTCGGTGAGTAATCGGTCAGCCTCCTTTGCGCTGATGCCTGTGTCCTCCCACACTTCGGGGTCGGCTTGAGTCATTACCCATAGTGTCTTTGTGTCTCGCTCTGTATCGTAGGCCATGTGTGATTTAGTCCAACCTCGGTTTGTGAACCACTTATCAGCCATCTCATCCCACGCATCAGCAGTTCGCTCAATTCGTTCTTCTACAAGTTCCATATATTCTTCGTATTTGTCTGTGTCAATCATTCAATCATCTCCAATAGATAAAGCGGAAAATAGTGTTTGATGCTACCGTCAGCCACAGGTGTTTTCGCACCCGAACTGCTCATTGAAATAGCATCATTGATTCCATGGAGAAGCATTTTGTTTTCTTCACGCAACCGCTTGACTTCTGCGAGCAGGTCATTGTGTTCATTCACAACATCTTTCCAATCATGGTGATTCATTTTATACCAATCGTCAATCGTTAGTCCTTCGTATTTGTCTGTGTCAATCATTCAATCATCTCCCACAATTCATCTATGAGTGCTTTCCAATCGGGGTCTGCGTCAGCCATTTTGTACAATCTGTCAAACGCCCGCTTGTATTTCTGTAACCGCTTGACTTCTGCTAAGAGAAGTGGTGCGTCTGCGATGAGTTGTGCATTGGGGTGGTCGTTGTCAGTGAAGTAAGATGTCTCAGTCACCAACACCCCGTTTGCATCTACAATGTCAAGGTGAGAGCCTTCATCATCGTATGGTTGTCCTTCGGCAGTTCGCCACGGTGCTTTGTTATGTCCTTCGTATTTGTCTGTGTCAATAACCATAGTAATACTCACTCCCCATATTAGTTAACTCTGCCTCTTTACCACAATGAATACATTTTAATTTATTTGGGATTTTACTTTTAGGTAGCCATCTAATTTCATTTATGTTATCCTCAAACTTGTGGCTCATATCAAAGTCACAGTAAGGGCATCTGAAATCCACCATTACTTCTTTATCAATCATTCAATCATCTCCATTACTAATGTTAAGTTTCCATCGTTGTCAATCACCAAGACTGGTGTTGCCTCTCCATGCCTCGTAGCGATAGGCTTTGCGTCACCTGCTCTATAGATTATCATTCAGAAGTCCTCCACAATAATGTGTTCAGCAACTTTCGGGTTCGTGAACGAGTGACCTTCTGCGAAGTAGTCTTCAATATCCACACGAAGGAAGAAGCAAATACCGTCTTCCTCCAGCGCATCGTAGTCTTCGTATTCTTTGCCGTAGCATTCGTTGAACTCTTCAATGGATTCAAACTCTGTGTACGCACAACAAATACCGATGGGGTCGTACTCCAGTTCTTCCTCCAGCGCATCCTCAAGGTCAGTCAGGTATTCGTACAAGACTTGTCGCCCATGATAGGTGAAGTTTTCGTTGCGATTGCACTCTCTGAATCCG
>Ga0233432_10001109_pt1 | contig 25984 bp, 29 predicted proteins | sample SI_122_August201_6_FD_179870 | JGI IMG/M metagenome (GOLD analysis project Ga0233432, IMG submission 179870) | Seawater microbial communities from Saanich Inlet, British Columbia, Canada - SI_122_August2016_10_MG | ecosystem: Environmental > Aquatic > Marine > Inlet | place: Canada: British... | reverse complement strand
GCACACCACAGCGGCAGGGATTAGCAATCGCTCCCTAGACATCATTAATGAGCAGGAGAAGCCCGTGACGCTGGCTAATGCGGCGGATGATGCCCTTGCCCTCGTTGAGCGCATTGAGTCGGGAGACATTATTCAGGGCGAGCTAGGAGTGCCCACTCCCATTGAGTCCATCAACAAATTCCTTGGAGCCCCCAGGCCGGGCGAGCTAATTACGATTGCTGCCCGTCCTGGTGGGGGTAAAAGTTCGCTTATGCGTGGGCTGGTGCGGCACATTGCCGAACACTTTGGCCGGACGCTGTTGTTCTCACGGGAGATGCCAATGACGGAGCTTGTGACGATATTTGCACAAGAAGCCTCAGCCGTGTCGTGGCGTGAAGTGCGGGACGGCACCTGCCCGCATGAACAAGTGGAAAAATTCAAGAAAGGGCTGGCTCGTGTTAAGGGAATAGGACCGCGCCTAATTATTAACGACAGGGACAGGACGGTGGACCAGCTAATTGCCCGTATTGCCGCCGCATCACGCTCTGAGAACCCCCTGAAGGCCGTAGCCGTTGACTACCTCCAACGCTATGACCCACAGCAGGAGCGAGGGGAGACAAGGGACATGGCTATTGGACGCTTCACAATGTCCCTCAAGGATGCGGCGATGCAGCACAATGTCCCTGTGTTCCTTGGGGCGCAGATTGGACGGGGATCAGAAAGAGAGACACGCGCCCCACGCTTGTCCGACCTACGGGAGAGCGGCAATATTGAGCAAGACTCGGATCGCGTTTGGTTCATGCACATTCCAGAGCAGACGCCAGAAGGTGCGCCACAGGATGCTAACGACCAAGGGCTCCCCGTCATTTACGTTCAACTCCTACAGGCCAAGGGGCGAGGGGATGGACTGGGAAAGATTGACTTAGCGTTCCACCGACGCATCACGACGTTCGGCGAATGGCGGGACTGGATTAAATAACCACCAAACACTTGACAACCATCACCAACCCCCTATAAACCATCATCAACAACACACAACTAATGACACATCAACAAGCATTACTGGAGGACACCTGCACGTTCCCATGGTATACCATCTCCCTGCACAAGCGTTGTGCGGCACACATTGACAAGCTGGAGGCAGACGTAAACGACCTCGCGGAGGTTGTGGCGGTATTGCAGGCTGAAAACCAGCAGGCAGATGACATTATTCAATCTCTTCTAAGGCTGATTCCGAATAACGCTGAAGCCTTGGAAATCATCAAAGACACATTCCACTCCACCGAAGGAAATTAATATGAGCCGCACACTGCAAGAAGACGACCGCCCCATCAATCCCTGTAAGAAGTTCCTACGCTGGGCTTCTGGTGACAAATGCTGGCGTTACTGGGACAAGGAATCCGAGAGTATGGAGCTTGTTCCACACAAGACCCCTTTCATTGTCCTAGATCAGCTTTCCACCTGCTCTGGCTTTAATGACCGTAAGAACTGCGGCGTCTGGTCTAACGAGGTTCGCAACCTGAAGCTCCCCATGCGAGTGCAGGACAAGGACGGCGAAGTGTTCTCTGGCCCCTGGCGCGAAGTGAAGGAGAAGGTGCATTACGCCAAGTTCTGTGCCTCTGTTTACGCCGTTGCCAAGCTGGGAGACGACTACGAGATTGTGAACTTCCAATTGTCCGGTGCCGCACTGAGCGGATGGATTGACTTCCTTAAGGAACTTGGAGGCTCCAAGGCCGTCTATGGTGACGTTGTTGTTAGCGTCCCGTCCGTTGGCGAAGGCAAGAAAGGATCGGTGAATTACTCATTCCCAGAATTTAAGGTGGTGAGTAACACCCTCTCGGACGATGCCAAGGCGAAGGCAGACGAGGCCGACAGCACCCTCCAAGCCTACCTCACCGCATACTTCGCCGCAACCCCAGAAGGCAAGGCCGCAAAGGTGCACAGCGAGGAGATGGAAGCATACCAGCCTCCCGCTCCTAGCCCAGAGCCCACGCTGCCCGCCGAAGAAGACGACGAAATGCCCTTTTAATTTTTGGTTAGTGTGTTCGTTCATAACAGCCCTTGCTCCGTGGGGTTAATCACGGAGCACCAATTTGAATGGCAAGAGTAGCCAGAACACGCAACGGGGGCAAATGGACGGAAAGCCAATACTGGTCAGCCATTCGTTCCGCCCTCCGTTCTAAGTTCCGCTACTGGACCCCCGCCACACAAGCCCTGAAAGCCGCCGAGCGGCCCTCCAAATCCAAGAACAAACGTCTCAAATATGAATATCAATGCGCTAAATGTAGGAAGTGGTTCAAGCGTGCCGACGTGCAGATTGACCACATCATCCCATGCGGGAGCTTGAAATGCGCAGGCGATATTCCAGCTTTCTTAGAGAGACTAACCCCAGAGGATTCGGCGGCTTTCCAGGTGCTGTGCTCCAAGGACCACAAGATTAAAACCCAAGCAGAAAGAAAGAAGCGTAAATGAAACGCTCCCCCCTTCGCCGCATCAGCAAGAAGCAACAGGAACGACTACGCACCTACTACCCCCTCCGCAAACAATACCTCAAGGACCATCCCACCTGCGACCTGTGCGACAACGCCGCCACCGACATTCACCACACTAAGAAACCAAGAGCCACCTACCTAAACGCCGTAGAGACATGGATGGGACTGTGCCGCATTTGCCATTCGCGAATAGAGAATGACAAGGCATGGGCCAGAGAGAACGGCTACCTAGAAAACATATAACATGACACAAGAAAGCATCACACAGCTAAAGAAGGTTCAGGAATATCTCATTGAGGATATGTATTCCTGCTACTGCGACATCATCAACGGCGAGCCACAGGCGGAAGTGGACCTGTTCCAATCCCTGCAACGCCTCAAGACATTTTCAGACGCCGTGCAAGGACTGGAGGCCGTAGATGGGTTGCAATACGCCTGTGAGTCTCCCGCCTAAGTGCTACCAACGACAAGGCGGCAATGGATACGAATACATTTGCGAGTCCTATGGTAGCTCCAGAGACTCAGACGAGGAATACATCATTGACCTACACCCCGATCATTTCGGATGCTCCTGTAAGCGTGACGACTACGTTTTACGGCCAAAACGCAAGCAAGGGGTTGACATTTCCAACATCTGCAAGCATACAGCCTTGGCAATGCAGCAGTTCTACATAGACCACATCATTAACAAAAAGAAATAGAATGACAATGACGGACGAACAAATTGCGGCGAAAATGCCGGATGGATACTATCGGGTGGACAGTGGCGAATACAAGGAGGGAGACCTGGCAGTATTCACCACGGCATCTAAATTGGGGTTTAGCCCCGTTTCCTACACCCATGTGGGTTGCGAGATTTGTGCCCCGTATGTAGTAGCCCGCCCCATGAAGGGCTACAAGCCAGAACCCACCACCGTTAAGGGGTGGCTAGAAACACTCCCTGACGGCTATCGAGAGCGTGCGATCAGTCAGGGTGATAAAAATTGGCTGGATGATATGTGCGAGGATCTTTCGGACGCCATTCATGATTTCCAAGAATGGCACATCACGGAGGAGGGTGTAGACTTCTGGAATAGGATGGCTTGCTGGTCTATCGGCAGCGAAGGACCGCCCCCGCTACCGGAACAAGAACCGCTGAACCCCGCAAGCGACACTCCCCCCCTGTTCCCCACAGGCGCAGAAGCCCGCAAGGAATACCCCGTAGGCACGTTCATTCGTGACTATTTCCCCCACGCTATTGCGGCCCTAGCCCACCACAGCTACAAGGCGCAGCAACAGCATGGACCAGCCACCAATGGAGCCCCTATGGAATGGCTGAAGGAGAAGAGTGTGGGAGACGGAAATCAAATGACGCGCCATTTCATGGAGCGCGACAACGTAGCTACGGCTTGGCGGGCATTAGAAATCCTTGAACGGGAGCTGACGAAATGAAAATCACTATTGAATCAACCCACCACCAATGACACATAACGTTCCACGAACATACGAAGCCCTTGAGCAACTGGCTAAGACCAAGAGCGCGCAAGGCATGAGGATTAGTATGTTTGAAGAAGGGGGATACTGGCACTGGCAATGGTGCATAAGCGGCATTCCCGGCATTATTGATTCTGGCAGCGTAAATGCGCCCAAGCCTATAGCCTTCGCTATGGCTGTGCGCTTCATCTAAACAACAAGCAACATGAACAGATTATTCGCAGACATTGAAACCAGCCCCAACATTGGATTGTTCTGGAGGTCGGGATACAAGCAGAACATATCCTACGACAACATCATCCAAGAGCGAGGCATCATTTGCATTGGCTACAAATGGGAGAACGCCAAGCGTCCCGAATGTCTTACATGGGACGAGAACCAGGACGACCGTGAGATGCTGGAAAAGTTCACTAACATCTTGGCTGAAGCCGATGAGGTGGTGTTCCACAACGGGGACCGCTTTGATCTTCCTTGGATTAGGTCTCGCGCCCTCATGCACGAGATTCCTGCATGGCCTGAGCCCAAGAGCCTTGACACCCTTCAGTGGGCTCGACGTCGCTTCTATTTCAACTCCAACCGCCTCGACTATCTGGGAGAAATCCTAACGGGGGCAGGCAAGCTGAAAACGGAATACGGGATGTGGAAAGACATCCTCCTTAAGCAGTGCCCAAGTGCTATGGCAAAGATGGTGCGGTATTGCAAGCGCGACGTTGTGAAGCTCCAAGAAGTTTATGAACGCCTCGCCGCATACTCTCCCGCAAAAACCCACGCTTCCGTCCTCAACGGTGGAGAAAAGTGGATGAGCCCACACGTTGCCGGATCAACGGACGTTTGCCACAACAAGGCTCATGTCACGGCTGCCGGCACGCCTAAGCACTATATGCGCTGCAACGTCTCCAACCGCACCTACAACATCTCTGCCACTGCATACAAGCACTACTGCGAGTGGCGGCGGGACAACCCCAGAAAGGATGGGAGATGAGAGATAAGAACTACAAATCATACGAAGAAGTGGAGAAAGAATCTATATACGTTGGTCCTCTACAACCCCACGCAGACGGATGGGTGGACTGGAGCGACACCATGAAAACGTTCAAGTGTAACGACACAGTTTTCCATGGGGCCATAATTAACGGAGGCGATGAAGATGTGCTGGATGTGGGCACACACACCAATAACTGCGTCTTCCAGGACTTTGATGTGTTTGGGGATACTTCCCGCTACATCATCACCCTCAAGAGCCACAGCGAAGGGAACGTGTTTGAGCGCTGGCGTGTTCACGAGCACGCTATGCGCTGCGATATTCAGCAGGGCAATTGGAGTGATTCAGACAACGGCACCAACCGCCGCAACCTCTACCGCGAATGGGTGAGTGAAAAAGAAAAGCCCTTCACATATTCCTATCGCTTCTTTAGCGGAAGCAAGCCCAAGTTCGAGAACATGGAGGTGAAGCACCTCTGGTGGCTCTCTGCGGCCATTACAGCCTACTTCTGGGGCAAGTGGGTATGGGTTAAGGTGTGCGGCGCCCGTCCCTGAAATTAAGCTGGCGCATAACTTCCTTCGTCGCAATCCCCTTTTTTTGCAAGTAGTATAGGTATGCGCGTGGGTTGGGATGCGACTGGAGTTTTCTGCGAATCCAATCGGCCCGCGCCCCATCAGCAACTCCAAGACCCAGCACCAAGCGGTCAATGGCATCAATGCCCTTAGCCTTGTTCCGCTGATCCTGTCTATTCTTTTCATACAGGGACTTCGCCAATGCTGGGTCAGCTTTCGCAATCTCGCGAATCTCAGTCAGCCTTTTCTTATCGGACAGGCTAAAGATTTTCTCATCCCAAATTTTGCTTGGGGTTTCGCGCTCCACCTTCGGGATGTCCACAATCACGCCGTCCATTGCGTTCAGGATGTCCGTTGACCCCATACCTGCGGACTTCATCACCTCAATGCGCTCATCATCACTCAGTCCCAGTGTAGCTAGGTTTTTAGCGTGACGAATGTTTAGCTCTTGCGCGTCACGGAATGCGGAGTTGTTCTTTTGGTAGGCCGCCTCAACCTCCTCTGGCGAAAGGTTTCCGTAATCCCTCGCATTGGTGTAGTTGGCCTTTGCGAGCCTGCTTTTTCCAACAGTATCCTTGATTCTAAACCTTGCTCCCTTTTCAATGGTGAAGTCATTGACCCTTCGGCCAACCTGACGAAGCACGACATCTTCGGTGGAGAGGTTGCCCTGTCCGCGTGTTGCAGCACCCAACTTTTCAGCCTCGCGCATGATGCCGGGAGTAAAGGCTTCAGTGACAACCCACTTGGTCCGGTCCCATGCGTTATCAAACCGCTTAACCTCTGGACTCAGTTCTCTACCGCTTTCTGGGTCCCTGCCGCCAAAACCAGCATACACTGCACTGCCAACAAAGGTTCCGGTCCCAACAAACTCATCAACCAAAACATCTATTGCCCCCTCTACTGGTTGTCCAAGCAGTCCTTGATGGAGCATATTTAGGCCAATTGAATGCGGCACAATATATGAGGGATTAAGATATTTCCCAGATTGGGAATCTTTATCATAAGTGATGGCGAGCAAGCTATTCTTGTCGTATTGTGGAAGCACGGTCTCCTTTAGTGCAATCTCCTCCTCCCTGCCAACGCCCCGCGCCGCATTGAGTCCTTGGATGCTGCCGTAGGTCATGCCATACAGCGCAGTAAGGGACGCAAGCCTACGAAGTCCCTCTGCCCGCATGGCCTCAAGATTGGCTGGACCCAATCCATCCACCCCCTGCCCGTAGGTTCCATCAAGCATTTCCCTAATGATGCGGCCTTGGTTCCACTGGTTGCGCGCAAACTCCATGGTGAATGAAGCAAACTGCGGCACTACACCAACCCTAGACAGCACCTTTGCGGTATTTGAAAGCCTGTCGTAGTTCTGGTAGGTATCATTGGTTACATTGGCCGCTAGGGTCTTTACCGCCTTGCCGTCGGCTTGCGGGAAAATAGCTTTGTTTACGGATTGATTGGCTTTCCATGCAACAAATCGGCCCATCGTGTCCGGTGCAGTGTAGAGCTTGCTAACAGGTGAAATTGCCTTCTGTGCTGTCTCTTGAAATATCCCCCTTTCTAGCCCCGACCTAATGTCGGAATCAACGATGTTTGCCGCCTTGATGCCATAGCGGGACATTTCATACATATCGCCAAGCAAAGCCTTGCGTGCTTCAGGCGAACTTGCAAGTCGTTCAATCGGGCCATATTCGGAAAGCGCAAGGCGCATTCCTTTCATCGCATTGGAATCAAACGGATTGATCCCCATGCCAGCAAGATTGAAGGCATTGCCGTAAACCTGAACCGCGTATGATGGCGGATTAAGCACGACTTTTGTTGCCTTAGACGCAGCAACGGAAGTCATGTAAATATCAGCAAGGCCATTGGAAATCAAGTCGTTGGTCATTTTTTGACCGTCTCCAACATAAAGAATGTTAAGGGCACGCTGGACCGACGGCGGCGCATAAAGACCGGACCCATCTGCATCGCTGCGCTTTAGCGCAATTTCCACAAACCCTTCCTGCGGCTCCCTTGTGGCAATCCCCATCTCTTCAAGCATGGTTTTAATGCGGGCATCGGTTGCATCCCGCTCCGTCACTCTGGCCAACCTGCTCATGGTGCCAGCCAACCTCTGTCCCGGCTGTTTAATTTCCCCAAGGTAATCTAGCAATGCAGGGCCAAGCTCTTTTTTTCTGCGCAACACCCCGTCTATTGCAGAGGGGAATCGGTTGCCGGAATCTACATTGCTTTTCTTTTTCTTATTGAGGTTATTGAGGTAGGAAATGGCAGATTGTCTAGATGCTTCCGGCGACAGTTTTTTACCAGCCACCTGCGCCACCGCCATGTTCTCCGTGGAAAGTTCCTCAATTACGGCGTTACGCTGTTTGTTTGTCGGGGAATATTTCCTGTTGGTAAAAAACTCAAACTCTCTTGTTAAGTAATCCCCCTCAGCCATTGACCTCAGTATGATTTCACGCTGGTTGGCGGCTTGCGGACTGAAACCAGAATCAATATTGGCAATCAGCTTTGATTGCAGTTCGGCAATCTTCTCGCGGGCAATGATTAGATCGGCCTCAAGCGGAGCAAGCCCATCTGGAAGCCTGTCCGTTTTCCCATTCATGAAGTTGTCAACTGCAAGTCTTGCCTTCTTTGGGTCGGCAAACTTCTTTATGCGCGAATCAACCATGTTCGCAATTCGAGAACCAAGTTCGTCTATGGCTTGAACTTCGTTCTTGTAGTAGATGGCAGCATTCTGGATTTCCTTACCAAGCGTTTTGGAGGGGGCGACGGACGCCACAATGTCTGAAGTTCTCCAATTGCTAATTGTTTCTGCGGCATTATCCCGAACACTCAATTGCTTTGCAACAGCAGCTTCGGCAAGTTCTGGAACCGAATCTAGTTCTGTAGGGGTGATTTCCCCCTTGGCAATCATGTCGTCAATTTGCTCTGGGGTTTTGTTTTTAATCTTATTCCAAAGCTTCCCACCAATCCGGCCAAGACCACCAAGCATGACATTACCGCCTGCTCCAGCCCCGCCGTATGTAAGAACTTCCTCAAATGTAGGAGGGCGGCCTTCATCAATTACACTAATGGCCGCAGCCTCCCCTGTCCCAATAGCCGCTCCGCGTGTCGCATCGCTCAATACAGCCTTACCAGCCTTAGCAACTTTTGACCCAGCACTTGCTGTTTTTACTGCACCCTTAGTTACGGACGAACCGGGAATAAGATTGATAGCACCAGCAAACAACGCACGGCCAACTGAAACATCATCTCGCCCTTCAATCTTTTGTGCAGCAATAGATCCTGCTACCCCAGACGTAAAAGCAAGGACAGGATAAGAAATACCAAATGTAAATGGCGCAAGAGCTGCACCTGCGGTTTGGCCAGAAAGTCCTATGCCAATTTCTGCGCCTACGCCAGTAGCAATCTGCCCAATAGACGGATCATCCTCGGGAGTAGACAGTGATCTCCTTTGGATTTCTGCACTGATAATACTAACAGATTTTTGGTCCCCAGCCTCCTGGGCCTGCTGTAGGGCTTCATTAAGCTGTTGGTTGGAAAATGTATTATTTTCCGGCATTACCGTTTAATATTTCTGCTACATTTTTATAGTCAACATTGCCAACATCATTTAAATTTTGGCTTGATGTATAAACTCCATAAAACTCTTCCAAGTCCTCCGGTCCAATAAGATTGCCAGTTATATTGGATTTAACACCCAATGATCGCAAGATTTGAATGGCAGATATAACATCTCCAGATTCATAACTTTTTCTCGCATTAGCAAACTGCTTTTGTTTTTCAGAAATGTCTTGCTGGAAGGCGGTTGTCTTTTTCTTCTCAGGACCAGGCATAATTTGGGCACTGCCTTCAGAAGTGTTAACAACAGTATATGCTTCACCAGTATCTGGATTTTCTACTGTATATGCGTTTGCTCGGAATGCATTATCTGGACTTGCCTTTACAATATTGCCAACTGTATTTGAAGCAATATCACTTGGAACTCCGGCATTAATAAGATCAGGCAAAAGAGTGTCCGTTTGCAACTCTCCGTCTGTGTTCGTATTGGCAGCAATAATATCTCTAACGGTTTTATTTATTTGCTCTGTTTTCTGCCTAAATCGGTTTTCATTTTCAATATCTCCAATTTGAGCCCGCCTTAATGCGTCTGCAACTGCCTGGGATTGTGCCGCAGCCTGTTGTTGTTGCATTTTGTTTTGCGCGGAAATAGCACCATACACTTCAAGCATGTCCTTTTTCTTTACGGACTCGCCATCACGAATGTTTTCCAACACCTTCATTTGCTTAGGATCTAAGCTTTCAAGAAGATATGGGTTGGCTTGTGTCATTCCTTTGACGTCGCCAGCCATAGCTGCAATTTCTTGTTGGTTTTGTTGAAACTTTTGAATGCCCTCACTGACACCAGCCAGCGCATTTTGCACTCCCGCAGCCATAGCAGCCCCGCCCTGGGCCTGCATTTGGGCACCGGTAAGCGCACCACGAAGGTAGTTAGAATAGTCTGTTGCGCCAAGTTCTGCTCGAACGCCTGATCCAAATCCGTAAGCCATTAGATAAAAGTGGGGTTAGGGGTAAACTTGCGCTCAACAATACTTGTCATCCATTTGCGGATAATCCGCTTAATAAGCGGCTTGTCCGAAATGAACTGAGCAAACTTTTCGCCGTGTTTAATATAGAGATTAAAGAACCAATTAGGTGAATTTTCAAACAACCACTGCCGGAACAAAACCCACATTGGATTCTCATTGCCAAAGACTTCGCGTGCCACCCAGCATCCAAGCTTCCCGCCAATAACACTTCCTAGACCACTTGCTAGTCCTCCAATCATAGCACCTCTAGCCTGCGCTTGAGCACCGGCAAACCCAGCCTGTGAGCCGTAAATGCTGCTTTGATAATTTGACAAGTTAGCCTGATTCTGGAGACCGAGGTTAATGCCTGCGTTGGGATCAAACAGGTTAGGACCAAGCTGTTGTCCAGCCAGTCCAGCAGCAAACTGTGAGGACGCCATGCCCATGCCCGGGGCTTGTGCGGGACGACCAAGGATAGCCTGAAAGGGGTCGGCGGCAGTGGCTTGATTCATGCCAAATGCCAACTGTCCGGTTTGCAACGCCTCAAGGCGACGGTTTCGCAAAGCCTGTTCACGGTTCAATATTTCGCTAGCAACCGTGCCCTGATCTCCTACGCGCCCACGAGACGCCCCAGCCAAACGTGCCTGCTGCTGCGCGTTACGCATTTGCTCAGGCGTAAGACGGCCAGATCGAGCAAACTGGTCTTGAGACATTTGATTAATTTGCTCAAGCAAAGCCTGCTGCATTGGATCAGCGGAACGCAAAGCCGCCGTAGCCCTACCACCCAAAGCCTCAACGTCAGCAATGTCTGCTTCTCGTTGGGCCGTTGTTAGTTCCTGCCCAATACCAGCAGCGCGACGAGAAGCCTCGTCTTGAATGTCCAGCAGTCCTGCTTGGTCTTCTGTGCCTCGCAGCAAAGTGTTAATGTCCGCAAGCTCTAGCTCCGTGTATTCAGGGCGATAGGTTTGCTCGGCCTGCAAAAGCTGACGTTGCAGCGCAGGATCGGCCATTGCTCGAATAAAATCCAAAGATGATTTCCCAGGATCAACTGGAGTTGGAGCCTCGGGAGGCTTTGGCATTCTGACTTTTGTGCACATTATAAATTAAGTTCCTTTACGAAAATGTCGGTTTCCCAGACTGGTTGATATCCAAACTTTTGCATGTGGCCGTGATATGGGGACTCTTTATTGCACATAATAATATATCCGGGGACACCCTTTTCCTCTATAAGAGTTTCGTAAGTGTTCTGGAGCTGCATAGATTCCTTTGGTCCAATCTTCTTTGAATCATGCCATAGCATTAGGACAGGAACGCTTGCCACAGATGCACACCCTACGATCTCCCCGTTCTTTTCAACGTAGTGGGACGGGTAGGAGCAACCATCGTTATCAGACCTTGCGGCAGCAAGGACGCGCTGCATGGTTTCCAGATCCTTGATCTTTCGAACTTTAGGAAGAAGACTCATTAAGTAACGTTTAGTTTGTAGGCAATAATATGTCTAGAAGAAATAATGTTTAAATGCCTTAGATATTGCCGACATTAGGTAGCAATAATGCCATGGGTGCGAAGGGCTGCAAGGATTAAGTTAATTCTTGCATTTGTAATGTTAAATGCGCCTGCTACTAACTGTGGGTCCGTGTGGTCCGTTTCACTTTCAAAATCCGTGTCAATGTAACCAGCACTAAGGCTGTTTATTGTGGCCCCCTGAGCACCTAGCACCTTAGTGCCGTTTACTTGATAGCCATTTGGGGAAGTAACATTAACAACGTTTCCAGCCGTAATGTTGTTAGCTCCAGCAATGTTGTTACTGTCATCAATGGTAATGCTAGATGATTGGATTGTATTTCCGAGGTCGCCATTTGCTCGTATGATGGCATTGTCGGTGCTACCGCTGCTGCCGCCCATTGATCCCGTGGACGTAATCTCAATGCTGCCTGCGCCAACCACAAGTCCAATTCCAGATCCGGCGGTTAGTGAACTTAAACTAAACCCACTGCCATTACCAATAAATAGCTGTCCGTTAGCGGCAGTTTCTAGTTTAGCTGCAGTAATTCCTTTATCTTTTACGATAATTTGCCCACTACCGGAAAGCTGGGTTGTATCACCATCTACTGCTCCAGACTGAAACGTAGCAGCATTAACTGCTGCATTAAGGTTCGTTGATGTAACCTGATCACCGTCAGCGTAGATGGTTCCTGTTTGGAGAATTGCCATGTTAGTATTTTAACACAATTAGTTATTGTTGAAAAGGTGGTTAATTGCCAGAGCTGCCAACCAAATTATTTGTTCCGCTATTGGTCACTATAATAGATGTGCGGCCTACGCTAGCATTTCCATAAACCTTATTGTGTGAAGTGCTAGCTCCCAAAACAATATCTTGAGGAACATTATTTGCTTGAAACGCATTGCCTTGAACAATGTTTGCAATCGAGGTTCCATCAAAAAGAACAGCCGCCACAGTAGAGCTATCAAAAGTGTTATTTGATACAACAACAGTTTTGCAATTATTAAAGTCTAATGTATAATTATTTCCGTTCATTATAAACAAGTTACTTTGAATCATAACTTGCCAAACATTTTCCATCCTTATGTTTGTATTAGTCTGATATAGACCAGGGTCATAAACGCGAGGATCTCTAGCGTCAAAATGACAATTAGAAATAAATATATTTACTGCTCTTTGCGATTGAGTTGCACTAGTGTTTGCAGTAACCACAATTCCTTCGCGGCAAGGAACTGCATAAAAAGTATCTACAACTAACCCTTCATTGTTTTGTTGATCACTAGTAAGTGCAAACGGGCTTGATTGGACAGCAACGTCAAACCAATTGCATTGCGTTCTAGTAATCATAGAGTTCACACAACGCCCGTGCAGCAAAATTCCAAAGTCCGATTCATATTCATTATCACCCTCAAGCCCCGAAAAAAAACAATCGCTAATTTCAGTATTCCAACACCATTTAATATATGCGCCGTATTCCCAGTATGGAACATTTTCTCCAGTTCCGGTTACGGTTCCGTCAGGGCCATGAGCTGCAACACGCCTTATAAGTGGGCCTGTTACTCTGTGCGTGGTGTTAATTTGATTGTCCTGAATAATTGTAATAGCGGTTCCCATTGCGTTTTTCCCGCCAACCGCTCCAGCATATAAGGTTAAATCCCTAATTTCTACAGACGAGTCCGGCTCGTAATTGCCTGTGCTACTTGTTGTTGATGTTAGTGTAAACTTTAACCCCGCATTTCCAGTAGTTACAAAATCCAAAATAACAACATTTTCACCCGCCCCAGCAATAACTAAATCTTTTGAGGCTCCAATCGTGTGATTAATCTGTGAACTAATCTTATATGTGCCTGCTGGGAAAAATATTACAGATTTTTCATTTGCCAACCCAGCGGTTATTGCTGCGTTAATAGCAGAGGTTGCGTCGTTGGTCCCAGTTTTGTCAGCATTGTATGGGTATTCAGCTACGTTAATCCAAGACAGGTCTTGCTTTTGAGTAATTTGCCCCCATGTATGTCCGTGGTTAGTGCCGCTAGTAACCGTTGGGCTTGGATAGCTTCCTCCTAAATCTCCACTAGCAGTTCCGGTCGGCGTGCGTGCATCACTAAGTCGCGAGTCGTCTCCTGCCGCAACCGTGCCAGCAGTAGTGCCAACGTCAAGCGTCGAAGAGTTGCCAAGCCCGCTGACCGCCGTGTTCGCAATAGCAATAGGCGTATTGCTCGCCGCCGTAAGACGGCCCTTGGCATCTACGGCGAAACCTCCTACTTGTGATGCACTACCATAAGATCCAGCCGAAACACCTGTAGTCACTAGCGTTGGGTCGGGATATGTTCCAGTAAGGTCGCCACCGGCTGGACCCACTGGCGTTGAACCTCCGCCAGAAGCCGTGTCCCAAAGAACATCTGTTCCGTCAGTTTTAAGAAACTTTCCTGCCTGCCCTGATTGATCTGGCAGCACTTCATTAAGATTAACCGCTGCCTCTCCAATAGTCTTATTAAGACGCAAAGCCATTGCCTTATTGTTGGCAAAATTTTCAGCCTTATCAGACCAAACAAAACCTGCTTTAATATCACTCATTCTTTAGAACTGATATTTAGGTCGGTGAGCTGGGAAGAAACTTTCAGCGATCTTACCTTGGGTCGGCCAATTCTAGGAGCTAGCGTAAACTGGCCGCTATACCCACGAATATTGCCAATGCGGCCACGCACGGAAGCATCCTCCCCAACGGCTAAGGTGTTCCCCAAAAGGTCAGAAAAAGAATCCATTGTGTTTACGGAATCTGGATTTTCTGCCTCAAACGTAATATCAATGTCCGAATCGTTAGTCTCAGAGCTTTCTGCTTGAATCTCAAAAGAGTTGTATCTCTTTCTGTCCATAGTGCCACCCGTATATTGTCGAGTGGTTACATAAGAAGGAATCTTACGGATAGAAGCAGACACTCCAATACTAGTAACCAGAAAATCGTTGTCGTCCTCCCGGTCTTCTAAAACGTGTATTCCTCCAAAAGAGTTAATTGCATACAACTTATTTAATGAACCAGCTCCCGCTCGAATTAAGTTTTCAATATCCCAGCCTTCCCCTTGGGTAGTGTCAACAGACTCCCACCCATTATTTAAAAAGTTATAAACTAATATAGTATTATTAACGGTAGAATCGTCCAGTGGGACAGAAATATAATATCTGTTGTCGTGATAAATGGCTACCGAGTTACTAGCGTAGTCTTTATTAATTCTCTTAATAATTGGATTAATAGACTCCGAAAGGGGAATGGATGCACCACGCAGGTTATATAAATCCTCGAACTTAACAGCATACACGCCGTTATCCGACAGAAAAAGAATTTGATTACCAACCTGCACAACGGACTTACGCGCCAAACATCCAACCTCTCGCGTGATTTCCTGCACAACCGTTTCCTCCAATGCCCCAGTTACGCCACGAATCAAGTGGATGGTATTCCGATTGAATACAACTAAGTTGTCCTCGGAAAACGGCTGAATTGCCACAACACGATCCGCACCACCAGACGCAATGCGATAGTTGCCATAGATCTGATCGTAGGTGTTTTGATCCAGAATGTCGGAAGCAATAATCTCATCCGTAATATTGCGAGATTCAATTGTGGGAGACCCAGAGGCTCCTGATGTCGTATAAAGGAATGGCATCCACAGCCTACGCTGGTGATAAATAGCCCACGGCGGCGCAGGCATATGGGAAAACCCGCCACCTACAGACATTGGTTTGCTTAAAACCACCGACGCGCCAGCGATGTCGTCCGCGTCAGCATAAAACTTAAACGTAGTAGGTGGGCCGGGGTCGGCGTCGGAGTCAGCATAAAACACCCGATACTCAGATAGCTCATTGAGGTTGGTGTCGCCGCGAGAAATAATCTTAACTAAATCGTTCTCTGAAATATCGTGGCCAGAGGACTCAGTGACGGTAACCACTCCACCCGAAATTGCTGTGTTCCCAGAAGTGCTATACACCAAAGGCTGGGTATAGTCACCGTTTCCTACTAACTCAAACGCCGGAGTTCCAGTTAGGTCTCCATCCCACTGCAAGGTCGTTTCGCCGTCCCTAAAAATAAAAATGTAGTTAAATGCTTGCAGCATATTAACCTTTGAGGAAATCGTAACGCCTGAAGGATAGGAAATGTCAGTAACAACTCCATCTACAAGGTTTACAAGAAAAACCTTTGAGTTTGCCGCAATCGCAATATACTCCTCATTGTTAGATGATGGGTCGGAAAACAAACACGAACCGTATGCAGCGTTAACGACATCATCATCAAGGACTGGGGGAGTTCCAGCGTCATCAAGGGTAAATGGCAAAGTAAGGGCCAATGCGTCAGTAACAAGCGAAGACCCAAAGTGCTGATGTCCCTTGCGGGTTTGCCACGCCCCATTAATGTCCATACGTCCGTTGGAGGACATCGCCACCTCGGATGGACTGAGCTGATCGGGTCGCAGCCGTGCGTTTATTCGAGAAAACGAAAAGTCTCCCTCATCAACGATGGGGTTATCAAGCGAGCCATAATTGCTATACCGAGGCATTCATTTAGTATAGCCTATGCCACAAGGGCTACTTCCGGTATTTAGCCGTTTTTTTGGCAATAGACTTGGGCTGCTTAACAAACTGCTTGCCCTTCTTCATGCCCTTGCGCTTGGCCCTATTGGTTGCGGCTTTTTCTGCGGAGGTCAAAGACTTCCATGCGGCTTCTGGCAAATACCGTTCTCCGGTTTTAAGGCTGGGCTTTCCCGAGTTGGTGCGCCACTTCTGCTTTGTCCAGTCGGCAAGACTCTTTTGCTGTGCTTTCATCGAGAAGTCTTATATCCGCCGCCCTTGGCTTTGTATTGCTTGGCCAGCATTTGGGCCTTACGAGCCGACCACTGGCCTGGGCGTCCGCCCTTACCACCAGACTTAATCGACTGAAACCGTCGCTTCCGCATTGTTGGCTTTGTATATACGCCAGCAGAGTTTACAGTAGATTTTTTAGCAGGCATTTTGTTAACAGTTCCAAGCACGCCGACTCCAATAGTTGGCGGACAGCTTGTTGCTTTTACCCTTGATGCCACCAGACCTAGCGCAATAGCTCTTCTTGCGAGCTGGCTGGCTCTTCTTAATGGTCATATTGGCATCGCCAAAGCGCACCACTTTCTCTTTTCCGTCCTGACAAGCCTTGACGACAAACTTCTTACCGCCCTTAACTTCCCTTCTAGGGCTATTACAGGGCAAATCTCTAGGGTTCTTAGGCATTGGTATAGGTATCGCCTTAAAATGGCTTTATTTGGCCTTATTGACGCTCTTCTCCTTGTTAAGTTTATCAAGGTTTTGAGACTGTTTCATAATCCAACGGACAGAAAAGATACTAACCGTAATTGATCCAAGCAACGCAGCCACTTGCAAAAGGTCAGCAGCCAGTTGAAGGACTGCAAGTGTTGATGCCCAGCTAAGGGCGTTTAGCAAGCCAATCCTGATAGTATCAAATAGCTGAATCACTTGGCGGTCCTTTGCAATGGACGTGATCCAAACCACCACATTACTGCTGTTGATGTAGCAAACACAAAGTCACCCAGAATCACAGCAACTGCGGCCTCCCCTACAAATCCCGCAGCAATAAATAGAATCAGGGAAATAACCATAGCCCATGTTAGCCCTGGACGAGTAAACGCTCTAAAGGCATCCACCATTACCCGTGTAGAAATCACCCACAAAGGAGTGTTTTCTGGAATCTCAACCGACTCTTTATCGCTTTTTAGACTTGAGTCGAAACTCTTAAACTCGGCCTCGGTAACCTTGAGGCGAGAAATAGATTCCATCTTCTTAATCTCAAGCTCAGTTTCCCAAGCCTTAGACTTTGCGTCTACTATCTTTTGAACAACTGAAAAAATGCCGCCTAAAATAGACCCACCCGCCGCACTAGAAAGAAACGTAAACATGAGTTATTTTAACACATGTTTACAACCACTCACTTACATTTTTTTCTAGGCATTGTTCGCTTTTTACCCTTGGCCTTGGATGGGCGACCAACTTTGTTTCCGTATGTTCCTTTTCCGTATGGCATTTTATTCTTCGGTTTCAGGTTCTGGCTCTTTAAGGGCCTCCAAGATATCCTTTGCATGCTGCTGTAAGGCTGCGTGCTGGTCCGCGCTTAGAGCGGCAATGCGCGTGGCAATGTATAGTTGATTAAGTTTTTCTTGAATAGTCATACAAACAATTTATAACTCAACTTAACGGTGGTTGTCAATTAGTTATTTTCCAACGCCTCAAGGCGGGCCGTGAGTTCCTTGATCGAGTTGACAAGCGCGAAGGTTAAGGCGTGTCCATTCCAGTTCAGCACTTCGGTTTCTTGCTCATCGTCCTCCTCTAGCTTAACCATGTAGCTGCCAACGCACTCAGGGAATGCGGTGATTGCCTCTTGAGCAATGATGGAAATCTTATCCTCGCCGTCATCGATCATACCGGCCTTACCGTTGTATCGGTAGGTGACGGGGCGCAGTGAAAGCACTGCGTCGAGCCCTTTTGTGTATTCACCGGTTTCGGTTTTAATACGAGCGTCGGACGCAATGGTCCAAGTGTTGGTTGATGGTTTTGCGGCGGAGTCGGTGCTCAATTGGAGCTGGTATGCAGGTGCCGTCAGGCCAATGCCGACGTTGCCGGAGTTGTCGATCCGCATCCGTTCGTTGGCTCCATTAGTTAGGAACCGTGTAGAATCAGCCGACTGCACTTCTAACCCAGTAGACGCACGAACAAAATAACCGGTGTTAAAAAAACTGATTTGACTGGTGGTTGCCATCTGAATGCCGGTGGAGTCCAGCGACATCACGGTTGAGGCTGCGCCGCTGTATGCTGCGCCGTTTACGGCAAAGTCCATTTGCGCCGTCGCGCCTCCACCAACTCGGCTTACATTGATGTAGCCCCATTCGTTTGCAAGATTATCTAGCCGCCAAGCAAGGCGCGACCCGATCCCAGCGTTGCTGTCTGCGTTCTCAAGTAGCAACGCAACAGCCCCGGCATCGTTGGCCGTGTTGGTGACGCTGAGCTTTGCTGCCGGTGACGCCGTGCCAATGCCGACGTTGCCCGAGCTGTCGATCCGCATCCGTTCGCTTCCAGCCGTTGTCAAACTATCTAAGCCACCATTACCCGTTGATCCGGTATAAAATACTAAACCTGTCGGCATATCAGAAGCGGAATTAAAAGTTCCTTCAGATATCCCCGACATAGATGCGGCATAATCTACATTCGCCAATGTTCCATTTGTGTGATTTCCGCCAAAATAAACTGTGCCTAGCGTATTTGAAGAACCAATAGCAGCATCTGTTCTATTTTTTACAAGTGCTAATTTTCCGCTAAATCCTTGGGATGCATTATTATCGGATCGTTTTCCTATATTGATAATTGCAGGGGAAAATCCAGAAGCAGAACTATCTTCAATGTATAAACCACCAGCAGCTGCGGTTCCAGAAATGGACAACTTACTCCCGGGTGCCGTCGTGCCGATGCCGACGTTGCCGTTGTTGAGAACAGACACCTTTGTTGTGCTACCGGTTAGTAGCAGTAAATCGCCACCAGCTCCTACTGCGCCAATCTGCATATTGCCCGAAGAGTCGAGTCCAAGTCGTGCGACGCCGTTAGAGTAGTAATTCGTATTAGTAAAATCGAGGAACGTCCCCGATGTGCTCGTGCCCTCCATTAATGATGCAACCGCTTCGGTTGCTGCTACGGTTAACGCTCGTGCTGGTGACGACGTCCCCACGCCGACTTTCGCACCGACAAGATTTAGAAGATCTCCTCCCGTTGGTGTGCCTAGTTTTATTAGGTCATTAGCTTTATTGCCAACAATGTAAGGGCGACCCGGCGCGGTGCTCCAGTTGAGTGACGAGTCGTCGGCTAAATTAACGTTGCCGCTATCATCTATCGCTACCCCTGAGTTTTGAACCAGTTTCCCGGTCGTGCCGTCGTATCGCACAACAGCATTGTCGGTGGATGACGCCGGGCCGACTATGTCGCCGCCCAAGAACCGAGAGTCGTCGCCTGCTGCGACCGTCCCTGCGGTGGTGCCTACGTCCAAAGTTGCCGAGTTGCCAAGACCAAGGTTATCTCGTGCATCAGACGCATTGTCAGCCCCCGTTCCACCATTAACAATGGGCAATACGCCACTAATATTATTCAGGGAGTCTGGTGTATCCAGAATGAGGGTCTTAAAAACGTCCATTTTACAAATAGTTCAACTCTTGCATTTCAAGCACAGCATCCGTGCTTGCTTCGCGAATAGCCTTAACCTTGGAAACCATCTCCCGCGTCCAATAAACAGAACTTCCTGCGGGCATACGATAACCAAGTGAAGCGGTCGGATCGGTGGTGCCATCCATCGTTACACGAATTGCAGCATCATTAACCTGAACAAGCACATGCGTCGTGCCAGAGTTTAATGTCCAATCCAACACCTGCTCCGCCGTAGAACTGATTGTGTTCTGCCGGTGGGTGGTGGCGTTTTGGGGGATTGCCTGAGATGGCGTATTAACAATTCTTGCGTTAGGCATGGTATTAAACAGTAAAGGGTGAAGCCTGCACGGCAATAGTTGATCCGCCACCGTGAAACATCTTAGCCGAATCGGCCTGGCGAGCAGACCAAAAGCCGTGGAATCCAGCCACAAACTCATGGCCGTTAGACGCAGAGGGGTCTGACCCATCGAAGGTAACCATAATGCTATTGTTCCCGTTACCCTGAACATCAACATAAACAAACTTCGTATTTTCGTCATACCAAGTTGTTGCAAACTCAACAACGGTTGAAGAAACTACTAAACGTTCATCCGTTCCACCTTCAGTGGGAACAGGATAAAGATTAACTGAAAAAGTATTAGGCATAGTATTAACGAGATTGGCGAGAAACGTAAGTTGAAATTCGACGATATAAAGCGTTATTGTTCCTCTGAGTTTCTGCTTTATCCAATTCTATCAAAAGGTATTGCTGCGCTACATTTTCTTCAGCAATGGCCTTGTCAATTTGACCATCCATCCGCAAGAAGTCTGCATATGCTGCGTGAGCTATATATTCAAAAAACTCCGACGGGATGTTGGTAGATGAATCTGAATATGGGCCTTCCCACTTTTTCAAATAACCCACCCAAAATCCGCTAAGTTCTGTGTTGTTGTGTATTACATTAGCACCGTCGCTATCAACCCAAAACTCATACTCAATAGCAGAGTTAATGTTTAGTGGGTTGCTGCTCCAAATACGATTAAAGCTATCAATCTCAGAAACGCTATTAGCAATCACTGTTCCAGATGGAGTATAGGTTTGGGAACCACTTCCGCTGGAAAGCTCATAGGTAAACGTGTCGTTGTCCACCGATCCGGTGCTAATTGACAAAACTTGATGACTGCCATTTGCAGATGCATCTAGATCGGCAACAGTAACATACATGCCCTCGGCAAAATTAACAGTCGTATTGCACCTAATTGTAACTATCGTGCCAGAGCGAGACGCCGCTTCAATAGTATATTGCGTAGGCGTAAAAGTAGTTGCAATAAGATTGTTAACCGCTGGCCGGGCCTGTGCACCCACAATGTAGCGCGGCCAAACTTTGTTTTGTCGATAAGCCTGATATGCCCTGCGATTTACAAAGTTAAGGATGCTCCCCTTTTCGCTAGGGTTAAAGTTGCTTACACCAGAAAGCGAGCTTATTAAGGAGTAGAGGTCACTATACGTCCGGTCGGTCATATTTTGTTAGGAGAAAGATGTGGAAACTTCTTTTGATAATACTTCATAAACTCCTTGGAGTGGACCTCTTTGGCTCCGTATTTTTGCTGCATACGAAAAAACTCCCACTCAGGAATTACTCCAATGCAACGACCCAAACCCGGCACCTCTCTTTGATTTACCAACTCCTTTGCCTGTTCCGCAGCCTGCGCCTCCTTAGAGCGTTCAATTTCTTTCTTAAACTCTAGTCCCGTAGTAAGCTCACGCATCAAGGCGCGATTAATTTCTCCGTCGTGATACTTAGGGAATGACGTAATTAAATGCATAATAATAGGGCTACCCCGAAGGATAGCCCCATTATAACATGTAAGTCTAGTAGTTAGATTTACGCAATAGCGGTGATCTTACCGTGAGCACCAGGGTGCTTGACCAACAGCGACAGGGTGGTGTCAACGTAACCACGCTCACCGCCACCTTGATTCGGAAGGCGGGTCGAACCAAGACCGATCAACTCGGAAACGCCGTAGTAGTCAGGATTGATGAGGTAACCCGTGTCCTTGTTCGACGTGTCAGGGGCGCAGTCAGGGTTCATGTTAACAATGCTCACCATACCGTGATCAGACTCATACATCTCAACAGAGAGTTTGATGGTCTTGGAATCAGCAGTCTGGGTAACCTGACGGTAAACCGCGTTGGTCGATCCAGAGGTGCGAGCATAGTCAGCAATAACCCGACGAAGAGCAGTGTCAGCAACCAAGGTGAGGTTGTTGGTGCTGCCAGTCACCCGGTAGATGGACGTGATGAGGTCGTTAAAGCCGCTTTCGGTCAGGGAGCCACTGCTGTGGATGGAATCCGCAGGGGTGCGGTAAGCAGCAGGAACGTCAGTCGGACCAGCCGAATCAATCCAGCCACCAAGGCCGCGCAGGCCATAAACGACGCCAGCACCATTTTCAGCCGTGCGATCATTTGCGGAGCAGAGGGTAGCCTCTACGTCGCGCTTGAGTTCGCGGGCAGACTTAGCTTCGGCCTCAGCAATCTTAGCCGGTCCAACGGACTCAACGGCATCCTGCAGGTCCGAAACCATGAAGTCACGGCGGAACTTTTGCACGTAGTTGCCGAGACGGGCGCGGCCACTAAACTTGTCGGTAAATCCATTCGCGGGAACGTCAGCACCCTCGGCAACACCCGTGGTAACAGGAGCAGCCAGCGAATCAACCGTCCATTCAACGAAGGTGGCAGTTGCTTTGCTTTTGGGAGCAGACGAGAGAACAGGAGTCTCCTCGGGAGCGAGGATCGTCAGGATGTCGGTGAGGTCTTCACGATTGGAGACCCCAGAACCAGGATTAGTGGTGTCGTAGGTATTTGAAAAAGCCATGATTATAAAGTAAAATTATTTACGCTTAGAGTGTTGAAGAGTGCGGAGAGCTATAAAGTCCTGTGTAGCACCTGAAGTTGAGAATCGTTGTTGGACATCTTTCACTGCTTTAGCAGCGCGAGGTTCTGGCTGCTCGCTTTGAGCAGTGGAACTAATCGAGATGGACGGAGGAGTGATTCTTGCGCTAGGCTTTGTCTGATTAACTGGCTTACGATTATAAATGGAATTAGCAGCGTGAGCTATCATATATTCCATATACGGTTCCAGATCAGGCACCTTCTCTACGGCCTCCTTAATCAAGGGGCTTTCGCGAAGGGATTCAAACTGCTTTCGCACATCATTATCCTCTCCATCAATCCAAGAAAGCTCGGACTTAATAGCCTCAGAAAACTGCGCCTTCATATTAAGGCGTTGCTCTTTAGCCTGTAAATCCTGCAATCGTGCAGGCAAAAACGTCTTACGGGATTTTTGGGAATCTCGCAAAACCTTTCGCACCTGAGCCTTTGTGATCTCTTGGTTGCCATTGTATGCAACAACATCATCTGCTGCCAGATGGTCGTTGTTCCACAAAATGTCTTCCGCCCATTCAATAGCTTCGTCGATTTCGCTGGCTTTTGCCTGCAAATCTTCAACGGTATTGATGTCAGAAAAGGGGTTGTTTTCAACCTTCTTAACTTCCAAGGGATCTTTTTGGCTTTCACGACTTTGCATTTCCTGCTTTAAGGCATTAAGCTGTTCCTCGGCTTGCTTACGCTTTGCGGTAAGCTCACCAAATCTAGCTACTGCTCGGCTCCCTAGCTTTTCGGCTAGTTCACGAAGCTCGGCCTCTGACATGGATTCTAGGTCGATCTCGCTTTTAGAAAGAACTTCTTCTTCGTCTTGGCTTTCAAGCTGACCCTCGTTGACGATTTCCGCGTTAGATTCGTCTTGAGGCTCTGGAGCAGTTTCCTCCTCCACCTGTTCTGCCTTAACTTCCGATTCTTGGGGTTCTGTATTAATCTCCTTAGTAAACACTTTAGGTTCACCAGAAGGCTTTCCATTACCGCCTTTGCGATGGAGTGCATACATTCCAAACGCAAGATTATCTGACTGTTCCGCTGGACTTGGTTCACCCGCAGCGTTGGGTGTTAGGACTTCATTAGACATAGTTATCAACGCTCTCTTTATACGCCTGAGCGATTTGCGATAATGACATTATAACAGTCATTTTTATTGCTTTACAAAAAAACAAAAAAATAATACTTTTATTTATGAGTTCTAATACCCCTAAGCAATCAGCGCACGATTGGACCGCTCCAGAACATTGGAACGTAGCCAAAACAATGGATCGCGTTAAAATTAAAAACAACGAGCACCACGCAAAGCTATACCCGTTTGGGGAGCTAGTGATTAAAGAGCATCCTATTTTTCAATACTCACGGAGAAATCCTCCAGCGCATGTATTAAAAAGTATTTAGTGCGTCTTTTCTGCGTGCCGAAACAGTATACTTTCGGCGTTAGACATTTTAAGGATTTGGTCGTATGCCAGAATCTGCCCAGAGATTTGCTGAACCTTTTCAGTTTCTGCATCAAACAGGGCCGCAATGCAGGACTCGCGCTCGTCTTTAATTGATTGCAGAAAGTCTGCAAACTGGGAAACGTGGGAAAGATGATCTAATGATTGTTCTAGTGACATTATTGAGCGTATTTACGAACCATTGAAGCAAGGTTGAGTGCGCGTCCCTTTACCTGACGAGCCCACTTGCTATCAAGCATTTCACGCGCTGCTACGTTGTAATCCTTTTCCATAAGAGCAGCTTTAGTTTTTTTAAACTTTCCTAGTTTAGTCAAACCTAGATTGAAAGACATATCAATTATAGCCTTCTTTACGTCGGACGGCTGCTCATCAAAGTTCGGTAACCACTTACGAGCATCGTTAAATGCTTGGGTAATAGACTCATTATAAAGACGTTTAATTTCCGGCTCGGTTAGCCGAACCTTTTTGTCAACTAGGTCTTTCACGTTATAACCCATCTTCCTAATAATCCGCTGGTTATGAGGCTGTGATAGGTTAAATCCAATACCAATAGTAGGCTTTTTCTCACTATCAAGATAGGCATATTGCCTAACTCCTTCGTGTTGAGCAATTTGCCTATATAGGTCTTCAGAGAATTTCTTTTGCTGCGGGCTTGCCCGATTAGCTATCTCATTGTAGTTGCCAACATCAGGCATATTAACCACCCATACTTTGAGTGTTAACATCGCCCATGGCAGCAGGAGTAGTCCCAACGCGGCCAATTTGCGCGTTCTGAGCTTGCTGCTGCTGGAAGGTATATTGAGCAGCATACTTCTGAATACGCGCTGAAAATGCTTCATCATCTTGTAGACGTTCAGCAACGTCAGGCTGTTGGGTGTATTGTTGGATGACTTGCAATGCGATTTGAGCACCATTTGGTCTAGCAGGCATTTCAATGCCTGCAAAGATTTTAGTTAGGTCATCGGTAACAAACTTCACAATTTGCTGCTGGGCCTCTTCTACGGGCTGCAATACGGCGTCTGCTGCAATAGGATCAATAGCATTTGCCGCAATATCAATAAGCGCGTCTGGGTTAATCCGACCATTTCGGTCAAGCTGAATCAAGCTAACAAGCTGATTAAGTTTTGACTCTTGAGTTTCGGGGTCAGCATTAAGCACGTCGTAGCCAATCACAATGTCGTAGTTCTCATCAGGATCACCCTTATCAAACTCCATGGGGTCAACAACTCCGGTGACACGGAAAAACACTTGGTCTGGCCCAAACCGTTGGTAGCACTTAAAGGACATTTTAATCACCTCTTGGACGTGGGCCAAGAACTTGTCCAAAATAAACTGCCGCTTAGTGGCAGATGCTGGGTCGGTCTGACCAAGACCAACCAACTCATCAGCAACCTTTAGGAGCGTTTGCTCCATTTCCATAGAACCTGGGTTGTATTGTGGCTGTGGACCAAACTGAAACTCTCCACCACGGCGATATGGAACAAACCGGCCAGGCCCCCAGTCGCTAGGAGCATTGCCAACGGGGTGCATAATCGGAGGCATCGTAGCCATTGAGTTGCGATCAATACGGCTGTCCCGCTCAATTTTGACCTGCCACTGAATGCCACGCAGAACATCGGCCATGCTCTGGACATCGTAAAGACGTTTAGACGCTTCGCTAATACGAGTCACTACCACGGGATAATCTTCGTAGCCGTTCATCAACTCAAACTTGGCATATGGTTTTGTTTCTTCAATTTTAGAAGAAAGCTCACGATGGAACACCGTGCAGTAGATGCCTTCAGAGTTATCAATAGGGTCAATCAACCGTTGATAGCCATAAATAACTTCAA
>Ga0233432_10001107_pt1 | contig 26017 bp, 19 predicted proteins | sample SI_122_August201_6_FD_179870 | JGI IMG/M metagenome (GOLD analysis project Ga0233432, IMG submission 179870) | Seawater microbial communities from Saanich Inlet, British Columbia, Canada - SI_122_August2016_10_MG | ecosystem: Environmental > Aquatic > Marine > Inlet | place: Canada: British... | reverse complement strand
CCTCCATCTAAAATCATTCTCAGTGTTTCTTTTTCTTGAGATCCTTTTATATTTAAATAACCATCCATAAAAATTGAAGTAGCTGGATAGAGTGCTAAACCTTGCATAGAGCGTAAATGAATTTCCCTACCACCTGCAGCTCGGATCTCTGCTTTTGGGTTCATAAATCTTGCTAAACATAATATGCGTAAGCAATATTCTGGAGTAAGTTTTTCAGGAGAACCTAATTTAGCCCCAGGTACTGCAACTAAAAAATTAACGGGAATAGAAGGTACGTTGAGCTCTGAGAATTTTCGCAACATTTCTATAATGCCGCTAGGTCCTTCGCCCATTCCTGCAATCATGCCACTGCATGTTTCGAGTCCCGCATTTTTCGCATAGTTTAATGTATCAAGACGGTCCTGGTACGTATGTGTTGAGCAAATTTTTTCGTAATTTTCTTCTGAGCTATTTAAATTGTGGTTGAGTCTATCTAAACCAGCTTCTTTGAGTTTTTCTGCTTGCCCTTTTTTGAGTAATCCAGGTGAAAGGCAAACTTGAATTGGGTATGTATTTTTGATTTTTTCAATAATTTTAGACATGTTTTCAACTCGATTATCACTAGGGCCTCTCCCAGCCATCACCATACAGTATCGGTATGCTCCTGATTTGTAAGCATTTTCTGCTTCAGCCATGATTTCTTCTTCGCTTTTGATGGGGTAGTCATAGACATCTTCATCGGAAGCCTGACCTTGAGCGCAATAATTGCAATCTTCAGGGCAATTTCCATTTTTGACATTATTTAAAATGTGTATATGAACTTTTTTGCCCCAGTAACGTTTGCGAACATTAAATGCACTCTGTAAAAGAGGAAGAATTTCAATATTATCAGAAATTAGAACTTTGAGTGCATCGTCTGTACTGATTGGTCCTCCAGCTAAAGCTATGCTTTCAAGTTTGTGATAAAAATTGACTGTCATAATTACTTCAAAATAAAGACATAATTAAATCTATTTTATTCTGTCTAGTTCTTTGAGCAGAAACATAAAATTTTACAAAATAAAATTTGATTAAATGAAGCCAACATTACTATTTGGCATTTATTACTTATTGAAGTCTTTAAGTTGAAGAAATTAGCTATTGTTATCTTACTTTTAATCGTTGCAGGTGTTCTCTGCAAGGTTGTAAGTAGCTCAATGGATAAGGGGTATAAGCCAGAACAACCTATTCCTTTTAGTCATAAAATTCACGCTGGTGACAATAAAATGGAGTGTTTATACTGTCATTTTAATGCAGATAAGAGTCGTCATGCTACGGTTCCACCTATGCAAGTTTGCATGGGATGTCACACAACGGTAGCGACTGATAGGCCAATTATTAATAAAATGAAAAAATTAGCCGATAAAAAACAATCATTTGAGTGGATCAAAATTCATCATGTTCCTGAACATGTTTACTTTCCCCATAGAAAGCACGTTGCCGCAGGTGTTTCCTGCCAAACCTGTCATGGTGCAATTGAAGAAATGGACGTTGTTAAACAAGATAAAGAATTCACAATGGGATTTTGTTTGAGCTGTCATCGCAATAACGATTTTGTTAATAAAGAACAAGAAATTGGCACGATTAATTATCAGACTCATAATAAGCGATTATTGCAATTGGGGGATTCGCTTAAATACAGTGATGTAACCAATAAAAAAGATAGTGGAAAAATGGAAATTCACCCATTGACTCACATGAATGCTTCTACCGAATGCTCTACTTGTCACCAATAAATTAATAGAAAGCATGGAACAAAAAAAATACTGGACTACGCTAGATCAGCTTGAAGAAAATGACGCTTATAAAAAGATCAGTGAGCAAGAGTTCATGGTTAAACCCGAAGCAGATATGCAAGAAGGTGGTGCTTTAGTAAGTAATCGTCGCAGTTTTATCAAAGCGACAGGTGCAGCAGCAGTTTTTATGACAGCTGTAGGTTGTGTTCCTGAGAAGAAACTCGTGCCTTATTTTGATCAGCCAGAAGAGTTAATTCCTGGAAACCCAATTTATTATGCGAGCATTGATGAAAATGGAGAGGCTGGTTTATTAGTAAAGACGACTGAAGGAAGACCAATAAAGCTCGAAGGTAACCCAAAATACGCAATAAACAAAGGTAAATTAGACGCTACTGGCAATTCAAAAATTTTAGATTTATATGATCCAGACAGATTGCGAGAAATAAAAGTAAATAATGCTGATAAGTTTGTAGTAAGTACTAAAGGCATTATTGAGCATGAAAAAGAAATATCTAAAAAATTAAAATCAGCCGGCTCTTCTGCTTTATGGGTTACAGGCCCAATGAGTAGTCCTGCAGAAAAAGCGTTAGTTCTCGATATGAAAAAAGCCTTTCCAGGTTTAAACCATATTTCAATTGTTGATCAAGCTATTGAAAAAACGGTGCTAGCTCAAAGTGAAAGTTATGGAAAGGCTGTACTGCCAACTCATCGATATGATCGAGCAAAAATTATTGTCACACTTGGTTTTGATTTTCTCTCTGATTCTCCAAATCCAGTTGAGACAGCAGGCCTATTTGCAGAAGCAAAAAGATTAAAAAATGGCAAAGATATGGTGCGTACGATTGCTTTTGAAACTTACCTGAGCATGACCGGTGCTAATAGTGATGAGCGCTATAGAGTTAAAAATTCAGATATTAAAGCTATTGCAATTGCATTGGCTAAAGAAATTGCTGCTATAACACACGCTAAATTGAACTCTAATTCAAAGCAACTTTTAAATGGAATAGATACATCTTCAATCGAAGCTAAAGCTCACTTAAAAAGTGGTCATATCTTAAAACTAGCTGAAGAATTAATTGCAAATAAAGGAAAAGGTCTCGTTGTTGCAGGTGGAATAAATGCTGAATTAGAATTATTGAATATTGTTAATTTAATAAACACTATCCTCGGTAACGATGGAACGACGATTGCCTATGGTGATGGCGGCATTTTGAACCAGGCACATACGCTTAATGGAACTGATGAATTATTGTCATTATTAAAATCAGGCTCAATTAAAGCTCTATTGATTCAAGACGTAAATTTGGCTTATACTCTGGCTTCTACAACTAATATCACAGCTTTGATATCCGATGTTCCTTTCAAAGCTGGTCTTTTTACTCATCTTAATGAAACAGCTAGTTGCTGTAGTGTTGTTTTGCCGATTCATCATTTCTTAGAAAATTGGTCAGATGCAGAAGCGAGAATGGGTTTATTTGGTTTAGGCCAGCCAACTCTTGCGCCACTATGGAAAACTAAAGCAAAACAAGAAATTTTATTGAGTGTGATTGCTGGCGGTTCAGAATCTGCAAATTGGAATGGATATATTAAAAGTGTATGGAAAAATGTTGTCTATAACGAAGCAATTATGGCTGCTAGTTTTGATGCATTTTGGGAATCTTGTCTAAGAGATGGTGTTTTTGATATAAAGCAAACTGCTCGTAATGCATCAGCTAAGGTTAGGCGATACAATGAGAAATCTCTCAAGTACACTGCCCTTAAAGATTACGATAAGACATTAGTTCTCTATAAAACTGCCGCTCATAATAATGGTCATTCAATGAATAACCCTTGGTTGATCGAGGCAGCTGATCCAGTTACTAAAGTATGTTGGGATAATTATGCTTCTGTTTCAATAAAGACGGCAAAAGTAGAAGGTTATCGCGAAGGTGACATACTTGAACTAACAACAAAAACAGGTTCTATAAAAATTCCAGTTCATATTCAACCAGGTGTAACAGATAACGTTTATGCGATTAGTCTTGGTTGGGGTAGGCGTGCAGGTGGACATGTTGCAGCAGGTGAAGATGGCAATGGTTTAGGTATTGATGGATCTTTGTTGGTTGAAGATAAAAACATTTATGCCGGCATTTCTGTAAAGGTTACAAAAACCAGTGAAAGTATTACATTAGCAAACGTACAGGGTCACCAGTATTTAGAAAATGATCGTATACGTTTTACAGGTGAAGAAGAAAGAAAGATACTACAAGAAACTACGTTAAAAGAATTCCAAGATCCAGCTAAAGCGTATGAAATAAAACATCATGCTCCTACAGATGTATCTTTATGGCGTCAAAAATACCCAACAGCAAAACATAAATGGGCGATGCATATCGATACCAACACATGTACAGGTTGTAATGCATGCACAGTGAGTTGTCAGGCTGAAAATAATATTCCCGTTGCTGGTAAGGGTGAGGTGATTATTAATCGCGAGATGCATTGGATAAGAATTGATCGTTATTTTACGGCAAACAACCAAAATCAAAGCAACAAACACGTTGAAAATTCTGATGAAGTGGATGTTGTGAATCAACCAATGCTTTGTCAGCATTGTGATAATGCTCCTTGTGAATCTGTGTGTCCTGTTATTGCAACATCACACAATGAAGAAGGCTTGAACGTGCAAACCTACAATAGATGCGTGGGTACACGTTACTGTTCTAATAACTGCCCTTATAAAGTTCGTCATTATAACTGGTATGACTACACTGATTATAGAGCTGGCTTGCGTGGAAGTGCTAATCCATTTAAGCGATTTATTAAAAGTTTAACAGAAGACTTACAAGATAAGACTGAATACCCATTGATGCTTCAGCTAAATCCTGATGTCACGGTGAGATCTAGAGGCGTTATGGAGAAATGTTCTTTTTGCATTCACCGTATTCGTCGTTGGAAAACAGAAGAAGATAGTCTAGGAAGAGCTTTGCCTGAGAGTAGCAAACAAGCTGCGTGTCAACAAGCATGTCCAAGTGGTTCAATTACATTTGGTGACATTCTAGATAAAAACTCAAGTGTTAGTAAAGCTCATAAAATAGAGGGTAATTACTCAGTTTTAGAAGAGCTTAACCCCGGATCAAATATTAAGTATTTTACAAAATTGCGCAATAGAGAGGCAGATGTTAAAGTAGCTTCTCACAATTCTCATGGTTCTAACCACTAATTTTACTATCAAATGAGTTCAGTTATACAAGAATCACCATTAAGCGTTGAAACGCGAGCCACTGATATAACTACATCAGTTGTTGGGCCCATGACCGCTAAACCAGGTTTATTATGGTTTATGGCATTTGCATTGGCAGTAGCAGCTTTTGGTATTGGTGCTATTTCTGTCATACATCAATTGATTCACGGCATTGGTATTTTAGGTATTAATAATACTGTGGGTTGGGGGGTTTATATCACCGATTTCGTTTTCTGGATTGGTATTGGACACGCTGGGACACTGATTTCTGCAATCCTATTTCTTTTTCGTCAAAAATGGAGAACATCTATCAATCGCGCAGCTGAAGCGATGACTGTTTTTGCTGTGATGTGTGCAGGACTATTTCCTTTATTACATATTGGTAGAAACTGGTATGCCTATTGGTTGATTCCTTATCCAAATAAACGAGATTTATGGGTTAACTTTAATTCACCACTTCTTTGGGACGTGTTTGCTGTTACCACCTATGCAACTACATCTATGATTTTTTGGTACGTTGGACTTATTCCCGATTTAGCGACAGCGAGAGACCATAGTAAAAACTTTTTCAGAAAAATAGTATTTGGTGTGCTTTCTTTAGGTTGGAAAGGAACGGGTAAAGCATGGGTTCACTATGAAAGAGCTTATGCTCAATTTGCATGGTTAGCAACACCCCTTGTATTATCAGTTCACTCAATTGTATCTTTCGATTTCGCGGTTTCAAATTTACCAGGCTGGCATACCACAATTTTCCCACCTTATTTCGTAGCTGGTGCTGTTTTTTCTGGTTTCGGTATGGTTATTACCTTATTGGTAGTTGCTAGGTCGACGATGAAATTAGAAAAACTTATAACGATGGATCACTTAGATTTATGTAACAAAGTTATTCTTGCTACTTCACTCATTGTTTCACTAGCATATTTAACAGAAATTTTTATCGCTTGGTATAGTGGCAGTATGTTAGAAAGATATGCCTTTTTAAATAGAGCGATTGGCCCATATGCATGGGCTTATTGGACCATGATGTTTTGTAATTGTGTTGCTCCTCAAATTTTCTGGTTCCGTTCTATGAGAAGAAATATTTTAATCATGTTCATTGTTTCTATTTTTGTTAACATTGGTATGTGGTTTGAAAGATTTAATATTTTTGTTATTTCATTACATCAAGACTTCTTGCCTGCTAACTGGAATTATTACGAGCCAACTTTCTTTGATTGGGCAACCACCATTGGTTCATTTGGTATGTTTTTCATTCTTTTCTTATTATTTTGTAAGGTATTACCTGTTATTGCAATTGCCGAAATTAAGTCAGTATTGCCTGATCCAGCTGGTAACCGTTCAAAGAAAAATAATGACGGAGGTAATCACTAATGCCTAATAATGAAAAATTTGTAGCCGGTTTTACGAATTGCCCTGACAAGTTTTTAGAGCTTGGAGAACACGCTCGTGCAAAAGGTTTTAAAGACATTGATTGTATCATGCCTTATCCTGTACACGGTTTTGATGAAGCCTATGGTTTTAAAGGATCATGGATTGGACTAGCAGCTTTTGCTGCACTTCTCACTGGTTGGGTTGCAGGTTTTTTGATGCAATGTTGGATGCATTCCATTGCTTACCCGATTAATATTGGGGGGAAACCTCATATATCTTGGCCTGCATTTATACCAGTAACTTTTGAGTGTGGGATATTATTAGCCGCTCTGACTACATTAGGTTCTTTGGTGGTAGCAGCAAAATTGAAACCAAGTCCATTTTTAAAAACAATTAGAGAACGCTGTACGGATGATTTATTTTCGATTATTATTCCAGTCAATAGTGATGAAGATATTTCATTTGCCCAAGCTTTTCTCAAAGAAGAACATATCGAAGAAACTGAAGTTTACAGTTCAAAAATTCTAGAAATGAATCAATGTGGATTGGAAGGAAAATGCTGTTGAAATTAAATATTAGCATTCTGATAGGCTTAAGTGCCTTCTGTTTAATGGGTTGCACTGACGATGAAAAATCTTATCGTGGTTGGTCATTTATACCAAATATGCATGAACAAGAAAGTCTTAGAGCTCAAGAGCCTAAAGTTGGTATTGCAGGTAAACGTTCAGGTAGAGGTATGAGAACTCCCGTTGAAGGAACAGTACCCAGTCATTTTTCAAAGTATAAATTAACAAAGGGTTCGATGGAAGCAGAAAAAACGGTCAACCCTTTAAACTCTTCTATGGAAATATTGAAAGGCGGTAGACGGGCATTTAATATTTATTGTATGGTTTGCCATGGAGAAAATGGTGATGGTGATGGTAATATTATTCCAAATGATGATGGTAGTGGATTATTGTATTCGGGTTATAAACCTAAGAGTTCAAAACATTTTACTAAACCACCTGCATTACATTCAGTACGTGTATACGAAATGTCAGATGGTGAAATATTTAATTATATCACTCATGGTGGTTCATTAATGCCAAAATACAATCATTTACCTACTGAAATGCGTTGGAGTATCGTTCATTATTTACGTGTATTATTTAAAGCAAATCATGCATCTAAAAATGAACACGAAGCTTATTTGAAAAATAAAGAAAACTTAAAAGACCCTTCTGCGAAGGATATTATTCACAATTGGCGAAATAAATAGAAATGCACGGAGCAAGAGTTTCTGAAGTTAAGGATCCCGGTCCTCTTAAAGATATCAGTAAATTTATCGGTGTAGGTACAGCGATGATGATGTTTGGAATCGTTGGTTTTTTCATTCAATACACACAAAACAAATCATTGGCGTGGGCATCTTACCTCGAAGGTTTTTTCTTTGTTTTGTGTTTATCTATTTTCGGAGTATTTTTTATTGCATTGAACTATTTAACGAAATCTGTATGGATTTTACCTATGCGTCGCATACTCGAAGCATTCAGTTCGTTTCTGCCATATGCTTTTGTTTTAATGATTCCATTATTATTTGCACACGAATCTCTTTATCCTTGGGCGCTGCCAGATCACGCTCATCTTGAAGGAAGTAAAGCAACTTATTTAAGTAGTAGTTTTTGGAGTTTTAGGTGTGTTTTTTATGTTCTTATTTGGGTGTTATATGCAAAACATTTTAGAACGATTTCTCTAAAACAAGATTTTCATAAACAAGAATTAATTACGACACTCAAGTCTGCTATATTCTTAGTTGTTTTTGGTTTTAGCTTAACACTTTTTTCATTTGATGTAATGATGTCTTTGCGCCCACATTGGTTTTCTACGATGTATGGTATTTACTGTTTTTCAGGTTCTGTTCAATCTGGATTGTCGATGTTGATATTATTTATACTTTATTTAAGAAAAAGAGGCTACTTAGATGGTATTTTGAAAGAAAGACACCTTTTTGATGCTGGCACATGGCTTTTAGCATGGTGTACTTTTATGTGTTACATTGGTTTTTCTCAATTTATGCTCATCTGGTATGCTAACCTTCCTGAAGAAACAGTTTTCTTTCGAGATCATTTATTCGGGAGTTGGAAGTATTTATATATCGCGATATTTTTTATTAAATGGGCAATTCCTTTCTTTGTTTTAATGCCTAAACCTTTTAGAGTGAACCCAAAAGTTCTTATACCGATGTGCGTATTTCTAATATTAGCTGAGTGGATGGATATTTATTGGATGGTTTCACCAGAAACTATTCGCGTATACGCTTCTGACGTAGTTGATAGAGGCAGTGCTTTTAGTTCACATTTTTTCTTGAGCTTACTAGTTGGTATTGGATTTTTAGGAGCATTTTTAGTTGTTATAGCTAAATTCCTTAACAAAAACTCAGTGGTCGCCTATGGTGACCCTAAATTGTTGAGTAGTGTTAATGGCGATTATATATAAAATAGGATAATTGATGAACATTAAAAGAACACTGATTATTGCTGGACTATCATGTTCAACTATTTTCAATTTAATTTACGCCGATGGAGCAAAAAGCTTCAAAGCCAATTGCAATATGTGCCATGGGATAGATGGAGCAAATACGGCTTTGGGAAAAGCCTTAAAAGCAAGAAATTTATCTACAGAACCCTTCAAAATGGGTGGAAGTAAAGAACAAATTGCAGAAACTATCCGCAAGGGGCTTGGAGTTATGGCAAGTTTTGCTCACCTGAGTGAACCAGTTAGATTAGAACTAGCAGAATATATTTTAAGTCTTCGTAGTAAAAATACTGTAGTGAATGTCGATGCAAAAATTAAAACATCAAATCCAGAAAAACTTGCTCCTATAAAAGCTATAGAAAAACTTGTTACACCGGTGGCAGTTACTACAGTAAAAAAAACTGAAGCTGTAAAAGTAGCAGTCAAAAAGCCTGCTAAACCTGTAGCGGTTAATACAACTAAAGAAATTAAAGTTGTAAAAGTAGAAGTTAAAAAAACTCCTGAACCTGTATTACAAACGAAAATAGTTGCTGACTTTGACTTAGCACGGGCTAAAAAAGTTTATAAAAAATATTGTGCTTCTTGTCACGGACCAAAAGGAAAAGCTGCAAGCCCACAAGGGATTGCAATGAAGGCCAGAGACTTTACTAGTGATGTATTTAAGAATGGTGACTCTGAAGATAAAATATATGATGTAATTACAAACGGATTAAATGGGACTGCTATGGCAGGTTTTGGATATGTTTCTGAAGCTGATAGAAAATTATTAGCAAAATTAGTGAAATCATTAAAGGGAACAGCTGGGATATCTAGAGAAGCACCCAAAAACACAAATTATGGAAGCCAAAAAATTTCAATCACTCACGCAATGCAACTTTTAGCAAAAGATCCACGTGATGCATTAAAAATTGATTTCAACAATAAATCAAAAGGTTGGCACCTTTTCCAAAAAAATTGCGCTGAATGCCATGGTTCTAATGGAGAAGGTGGCTTATCCACTATTATGGTTTCTGCAGCACCGATGACTAGATTAAAAACCGAAGCCTTATTAGGTCACGATGGTTACTGGTTAGACAAAGATAAATTCACAAAATTAGTAACTGAAGGTCTTTCAGGTGGCTTAATGCCAGGAAATGGCACCTTAACTAAAACTGAGATCAATGATTTATTTCAGTTTTTTGTTGATTCAGCAGAAAAATAACTTAAAAACGTCTCTATTCCTAGTTTGAGCTGAACAATTACGATTGGTCATAAACTGCACCAATGGAAAATCAGGAATCAAAATTAAAAATAGCTGATACAACCCTTAGGGATGGAGCTCAGACTATTGGTGTACAATTCACGCCCGAGTCGAAAATAAATATTATCGAACAATTGATAAAATTAGGCGTTGATATTATTGAAGTGGGTACACCCATTGCGTCTCCACAAGAACTGGAGGTTGCTCAACGTGCAGCAAAAAAATTCGCTAAAGAAAAAGTGACGCTTTCTGTTTTTGCACGTGCGAAAGAAATTGATATCGATCATGCCTGGGAAGCGATTGGCACTTATCCAAATGCCATGTTAGCAATGTTGACGAGTGTTTCAGATGTGCACATAGAATCAAAATTCAAAAGTGACCGAGCAACGATGCTAAAATATTTTGAAAAAATGGTTTATTATGCTCAGAAGAAGGGTTTTAAAAAAATATTGATATATCTAGAAGATGGCACTCGCGCAGATTTTAATTATGTAATAGAATTGGTATCAACATTTATTAAAGCTGGGTGTGATATTATCAGTATTCCAGATACGGTAGGATTTGTGAATAGCCCTGTTAAATATGGCGAAATATTTTCAAAGTTAAAAAAAGAATTGGATATACCAAGTAATGTTACTCTTAGTGCTCACACTCATAATGATAAAGGTTTAGCGGTTGCTAATGCTTTATCAGCCATTCAGCATGGAGCTGATATGGTGGAATGCACAATCAACGGGTTGGGAGAGAGAGCAGGGAATGCATCATTAGGAGCTATTTTATTAAATTTATTTTCAGATGATGCAGGGAGTTGGGCTTCTGAAGATTATAAAGTAACAACTAATATTAAACTCGAAGAATATGCTAAAACAGCACGTTTAGTTGGAGAATTATGTGGATTATCAATCAATCCAAATGAACCTCTAATCGGAAAATCAGTTTGTACTACAGCAGCTGGTATACATCAAGATGGGGTTATTAAAAACAAAAAGACCTATTTTTGCTTTGAACCAGAAAAATTTGGAGTAAGCACAGAAAATAATTTACTTTCGTTTAATATGCTTTCAGGTATTAAGGGAATTATTCAAGCTCTTGAAGATATGGGTTTAAAATATGAAAGAAGTAAGTATGATAAAATTTATGAACAAGTTATTCTTTTGGCTCAGCAAAAAGACCCAAGTCGAGAAGATATAAAAGCAATTGCTCTAGATGTCGCTGATGAAAGCGAAGCTGTTGTTGAATTGTTACACTGCAAAGTATCTGCTGGTGTTATTCCCTGTTCTGCAGAAGTTGTATTGGAAATGGTTAGTGACAAGAAACGCCTGCGTGGAATAGGTTTTGGAGACGGCCCATTTGCAGCTTTTGTCGACATATGTTCTGAATTACTTGATATTGAACTAACTATTTTAAATTATCATGACTCTGTCATTGGCACGGGGAGAGATTCCCAAATGCAAGCCTATGTTGAGTGTGAAATAGGTGGAGAAGTTTATAATGGAAGAGGCATAAGTACTGATATTGTTGTCGCTGGCTGCAGAGGTTTTTTGAAATGTGTTAACACACACATTAAAAAACAGAAAGGATTATAAGATGATTAAGATCACAATGGCAAAAGCGATGGGTTCTTGTTTTGGTGTTAACGATGCCGTTGATATGGCTTTAGAACATCCTGAAACAAATGATTTAACGATATTAGGTCAGCTAGTTCATAACCCTCAAACCGTTGAGCGTTTAAAAAATAAAGATATAAAATTAGTTCCAAGTATTGATGATATCGAAAAAATAACAACTAAAAATGTTATGATCACTGCTCATGGAGCATCGGATCAAGTTAAAGAAGCCGTTTTAAAAAACGGGTATAAACTTTTTGATGCAACGTGTCCATTAGTACAAAGAGTCCATAAAGCCATTAAAAAAATGGAAGGGGATGGTTTTTATCCAATTGTCATTGGTGAAGAAAAACACGTAGAGGTACGAGGCATAGTAGGTGATTTAGAAGAATGCTTGGTTATTACAGATGCAAAAGATATAGATAAATTACCAAAAGAAAAAAGAAAAAGGTTAGGAATAGTAAGCCAAACAACTCAAAATGCAATTCGGGTTAATGAAGTTGCAGATGCAGTTTTAAATAGAGAAGATGTTGATGAAATAAAATTTATTAATACGGTATGTAAACCTACGCGTGAACGACAAGAAGCAGTTGAAATGTTGAGTAATATGGTTGATATTATGATTGTTGTTGGAGGGAAGAATAGCAGTAATACACATAAATTAAAACTACTTTGTGATGAAAAAAACATAGCTGCTTATCACATAGAATCTTCAAGTGAGTTGGATCAGACTTGGTTTGATGATAAAAAACATGTTGGTATAACTGCGGGTACTTCAACACCTGAAGATGTGATTGAAGAAGTATATCTAAAAATACAAGAATTAACGGAGTAAATTCAGAGAGATGCCCTCTCAATTGAAAAGTACTAAAAAAGTAACTCCCTTTATGGTTCAATACCTGAAGGTAAAAGAGGAGCATAGTGATAAAATAGTATTATTTCGTATGGGTGATTTTTATGAGGTTTTCTATGAAGACGCTCAATTAGCATCACGTATTCTCGGAATAACTCTAACAGCACGAGGTGCAAAAAATGGTGATGGAACTCCAATGGCTGGTATTCCACACCATGCATTAAATGATTATTTACCAAGACTGATTAAACATGGGTGTCGAGTTGCAATATGTGATCAAGTTGAAGACCCAGCTACGGCAAAGGGCATTGTAAAAAGAGAAGTTGTGCGAATTGTTACAAAAGGTACTTTAACTGAGGATAGTTTATTAGATCCCAGTAGAAATAACTTTTTAATGGCATTATCGATGACCTCAGAGTATGTGTATCTGGCATGGTTGGATTTTTCTACAGGTGAAGTATTTGTTCGTAAAGTTGAAAAATCACGAACAATCGATGCATTGAATTCTATAGCTCCATCAGAACTACTCGTATCACCTAGTTTTGAAAAGAGCTCACTTGCTGGTCAAATCAAAGCAGCTAGTGATATAAGCACAGTTTGTCTGGACGAATGGCATTTTGGTGTTAAGAATGGTTTAGACAAACTTAAAAAAGTATATTCAGTAGAGGGTGCTAAAGGCTTTGGTTTTAATGATGATTATCCTGGATTAAAGTCACTAGGTGCATTATTAGAATATATTACGCAAACACAATTAACAGATCAGTTGCATTTAAGAAAAATTAAAACGGTCAACAGTGATGCTTTTATGATTATCGACCGACAAACAAATAAAAATTTAGAAATTTTTCAAAACCAACAAGACGGTGGTATAAAAGGAAGTTTATATGAATGTTTGAATGAAACAGTGACACCAATGGGTGCCAGAAGGCTTGGTATGTGGATAACGCAACCGTTATTAGATAAGGGTGAGTTAAGTAAAAGGATTGAAAAGGTTGATGCTTTTTTTCAATTAACAGAACTCAAATCCTTTAGGGAGGTTTTAAATTTAGTAAAAGATATTGAAAGACCCTTAGGTAGAATTCGATGTGGTCGTTTTAGTGCTCGTGATATGAAAAGCATTGTAGTCAGTTTAAAACAAATCCCCAAACTTAATCAATTACTAAAACAGCATGAGGGCTTAGTTGGTGAATGTATAAATGAGGAAGAGGAATTCTCAAATAGTGTGAATACAATTTTAAAAGATGAATTACCATTAAGTATTAATGATGGTGAAATGATTAATGATGGCTTTGATGTAGATCTTGATTCATGGCGTTCAATCCGTGGTGGTGGCCAAAAGTATTTACATGAAATGCAGGAACGTTTGAAAGTAGAATTAGAATTACCTGGATTAAAAGTTAGGCATAATAAAGTTTTTGGTTATTACATCGAAGTACCCAAAGCTCAAAGCGCGAGAGTTCCAGTAGAGTTTATCCGTAAGCAAACATTAGTGAATGCGGAGCGATATATTATAGAAGAGTTGAAAGTTTTTGAAGAAAAAATATTCAATGCTCAAGGTGAGATATTAAAAATAGAAAGTAAGATAATTGAAGATTTACGAGCGAAATTTTTGGCTAAAAATGATTTTATTTTAAAGATCGCCAATCAGCTTTCCGATCTTGATGTATTGTCTAACTTTGCACATTTGGCTCATAAGTATAGTTATGTCAAAGCTGAGGTAACCGAAGTAATAGGTTTAAACTTAAAAGAATCAAGGCATCCTGTTGCTGAACGTTTAATGGGTAGTGGTGAATTTACTCCAAACAGTGTTGAGTTATCGCGAGAAAAAACAAGAATGATGCTTATTACAGGACCAAATATGTCTGGTAAGTCAACTTTTATTCGTCAGTGCGGATTAATTCAAATAATGTTTCAAATCGGTTGTTTTGTTCCCGCGAGTGAGGCTAAAATAAGTTTGGCCGATAGAGTATTTACTCGTGTTGGTGCGGGTGATGATTTAAGTTCGGGTAGAAGTACATTTATGGTTGAAATGAATGAAACGGCAAATATCTTACACAATGCTACTCCTAATTCGTTAGTTATCTTGGATGAAGTGGGAAGAGGTACCTCAACGTTAGATGGATTAAGCTTAGCTTGGTCAATTAGTGAAGAACTCCATAATCAAGAAAAACTATCTCCCCTTTGTTTATTTGCGACTCATTATCATGAGATGACTGAATTAGAAAACAAGTGTGAGCATTTAAGGAATTTTCAGATTAAAGTTCAAGAAAACGATAAAAATATTGTTTTTCTTCATCAAATAATTGCTGGAGGTGCAGACAAAAGTTATGGCATACATGTAGCGAAATTAGCGGGTTTACCTCAAAGAGTGATATCTAGAGCAAATGACTTATTAAAAATTTTTGAAGGGAAAGAAATTTCTGACCTATCATCGCTGCCAGACCCCGAGCCAGATACTGAAGGTGATTTTCTTTTTCAATTACCTGAAGAAGATAATGAAAAAAAACTAACTTCTATGTTATCAAACATTGAACCAGATGAAATTACACCATTACAAGCATTGGTATTTCTTAAAGAATTGAAGGAGTATACTAATAAATAATGCTTGGAGATGAATCATTTGAAGTAGAAGTTGATCGAATGAAGCAGAACCTCAAAAGGTTTCGCAGAGAAAATGCCGAATTAAAAAAACAACTTGTTTTATATTTATCGATATGTTTTTTAGTAAGCGTGTTTTCATGCTCAATGATGATCTATCTTATTTTTTCAAATTCACCACATATTAATGTAATTATGAGTGAAGATCATGGGTATGGAAAACAAAAAAACCCAACTGATGATGTTATTGAAGATGTATACCTAGATGAAGATGAAGTTATCAGTTCAGATTTAGATACGGATGAATTGTCTGTAGGAATCATTGATGAAGTGGAAAATGATAACTTCTCAGTAGAGGTAGATGATGATACACCAGAAAATATCGAGAATAATGATGTAAGTTTTGGTTTACCTACAGCAAAAGATGAAGCTTTTGGCTTACCCAATACAAATATTGTTAAAAAAACAATGACAATTAAAAGGTATATTGTTAAAAAGAATGATAATTTATGGAATATTTCAAGAAAATATTTTGGCTCATCGAGATACATCCAAAAAATAAAAAAGGATAATAGCCTTATTTCAGATGACCTTATCCCTGGAACCCGCTTAATATTGATGATTGAAAAATAATTTGGCTTTCAAATAGGATGAAAGGGTTATTCCTTCAAAAAATACCTTAAAAAAAAATTAGTAGTTGTTTTTTGCAGACCTTTGATCGAAAAAGATTGCAAGTGAAAATATTAATATTGAGATAAGTAATAAGCAATTAATAATTAATTTAAGTGGAAGGGGTTGGTGGTCTGCTTTGATTATGCGTTTTTTTAAATTAGATGGAAATTCAACAGAGTGTTTTATACGAGAGATATTCTTTGAAGAAGCATGTATCAAAGTTTGAAAAAAATCAATTTGTTTTGCTGAATCGGGGAATGCTGCTAGTGATAATGTGGTTGAAATTTTATTGTTGTAAGGGAATAGTTTAACGACACTATCATTTCCAAGACTAAAAAGCGTATTACTTTTATCTGTAAAATAATACTTTGGTAATAATTTTATTTCCCAATTTAATATTGAGTGGCTTAAATCTTTATTAACAAGAGCATTAAACCTTAGATGGTGTTCATTTAGTTCGTTAATTTTAGCGATTTTTAAATGTGAATTTTGGTCTGCATCAAATAACCATGCGGGTCCATTATATTTGTGCCATTTATTGAAATTATTCGTAATGAGTAACCCAGGAATATTATTAGGAAAATGTATATTATTTTTGATGTACATTTTCACCTTATTATTTAAGGTTATATCGGAAATGAATGCTTGGTCTTTATATGACATTATGGTTATTTGATTATTCGCATTGAAATTATCATTTGGAATTAATTCAATTTTGGTTCGTTCATCTTTTATGGTAATATTGAGTATGTTTTCTCTTTTTTGTAAGGGTTCGTTAAGAGTTAATTCAGTTCCATTTACACTAATTTTTAATTCTGTTGAGAAGTCATCATCACGAAAAACAGATAATTCATAAGTATTCCCATGCAAATGAATACATTTAGTAATGCTCCAAGAGTCACTTTTATTATATAAAGGAATAAAAGAAGCTTTTTTATTTATTGGATATGACATACCACAAATAATAATTTGGTGATTTTGACTGTCCATTTCATGAAGACTGTTACTTGAAATAGAAAATTTTGTGTGTGTTTCTAAATATTCAGAAAAATTCGGAGCTTTCTTTTTATTAATGTATATAGTAGAATGCTCGAGATTAAGTTTTTTAAGATTATCTTCTAAACGCGATAAAAAATCTAAGCGTTGTTGTTTATTTAAAATTTCAGCTATTTGTTCATCAACAATATAAATGAAGCCTTTTTTTTGTAATGTTGGCAAAGATAAAACTAAAAACAAACAGCTCAGGCTTATTAAGCATAATAAATAGATTTTTTTATTGATTTTTTTTGAACTAGCATCGATTGTTTCGGGATTGATAGAAGATTTATATAAGAAAGACCAAACCGATTTTTTTGTCACTAAATCATTCTTTCTGCACAAATAAATTAAAATAACTGCAGCTACAGGAATAGCTACAAGCCATAGAGGTGTGTTGAAGATTAATTGATTAAAGTATTGCAAAGATTAACTATATCTAGTATAAGTAATTTATTCAGCTACTATATGTTGCTGTTATATTAACCTATAAGTAGACCATTCAATAAGGTGCGTCGGCATTAGGTTAATTTGAATATGCTAGCTTGTCACTTAAAAGTCTATCATATCCTAAGCCTTCCACTTACCTATAGATATAGTACGATGAAACTTAAATACGGTTGTAATCCTCACCAGACAGTAGCTAGCTTTGATTATATTTCAGAAGATAATAAGGCATTTGAAGTCTTAAATGGTAAACCGGGTTATATCAACTTAATGGATGCTTTGAATGCATGGCAATTGGTATATGAGATTAAAAAAAGTTTAAATATGACTGCAGCGACATCGTTTAAACATGTTTCACCTGCAGGTGCTGCTGTTGCTGTAGAGATACCCAGTAGTTTAAAATCAATTTATGGTTTCGAAAATGAAGAGTTGTCTGACTCTGCGACAGCCTATTTAAGAGCGCGTGGTGCTGATCCGAGTAGTTCTTTTGGCGATTTTATAGCTATTAGTGACGAGGTAGATATACAGACAGCCGAGATTCTAGCGAAGGTGGTCTCCGATGGAATTATAGCTCCTTCTTATAGTCCAGAAGCCTTGAAAATATTGAGTTCTAAGAAAAAAGGGAATTTCATTATATTGCAAGCGAACCTTAATTATAGACCTTGTGAAACTGAAAATAGGGAATTACACGGGATTAAATTAACACAAAGCAGTAACACTGAGCTTATCACAGATAAGGTTCTAGAGAATATTGTGAGTGGAGAGAAAGTATTAAGTCCAGAAGTAAAACGTGACTTAATAGTAGGGTTGATAACATTAAAATACACACAATCCAACTCAGTAGGCTATGTTTTAGATGGTCAAATGATAGGTATTGGCGCTGGGCAACAGTCTAGAGTTGACTGCACAAAGCTAGCTGGACGTAAGGTCGACAATTGGTTTTTACGACAACATCCTAAGGTAAAAGCTTTAAAATTTATCGCAGGGTTGAAGCGTCAAGATAAAATAAATTGGAGTTTAAGGTACTGCGAAGGCGATATGACCGCGCAAGAAACAAAATTATTCGAAAATATTTTAGAAACAAAACCTGAAGAATTCAATGATAGAGACAAAAAAGAATGGTTGAATACACTCTGTAATGTAAGTTTTGTAAGTGATGCTTTCATACCTTTTAGGGACAACATTGATCATGCCGTTAAGCACGGAGTCAGTTATATAGCACACACAGGCGGTTCCTTACGCGATGACCTTGTAAATGAAGCTGCAAAAGAATACGGCATAACCATGGTGCATACAGGTATTCGTTTGTTCCATCATTGATTTATATTTTAGACTGAACTACCTAGTACCACATATAATGGTTCTTGACACTATTCCTTAATATCTACGATATTTAGGGCTTAAAGAATAATTAGCCTTACAGTTTTATTTCGAAATAAATTTGTTTGTGGAGTTTTAAGTATGTTAGAAAATAGTCAATCAGATAATGAAATGTCTAGAAATGACGATACAACAGGTCAAGACCTATCGCTCGTCACACAATTAACTAAAAGAGTGAATGGGCTCGATGAGAAAGTTAGTCAACAATTACCCACTCTAACTTCATTCATAGAATCTTGTGGGGCTTCAGTAGAAAGTTTAGAAGTTTTCAAAGAAGAATCGCTGGTTAACTCAAGAAGGATAACGGAAAAACTAGAACAACTCGAAATATTATGTAGGGAACAAGGTCTTTCAGCACAATCAATAGACAATATAGCGAGTGAAATAAAAGAAACGACACAACATATAGTAGTTGACCCAGAAATCGAAAACAAACTCAAAAATTTAGAAACTCAATTAACTGATCAAATAAATAAGCTAAAAGAAAACACTCGGGATCCAAGCGAAATGTTGGAAACCATCATGGATGAGTTTGTATCTAAAGAAGATTTAAATGAGCAAGTATCGGAAATTAAATTATTAATTTCTACAGAACAAGAAAACAAACAAGCTGTTAATGAACAAAATGCACAATTGGAAGCTACATTTTCTGAAAAATATGTATCCAATGAAGCACTGAGCAATGAGGTCTCAAAACTAGAAGCATCAATGGATGAATCTTATGTTGCAAAATCTTCATTGAATGAGCAAGTAGAAGAAATAACAGCTTCTCTGACAGGTTCATATGTATCAAGTGACGTTTTAGACAATAAGGTATCTGCTCTTCAGTCCTATATGATGAACCGTATGGTTTCAAAAGAAACATTAGTTCAAAATGTTGAAACATTAGAGGAATCGTTAAAGCATAAATTAGATGCATTTAAAGAGAGTCTGCCAGAACAAACAAACCCTTTTGAAGCTCTCAAACCGAAACTCGATACTTTATTTCAAACCCTTGGTGGATTAAAGTCAGTCTTGTCACAACAAGATGAAAAGACTGAAGCATATAAAAGTGAGTTATTAGCTCAAATTGAGTTAAACTCAGAAACTATTAAAAATGAATTAGCAGAGAGTGCTCAAGGTGTTGAAAAGACATTAAGGGAAACTGAGTTAAATATTAAAGAGATTGCTCAGGCGATTATCGACCAAAAAGCTGAAGAATTGAATGCACAATTGGAATCATCACTTAGCGAAATGTCAGTTAAGTTAAGTGAAAAAGATATGGCATTGAATGAAGTCGCTGAAGCACAAAAAGTTTTAGAAGAACGTTTTGTTGTGAATAAATCTGAAGCTGAGAATTTACAAAATACTGTTACTGAAGTACAAAAAGCTTTAGAAGAACGATTTATTATCAATGAATCTGAAGCCGTAAATTTACAAAATATAGTTACTGAAAACCAAGAGGAGCAAAAAAGCCTTCTTAATATCCAAAATGCTCGAGTCAGTGGTTTAGAAAATCGATTAACTGAAAGTGAAGAGCAACAAACAAATTTACTAAATAATCAAAGTATAGAAATTAATAATTTACAAACACGCATTGATGAAAATATTGAAAATCAAGCTGATTTATTAAATAAAATAAATAGTGAGACTCAGAAACAAATAACTGAAAGTGAAGAGCAACAAATAAATTTATTGAATAATCAAAGTTCAGAAATTAATAATTTACAAATACGTATTGATGAAAGCATTGAAAATCAAGCTAATTTATTAAACAAAATTAATAGTGAGACTCAAGAGCAAATTGAGTTGCGTGAGAAATTAGAATTTACTGCTGAAGAACAATTATTGCAGCAAAAAGGATTAAAAGAAGGATCCAGTAAGATTTCAATTTTATTGTCTAGGATTGAAGGACTTGAAAAAGAGTTGCAGAATTCTAATGATAATATAAATAATGACCAAATGATCATTAAATCTAATTTTGAAGATATTGGTGATAAGTCAGAGCAATTATCGTTTATGATGCAGGATATTTCCCAAGAATTAAACACACATAAAGAGACGATTACTCAGAAAAGTGGTATTAATGAGGAATCTATTGTGGGCTTACAAGAAAAAATGAGCAGCATAATTGTTGAAAAGAATAATTTATATTCAATGTTGGAGAAATCTAAAGAAGATTTTAAAAATCAAAATATTAAATTAACACAAGACATTGAATCTGCGGTTAAAAAAACCGAAGAAGAATACAAAGATGCAGTTAAGAAAACCGAAGAAGAATACAAGGATGAGAATATCAAACTAAGTAACCGAATTAGCGAAATGCAAAATAAGTCTGAAACAGCATTGCAAATTAAATCAGAAGAACTTAATGAATTGGGTAAAAAGTATTCTGATTTACAAAGTATGAGAAATACTTTAGAAACAAATATCAGTGATATAAAAGATGCACGCGATGACCATCAGTTATTTAGTAATCGTTTAGATGGTTGGATGAACATGCAAGAGAAAAAACATAAATTTTCATCTGCTGCAACGGTTGCTGTGCTTTTTTTAATAGGGTGTTTTGCTTTTTTTAATCAACAAAATAGTGAAGTTCAAACCATGAATAATATACCTGAAAATATTGCAATTGAGAATAGTGATGAAACGCATTTAAATATAGAAGATAGTGAAGTTATAGTGGATAGTGCAGATGTGATGGATGAAACTTTAAATGACGACATTGTTTCTGAGGAAGATACAATTGCTTCGACCGCTATAGATGAAGGATTGGAAGATACCAATACCGCTGCAATAGAATTAGATCAAACACCAAGGGTAGAAACTGCCTTTGCAAAAACAGAAGAGACAAGTAGAGAAAGGAAATCGATAGAATATATCGTAAAGAAAAACGATAATTTATGGGGTATTGCTCAGCGTTTTTATAAAAAAGGTCATTTGAACAAAAAAATTATCGAAGATAATAAACTAGGATCTCCACATATCAAACCAGGAGATGTATTGAGAATTTATTTGTAAAAGAGGGATTTATGGCGGGCCATAGTAAGTGGGCAAATATCAAGCACAAAAAGGCTCACGTCGACGCAAAACGAGGTGCAGCATTTACAAAAATAGTTAGACTCATTGTAGCAGCAGTGAAAAAAGGTGGACCAGATCCTGATATGAATCCATCACTGAGATTAGCGGTGGAAAAAGCGCGTTCTGCCAATATGCCTAAAGACAATATTGAACGCGCGATTAAAAAAGCTGCTGGCGATGGTAATGCAAATAGTTTTGAAGAATTGGTTTATGAAGGCTATGGTAAGGCAGGAGTCGCTATCATTGTAGAAGCTCTCACTGATAATAAAAACCGTACCACTCCAGAAGTACGAAAAATTTTCGAAAAAGCAAATGGTAATTTGGGTGAAATGGGTTGTGTTAATTGGATGTTCAAAAAAATGGCAGTCATTCATTTTGAAACCAAAGGGCAATCAGAAGATGAAATTATGGAAATCGCTCTAGAAATAGGTGCTGACGATGTTGAGTCTGGTGATGGAATGGCCGAAATAAAAGCAGATTCAGATTCAATGATTCCTTTGATGGATGAGTTAAGAAATAAAGGTTTTGAACCAAGTGGTGATGTGCAGAATATCCCAGATACACCAATGGAAGTTAATGTGGAAGATGCAAAAAAAGTAATGACTCTAATGGAACGCTTAGAAGAACACGAAGATGTTCAAAGTGTGTTTTCTAGTATGGTATTGAGTCCTGAAGTTGAAGAGCAGTTAATGGCGGAAGAAAGTTGAAACCTAAAAGTTTTTTATTAACTTTTATATTATCTTTTTTCTTTCTTCATACTTTAATTTTTTCTGAAGAAGCTGTTCTACATCAATATATAAAGGAGTCCCCTCTTTTATATGCAAGAATTCCATTTTCGTGGCAAAACAATCAAATTTTTTCAAAATCTCAAAATGAAAAAGTTTCAACGGGTGTACTCAGAGCATTAACAAAACCAGGAAAATTAGGTCAAGCAATAAGACAAATCCTAAATGCTAGCCAAAATGGTATTGAATTTATGGCGATAGGAAAAAAAGAATGGCCAATTCCCGGTTTGATTTTGAGCGGAAAATACAGTGGTGATGCTGAAAATTTTGCTCAAAAAATCATGGTGATTTTAAGAGAATCTCTCGCAATCCATCAAGGTGTAAATATGGATTGGATAAAATTTAAAAAGAAAAACCACAAAACTAAATTGATTTATAAAACCTATGTCATGTTTTGGCATGTATGGATTATAATGGATAATGGAAAATTTAAAATCATGTCATCTCCTAACGATCCTAAGTTTAATCTTATGGTTGAAAAAACTCAAAGAGAGAGAAATATACTAGAAAGTAGTTCACAGACGAAACTCGAAGACTTTTTTATATATTGTGATTTTACTCAAGCCACGAGTTTTTATCAAGCTGTGATGAAGGATTTTGTTCCTGATTTATTTAATATATGTATTGCTTATGATATCTTTAAATTCGATAAATTGAAGATCTATAGTCATGGATCTGGAGTTGATTTTAGTATAAAATCGCAGCTTAGTTGGAAAAAAGATAAAAGGGTTTGGTGGCAAAGCTTTGCTGATCAAAGCCAAAATAATAAATCAATAATTAAGGACTCTCAGACTGAATTTACTGGGTTTATGAAGTTACCAAATTTAAAATTAAATGAATTCAACCGAATTTTTTATGCAGTATCCCCAAAAAGCTCTATCAAAGGGCCTGCATATTACCGATTATACCAAAGTTTAGGTAAACAATTAAGTTTTTCCTGGAGTAATTTATCAATATCTCCTGTGTTTAGAGTCGATTTAAAAAATGCAAAAAACTTTAATAAAGAATTAAGCAATATAATAAGAATGTACGCTCGGATTAATGTCGAAAAAGAGGGCAAAAAACAGTATACCCATATCATTTGGGGTGAAAATACCGTCAGTTATTATATAGAAGATAATTTTTTATATTTTTCTCCACTACTCCATGGATTAAAAGATTTTGATAATATAAATATAAGCGAAAAAACACCTCTTTTTTCTCGTATCAACTACCCTTCAAAAGGGAATGTAACAAATGCTTATTATTCAATGATTCATCTTATTTTACAGGTATTTATCATAAACAAAAAAGCTGTGAATCCTAATGATTTTCCAGCTTTTTCACAGACAACGATTTCGCAAGCTGCATGGGATGAAGTTAGTTCATTTAAAATAGACTTAAACAGTGAGACAATGGATATGACATGGCAACAGCCCTACGGCTTACCTGGGTTAATAGCTGGCTCAAATGTACCAGCATCGGCTTACATATCTTTTTTCACGTTATTATCTCTTACTATTAATAGTTTTTAAAATCAAACCAATGAGCGAATTACAAGAGAATCAGGAAGCATCAGAAGGCAAAGGGTCGATGTTTGTATTAGCTTTTTTAGGCCTAATTGCTGTGATATTTGGGTTTAATTTTTTATCAAACAATGATATAAAACAAGATGCACATGAAGGAAGTTCTTCAATCGTTTACGAGAGTGTTGATCAATTAAAAGAAAAATTGAAAATAGAAGAAGAAAAAGCCATTGCTTTAGGTCAAAAATTAAATGAAACAGAAGCAGAGTTAGAGTCTTTGAAGTTAGAACTTTCAAATAAAGATAAATTAATTAAGGATTATGAAATAAAAATTCGTGATATAAAAATATTACTATATGCAGATGCCAAATCAAATGCCGAAGAAACGGATATGCTTATTTTAGATAGCCCATAAAATCGCGATATTCCCAAGTTATTTTTTCTTCAAGGTAAAGTTTTTTAAGTTTTTTAAGGTAAATTTCGTATAAAGATTCGGCATGTTGGCGGTCTTTTTCAGAATGAAGTCTAAAGTAAGTTCTGCAGCCAATCATTCTTCGGTCTCTAACACTGCACTGAGAATTAACCAAAAAGGGGCAAATATCAGCTTCAGTTATTATTTTACTGTATTTATCTTCTAAATATAAAAATTCTAATGAGCAAATATATAGTCTATGTTCTGCTTTTTCAAAATTGCAACACATACCACAACCAGTACAAGGGTTATCAATTTTCTTCAAATCAGAATCGAGTTCACTGTAAATTTGTTCAAGTTTCTGATAAAGAGTATTTTTTTTTTCAGAAGAAAGTTGATTTATTTCAAAAAGGCTCAAAGTATTATAATTCAGCAAGATATAATAAAAATTAAAAAAATCTGTTAATTTAAACAGGGTAAGTAGAATAGCACATAGAATTATTTTGAAATGAAAGAAAAAAACGAATCAATTTCATCTTTTATAAAGTCTAAAGAAGGTGAAGGCTTTATTAAGGTTAACCTAGAGTGGTTGACCTTCAACAGGAGTTATGAGTTTGATTTATATGCCAAAGTTAGAAATCAGTATATTTTATTTTGTGGAAAGAGTTTAAAGCTTACCGAAAAACTCACTGAAAAAGTACAAAAAAAATCATTATTTATAGATAAAAGGGATGCAACATATTTCCAAAGCTATATGGAAGAAAATATAGGAAGTATTCTAAAAGATACTTCTAAACCTGTTCTAGAAAAAAGCCAGGCTGTTTTTGCAGTATCATCAAATTTAGTACAAGATTTATTAAATGAACCAAAAGCTGCTAGCATCAATAAAATGAAAGATTTAGTTGATGATCAAATGGGTTTTGTTATGAGTAACCCAGGAGCAGTTCAGTCACTAATGAGTATTACTGAACATGATTATTATACCTACACTCATAGTGTTAATGTTGCGATATACTTGGTGGGTTTAGGTGAACAAATGAAATTGACAAGTGAAGAAATTCAAATGTTATCTCTAGGAGGTATGTTACACGATTTAGGCAAAGCTAAAATCTCTCTAGATATTATAAATTCTACAGGGAAACTCACTGATGAAGAATTCGATGAAATGCAAAAGCATCCTGAGTATGGAGTTGAATTATTAGCAAAAATCGATGAAGTGAGTAAAGTGCCAAAAAAATGTTTTTTTGCAATTAGTGATCACCATGAGAAATTCTGTGGAGGAGGTTACCCAAAAGGGTGTGCCGGTGAAGATATTCATCTATTTGGTAGAATGACTAAGGTATGTGATGTATTTGATGCTCTTTCTACTAAACGTTCGTATAAAGCAGCGATGTCATCTTTTGATTCTTTAAAATTGATGAAGGATAAAATGGGACATGAATTTGATCCAGATATTTTTGATGAATTCTTAAAATTGATGGTTGATTTTTCAAAAGTAAAACAAGGCTAAATTAAAGCTTTTGGAAGAAGTTTTATTAATCTTATTGGGGTTTACCTCAAT
>Ga0233432_10001106_pt1 | contig 26044 bp, 16 predicted proteins | sample SI_122_August201_6_FD_179870 | JGI IMG/M metagenome (GOLD analysis project Ga0233432, IMG submission 179870) | Seawater microbial communities from Saanich Inlet, British Columbia, Canada - SI_122_August2016_10_MG | ecosystem: Environmental > Aquatic > Marine > Inlet | place: Canada: British... | reverse complement strand
GCTTTTTCTAGGTTTTGTTGACGTTTTAACTGTTCAGCTAAATGTTGAGCATTAGCTGCATTTGCTTTTTCTGCTTCTTCTATATAAGCTAATTGTTCTGCTTCTGCACTAAGAGTTTCTAGAGTTATATCAAGTTGGGTTTGTTTTTTAAGAACGGTATCTTCAGCTTGTTTAAGTAAAACTTCATCAACTTTTTGCCCTAAAGCTTTTTGTTGATTCATTTTAGCAAGTTTATTTTGTGCTTTTGTTAAACTGCTTTCTTGTGTTTTAAGCATTTTAACTTCGTCTTCTAATTGTTTACCACCAGCAGTTTTTAAAGCATTTCCTTGTTTTATTAATTCATTACTTAGTTTTTCATTTTTTGCAATATCTTTTTGAACATTTTTTACAGAATCATATTCTGATTTTAGGTTTTTAGTTGCAGCAACTACATCTTTAACGGCAGTAGCTGATAGTTTATCTAAAGTGCCCTTTTCTTTTAGGGTTTTAGTTAAATCAATCATTTTATCATTGAGTTGGGAAACTAAATTAAGTTGTTCCCCTAAAGCTTGGTTTGCTTCTTCAATATTCTGCTTTTGTATTTCTTCTTTACTAGCCATTAGACATTAGGTATATGTCATAAATATGAAGAGGCACCAAAAACTTGATGCCTCCTAAATATTTATTTTAATTTACTTCTATCGGGATTAACCCAATCTAAGTTTGTGTTTGTATTTCCTTCAGATCCTTCGTATGCTTTTCTTTCAGCTTCATTTCTCTGATTGATAGAATCCTGAATGAATTTAAAAGTAATATTTCTCAACCACAATGGCATATTATATACCGTATCATAATCATATCCTTTTCCGTAATATATTATCTCATGGATTTGTTTAAAAAGGTTAAACCTATATTCTTGAGTCAGGCCAAAAAAACTGTACCTCAATGGGTACTGCGACCTCCTCCTCGCCATTTTTACCATCATGAATAAATGTCATTTGGATATCAGGTTGTGTAGCTTTTAAATGTTGTCTAAAGGCAACTGAGTCTCTGGCTAACATATAACCGTCTACAAACTCACGTACTGTTTTTTTATCAGCATCCCCATCAACTGAAATAATTTGGTGTTTTAGACGGGTAGATATATCAGCAGACACATTTTTGTTAATGCGTTTTAATCCTTTAATTTCAGCTTCAATTCCTTTTTCATCTTTTCCATTTAATATCTTATAAGTGATTTTATTTTTGGAATAAGGTAAGGTGTATTCAAATTCATTAATACCTTTAGTAATTGTGCTTTCATCTAATTCAGTAGGCAATAATTCAGATAAATCAACTACTATTTCTTCTCCCTCATAAGTAAATGGATAATCTTTACCATAACCTAATACACGAGCGGCAACCATAATTGCATTTTTGTCACCAATAAGTAAATCTGAATAATCAAACTCTGTAACTATTAATGATTGAAGTAGTTTATCAATTACGATACCTTGTTTAACATAATTTAAATTAGTTAAAATGTCTTCTTCTTTAGCAGTCATGTATTTCATTTCTACTACCCCAGAAGATAAAGGATGACCTTCAGGATATAATAATCCTTTTGAAGGTAATTCAACGTGTTCTGTTGGGAATTTGAATTTGGGTTTTTCTTGTTGTTCCATAAATTTTTATTTAATAATAACTTTTGTCTTATGATAAATATTAACATACAAAAGGAGCTTGACATAGCCAAGCTCCTCTTTAAAATATCTTGAATTTCTTTATTAGAAGTTCAATACGCAATAATCCATTCCTAATACTACTGTCATATTTTGAGCAGCAGCTTCATTATCCCAGTTGTATTCTCCGAATTCGCCTGATTTAATAAATGCACCTTTTAAGATCCATTCCGAAACAATATCACCTACAGGTCCTAATACGTTGATTGTTACATCTTTTTTATACATATCAGAATAACCATCTCTACCAGTAACTGATTCATGGTGTAATCTTACCCATTCCATTACTGCTTGAGCTCCTGATGGAGTAATCGGATCAAATAGAGTCATTGTAACATCATTCCATGATAATTTACCTTTGATTTTTCTATAAGTGTTGATGTGGTTTAATTTAATTTCTTCCTGTGCAAATCCTACAGATGAAACACCTTTAATAGTATATGCAGGAATACCATCAACATACATGATAAACCTATTTTGTACTTTCGGTTCGAAAGCTGTGAAGAAAATTTCGTTGGAATCTAATATCGCCATTTTATTTTATTTTATTATAAATATTTAACTTTTAAAAAATTATGCAGGGAAAGTAGCTCCAGTTGGTAAAATATTGAAATCTAGGTAAATGAATTCAGCTGTTTTAGTAGGCTGGAGGTAAATTTGACCAATCATTTCATTTCTATCAATTACGTCTGCTGAGTTGTTACTTTCATCCATAATTACTTTAAATGCATATAAACCTTGTCTTTGTTGTACTGTTTCTAAGTACGGGTTAACTTGGCTTATAAAAGCATTTCTTGTTGCAATTGTGTTTTGTTCAAATACTAAGTTTTGAGCTACATCTGAGATGTAGTTTTTCAAAGCAATTAATAATCTTCTAACATTTACTCTATCTAAAGCAGAAGCTTTGGTTTGTAATGTTTTCTGACCATATACTACTACTCCTGTTGCTGGGAATGAAGCAATTGGATTTGTTTTTCCTGAGTATAATGAATCACGTTGTGCTTGGGTTAATTTAACTTCAGGTCTAATAACTTGATCTAAACCACCTCTATTGATACCTGCAGGTGCAAACCATGGTTCAGAAACTGAATCATTAAATGCATATACTCCTGGGATCATTGTTGATGCTGGTACCCATACTAATTGACCTGAATTTGGATCAATTATTTGTAACCAAGGCCAGTACGAAGCAGCATATGAAGTATTTCTAGTAGCTGCTTGAGTAGTTACTTGTGTTACTGTTGAACCATAATCAACTAAATCCATTACAAAAATACTATCTCCTCTTTGTTGAGTGTTATTAATTGCATTTGCAATTGGAGTAGCTAAATTAGTTCCCGAGTTAAATAAACCTGGGATTGATAATGTATTGAATTTATAATCATCTTGGTTAGCTAATAAGCTAATCATGTCGGTATAATCAGCAGCTACTAAACCTTGAGTATTTGTATCTGTAATATTTTCGTAAAAATTAACTCCATTAATTAAATCACCTTCTGCAGCTCCAAATGAACCACTAGCATTTACTGGGATCATATCAGCATATGCTGCTTTTGCAACTCCATTATTATCAAAATAATTTGGTGTTAAGAAACCAGAAGTGACTGAACCTACATAAATATGTCTTGAGTTTGATTTATAATTTCCGTTAACTGAAATTTGGTTATTAACTGAATCATAAGTTTCATACATATCACCTATTACTTTAGAAACAAAGTTAGAGGCTAAAGGATCTAATGATAAACCCGTCCATGCTTCAACTACAATCTTATTATCAGTGTTATCATCACCTCTTCTAACAAGAAGATCAAATGTACCATTGGAAACATTTGAATTTGTTACTTCCCATCTTAAGTTATCAGAAGATCCACTTACTAATGCACCTTCAGCATCTTCAGCTCCGTCACTATTATAAATAACACCATCACCGAAAGTTTTGAATGTAATTCCATTAACTGCCGCTAAAGTACCACTACCAAATAAATCAGCTGATGAGCTTGCTGGGGCATAATCAGCAGCTGTATTAGCTACTCTTGATACTAAAAGTGTCTCACCACCATTTGAAAAGTAATTAAATGCAGCGATTGATGTGAAATAAGAATATTCTAAACTACCACTAGTAAGAGTAGTTCCAAATCTACTTTCATAATCACTATAAGAAGTAACAACGGTTGGAACTTCTACTGGACCTTTTACTGTTGGACCAATAATAGCTGCCGCGTTTCTAATAGGTCTTTCGGAGATAAAAGAATTATCGTTTTCTCTTGCTAATACTCCTGGAGATATTAATGTTTCTGCCATTTTGTTTTGTATTATTTTATTTTGTTATAAATATATAGAAAGGTTTTAAAAATCATCGTTTTATAAACTCTCCTGTTTCTACATTAACGTTGCCTTCTCCATATTTTTCTTGTAGGTTAAGAGCCATTTTATCTGTAGCTTCACTTACATTTTTTAATTCTTCTACTACTTTTAATTTTTCTATTTTTATTAATTGTAGGTCAAATTCTAAACTTCCAAATAATTCAGTTAGTTTATTTCTTTGTTTATTTAAAGATTTAATTTCTGTAAGTTCTTCAGGGGTTAAAAACTGTTGTTCCATTGTATAAATATATAAAACTTATTGTTAATTTAATTTTCTAACCATCCGTGGTAAGAAACTTCTTTGTTATATGGGGCCCCAACACTATCGGTAAAATTAAGAAAAGGTTGGGCTGGGTTTGTAGTATCTAAAGTTATTCCAATTGCTGTATTAGCTCCGGGACCTATAAAATTTGGGTCGTAACAGGTAGCTGTTGCTAATATATCTGCCCCAAATTGAGTTGGGGTTTTACCAAAAATAGAGAATATATCTACACCTGCTCCCCCTGTAACTGAAGGATTCCAAATACCTCCAAAAGGAACCATTGTTATAGAATTTCCAGGGAATGCGGGGTTACTATCTTCTGTTATCCTTAATGATACAGAACTTCCTCCACCACCTCCACTGTTTAAAGCATGAGATGCGGTAACAGCATATGAAGCGGTAACTTGTAGTAAATTATTTGAAGGTTGATAATGCATACCTGAGCCATCTGAGCCTGAGTCTACATATAATTGTTTATATGTTGGAGACGTAGGAGCATCAGCAAATACAACTGAGTAAGAAGTTGGTGCTGTTATATTATTAGATATTCTACCAAAATTAGAATTAGTAGAAGTGGTTGCTGTATCTGCGTTACCTGTTAAATCACCCGTAACGTCACCCTCAACGTCACCTTTAAGACTACCGGTTATAACCAAACCATCAATAGTACCAGGGGAACCTGTACCTAATGCGGTATATAATTGTTGAATATCAGATGCTTCAACAGTATTACCTGTAGATATATTTGAATTGTCTAATCCTGCCATAATTTAATTTTTGTTATAAATATTAAGGGTTCTATTAATCGATGCAAGTACACGAGAAGGAGTAATAGTTTTACTGCATTCAAATTGTCGTGGGGTATCTTTTTGATCTGGACACCAATCCCAATCTCCAGGATTAAGCCATTCTCTATTAAAACATCCAGTACATACATCCTCATCATAATTAAATACACGTTCACAGTCTAAAAATTCACTATAAGGTTCACTAAATCCTGAAATTAAAGTAACGGGAGTTCCAGTAGCCCAAGCTAACCAACTTAAACCACTACCTACACCTATAAAAGCATCAGCATATTTAATATCTACCATTCTATCTTCTATAGGATAATCACCTGTTTTATCAATTACTCCTTTTAAAGTACCTCCTAATTTAGAATCATGCCAATCATTTCCTAAACGTTCTTTAGTAATCATTACTACTTTATATCCTTGATCTTTTAAATAATCAATTACAGTTTGCCATCCTCCTGGGTACATCCAATATTTGGCGTGTGCCGAAGCATGAGGTGCTATAACAACATATTTTCCATCTATTTGTTTTCCTTTATTAGGTATTGTAATTTTTGGTTTTATTTCTTTATAATCTAAACCTAATATAGAAGTTGTTGTTTCACCTAAAGGATGTTGCTTAAAATCAATTGGGATTTTTGTATCATCATATTTTTTATCTTCATTATAATGCCATCCAATACTATACATTGCGTATAAATTTTGCACTTCAGTTCCTGGTTTTACAAATTCTAATTCTGGGTATTCTTTTTCAAACCATTCATTATGAAATGTAGATGTAATTACTTCACAGTTCCATTTTTTTCTAAATTCATCTATATGAGGGAACCAAGCTAATGTATCTCCAATAGCAGAAGAATCTAAATGAATGTAAATACGTTTTCCTTTAGGATTAAATATATGTTTTAATTCTACTTCTCCAGTTTCTTTATTTACTACTTCAATCTTCCAATTTATAAAATATTTAATATTAGAACGAGTCCACATATTATTAGTTACATCACAATAATATTTTAATTGGTTTGTATCTTGATCATAAAAATTAATAGTATAATTAGCAGAATTAGGACCTATTACTTCAGCAAATGCTCCTTTAATAAAATTAACTTTAAGTGTATTTGTTCCTTTTTTAAATGGAATGCTTAATTGTTTAAGATTATTATATTCTTTTATTAATATTTCTTTCATATCATTAAATAATCGTTTGTTGATATTTGTTTTTGTATTATTTTGTATCCTAATTTTTCTAAATAAGGGACTGCTGTTTTACTATTATCCTCTAACCATATTATAGGTTTATATTTTAATAATAAATCTGTCATTCCTTCAAAAGCAGATAATTCATGTCCTTCCACATCAATTTTAATAAATTTAATAGGTTCAGGAAATGTAATTGTATCTAAAGCAATAACTAAATTAGTAATATTACTTTTAGGAACTATTTTTATTACACCTGAATTTTGTTCTTGTTCGTTTCCGAAATGAACCATTGAGTTATTACTACCTACTCCTAAATTAAAACAATGAACATCATTATATCTATCAGTATTAGTTTTTAATATATTATAATTTTCAAAAAATGGTTCAAAAGCCCATATCTTTAAATTAGGAAAATAATGTTTAAATTGAACACAATGGGCTCCTATATTAGCTCCAATATCCAACATTAATCCTTCTTTAGGAAACCAATGTTTAAAATAATCAAATAATTCAAATTCCCAAAAATTATTATATTTTACTATATCATCGGATATACATTCAGGACCCTCATATATTACCATAGGGGTATTTTTAATACTAACTAAGCGGGTATTTCTTTTCATATAACTGAATTATATATTTTTAATATTTCTTTAGAACGATTATACCATGATAATTCTCTACCAGTATTAATAGATTGTTCAATATATGATTCCCAGTTAGATAAAATATTTTTTAATCCTTTATTCATTTCAAAAACATCACGAGGTGCTCTCCATGCGCCATGAAAATCAGTAGCATATTCCCAATTAGCAATAATAGGTAAACCAGCAGCTGCTGCTTCAATCATTGTTAAATTAGGATGTCCTGCTTCTAACATAGTAGGATGAACAAATATGTCATGATCATGATACAATTCTAGTAATGTACTATTAGGAGTATCAAAAACCAAATTTAATTTAGGATAATTTAACATCCATAAATGAGAATTAAAAAATTGTTTATTAGCTGAAGGTCCAGCTATAGTAATTTCTAGGTTATTCATCATTGCTAGCCCTAAACCATAAGTAAATCCTTTTCTATCAAATGAAGGATCACCAGCTAAACCATTATTAGCTACCATCAATAATTTGGGATTATTTAATGGATGACGTTTAATTGTAGGATAAAACTCTTTAGTATTTACCCCATGGGCAAAATAAATACATTTATCATTATCAAAATAATCTACTAAAAATTTAGCAGGCATTAAGGATAATAGTGATCCCTCAATTGCTTTTAAATTTTGTTTATAAACAAATGAATCTTTACCATAATGATAAGCATGATGATCATGTAATTGATATATATAAGGAATACCACGGGATGATAATTCAATAGCTAAATTAGCAACATGACAATGTACTATATCATACTCACCAGGTTTAATATCACCTGACCATTTTAAATCAACTTCATGACCTAATTCTTTCTGATTACATATAAACTCCCATACTATTTTTTCAATTGCTCCCCATGATGGAGGGGGTACAGGAATTCCACATCCTGGATGTACTTGTGCTATTCTCATTTTGCGTAAATTTCAGGGCTATTTTCATCCATACCTTTAAATTCTTGTTCTATAATACTAAATCCGGGTAGGTGTTTTGTGTAGATTTTATCTGCTGTTCCTACTCTTAATTTAGCTACATTACATATCCATAAATCAAAAGCATCCCAAGGTAATGTATTTAATTTTTTTCTAATACCTTTTAATTTAGTTCTAGTAATTAAATACGATTGAGCAGGTACAAATGGAGTTATATCTGTATGGATTTCATCTATTTTAGGACCATTTAAATTTCTATTATCTGTTGGATTACCAAACCCAATAATATCCATATCAGTTTTAATAGCTGTTTGGTTAAATTCAACTAATTTATTATATAATTCACTTATTGGTGTATCTATAATAACGTCACCTTCAAATATTAATACATAATCGTATTCTTCATTGTCTGATGCCAACATTGCGTTTTTATGCGCTAAAAAACAACCATAATGCCCAGGAGCTAATTTATAATATCCAGGTTTATCTTGGACATCATCTGGTCTATTACAATTATTTTTAGGTGGGGTATTTTTATAAATTTCATTAACACGTTGTTCATACTTAATACCGGTTAGCTCACAAAATTCTTTAACACTTTCTATAGAAGTAATTTCTTTTTCATTTGTGTCAGGTTCCGTAACTAAATGCATTAATTTAATTTTAGGTTTTCGAGCATATTCTTTAATACCACCTTTCCAATTAAATGTACCATTATTAGGCATTTTATTTAAAAAATAATCTTTATTTAAATTAAATACGTGTTCTTTAATAAAGTCACCTGTGTTTAAATCGGTAATATGGAATTTTACTACTGTGTTATCATCTAATGAGTAAGGAACCATATCCCAAAAATAGTATTTACCTGTAACTTCTAAATTTCTATCAATGATTATTTCACCATTTCTTTCTACAGTATAATGGATTAATTTACTTTCTTTAGCATTTGAAATAGTAATCCAAGGACAAAATCTACCAGGTACATTTGTTGGGAGAATACTGTAGTACTCTACCATTGAATAATCTTCAAAATCAAAATATTTTTCAGCATCTGATTCGAATTTTTCTTTAGGTTCAATGTAATTATTTGGGTAATCTTTAAATAAATGGTAATACATATTTTCAATACCATTAGATTCAGATCCACAAGTAAACATCAAATCATCGTATTCTTTAGCTGAATGGATATCTGGTGTGTTTTCTAAGATTGGTTCTGGTTTAGAGCTAAAGAAATATGTATAATAACATTTACCTTCTTGGGCTTTAAATTCACCAAAGAATGTATCTTTAGTATTTAGAATTTTAGAAATATAATTGATATAATCTTCATCTTTTAAAATATAATCATAATTAATAAAATGGAGCTTTTCAATACTTAAATTTTTAGCAAATGTAGCAGGGTTTCTAAAACTAGTGTAACAAGCAGGTCCATGGTATATATCATTATCTTCACCTTTTAAATTTAAATTAGTATCATATAAATCTGTATAGAAATTAAAACTAGAGTAGTAAGTATGTTTTGTTAAGATATTATTAGCATCATAAAAAACATAATCAACCATTTCTTGTAATTCCTTAGGAACAGGAGCATGTGATGAAATTATAATTTTTCTACCATCTCGTTTTAATGAGTTAATGCAATCTTTAGTAGTTTGAATAATAGCATCCGTTACTGGATATGTGCATATAACGTATGCTTCTTTGCTAGGATCAATATAATCTGATTCTTGGAAATGTTGTTGGATAAGTTTTTTATTTTCCTCTAAACTATCAAAATTTAGGTAATTAATAGAATCATAACTATCAAAATAATTCTGGTATACTTCTAAATTATATAATAATTGAGGGATTTGATATGATAATGCCTCACGAATAACTAAGGGCATTGTTTCTTTATCATTTGCTGTACCTCTAGATGTAAATAAAAATAAATCCATTGATTGATAGAAATTATCAACATCCGTTCTTTCATTCCACCATGTTAAATTATCGGGTTTATCTTGCATTAAAGGTTCCCAATACCATTTAAAATTATCTGCTTGGTTCCCTACACTATGGAATTCATATTCAGGTAACATTTTGGCATATTCAAAAAATTCAGATTGATTTTTTCTAGATGTAAATAACCCAATATGTAAAATATGTTTTTTATTTGGATCCAGCCCTAATTTTTGTAATGCCTCTGTTCTATCAGGACGTGGAATATACTCAATAGGATACTCAACTAATACTTTAGGTATATCAATATCTTTATATTGATCTATTTGCCATTGAGATACAAACATAAATTTATCTGGGAAGAAACGTTTTTGTTCTACATCAAATGATGAATCATGAGATGTTTCTACAATTTTATAAGATCTATCAGTAGCATATAATTTTTGTGCTATGTCATTAGGCATATAAAATTCAGGAATTTCCTCACTATGGATAATATCTGGTTTAATTTTATCAATTAATTCCATTAATTCCATTTTATTTTCTCCTAGAGTATAAAACCTATCATCTGGAACTAGAGCAAGAATTTTGTTTTTAGTAACTACTAATCTTCCTCCAGTAACATCTTGCCATTCAACTAAATGAATTTCATATTCATCTTTAAGTAATTCTACTTTTTTAGTTAAATATTGGGGTAAACCTCCTGTTGATAAATGAGGTGCTATACATAATAATTTTTTCATTTTTCTATTATCTATATAAAGTATAACTTGGGATTTTTGGTTGGATGAATATTCTAAATCATCTTTAAACCATTGTGTATTATCATATCCATCAACTGATTCAATATGAAAATTAAAATTATGTTTATTAAGTAGTTTATATAATTTTTTAAATTCATTGGTCATTCTTTCATCATTAAGATGAAATTCACCTACAATATAACCTACATTATTTTTTAAATAATCAATATTTTCTTCAGTAAAAATATCATATTCTCCTCCTTCACAATCTAATTTGAGAAAATTAATGTATGATAAATCGTTATTATTAACTATACTTTGGAATGATATTGTTTTAACTTGTTCTTTTTCACTACTCCATTCTAAATCTATAATTTCATTATCATTGGATCCAATAGCGTTTTTATAAAGAATTAAGTTAGGTAATCCTGAGTTTTTAAGTAATAGCTTATGGTAAGAAGGCATAGGTTCTACTGCTATTACTTTAGATAAATTTTTATCTTTAATAGTATATAAAAAAGGACCAATACTTGCCCCTATATCTACTACTACGTCTCCTTCTTTAACACTAACATATTTTTCATATTGAGAGTCATTAAAAAATTCTCTTTCTAAACATTCTTTAAAATATGGATCTTTAATTTCTACATCTCCGTAATCAAACATAAACTTTTATTTAAAATGTGAACCACCTAACCATAATACTAAAGATCTTCTAGTTCCCCTAGTTATAGGTGAAACTCTATGAAGCATATATGATGGGAAAAGTACGGCTACTCCTTTACCTCTTACTGTTTTTTCTTCAGTTGCACCTCTTAATATTTCTAAATCACCTCCTTCATAGTCATCGGAATCTGATAATTGAATTGTCACTGATATTTTTCTAATACTTAATTCTCCAGGACCAATATCTTGATGCCAATCGTAATGTCCTCCATTATCAAAATATTCAGTAAATTGAATACCTTCAGGCATTGATTGTAAATCAAAACCCCAAATTGAATTTGCTTCTTTTGCTAGTTCTGATATTCTCCAATATATCCAACTAAATTCATCTGTTTGGGGGACCCATCTAACTGTTGATTTTCTTACACCTGCTATTTCATCTTCATTTCCTCCACCGGCAATTGTAGCATGTTGGGTTTCTACTTTACTACAATCAGTAATAATTTTATCTATTTCTTCAGGTGTGAATGCTTCTTGAAACCAATAAAATTCTGTTGGGTTAGTTTCGTAATTAGGATCAAAATTATAAAATGTTCTCATATATTAATATCTTGGGGGTTCGGGTTTATCACAATCAAAAAAGAACATATGAAAATATCTAGAGTTATATATATTATCCCCAAAATATTCACTGGCTGCATGTATAGTACGAGCATCCCATAATGCTAATCTGTTATAAACATTACCTACTTTATCAATTAATTCTAATTTAGTTTTATCATAGTAATTTCCATCAGGAAAAGTATTATTATAAATTTCACTCCCATTTTCCCAAGGTTCAAATCGAGTCTTTTTTGTTATTTTAGAGCGATAAAAATTAGTTCCTGCTTCAGGAGGGGCATCTGGAGTTAAAAATACTACAGCCGCATATTGTTGGGTATCACAATGATATACTAATGAATCTTGAGCATTACAAAATTGAAAAACACCATTGTAATTATAATCCCAATTTGTTATTTCTTGTTGTAATACTTTTTCTAGTTTTTCTTTTGTACCTTCAACTATTAATTTTTCATGACTTCTTTGTCCTTTATGCCATTGGGATGGTTCAAAATTAAAGTTATTTATTGTAAATTCTCTAATACCATCAGGATCATTATAAAAATCATCTATGGCTAATATAGTGATTTCTTCTCCGTTATTAATACCAGAGCGAGTTAATTCATGAAATTTTTGAAATTGTTCTGTCATTATAATTCTTTATATCCGGGTCTACGTTTATCGCTTTTAATAGCACTTAAATAAGCTCTAGTAACAGAAATATTATTTTCATACATAAATTCATCGGGGAAGTAAGTATCTAAAACAAATGATTGGAAGTGGACTTTATCATTATATATGAAATCAGCATGTAATTTTTTAGTATAATACCAAAATGAATTTTCATTCCAATAACTTACATGAGTTGGATCTTGAAATGCACCTCTACCATCGGTAGATGGGACTTCTATAAAAGCCCAAGCACCATCTGCTAGTACTCTATGCATCTCAGACATAGTAAATTGTTTATCTGGTAGGTGTTCTATGACATGAGATGCGTTTATTACTCCAATTGAATTATCTTCAAATGGCCATTTCTGCGTTAAATCTGCGGTTATATCTCCATTCGTAATATCCACTGACTCATATCCTTCACGTGGATATAAACCACCACCTATGTCAATTTTACGTAGGCCTTTTAAATCAGCATCACGTTCAGCTAAACGTTGTTGCCATTCATACATCATATTAACTGTGCCTTCTTGAATTTCTTGGTTACGTTCTAACCAAGTATTTTCTCCGTAAATTCTATAAAAATAAAGTGTTTTAGGGATATATTTAAATAAAGTAACCATATAGGTTCTCATCATTAATTCCTGGTCATCTAGAATTGATAATTCAGGGTTATGACCTCCTACTTCTCTATAAACTGATGATCTCCAGGCCCTAACATGGTCAGGAGCAAACCAAATAAGTGAAACACAATTAGCTGATGGTTCAAAAGAATCCATTGAGATATAATGTTTACCTTTCCATTCAGCTGATCCATAAGTCCATCCATATTCAGAACCATAAGGTATAAAATCATCTTGTAATTTAGCATTATCACTATATACAAAACCAATTTCAGGATTTTTAAATCCTTTAGCGGTTTCCTCTAAACAATCAGGGGTTATAACATCATCATGATCTACTTCAACTAATATATCTCCAGTAGCTAAATGGAATGCTTTATTTTTTAGATAACCTACATTTGTACTTAAAGGACATTTAATATCATGATGGATTACTACACGAGAATCATTAACTATTTCTTGAGAGATATCATCTTTACGTAAACCACCGTTTAGGTATAATAACCATTCCCAGTTAGTATATGTTTGATCTTTTAATGAATCATATAATTCATTTAAATAAGTACCCTTATGGGTAGGTGTAACTACACTTAATTTCATACAACTTTTTTAATTTAATACCCAATATAATAAATAAATATTATATATCCAAGTTATGGGGTAATTTCTGATATAAATATATTACCTGAATAAACTCCTATTGTTTGGCTGCTATTTATTTTAAATCCATATACTTCTAAAATAGTTCCTCCAACAATATTACCGGCAAAGTATAACTTGACTGAACCTAAGTGGCTATTACTATTTTGGATTCTACTTCTACCAAATGATAAATAATTATTTACATTAGTATTAGGAACTAATTTAAAGAAAGCACCATTAGATTGAGTTGAAGATGATGAAATAAATTCAAAATTAAACCCACACTCAATATAATAATTACCAGTAGTTAAAATTGTAAATTGATCTATTGTTCCTGAGGATATACTAACATTTGCACTGGTATTCCATCCAGTATTAACAAATGATAATTGAGTAGCAGCATTTTCTGTTTGACCTAAACTTGCATTCATTGCATAATCAACAATAACAGCCTGTCCTTCAGGAAGTGCGTTGGCACCTTGTACACCTGTTGGTCCATTTGATCCTTGATTACCTTGGTTACCTTGTGGTCCTCTATATCCTTGATTTCCAGGAGTAGAAGTACCTTGAGTTCCTTGAGAACCTTGAGATCCTGTTGGATTTGTACCTTGATAGCCTTGAGGTCCTCTATTTCCTTGATTACCTTGAGGACCTTGACTTCCATTAGAGTAACCTGATCTACCATTATATCCTTGGGGACCTTGGGATCCTCTTGGATTTGCACCATCATATCCTTGAACACCTTGACCACCTCGTCCTCCTTGACCACCTTGATTACCTTGAGGACCTTGTGGTCCTTGTGATCCAGATTGGTATCCTCTATTACCTGAATTTCCAGAAGGATTAGGACCTGGGTTACCTGTAGGACCTTGAGGTCCTTGATAACCTTGACTTCCTGTATATCCTGGTGTATCACTAGGGGTACCTCCTACTCCTATTCTTCCAGTATATCCTGTTCTACCAGTGGGTTGGTTACCTTGATTACCTTGGTTACCTTGTGGTCCTCTACTTGTATCTGGACCTGCATGTCCTTGGGGTCCTTGACTTCCATTTTGAGTACCTTGAGGTCCTCTATATCCTTGAAATCCGGTAGGTTGGTTACCTTGATAACCTTGTGATCCTTGACTACCAGTACCAGTTGCAGGACCTACAGATCCTTGAGGTCCTTGAGGTCCACCTTGATATCCTTGGGGACCTTGATAACCTTGAGAGCCGGTTGGTTGATTGCCTTGGTAACCTTGTGATCCTTGACTACCAGTACCAGTTCCGGGACCTGTGTATCCTTGAGGACCTTGTGCCCCTCCTTGATATCCTTGAGGACCTTGATAACCTTGAGAGCCTGTTGGTTGATTACCTTGGTAACCTTGAGGTCCCTGTGGTCCTTGACCAGTTGCTGGTCCTTGATAACCTTGAGGACCTTGTGCTCCTCCTTGATATCCTTGAGGACCTTGATAACCTTGGAAGCCTGTGGGTTGGTTACCTTGGTAACCTTGAGGTCCTTGAGGACCAGTATGTCCACCAGGTCCTGTTCCTCCTTGTGGTCCTTGAGGTCCACCTTGATATCCTTGAGGACCACCATGTCCTGTTCTACCTCCAGCTCCAGTAGGAGATGTTCCTTGGAAACCTTGAGGACCTTGAGAACCTCTACCACCTTGTCCTCCTTGAGGACCTCTATTTGCACCTTGATGCCCAGTTCTACCTGTATGTCCTGTGTTACCACTTCCACCTCCAGGTGATACTCCTTGGAAACCTTGAGGACCTTGAGAACCTCTACCACCTTGTCCTCCTTGAGGACCTCTATTTGCACCTTGATGCCCAGTTCTACCTGTATATCCTGTTCTACCTCCAGCTCCAGTAGGAGATGTTCCTTGGAAACCTTGGGGACCTTGAGAACCTCTACCACCTTGTCCTCCTTGACCTCCTTGGGTACCACCTTGATAACCCTGAATACCTTGAGAACCTTGTGAACCTCTAGGTTCTGGGCCTCTAATACCTTGGTAACCTTGTGATCCTTGACTACCGTTACCACCTTGTGGTCCTCGGTAACCATTATTACCTCCTTGATATCCTTGAGGTCCTGTGTATCCTTGGAATCCACCACGACCTTGATTTCCTTGACCTCCTTGACCTCCTTGACCTCCTACATTTACATTTTGAAGTCCTACGTCATCAAATAATTCATTTGTATCTATTTGCCATGTAGATGATCCTGGTTTTTTCCAATATACTCGTAAACCATCACCCCCACTATATTCTTGCATTCTAGCTTTAAAGTTGTAAGCTACACCTGCGGTTAATGAAATAGTACCTGTATGTGTACCTATAGGAGCAATACCATGTCCTCCATAATGAGAAGCAATTAATGTGTTATTAATAAATAAATCAACAGCATCATCTCCTTCACAACTAAAAGTATAAGTACCTGTAGTAGTGGGAACAAAAGTTCCATATACTGCAAAAGCATAATATGCTCCTGAATTAGGTACAGGTACACCTACATTTGCTAATTGGGTATATGTTGTAAAATCAATACCTGTGCTAACACTAATTTGACCACTTCCTGCTATTGATGTTGCTGTTTGGTTTGGGTTTAATAAAATATCAAATTGGGTAGCATTATTAGGGTAACTGGAGAATCCATTTTTTACATAATCACTAGTCCCCCCATTTCCAAAATGGGTTGAATATATATTATACGATAAAAATCCTACGTTACTCCTTATACCTTGAAATCCTTGAGGACCTTGAAATCCTTGAGAACCACCACCTCCAGTAGGACCTGTATAACCTCCATATCCTTGAACTCCTTGATAACCTTGAACTCCTTGAGATCCTGGAGAAGGGGTAGATCCTATAAAACCAGTATTACCTGTGTCTCCTCCATTTCCTGTTCTACCTGTATATCCTGTTCTACCTGTATATCCTGTATTACCTTGTCCTCCTTGACCTCCTTGACCTCCTTGAGGACCCGAATGACCTGAATGTCCTGTAACACTATTTGTTTTTCTAAGAGCTCCTGTTGAAGGATCAATAGTTAAAAAAGTTTCAATAGAACTATGGGTTGTAATAGTATCTATATCGACATAAGAACCTGACAATACAGCATTGTCAATTGTTGCTTGTGTTGATGGTGATGTTGTTAATATTTTATTTCCTGTTATTTCTAAACCCATTATTTTATATTTATTGTATCTTTACTAGATTACACGTTAGACCTACAAATTGCTCAGCTGTTGAGAAAGGATTATTCAATAACGCAGCTTTAAATTGTAATTGAGCTCCGGCATCATCTACATATAATACACAACTAGTTGTAAATGTTTCCGTATGTGAATTTCCTCCATACACCCAACCACCCGCAGATGTACGTATCTGTCCTAGCAAGTCATCATATACATACCCATAAATCTTTCCACTACTAAAACCATCCAAGAAAGTAAATCCTACTTGTAAATAATAATAACCTGAGTGATTTGCGTTAATACTTAAAGTATCTCCACCTAAGATTGACATTGAAGTATTACCCGTACCAAAAACCCCAGCTAAAGAAGAGTTATTTGGTAAACTAAGGTCTGGGAGGTTTGGGTCATTCCATATTATAGCTCCAGGCCCATATACTATACCCCATTCAGGTTGTGTATTACTACCTGATCCTGTTGGTCCTTGAGTACCTGGTCCTCCAGGTTTACCTTGGAAACCAGTAGAACCACTACCTCCATTAGGACCAGTAGGTGAACTTCCAATTCTACCTTGGTTACCTTGAGGTCCTTGGGGTCCTTGACCTCCTCTAGCATATCCTGTATGTCCTGTTAATCCAGTATATCCTTGTCTACCTTGAGGACCATTACCCCCAGTACCACCTTGAATTCCTGTTCTTCCATTATATCCTTGGGGACCTTGTGTTCCCGATCTATTTAAACCTTGAAAACCTTCATAACCTTGTTGACCTTGAGGACCTAAATATCCTGTTCTACCTCCATATCCTAAAGGTCCTATAAGTCCTTGAATACCTTGACCACCTTGAGGACCTTGAGATCCAGCTCTATTTGCACCTTGATTACCTTGAGCACCTGTTCGTCCAGTTAATCCGCCTCCACCTTGACCACCTTGAGTACCTTGACTACCTTGACCCCCTTGGGTTCCTCTACCACCTTGAGCACCTTGACCACCAGCTATACCTGTATATCCTGTATATCCTTGAGGACCTTGATTACCTTGAGGACCTCTATACCCATTAGGACCTGGTCTACCTGTATATCCTCCAAGTCCAGTAAGACCTTGAGCACCCTGACCACCAGCTCTACCTTGGTATCCTGTAGGTCCTTGTCCTCCTTTTTCACCTTGAGGACCTCTATATCCATTAGGACCTAATCTACCTACATATCCTGTTCTACCATCAGCACCTTGAGCACCTTGACCACCAGCTATACCTTGGTATCCTGTAGGTCCTTGTCCTCCTTGAGTACCTTGAGGACCTCTATATCCTGTGTGTCCTAACCTACCTATATAGCCTGTTCTACCATCAGCACCTTGAGCACCTTGACCACCAGCTCTACCTGTGTAACCTGCCTCTCCTTTAGGTCCTTGACTACCTTGACGTCCTATATATCCTACATGACCTAGTCTACCTGTGTTACCTGTTCTACCATTAGGTCCTTGAGCACCTTGACCACCAGCTCTACCTACAAATCCTGTAGGTCCACCAGGTCCTGTTCCTCCTTGGGGACCTCTGTATCCTGTATGACCTAGTATACCATTTGGACCTTGACTACCACGACCCCCTTGACCTCCTTGACCACCTTGTGCCCCGGTATAACCAGTAGCATTTGTATATCCTTGAGGACCTTGGTAACCTTGATAACCTTGTGCTCCTTTTAATCCTTGGGGACCTTGAGCACCTGTTCCTCCTTGACCTCCTTGGCTTCCTTGTGCCCCTGTGTAACCAGTAGCATTTGTAAATCCTTGAGGACCTTGGTAACCTTGATAACCTTGTGCTCCTTTTAATCCTTGAGAACCTTGAGAACCTGTTCCTCCTTGACCTCCTTGACCACCTTGTGCCCCGGTATAACCAGTAGCATTTGTATATCCTTGAGGACCTTGAGGGCCTCTATATCCTTGAGGTCCTACATATCCTGTACGACCTGTATATCCTGTATATCCTTGGGGACCTTGATTTCCTTGGGTACCTGTTCGGCCTGTGTATCCTGTATTACCTTGAGGACCTTGATATCCTTGTGAACCTTGAGGTCCAACTATACCATTAGATCCTTGAGCACCACCTGGACCTCCTACACCGGTTCTACCTGTATATCCTTGAGGACCATAAAAACCAGATAATCCTTGATTACCTCGTGCTCCTGTAGGACCTATTATACCTGTAAATCCTGTTCTTCCATTATTACCTTGACCACCTTGACCACCTTGAGGACCTCCTGATCCTCCTAAACCTAAATTACCGGTTCTTCCTTGAGAACCTTGAGCACCTTGTGATCCTTTTCCGGATTGTGTACCTTGTCCACCTTGACTTCCTCTACCACCTTGTCCACCTTGATTACCATTCCCTCCTTGTGGTCCTGTATGACCTGTGTGTCCATTATGTCCTTGAGATCCTTGGGATCCTCTACCCCCTGTGTATCCAGGTGTTTTTGCACGTCTATATAGTATCCCACTGCTATCTACACCAATATAATTACCTGTTGATGGGTTAGCAGATAACACATTCACAATAGGAACATTCCCATCGAAAATTACATTTTCAATGTGAATTTCACTATCTGTTCCTGTGGGGAGGATTTGGTTATTTATTATCTTTAGACCCATTTATTATAAATATTATCCTAATTTATTTATTGTTAAACATGAAAATCCTAAATCATATACTACAGCACCATAGTTAAAAGGATAAGCATATATATAATATGTTGTTTGAGATGAAATATTGAATATACCACATAAAGTACACCCCGAAGGAACTAAATTCATATTTACGTTATTACCCATTATTTGATTAGTTTCAAAAAGAGATATTGCTACAGATGGGTCCCCCTCATATAATCCTAGTTGGAGATATTCATTAGAACTTCCTGTACTTGATCCACCAGTTAATCCACTACGTGTTTCAGGGGATATAACCATACTTAATTCTATATAATAAATTCCTGTGGGGAATATAAATCCATTATTATTAGTACCACCTCGAGAAGTTCCAGCACCATTACCTGTTATAGTATCGTAAGTATATGGTACTAAAGTATATGCGTTTGATGGCATATAGGTTTGGGGTTCTTGTTCCCAATAAAAATCAGAATTACTAGCATTAGGTCTACCAGAAAAATTATTACCTGAAAGTCCGGGTGATGAAGAAGAAGATCCATTAGGTCCTTGAATACCTTGACCACCTTGAGAACCTTGTGAGCCTGGTTCTCCTGCTGGACCTGTTCTACCTGTGTATCCTGAATATCCTGTATTAGCTGCGGTTCCCTGACTACCTCTAGTACCTTGGGGTCCTTGATAACCTGGTTGAGAATATGTACTTTGTGGTCCTTGTGGTCCCTGAGCACCTTGTGGTCCTACATGACCAGTAGTTGCAGATGATCCTTGTCTACCTGGAGGACCTGTATAACCTGGGTTTGCTCCTCCTTGAGAACCTTGACCACCTGGATTACCTTGACCTCCTTGATATCCTTGAGGACCTTGATATCCTGTATTAGCACTAGATCCTGTACGACCTGTAGCTCCTCCACCTCCTTGACCACCTTGTGGGCCTTGATGCCCTTGGGCACCAACATATCCTTGATTTCCTTGATATCCTTGAGGACCTTGATATCCTTGAGGTCCAGTTGTACTACTTTGAGCACCTTGGGGACCAGTAGCAGCTGTTCTTCCTGTATATCCTTGAGGTCCCTGAGAACCAGGATTTCCATTACCTCCTTGACCACCTTGTGGACCTTGGTATCCTCGGGGTCCTGGTCCTGTTCCTTGGGGTCCTCTAGGTCCTACATCTGCTGTAGGAGCTGTATATCCTTGAGGACCTTGTGAACCTTGACTACCTTGAGTACCTCTACCACCTTGTGGTCCTTGATATCCTGTAGGTCCTGGTCCTGTTCCTTGTGGTCCTCTAAATCCTGTTGCTGCTGTTCTTCCTGTATATCCTTGTGGTCCTCTACTACCTTGACCACCTTGAGTACCTCTACTACCTTGTGGTCCTTGATATCCTGTAGGTCCAGGTCCTGTTCCTTGTGATCCTCTAGGTCCAGTTTGAGCATTAAATCCTGTTGGACCTTGTGATCCTTGATTACCGCTACCACCTTGAGTACCTCTAACACCTTGTGATCCTTGATATCCTGTAGGTCCTGTAGTAGAACTTTGAGAACCTCTACTACCTTGTCCTCCTTGAGGACCTTGATATCCACCACTACCTGTTACTCCTTGTCCTCCTTGATTACCTCGATATCCTTGAGCACCTTGATATCCTTGGGGACCATTAGGTCCTGCTCCTCCTTGTGGACCTCTAGGACCATTATACCCTGTATTTCCTGTTCTACCCCCTAATCCTTGTCCTCCTTGGTTACCTTGATTACCTTGGGGTCCTTGATAACCTGTAGGTCCTTCAGGTCCTGCTCCTCCTTGTGGACCTCTTGGTCCATTATATCCTGTGTTTCCTGTTCTACCTCCTAACCCCTGACCACCTTGGTTACCTTGGTTACCTTGAGGTCCTTGATATCCTTGGGGACCATTAGGTCCTGCTCCTCCTTGTGGACCTCTTGGTCCATTATATCCTGTATATCCGGTTAAACCACCAGGACCTGTTCCTCCTTGATTACCTCTTCCTCCTTGAGGACCAGTATAACCTGTAGGACCATTTACTCCACTTTGGTTTCCTTGGCTACCTTGAGGACCTCCAAATCCAGTTCTTCCGCCTAATCCTTGAGGTCCTTGACCACCTTGATTACCTCTAGGTCCTTGACCACCTTGGCTACCTTGTGAACCTTGAACACCTGTTAATCCCGTAGGTCCTGTTGCTCCAGTTGCACTACCTTCAAGTCCTTGAACACCATCGCTTCCTTGTGGACCTCTTCCTCCTTGAGGACCTCTATATCCTGTAAATCCATTATTACCTTGACCACCTTGTGATCCTCTACCTCCTTGAGAACCTCTATATCCTTGAGGTCCTACATCTCCTATAACACCTTGTCTACCTTGTGGACCTTGATATCCTTTAACCCCTTGATTACCTTGAGGTCCTTGATTACCTTGAGCTCCTTGGGATCCTCCTCCTCCGTTATTACCTGTATTACCAGTATATCCTTGAGTACCTTGAGGACCTTGGGCTCCGGATGACCTTTGAGTATTATAAATTTGGGTACCTGAAGATGTAAATGTAATGAAATTTGAATCATTAGTATGTGAAGAAAGATTTAAGACGACAGGGTTCATTGACCCTGTCATCACTAATGTTCTTAAATCTATATCATTAGAACCTGTTGGGTAGATTCTATTTCCTGTTATTTCTAAACCCATATTTACTTATTAAATATTAATGTAAGCATTAATAATGTATGAATCTCCTTCTCCATCTTCTAGAGCTTTTGCAAATACTACATCATGTAATTTTTCATTAATCATCTCTTCTCTACTTATAGCTTTAGCATGTCCTTCTTTTTCTGAAGTAACAAGATAATCACCTTCTTTTACTACTCCAACCACTAGTACGGGTTCAGCACCTTGTACGATCGGGATATCTTTACCGTTTTGCATTACACCCATTCTCATGTGATCTTTTTCACTTGAACATGGTAACATTTCTCCGTCTTTCCAAACCATTACTGTACCAGTTATGTGATCTAAGTTATCTTCTCTATTAGATCCTGCTAAGTTCTGTTCGAAAATACCACAAGTATTAAACGCGACTGCCCAAATTTCCATCCAACATTTGTCAGGAGAACCAATATTCCAAGTCATATTTTGAAGTGGCATCATATTACCATCCCAAATGAAATCTGGGTTTAGCCACTTAGCTACTGTTAATCTATTTGGATCACCCGCATTATAACTAACTATTTCACCATCATTGTTAGTGTTTGTCCAGTCAATACTTAATGTTCTGTTGGTATTTAATACACCCCCACCAGTCATTCCGGTTCCTGCGATTATTGATACGTAAGTACCGGCTGAACCTACATTACCTGATATACCACTAGTACCATTTGTACCTGAAGTACCTGATGAACCTGAACCTCCTGATACTCCTCCAGCACCACCAATACCTGATGAACCGACTGAACCACTTGTACCACTTGTACCTGAAGCTCTACTTAATCCTGAAGTTCCCGTTACACCACTTGTACCATTTGTACCTGCAGATCCACTTGTTCCTGATAATCTACTAGCACCTGAAGTACCGTTAACACCTGTTGTACCTGATGTACCACGTGAACCTGATGTACCACTTGTACGTGAAGCACCTGATGTTCCATTAACACCACTAGTACCTAAAGTACCTGATGAACCTGCTGAACCTGAAGTTCTTGATATTCCTGACTGACCATTATTACCACTGGTACCATTTGAACCTGTTGATCCGCTTGTACCTGAAGCTCTACTTAATCCATTAGTACCTGTATTACCAGATGTACCACTTGTACCACTTGAACCTGAAGTTCTACTTAAACTTGAAGCACCATTTGTTGTACTAGCACCACTTGTACCACTTGTACCACTTGAACCTGATGTTGATGAATTACCTGATGTTCTTGAAGCACCTGAAGTACCATTATTACCTGAGGTACCATTCGAACCTGTGGTACCTGATGTACCTGAAGCTCTACTTAATCCATTAGTTCCAGTATTACCTGAAGTACCATTTGTACCCGTTGATCCACTTGTTCCTGAATTTCTACTTAATCCTGAAGTTCCAGCTACACCTGATGTACCTAAAGTACCCGAGCTACCTGCTGAACCTGAAGTTCTAGATAATCCTGACTGACCATTGTTACCGCTTGAACCTGTTGAACCTGAAGAACCTGCTGTTCCACTTGTTCTTGAAGCGCCTGATCCTCCATTATTACCTGATGTACCATTTGAACCACTTGAACCTGAAGTTCCTGATAATCTACTAGCACCTGAAGTACCATTGTTACCTGAAGTACCATTTGAACCTGATGAACCTGATGTTCCACTTGTTCTTGAAGCACCTGAAGCACCATTATTACCAGATGAACCTGTAGTACCTGATGAACCACTTGAACCTGAAGTTTTACTAAGTGATGAAGCACCATTTGTTCTACTAGCACCTGTAGTACCCGAAGTACCTGATGAACCTGAAGTTCCTGAGTTACCTGATGTTCTACTAGCACCTGAAGTTCCAGCTACACCACTTGTACCTAAAGTACCTGATGAACCTGCTGAACCACTTGTTTTAGATAATCCTGATTGACCATTATTACCTGATGAACCTGTTGAACCAGTTGATCCACTTGTACCACTTGTTCTGCTTAATCCTGATCCTCCGTTATTACCTGAAGTACCATTTGAACCTGATGAACCTGATGTTCCTGATAATCTACTAGCACCTGAAGTACCATTATTACCTGAAGTACCGTTTGAACCTGATGAACCTGCTGAACCTGAAGTTCTTGAAGCACCTGAAGCACCATTATTACCAGATGAACCTGTAGTACCTGATGAACCACTTGAACCTGAAGTTCTACTTAAACTTGAAGCACCTGATGTTGTACTATTACCTGAAGTACCGTTTGTACCACTTGAACCACTTGTTCCACTTGTTCTTGAAGCACCTGATGTTCCATTAACACCACTTGTACCTAAGGTACCTGATGAACCGCTTGAACCTGATGTTCTACTTAATGCACTTTGTCCATTATTTCCTGAAGTACCGTTTGAACCTGTTGATCCACTTGTACCACTTGTTTTACTTAATCCTGAAGTTCCTGCATCTCCTGATGAACCTACAGTACCTGTTGAACCTGAAGTTCCACTTGTTCTTGAAGCACCTGATGTTCCATTAACACCTGAAGTACCATTTGAACCTGATGAACCTGCTGAACCTGAAGTTCTTGAAGCACCTGAAGCACCATTATTACCAGATGAACCAGTTGTACCTGATGAACCGCTAGATCCAGATGTTCTACTTAGAGCACTTTCACCACTTGTTCCATTTACACCACTTGAACCTGATGTACCTGTTGAACCACTAGTACCACTTGTTCTAGAAGCTCCACTAGTTCCTGCTACACCTGAAGTACCTAATGTACCGCTTGAACCACTAGATCCTGATGTTCTACTTAATGCACTTTGACCTGCATTTCCTGATGAACCGTTTGAACCTGTTGATCCACTTGTACCACTTGTAGATGAAGCACCTGAAGTACCATCTTCACCGCTTGTACCTGCTGAACCTGTAGTACCTGAAGTACCTGCTTCTCCTGAAGTACCAGCAACACCATCTTCTCCTGAAGTACCAGCTGAACCTGTAGTACCTGAAGTACCTGATTCACCTGAAGTTCCTTCAACACCATCAGCTCCTGAAGTACCTGATGAACCTGTGGTACCTGAAGTTGCACTATTTCCACTTGTTCCAGCTACACCACTCGTACCTAAAGTACCTGATGAACCTGCTGAACCTGATGTTCTGCTTAATCCTGATTGACCATTGTTACCTGAGGTACCATTTGAACCTGTTGATCCGCTTGTTCCACTTAAAGCACTTACTCCTGAAGTACCTGCTTCACCGCTTGAACCTACAGTACCTGTTGAACCACTTGTACCTGAGGTTTCACTAGCACCTGAAGTACCTGCTTCACCACTTGTACCTTCAGTTCCTGTTGAACCTGAAGATCCTGAAGTTCCAGCTGAACCACTCGTTACACTAGCACCTGAAGTTCCAGCTACACCACTTGTACCTAAAGTACCTGATGAACCACTTGAACCTGAAGTTCTACTTAGAGCACTTTGACCTGCATTTCCACTAGTACCATTTGAACCAGTACTACCTGAACTACCACTTGTAGCTGAAGCACCTGAAGTACCATTATTACCTGATGAACCTACAGTACCTGTTGAACCTGAAGTTCCACTTGAAGTACTATCTCCTGATGTTCCATTTACACCGCTTGTACCTTCAGTACCTGATGAACCTGAACTACCACTTGTAGCTGAAGCTCCGCTTGTTCCTGCATCACCACTTGTTCCATTTGAACCTGTTGATCCTGAAGTACCTGAAGTTTCTGAAGC
>Ga0233432_10001103_pt1 | contig 26059 bp, 21 predicted proteins | sample SI_122_August201_6_FD_179870 | JGI IMG/M metagenome (GOLD analysis project Ga0233432, IMG submission 179870) | Seawater microbial communities from Saanich Inlet, British Columbia, Canada - SI_122_August2016_10_MG | ecosystem: Environmental > Aquatic > Marine > Inlet | place: Canada: British... | reverse complement strand
GCGCCGGGCGCTTTCCCGTTGCGCCCCGCAATCTGTCCCAACAAAAAGAGCGGCCCAACCGACGCCGTATCAATTTGTTGCCCGATGGGCCGGCGCGGATGCATCAAGACCTGCTGCTTTTTACCTCGACCAAAGCCGAACCCGTTCTTGGTATGCCCATATTTGATAGGTTTGGCCCCAGCTTAAACCAGCCAGTCGTTATGAGCTATGTTTCCGCCGGTGTCGCCGAAATGAATGATAAAGTTTTGGCAAAAGCTATCACCAGCGTTTACCGTTTATCCCCACCAACTTTAAAAGATAATCAATAGGAGAGACACGCAATGAAATACACTGAAGAACATGAATGGTTGCGTATCGAAGACGATTTGGTGGTGGTGGGCATCACCGATCACGCCTCGGCACAATTGGGTGATGTGGTTTTTGTCGAACTGCCCGAGGCTGGCACTTCTGTAGCAAAAGACGAAGAGATTGTGGTGATCGAAAGCGTCAAGGCCGCCTCTGATATCCTGTCGCCGCTGGACGGAGAGATTGTAGAGGTCAATGAGGCGTTGGTCGCCACCCCCAGCATGGTCAATGATGATCCTTTGGGGGAGGCATGGTTTTTCAAACTAAAGGCCGCCGATCTCGGGCAGATGGATGATTATCTCAGTGAGGCCGGGTACAAAAAACTGATCGGCTGAGGTCTTGTGGCGACGGCATTTATGCACCGTGCAGTCTGCAGCGGTCGCCCGCTGACCCGGTTTGTACCGGCTGGCTAATTCAATGATTATGAGCGGGAGGCTGTAATGCCCTTTAAACCGACAAGATATTTACCCAAGAATGAGGCCAGCGCCCAGCGGCGTGATATTCGGCATATCCTTTCAGAATGGAGGTCAAAACTGGCGGCAAACCAACCAAATGCGTGTAGGTTTCTGCAAAAGGCATATTATGCTCACGATTGATACTCCCAAGAAACTGCCATCTGTTGATCGCCTTGCAAACGATCCCAATAACGCCTTCCTCGTGGAGGAGTATGGCATGCCGCTGGTCACCCAATGCGTCCAAACCGTTCTGTCAGAGGCGCGCAGGCATATATTGGCGGGCAGGACGATTGAGTATGCTTCGCTTGTAAAATTGCTTTCGGAAGAGACGGCGCGCGCGGTGCAACCTTCCCTGCGGCCAGTGATCAACCTGACGGGTACGGTGCTGCACACCAACCTCGGACGTGCCGCTTTGCCGGAATCTGCCATTCTGGCGATGGTCGATGTCGCGCGGGGAGCGAGCAATCTAGAATTCGACATAAAAACGGGCAAGCGCGGTGATCGACATAAGCATGCTGAAGATTTACTCTGTAAATTGACAGGCGCCGAGTCTGCGCTTGTTGTCAACAATAATGCTGCAGCTGTGCTACTGACGCTCAACAGTTTGGCAAAGGGTAAAGAAGTCCCAGTTTCCCGCGGTGAGTTAATCGAGATTGGTGGTGCCTTCCGCATGCCCGACATCATGGCGCGGGCGGGTTGCAAACTGGTGGAGGTTGGCACAACCAACCGCACGCATGGCACGGATTTTGAACAGGCGATTGGCCCGAGAACCGCCTTGCTAATGAAAGTACATACCAGCAATTTTGAGATAAAAGGGTTCACCAAAAGCGTGACTGAGCCAGCACTCGCCGAGATCGCACATCGCCACGCTCTGCCGTTTGTCACGGATCTGGGCAGTGGTACTCTGATCGCATTGGATAAGTATCAATTGCCACATGAAACCACCGTCACTGAAGCATTGGAGGCCGGTGCAGATTTAGTGACCTTCAGCGGTGACAAACTCCTCGGTGGACCGCAGGCGGGCATCATTGCAGGCCAGCGCAAGTTGATTGCCAAACTTAAATGCAACCCGATGACGCGGGCGATGCGACCGGACAAATTAACATTAGCTGCTCTGCAGGCAGTGTTACGATTATACACGAATCCTGCGCGTTTGGCAGTAGAACTGCCAACCTTGCGTTGGCTATCTCGTGACGTTGCTGAGATTGAACAATTGGCTGGCCGCTTGGTCACAACCGTGCAAAACCATTGCAAAGGCTTTAAAGTTATTGTCGCGCCCACTCATAGCCAAGTGGGTAGCGGTGCGCTGCCAATTGATAGATTGGAAAGTGCCGCTTTGAAAATATCACTGCCAGACCGGCGCCGATCCGGCAAATCTATAAATAAACTAGCTAAGGCATTTCGAGAGCTGCCGGTCCCAGTGATTGGCCGCATTGCCGATGATGCACTTTGGTTTGATCTTAGATGCCTTGAAGACGAAAACCATTTTGTAGAAAACCTCCGAAGTTTGGCAATCGTATGATCGTTGCGACTGCAGGGCATGTGGATCATGGTAAGACTGAGCTGGTCAAAGCGTTGACGGGCACCGATACCGACCGTTTGCCAGAGGAAAAGGCGCGTGGGGTATCGGTAGATCTGGGATTTGCCTATCACACGCTGCCTGACGGTAATATTCTTGGATTTGTTGATGTTCCAGGCCACGAGAAGTTTATTCGCAATATGCTGGCGGGAGTTGCCGGAATTGATCTGGGCTTGTTGGTCGTAGCTGCCGATGATGGTGTGATGCCACAAACCCGCGAACATCTTGCTATACTTGGCCTGCTCGGCATTGGCCGACTTATGGTAGCACTGACCAAGATTGATCGTGTGGCACCAGATCGGATCTCAGAGGTGCGCACTCAGGTGGGTGGCCTTCTCAAAGAAGCTGGGCATACGGGATGTGACGTATATCCTGTATGCGCGCCTGAGAAAATCGGAATTGAGGCGCTTATGGACGCGCTCAGCCTGCGCGCGAAAACTGTCCGGGCCGGGTCGGTGGATGGTCATTTCCGAATGGCCATTGATCGCGCCTTCAGTCTTAAAGGGATTGGCTTGGTCATAACCGGCATGGTGTTTTCTGGAACCGTTTGTGCCTCTGAAAACCTTATAATTTTATCCACCGGATCACCGGTCCGCGTGCGCGAGATCAGAGTTCATAATCAAAAACGTAACCAAGCGAAAGCTGGTGAGCGCTGCGCGTTGAATATCGTCGGGCGCGGCGTCAGTGAGCAGTCTATCAGGCGCGGCACTTGGCTCGCACATTCCGATCTCTACGTGCCCACAAGGCGCATGGATGTTGATTTGCATGTATTAAAGACTGAGACTAGATCTTTAAAACACTGGACACCAACCCACTTACATATCGGGTCAGACCATATTTCTGCGCGGGTTGCGGTTTTGTCGGGCAGTAATATTGCTGCGGGTCATAGTGGGCTGGCACAATTGGTGCTGTCGCGCGACGCGTTCGCCGTTCACGGAGATCGTTTCGTACTTCGCGACCAATCTGCACAACGGACGATTGCAGGTGGCCGCGTGATCGATCCGTTCTCGCCCAAACGTGGTCGCGCAAGGCCAAGCCGGATTGCTACATTAACAGCCATGTGTGGTGAAAATGCAGCAGAAATACTACAAGCCTTGGCAGAGCATAGCGAAACCGGCGTGCCTCTACATCCGTTTTCAGTGTCGCATAATCTGCCAGCTTCGAGAATAGATGTACTCATCGCGTCGCTGGGATTACGGCGCGTTGGAATGCCTGCGAAAGAACGGGTTTTCTCCGAAGCAAGATGGCGTGATTTACTAGATCGCATTGCGACATGTATCGCCAGTTTTCACCAACTGAGACCGACCTTTTCCGGGGCAAGTGTCAAAGATATACAATTGCTACTTTATCCCTTCACCGAGACTGAGACCCTCGACTTAGCCCTCAAAATTATGGTTGCTGAAAAGCGTTTAGGCGCGCGTGGCAACCGGTTCCATTTGCCGTCGCATGATGTGCATGTTTCAGAGCAAGACCTGTCCCTTTTAGCGCTTGCAGCAACGACGTTCGCGCCAGATTTCGGCGCTCCACCCAGTCTTTATCAAGCAGCCCAAGAAATCGGCGTTGAAGTGGCCGTGCTCGAAAAGACCTTGAAAATTGGCGTCAAGCTGGGTGATATTGTGATGCTAGAGAAAAATCGCTACGTGCCAATACCGTTGATGACAAAACTTAAAGCCACTGCCGAGCAACTGGCGGGCAGGTCTACGGATGGTTTCTTCACAACAATCGAGTATCGGAACGAAATCAAAATGGGCAGAAATTTTGTTATTGCTGTGCTGGAATATTTCGATCAGTTAAGGTTTACCGAGCGTGTGGGAGATCGTCGTCGCCTAGCGCGCTCCACTGCTAGGGGTATACCGGTAGACAGTGAAAAATAATATGGGAGAGGATCGCACCCCGGTGGGGCGCCTAGACTTCAAATCTAGTGAGGGGCGTACCACGTCTCTGGTGGGTTCGACTCCCACGCTCTTTCGCCAACCATTTGTAGCAAGCCGGACCAAAATAATCCGGAGTGGTACGGTATGACCTAACTTTTGGGCATTCATGATCCGCTATAGTTCGACTTCAATGGTAGCGGACTGGTCCGACAGTGTAACTTGGCCAATCACCGCGCAAAATGTTACATTATGCGCTTTAAGCTCGGCGAGTAAGGCCGCAAGATGGGCTTTGGGTACTGCCATCAGCAAGCCGCCAGAGGTCTGCGCATCAGCCAATAACAGGCGATTATTATAATTCAACTCGCTCGTAAATGTTGTCAGCGGCGCTGCAGTTTCGAGATTTCGCTGGGTGCCCAAAGGGCAGAGACCCTGCTCAAGGAGCGCCTCCAAGCCGTCAAAAAGGGGTATTTTAGAATAGGATAGACGGGCACCAAATGTTTGTTGAGCGGCCAGTGAAGATGCTCTTAACATATTGCCAAGATGTCCAAGCAATCCAAAACCGGTCACATCTGTCGCAGCGTGCACTGTCTGCGGCGTCATCACCGAGGCTGCAGCGGCATTGAGAGTAGTCATGGACGCAACGGCCTCGTCCAATCTGCCTTGTGGCAAGTATCCGCGTTTGGACGCCGTGGTTAACACGCCGGTACCAATCTTTTTGGTTAAAACCAAATAGTCACCCGCCCGCGCACCAGTATTATCGATAATTTTATCCGGATGCACCAAACCAGTCACAAAAAGACCGAATTTCGGCTCGCTGTCGACGATCGAATGGCCGCCTGCAATCGCAATTCCGGCCTCGTTACAAATGCTAGCTGCGCCTTTCAAAACGGCACCAAGCCGATCCACGCCTAAAACTTCAACCGGCCAACCAACAAAGCTGAGCGCACTGATAGGCTTTGCACCCATAGCATAGATATCACTTAGCGCATTGGTGGCCGCGATCCGGCCATAATCAAATGGGTCATCAACAATTGGAGGGAAAATATCGACAGTTTCCACCAGTGCTAGCTCTGAGGAGAGGCGGTAGACCGCAGCGTCATCAGACCCCGCGTGGTCCACCATCAAATTAGGATCATCCGACTTGGGCAGATGGGCCAGCGCTTTGGCAAGATCGGCTTGCGCAATCTTGGCCGCACAGCCTGCCGATTTTGCCATACTGGTGAGAGAGGGGAGTTTGGACATTGTCGATAAACCTTACGGTGCAATTTAGAAACTCGGTGGAAACTCAAAGCAGCTCCGCAGGAACCTGTTGTGTTGCCATCGTCTAGTGGAGATCCACGGGTATTTATTTACCCTGGGTCACCAAAAACGCATACGCTAAAATATCGCTATCTGGCGTATCTCCCAAACATTTTCGATGCGTTTTTTGTTCCACTGATCAATTCGGGCACATGTCACGTGCTTCACCATCCGGCTGCCGACGTCCCCGGCAATGGTCCTTCGGACCAAAACCTAGGAGCCATAAGTGACATTTCGACAATTTGCAGCATAACCTTGTTGTCGGAGGCGACTGAAACCGCTTCGAGCAACAGCAGTAACCGACCTGCTTTGGTCTCTTCCCAGAACCATCTTCCCATTAGCTCCAGATCGTCAATTCTATCGCGATGAGTGCGCGTCTCGGTATAGTAGGCCTCCAAATCTTCGACCACTAGTTTCAGCAGGGGAATAGCCGGGAGGCCTTTTCTAGGGCTGTTTGGAATGTTCCCTTTTACAAACTCTGCAACAAATGGCGCGAAATCCTTGATAGAAAGTTCGCTGGCCCCGACAGTTGTGCGCCCACGAGATAAAATAGCTGCCTCATAATCCGGACGTAGCGCTTCCATCTCAGCTGCGACCTCAGACAACAGTCCGTCCATATCCCCAATATCGCTTGTGCTTAAAACAAGCTCAGGCGGCAATGCATACCCCATACGCCCGTCTCGAACCGGAATTACCTCGGAAAAATTCTCCAGCACCGGACCGTTTGGCGCTTCGAACAAATCAAACGCGGCGCGGATTACCTTGTTTTGGAACTCTGGATCGTTCGGTTTTCCCATACCTCGTCCCATTGGAAAATCTAGAAACAAGCTCCGAGGGGGATTGATGGCTTCCATGTGCTCGCGCACAAAGCCGACAAGAACCGTCGCCAAACCTTCGGATTCAAAATAATGGGCAAGCCCGCACACGGCGCGCGTGCAGAACGGTCATATTGGTATCAGGAAGACGGTATTGACACCTTCTTGCTTCATCTTACCCGCCACCTCGCGCGCAGATTTTTCCATCGTCACTGGATCGGCGGCTCCCATAAAAGAATAATGTTCGTCGGCAATGGAACCGATTTCATCGTTCTGCGCCATCTCTTCCAACCGGTCGAGCGGAATGATCACATTGAGATCCTGCTGCCAGGCTGAGCGGTCAAATTCAACCGCCACATGCGTCATGATAAGATCGCGGTCAGTCTTGTGAAACACGCGGTGGTCTCTTGCAAGCCAAGAGAACGGCTTGTCGCCGCGACGCGACACTGCTGCGGTTGAGACGATTGAAATCCGCCGTTGCTGAGCAGGTTCAGGTGGGGTCCATGCCGGATTTTCGGCGACAGGTAACTCAAGGTTTGATATAAAGCTCTGCGCCACTGCGGGCATCTCAGATATTTTGGTCAATTTTTGTCTCCTGCGACAAATCACTAGCTTTCCGAGAGACCATGCAAGGCGTGGGGCAACACGGCAAGCAAAACTTGTTGATTAGGGAATTCAATAATGCTGAAAACCCTAGTCAAGCCCTTGTTTGGGTTAGGATAAAGAGCTTCGTTTCAAGTGAGACAGACAATTCACGTTCAGTTCAGCCTCAGTGCTTCACTAAAGTTGTTTGGCCCTGGTCGCTTAGCCAATTCTCGATTAACATTTTGACAGATACCCCATCAATTTTTTTTGTGTAGTGTTTGTTAGCAGTGATAACATGCCCCCATTTCTCAAAGCCTTCTACCCTAAACTTTTTAGCGTCAATCGAAAACCCAGCATCATAAAATTGAATATCATTTTCAATGCTTTTTCGTACCTTATTCATATCACCTTTGATGTATGGATCGCCAATGTTCCAAATAGGAAATACATGTTTAATTTTCATCGATTTAAACTTAGTTCTCTGAGGAAAGCAAGCAGACCAATGTCCTTTACAGTGTCGTGGCATACTCGAATACAAAAATTTATTTATTTCCGGCCAAGGACCTTTGGTCCATCCTTTCCTTACTCTTCTAGACTCCTTATCCAACCAAAAACTATCCACAATAAGTTTGGGGTTTTTGTATTTTTTGATAAGATCAGCATTAAACCCTAACCCAATAGCGCCGGCAGAATATCCCGCAAAAATCAACTCACCTGCGGATTTGAATTCAGAGTCTAGTTGTTTAAAGACATCTTCAATAATTTTGCGCCCATGAAAGTACACTTTTTTGCCGTCTATTTGATGAGAATGCGATCCTTGATGTAGATCACTTGTGCAATAAGGTATAACCACAACATTGAATTTCTTTTTTTTGAAATCTTTCACAATTGAATAGTTTAAACCATAGTTTTTACCTGAGGCTGGTTGTTTATGTCTTTTTTTGCGTTTTCGATACGAATCGGGGGAAGCAGCAACGCCGCCACCCTCAAAATATATAAACCAATTACTTGATTTAGATTTTGAAACCATGAACGTGGCTTGTTGACCGTTGTTACAGATAGCGGAAGGATCTTTGGTCTTAAGCAAAGCAGCCTGCGTTGTTGTCGCTGCAAAAAAAGTAAGAAAAGCTATCCAAGTGGTTAAATTATACACTGATCTACCCCTTTGACACTGATCGAAATGTCACACCACAACTGCACAGCGTGAACTTGATAAGTATCAAAATAACCCAAAAATATTGTGATTTATAGAGGCTTTTTTGGGTGCTTTGATGAGACCGTCCTGAGTGCTTGGAATTACCCTCAGGCAATAAGCGTGTAGATCGTTATAAAGCAAAACTCTCGAGGCGAGATCACGATTGTTTTTCAGTGATTATTTACGGCGGGAAACCGTTTCAATGTTCCTAAGTTCTGGCTTGTGGGATAGGTTTCGTGAGACTGATATTAATGCAGAAATGATTTCCGGATTGGCGACTGAAGTGGTTAATCTAACAAGAAAGGAAACAGACCAAGTAATTTACTTGCCCAATAACTACATCCCTCAGCAATCCTCCACTACAATGTTGGCACAAGCTAAAGCATCCAAGCAAAATATATTAAGCTTACTGCAAGGTTAGAACTTCAAACCTAAAATATTCCCAAAATGGTCGTTTCTTTATTTGAAGTGAAGAACTCGGACATACCACAGAATATCCTTTTCGCCAGGCAAGTGGGCTTCTACATATTTCGCTCCCTTGAACCGAGAGAGCCACACTGCAGCGAAAAGGGTATTTTTACTTTTATGTTATTATTATGATAATATAGAAACAGAGTTTGTCGCGGAAGTTCGGACTGTTTGGTAAGCTGGATCGCCTGATGAGAAAGACAATCCAAGATAAAGAAGCGAAAAAACCAATCAACGGATTTCAAACTATTATTATTTCTTTTTTGTTGCCATAATAAATATAAAGAACGAGGTACGTCAAACAGGGCTGCCAAACCATTTTTCTGGTTTTTCAGACTAACCTATTTGTCTAATTTATCAAAAACCTGGTCTGACCAGATTTTGTCTTGTCGTTTGGAATAGCTCCTGAAATAGCCAATCCATACATTAATTAATCAATTGAAAAATTATTAGGATCATCATTTTATCGCTTGGAAATTTTATGCCGCTGCAATACTGAGATTAAAACTTAAGGGAGTGAAGCATGAATAACGTTGATATCACAGAGGGTCATTTCATACTTATGGCCGCCCTTCTATACAATGAGAGAGGAACCTTAACTTCTGAGGAAGAACTCCGTGCGGATTTGTTGAAGGCTGTCGAAACTGTTCGAAATACGCCCACGAAAGACTTCATAACTAGAACTGAAGTCAAATAAAACGCCACTAGTTCTTACGAATTGTACCGCCCCTTTTTTGCCGGAGACCCGCCTTGGATTTGGCAAAATCTCTTAACTGATGGACCTAACTTCAATAGGCATTTTGAATTTCAAAATATGAACTGTGGCACGTAGTCATGAGCGCCAATCGTCTGCTATGAATTCGAAAAGACCGGAATATGGGCCTACTTTGGTTCGCAGTGGTTTACAGCATCAGACTGCTTTGTGAATTTGTCTTTTAGCTTCTGTGAATAGGAATCTTCGCCAGACTCTAAATCAGCAATCGGCAATACTACAGCTGCAAAAGGCAAAGAAATATTGGCTATAAAAGCTCCTCCCCAAACTCCCGCCATCGTGGCTGTCACAATCTTGTTTGGTTTGTCATCTACAATACTGTCAGGTGCATCTGTATTGTCTGCGCTAAGAGTGAGCCTTTCACATTCTTGAGTATCAGCAATCTCTTTTACCGTTTTACCGTCAGAAGATGGGTTAATAGCAGGTTGATTTTGTAAATTTGGAACACAACCTAATAGACAAAAGATCGAAAAAATAAGTGAAAATTCTTTCATGATGACTTCCTATCTTAAGGTTTCTGTGATGTCTGTTTACCAATCTACTTAAAAATAGCTAAAAAATTATACATTATCAACTGTCTAAAGCACGGCTTTATTCACAGTGCTGGTTATTTGGAATCTCAAATATATTTAGAGCGCGGGTGGCCTATTTTTTTCTGGCGCATGTTCTGGTTTAATTAATATTAAACGTTGGAATGGGTGTAGCGAAATTGCCTAATCCCGTTTAACATTCATCTTACCTGCTGATTTATTGATCTCAATCTAAAATGAGGATGTCGGAATGGTCGCTAACTACGCTGCGGACTGCACAGCCGCCGCATCGTGATCGACGCCAGAAATCTCAACAGCTATGAACCCGGCATCATCAGACGCCTCCGGATGGAACCGCGCATCGCCGCGCCACGCGAAAATCCAGTTCGCCGGCACCCCATGACGCCGCGAGACCATCGGAACACTCACACCATCACCATGGCTCTCCACCACGAGCCGCCGTTTGAACTCATCCGTGTATTTGGAACCACGCCCACCCCGTCGCTTGCTCATCTACAAAAATCTCATATTTGGCCAGCCACATCGCCAGCTTCGCGCAATAATCGGAGTTATTGTCAAATCTGGTGTTTGAGGATTGTTGGTCATGCGGCGATCTGGTCTGGGTCTGTGGTTTCAATTCCATCTTTGAATGTGACGCCTGTGATGACTTCGGCCAGGTAATCAAAACCGCGTAGTTTTCGCCAGTTTTGCTCCGCGCATTGTCCCAGCTTGAACATCATGTGCCGCATGCCATCGTGTGACAGACGGCCCTTTGAGCGTTTTGTACGGTGCCGGATCGTGGCAAAGGCGGATTCAATTGGATTGCTGGTGCGGATACTTTGCCAATGTTGGACTGGGAAATCGAAGAATAACGTGCGTTCGATCCGGTCTTTTTTTAGGCACAGCGCCGCCTTGGGGTATTTCAGCTCATAGGTTTCGATGAACAGATAGAACGCCTTCTCCGCGTCCACCTTGTTCTCGGCCTGCCAGATATTGTGGATCGCGGCTTTGGCTTTTGGCTTAAATAGCTTCGGTAAGCAATTTAGCTCGTTCATCGGTTGTGTTGCCAGCACCGCTGCTGGCAAGCTTCAGGATACACTTCGTCGAGCGCGGCCCAAAACCCCATGGCACCGTCCCCGATGGCCCGTTTTGGTGCGTTCACGCCCCGGTTTTTGAGGTTGAGCAGCCCTCTCGCCAACTCTGGGCGGACTCGCGCACCTCGTCTCCTATCGCCGGCAACCGCTTCTGACCACAGGCCGTCACACCAAAAATCACAAGCGCGCAGAGCTTGTCATTTTCGCCCCGAAGGCCGCTGTGAACACCGTCAGTCCAGATATAAACGATTGGTTCATCGTCCAGATCTGCGTCTCTCCAGCCGTCGTATTCGTTGGCCCAACCGCGCTTACGGCGTGAGACCTTATTCGCTGATCAGCCAGCGGCATCGGGACCCAGAAGAACCTTGAGGGCTGCGCCCATCTCGCCACTGGAAACCCCCTTTAGATACAGCCATGGCAAAGCGGCTTCCAAGGTCTTGGGTCTGCGCACGTAGGGTGGCACTCGGGCCAAGTGGAATGTTACCGGTGTGCCATCCGTGGATAGAACCGAATGGCTATCTATCTGGCGTCCTGACGGCCATTACTGGTGGACACAAACAGGCCGACATCAACGAATTATTGCCCTGGAACTACCAAAACCCCGTGTGACCAGCGCACCGCTTACTGTAAACCAGATTTAACCTGACAAATACCGCCAACAGAACGGCAAATGTCAGATCAACTCGCAACCACTACATCTAACATGTGCACATCGTCGCTATTTCTTATCGATGATGTCGCAAATGGTATTCAGCATCGGAAGAAACGCGGAACAATCTACCTTCCCTCTATTTGCCCGGATGACTTTTTCAGCGAATTCCATCTTACCGTACTCCGTATCCTTCAATTTTTCTTTCTTCTTTTGTTTTATTTTAAAGGTACGTCCACCAATTGTCTTTTTAAGCCACCTCGCATCGAAGAGCTTCTCAATGTAGAAGTCCGGCTTTCCTCCACTAGGGATTGGAACGACAAAAAGATTGGCAGCTACATGGTAAAAGGGGTTTGTTCCATCGATCTTTACCTTGGATTTGGTGGCCTCCTTGATAAAAGACCACATGCCTTCGCTCTGACTATCATTGTCAACAATGATAATAACGGGTGCTTGCAAAGGATTGTCATGGAATTTTTTTATCCTTTCCAAGTGAATTTTAGCAAATTTCACTAGATCTCCGCCTCCGCCATCAAGATCCAGCAAGTTCCCTGCAGTTTTTGTGTGGTTAAGAAAATCGACAAGCCAGTGGTCACCTTTGCCCTTTGGAGCAAGCAGCCGCACAGGATCAACCAGCTTGCTAGCAACCCTTGGGTCGGCAATATTCCAACGAATGGCTTCCTTCAAATATATGTAGTCCGTTTTACCTTCACATATAATTATCGGGCGTGGATTAATGTGGATGCGTTGATAGTGATAAAAGTTCCCCATTAGTCGTAAATAGTGCGGCGCAGGATTTAAGCCCCCGTAATGCCTGAGCGCTTTAGGCTTCAGATCACGCCCTTTGATGTCATGCACATGGGCCAACATGCCCAAGATTTGATTGGCCGAGAGCGGCTTTCCTGGCTCTATCGAACTTTTCGAGGCTTCTGCTTTTCCATGTGTCATCATCGCGTGTGCAACCAATCGGACACCTTTGTAATAGAAGGTCCTTACGTTGACCTTCTTGTTCACCGTCAAGCTCGTCGTAGCCTGCCGTTGATTGAAGTGTTGCATCCTCACTTTCTTGGCATTCAGTTCGAACCCCGATTTGGCCACAGCCTTCTCAAGGTCGGGACCAGCAACCCAAATTTTTGGAACAGGGAAAGAAAAACCAATTTTCGACGGAAATTCCTTCAGGTTGGTCGAGAACGTTATATCGTCAGCATATCTCGAATATGTACATCGGTAGCCACTTGCGATGGACTGCAAGCGGAAATCAAGAACCTGCGAAATAAATTCGGTGATGATCGGGGATGATGGAGCTCCTTGAGGCAAAGAGTTCTTGAAGCAAGCGGTTTGAGCAATAACAGTGGCGACTGTTTCGTTGAGGGAAAAGCTTTTATTCTTTATGAAGTACCCCCTGACTCTACCGAAGTTGAAGCTCGGAAAGAAATCAGCAATATCAACGTTGAAGACATATCTCTTGTTCGTATGTCTTTTCGCATTCGTAAAAATAGAAAGATCACGATCTCGCTGAAATCCGTGTGAAAGAACTTGAGAGGGTTTATCAGGCTTGCCATGCAGGTCAAAATAACACTGATAGAGTAACCGGCTGAGCCTAGATTGTATGAATTTCAGATTTGAATTCGGAGAGTTTATTTGACGCTTAGAACCACTTTTCTTGGGAATATTAAACTGATGATATTTGTCAGAATCATCAACATGATAGATTTGTTTAGCTAAAAACTTTGGCTGAACGTCCAATAGTCGGGCTACATCTGAAAGGTCATTGCATGCCTTAAGTTCTTTGAGGCCATACCTGTAAATTCTCATTCAAAAAACCCTTAGTAAAAGTGATCCGCAAGCACTCTTTAGCAAGCATGGTATTTCACCATTATCTGAAAGGTGCTCAGGAAAACCCCGGGTCACAATCTTTATAGCCGCCACAATACATGGCGGGAAAAATCTACTTGCGGATCTACCTAAGCGTTACTAAAATTTTCAACCGAAAACAACAGCGTTTTCTTCTAGATTGGAATTTTAATGGCATGCAGCAATGAGTTACATGAGGCCACCACTGTTACAAAATCAAAGCATGCGAGCCAAACCAAGGAACCTAAGACATCCAACATCACAAGATTTTAGAACGCCTTGAGCGTATTGAAACAGCTGTCACTGCGCCACCCAAAGAATACCTGAACATCAAGCAAGCTGCCGACTTCATTGGTGTCAGACTGTACGAAGCCTTTGGTTTTGTTCGTACCCCGCTTAAAGAGGGCATCGGTTTTGTTGCAATTGATCGCGTGTTTAAACAGATCTCAAGAAAGACGGTTATGTTGTTTAGGGAGCGAAACTTTGAACGTGTAGGGACACTTTCAACCTCACTCACAAAAAAAGACCCTCGAGCAGGGAGGACACAAGAGGATCTTTTTCGATTTTCGATGTTTGATCAAACCAAAATTCACAAATTGGAAAGCAATTCTTTCCCTTTCCGCGTTTCAGCCGAGGAAATCACTGAATAGGGTGAAAAACCCAACGGTTGCAAAAAACATTACGACAGCATTGGCGCGCTGCAAGCCGATCTGGATGAATGGCTGCATCACTACAACCACAAGCGCACGCATCAGGGAAAAATATGTTGCGGCAGAACACCCATCGAAACTATAATCGACAGAAAAACAATCTGGCGGGAAAAGTTCGTGAACTTGACCTAACGGACGCCGCCAGAAAAACGGCCAACTGTCAGATCACATCTGAACCACCACATCTAAGTTGTCTTTTAGTGAACAATAGCGACGAAGGCAGCATCTTTGGGGCCTCTGCAGCCCTTCGGTTAACTTTTCATGCTCGCACATAGTCACGGCTAGTACCTATCTGTCCAAACGGTATGTTAAAATAATATGAAAATTTTGATAAAATTCAACATATGCAATTAATTCAGCAGAATAGCTCCCATCGCCAATCACCGTCCCTTTGTGTTTTAATTCTCTTTGCAAAGTTGGTTCCACAGGTCGGTCAAAAAACTCTAAACGTTTTTCATTACTCATGACCGGTGATAAATCTCCTGTTTCCCTAATCCAGCAGCTCAACCCCACCCATCGTCCAAGAAACACTTTGCAACGATGCACTGATACGAGGGTTCACCGATTGAATACGCAGTGACGACTAGGTCTTTGCAAAACACACCGATCGCCCTCTTTGCTTTTTTGCCGTAAGGCGCGTCAAGCTCTGGTGTGTTCATACCGGCCAGCCCGTCTTTTGTGTTGGCCAATGTGGGTCGTATCGCCCTCTTGTGGTAAAACCTACAGGCGTTGCAGACCCTTTACCGATGGCGCAGTTAGCCCGCGCGGACCGCTTCGACGTGTTGGTAAAAACCCTCATCTTGCATCAGGGCCTTGCACCGCGCAAAACGCCCGGTGGCATAGGCCCAAAAATCTTCAGCCGGGTTCTCATCGGCCAGCTGTATCAATCCCCAAAGCGTCCAGAGCAGGTCACACATCGCCTTGTAGATCACCAACCGTCCCTGTTCGGCTTCAGTTGGCAGGCGCCCGAAATACGCGGCCATCATCTCTGCATCCTGCCCTGCGTCCATTCCAGCTTCAACAGACAGATCACCCAAATCCCACAGTGGGTCATTCATGCCAGAATACTCCCAATCGACGATCCACATAATTTTCCCGTCATCCAGAAAATTCTCGCACAGGGGATCACAGTGACAGGGGGCAAGCGGTGTGTCGGCCTGCGCCAAAACCTGCTTTACCGGTTCTGCAGCGGCAACAACATCGTGATACCCCTCCGGCAGGCTCACTTTCTTGGTGGACAACACGTTAAGATAGTCGTCAATCATCTCAAACAACTCGAAACGGAATTGAAAACCCTCACCGGAATTGTGCAATTTCGCCAGCGCCGCGCCCGCCCGTTCCGGCGACCCAGCACGGCTTTTGAAAAGGTCTGGCGTCATCGTTTCGATGTTCGGAACCGTCTCGGTGATCATTAAGCCGCTGTCCGCATCGGCATAAACCACTTCGGGCGAAACACCCGCCCGCGCTGCAGCATGGGCGTTATGCGCCTCGATGGCCCGGTCGATATAGGCCTCTGTTCCTTCGCCCGGGATCCGCACAATCACCGATCTCTCACCCAGATCGACACGGTGCACCAGATTGGTCAACCCACCCAGTCGGGTGATGCTGTCTGCGGTATCTACACCCTGAAATTCAGGCGCTTTGCGCAGCGCCACCATCACCTGTGGTATGTGTTCTGTCATTGTGATTTCTCCCTACCCTTTTAACGCCGCATTCTCAGGGTCATAGACCGGGCTTTCAACACGGGTGATTGGATAGCGCTCTCCGAAAACCTCAAGCATGAATTCCCTTTCACCCCAATGTATCTTGTCCAGATACCCACGCAGAATGGTCTTTTCGACCGTGTGCCCATAGCCCACAGATGTGGCAAGCGATACCACCCTGTCGCCTATCAAAATGGTTTCCCCGCCTGTCAGCGGCAGATTTGCTGTGGTCACAAAAGTGCAAAGCTTGCGTTTCAAATTCCCGTTCTTTTGGGCTTCGAGCACCGCGCGACCTTTGAAATCACCCTTTGAGTTCAGATGTACCCTAAAACCCACTCCCGCTTCGACCGGGGTGTAATCCGGCGTCACGTCACCGGACCAATAGATGTATCCTTTTTCCATCCGCAGGCTTTCAATCGCCCGGTAACCCACATTGGCAATGCCCAGACTTTGCCCAGCCTCCCAAAGCAGATCATACACATGGGCGGCATATTCTGTCGGAATATGCAACTCATAGCCACGTTCACCCACATAACCGATCCGCGCAGCCAAAACCGGTGCAGCCCCCACGATGATCTCACGCGCAGTGGCAAAACCGATGGCCGCGTCCGACAGGTCGCTCTCTGAAACTGCGCCAAGAACGTCGCGCGACAGGGGTCCGACAATGTTCACAACTGCTTTGCCCGACGTCACTTCGATCAGGTGGGCAGAGCCATCCTCTGGCGTGTTGCGCCTAATCCAATCGCTGTCATGCACACCGAAACCAGACCCCGTGACCATATAAAAGTGCTGCGGCCCAAGTCGGATAAAGGTCACGTCCGCCTCCGTCCCGCCGTTATCATTGCACATTTGGGTATAGATAACCGCGCCGAGGGGCTTGTCCATGTCCGAGACGCAAAGCCGCTGTAACAGATCTAGGGCGCCCTCGCCGAGGATCTCAAACTTGGCAAACGAGGATTGATCAATCAGCGCCACCCGCTCCCGCACCGCTCTGTGCTCCATCGCGGCGAAGACCTTCCAACCGGGATCGAGAAAATCGAGCTGATCCACGGGATCCACCCCCTCAGGTGCAAACCAGAGGGGACGTTCCCAACCGTTCTTGGAGCCATATACCGCGCCTGCGTCTTTCAGGCGCCCGTAGAGCGGCGACAGGCGCAGTTGCCGCGCCGCCTCATGCTCCTGCCCCGGGTAACGCATTTTATAGTGATGCGCGTAATGCTCGACCGCACGCGGATACATGAATGCCCGCGTCCCGTGATGGGGACCGAACCGACGCACATCCAGGGGCCAGAGATCAAGAGAGGGGGCGCCCTCCACAATCCATTCCGCAATCATCTCTCCTGCGCCACCGCCAGCCGCTATCCCATAGAGGAACCCAGTCGCAAGCATCAGGTTTTCAAAATCCGGCTGCCAGCCCATGACGAAATCTCCATCCGCGGAATACGGAATCGGGCCATTGATCACCTGCCGGATACCAACGTCGTTCAAAACCGGTGTCACCTGCCCAGCCAGCTCTGCAAGCGGCAGGAAACGATCAAGATTTTCTGGCAGCAACTGGCGTATGAATTGATCCGGAATTTCTGGATCGCCAAACGGCAATGTGCCCTCCTCATACCCGCCTATCACAAGACGACCACCCACATCCGGTTTGTAATAGACCAGCCTTTCGGGATCCCGCAGCGTCGGATAATGCCCGATTTCATTGCCGGTGGATTCTGTGACAATGTATTGATGTTCAACCGCACACGCCGGCACGCGGATACCCAATTTAGCGCCGATTTCACGGCTCCACATGCCGGTGGCAAGTATGACGTTCTGTGCCTCATATTTGCCGGCGGTTGTTTCTACATGCGTGATCCGACCGCCATGAATTGTGAAATCGGTCACCTCGACACCCTGCCGGATATCGGCCCCCTGAGCGCGCGCCGCGCTGGCGATGGCTTGACATAGCGACGCGGGATCAACGTAGCCATCGGACGGGATGTACGCCGCACCCTGCAAACCTTTTTGCTCAATCAACGGAAAGAGCACTTTTGCTTCAGCGGGGCTGATAATCTCCATCTCGAGATCAAAACTCCGCGCCATTGTGGCCAGACGTCTGGCCTCAAGCATCCGGTCATGCGTGGCCGCAAGCCGCAGCGACCCGGTTTTCTTCCAGTCGAATTGCATGCCCTCTTCGTTTTGCAGCCGGTCGTACATCTCAACGGATTTCTTGAGCATTCGTGTGGTATTGCGAGACGAGCGCAGCTGACCCACAAGGCCTGCCGCATGCCAGGTCGCCCCTTCGGTCAGGCTGGCGCGTTCCAGAAGTACAACGTCTTTCTCGCCCATGCGGGTCAGGTGATAAGCAATGGAACATCCGATGATGCCCCCCCCGATGACAAGGTGTTTGGCCGAATGCCGTGTCATATCTCTAACCCCGGACCCGATCCATGCCCGGATCATAGAGCGGGTTCAACGTGACCTCAGCCGACACCCGCTCGGTTGCCACTTCCAGCTCATAGGTGCCCTGCAAAACGTACTCGCGGTCAATCGATTCGGACGCGCGCACATATCCCATGCCAATCGAATGCCCCAGCGTATGGCCATAGCCGCCCGAAGACAGCCAGCCACATCGCACACCATTGCGGTAAATCGTTTCGCGGCCTGACAGGATGGTATCGCCGCTGGTTGTAAAAGTTGCGAGAACCTTCCTGACCCCCTCTTTACGTTGCGCAGCCACAGCCTCCCGGCCTCTGAAAGCAATGTTTGATTTCATTTTCACCGCCCAGCCCAGACCAGCCTCGTCCGGCGTGTGATCTGGACCGATATCAGAGCTCCAGGCCCGATACCCTTTCTCAAGTCGCAGAGTTTCAATCGCGCGGTACCCGGCATTGCGCAAACCGTGCTCGGCGCCGGCGTCTTGCAGCGCGTTATAGACAGACAGGGCATATTCGGTGGGCAGGTGGAGTTCCCAGCCAAGCTCTCCAACATAAGTGATCCGCAGAGCCAGAACCGGGCACCCGGCGATGCCGATTTGCAGCGCAGTGGCAAAAGGCTGAGCCTCATTCGATACATCCGCCCGCGTTGCCGCAGACAGGATGTTCCGCGCTTTGGGGCCAAAAAGCGATAGCACCGCATTGGAAGATGTGACATCGACGAGCTGAGCATTCATCCCATCAGGAATGTTACGGCGAATCCAATCGAAATCATGGGTCGCAAAACCCGTACCGGTGACAATGTAGTAGCTGTCGTGCCCGGTGCGTACACAGGTCACATCACACTCTATTCCCCCCTGATCGTTAAGCATCTGGGTATAGGTGATTGACCCCACCGGCTTGTCCACCCGATTGGCCGCAATCCATTGTAGAGCCGCCTCGGCATCCGGCCCTTGCAAGACAAATTTAGCAAAGGAACTTTGATCTAACAGAACCGCCGCCTCGCGGGCAGCTTTGTGTTCTCGTCCCACCGGCACATGCCAGTTTGGGCGCTCAAACGTGTAAATATCCCGGGCCACCTCGGCTTTTTCGGCAAACCAGTTTGGACGTTCCCACCCCAGTTTCTCCCCAAAAACGGCGCCTGCTGATTTAAGAGTGTCATAGAGCGGTGAGCGGCGACAGGGGCGACCACTGTCATGTTCTTCTGATGGCCACGCCATTGTGTAATGCTTGCCATAGGCCTCAAGCGTGCGGGTGCGCACCCAGTCGACATCGGTATGCGGTCGGCCGAAGCGGCGGATGTCTACCGGCCACATATCATAGGGCGGCGCGCCATTGGCCACCCATTCGGCCAGCGCCATCCCGGCACCGCCCCCCGAAGCGATACCAAAGGCATTGAATCCGGCACCGATGAACACATTGGCCATCTCTGGCGCCTCACCGAGGATAAAATTACCATCCGGCGTGAAACTTTCCGGGCCGTTGATCAATTGTTTAACGCCAACGCTCTCCAGTTTTGGCACCCGCGGCAGGGCCATCTCAATCAACTGTTCAAAATGATCAAAATTTGACTCTAACAGCTGAAAATCGAAAAACTCGGGGATGCCATCTTTGGCCCAAGGGATACCGTTGGGTTCATATCCTCCCATGATCAGGCCGCCCACTTCCTCTTTGTAATAGGTCAGCCTGTCTGGATCGCGCAACGTTGGCAGGTCTGTCGGAACCCCAAAAGCTTCCGTAAGCATGTATTGATGCTCCACCGAAATAAGCGGCACAGTCACCCCGATGGTCTGGGCGAGTTCGCGCGTCCACTGTCCACAACACAGAACGAGCTTTTCGCAGGCAATATCTCCCGCCGCCGTACGCACGCCCGCCAGTTTGCCACCTTCGATCAGAATCTCGGTAACGGGGGTATTTTCTTTTATAACCGCCCCCTTTGCTCGCGCGCCCTTTGCGAGCGCCTGGGTAATATCCGAGGGGCTGGCCTGCCCGTCCGTGGGCAGGAATGCCGCCCCGACAATGTCTGAAATATCCATGAGCGGCCAGAGATCTTGTGCTTCCTTTGGCGTCAGGAGTTGCATATCTAGACCAAAGGAATGTGCCGTCGTGGCTTGCCGCTTCACTTCAGTCCAACGCTCTTCGTTACAGGCCAACCGCAACCCGCCATTCATCTTCCAACCCGTAGCAAGGCCGGTCTCCTGCTCCAGTTTGTTATAAAGATCGATTGAATACCCCAAGAGCTGTGTGATGTTGGCGTTAGAGCGCAATTGCCCCACCAACCCAGCAGCATGCCAGGTCGACCCGGATGTCAGAGCCGCTTTTTCCAGTAGCAATACCTCCTCGCCCATCTGGGCGAGATGGTAAGCGGTGGAGCAACCGATGATGCCGCCGCCGATGATGAGGGTCTTGGCCGATGAAGGAAGCGTCATGATAGATCCTTATGTATTTTGGAAATCTTGCAGGGCAGCATCGAGCCGGCCCATATTTTCAACGGTGTAGGCCGCGTAATCGAAATTTAGGCTCGAGTGAATTTCCGACGTCATGGACCAGAGGGTCTCGCGCATCAGCGAAATGCATTTCATGGCCTGATAGGCGCGCCAATGAGTAGTGGCGGGGACACCGAAATATTGCGCGAGCATATCCGTCTCCTGCGCTTCGGAGAACCCGTTATTGCCAGCCAATCCCGCAAGATCGAATAAAGGCGTATTAAACCCGCCATATTCCCAGTCGATGAGCCAAAGCTTGGCCCCATCATCAAGGATGTTCGCGGCCAGCAAATCGTTGTGACCAATAACCAGCGTCACCGGCCCCGTCGCCGCTTCGAGTTGGTCCAAAGCGGTCATCAGACCGGGCAGGTTTGCAGCGTGTCGAGATCCGTCAGCGCGCAACCGCGTGGCATATGTGCGGTTCACCTGGAACGGCCAGAAAGTGAGCACCGGCATGGTCAGATGCGCATTCAGGGCATGGTGCGTATGTTTCAACAGCTCAACGATGCGCGGCACGTTTGCCGGATCGCGGGCCAATTCCTCGGTGTAGGTTCGGGCCTCGATAAAATCGAGCACGAGCACCCCTGGTGCATGATAATGAACAGCGGGTGAAATCTTTGCCGCTTCCGCCGCGCGGCTGAGCGCCAGTTCGTTCCAGCGCAGAACGCCGTGTTCCGGGATATCCTGCCCCAACCGCACTACATAGCGTCGATCCCCATCCGTCACGCGCAAATTAACATTGGTGATCCCACCGCTCAACGGTTCGATCTGATCTGGATTGTCAAAACACGGCAGCTGCGCCGCGTAAGAAATAGCATCCTTCATCATAGACTTAACCTCCGTTTTTGGGTGTCCGATAAGGCGTTTACGATCCGATCGGCGATGATTGCGATGAATGCCACCGACAGGCCCGCCACGATCCCCTGCCCCGCGTTGGCTTTGGTCAAAGCGATATAGACTTCCTGACCCAGGTCACGGGTGCCCACAAGCGCAGTGATCACCAGCATAGAAAGCGCGAGCATAATCGTCTGGTTCAGCCCGAGAAGAAGCTGTGGCGTCGCCAGCGGCAGTTTCACGCGCCAAAGCAGCTGCAACGGTGTGCAACCCGCCATTTTACCCGCCTCCAGCAGGTGTGGCGGCACTGCTCGAATGCCATGTGCGGCGTATCTCACAGCCGGGGCCAATGCATAGAGCACAACGGCGATCATCGCGCTGAAATCGCCCACCCTAAACAGCATCACCACGGGGATCAGGTAGACAAAAGAGGGCAGCGTCTGCAGCGTGTCCATCAACCCGAGAATGACCCGACCGGCCCCCGGTTGCTGCGCAGCCCAAATGCCCAAGGGCGTGCCGATCAGCACCGCGATAAACACGGAGACGCCGCAGAGATAAAGCGTCACCATCGCTTTGCCCCACAGGCCGGACGCAGCTATGAAAGCCATCATCAGCACCGCAACAACCCCCAACTTCCAGCCGGCAACGCGCCAGGCGATCAGCCCGGTCGCCAAGATGCCCCAAAGCCAAGGAATACCGGCAAAGAATTTTTTCACCGGCAGCAGAACCCCTTTGAGCAGCGCCGTTTTGATCACTTCCAACGTGTCGAAAAAGGTGACGTTAATCCACTCCATCGCCTGCGACCAGAACGCTCCAGTGCTGATCATCCACGCCTCCGGATAGCTCTGCACCGCGGGGGTCACCAACCCCAACAGGAATGTTGCCAGTATCACCAGAAGCGCGATCATGCTCCAGGGATGGCGCTGCAGCAGATTGCCAGTGCGCTGCCGCCACAGGCGACGCTCGGAAAAGGCCTGGCTGGTGCGATCCAACGCGATAGCCATCACCACTATCGCCAACCCAGCCTCAATACCACCGCCGATATCAAGTTTGCGCAAACTGGCCAAGACATCGAATCCCAGCCCGCCAGCCCCGATCATTGATGCAATGATCACCATGTTTAATGTCAGCATAATCACCTGATTGACCCCGACCATAAGCGTCGGAACCGCCGCCGGCACCAACACTTTCCATGTCATCTGACGCGGTGTGGCCCCCATCATTCGCGCCGCCTCCAGAAGCTCTTCTGGAACGCCTTTCAACGCCACGATTGTCACCCGGATCATCGGCGGCATTGCATAGATCACGGTTGCGACAAGCGCCGCCACCGGCCCGAACCCGAACAAGATCAGGATCGGCACAAGATAGGCGAAGACAGGCACCGTCTGCATCAGATCAAGAACAGGGCGCAATAATCTTTCCACCCACGGCCTTCGATAGGCCAGAATACCCAACAAAAGCCCGCCCACGGCTCCAATGGGCACCGCCACCAGTACAGAGGCCAGGGTGACCATCGCGCTGTCCCATTGCCCGAACACCGCGAGATACAGAAAACAGGCCCCTGCAAGCGCCGCCAACCCCCAGTCGCGGGCGGTGTGACCGACGCCAATGACAATGGCAATCACCGCAATCCAACTCAGAGACGGCGCAATCTGTACCGCAGCATCGCCCAATCCGGTCTGAAACCCTTCAATCAGCAGATTGCGCAGGAACTGATAGGGCATTTCGATCACCCATGCGATGGCGCGCGTCAGGTCCCGGAACGTGAACAACCAGAAATTGGCAGTGTTGACCAACCAATCCAGAAAACCGCTGATCATATCATCGAGGTTCAGTTGATACTTTTTGGGGAAACGGATAATCCAACGGGCATCAAGCGCCTTGTAAATCTGAAAAGAATGCTGCGACAGCACCCAGGTGGCCGCGAAAAGGCCCAGCCAGAAAATCCGCGCCGATGTTATATGTCGCAGCAACCGCTGCATCAGCCGCGTCCAACCAGAACATCGATGACCGTCCGCGCCGTGATCTGGCCGATTACTTTTCCATCCTTCATGACTTTGAGAGGGGCATCGGCGCGCTCTACCGCGTCGGCAATGTCTTCGATGGTGGCATCATGAGCCACTTCGCCGGCAAAACGGTCACTGGTTACAGGATCCATACGGCTTTGCGCCCGGATCACCTTTGCCCGTGCCACATGGCGGGTAAAATCAGCCACGTAATCGGTTTTCGGATTTTGCACCAATTCTTCCGGCGTCGCAATTTGTTCAATCTTGCCGTCTTTCATCACCGCGATCCGATCCGCGAGCCGAATGGCTTCGTCAAAATCATGCGTGATAAAAACGATTGTTTTTTTCAGAATGTTTTGCAGGCGGATAAACTCGTCCTGCATTTCCCGCCGGATCAGCGGATCAAGCGCGGAAAACGGCTCGTCTAGAAACCACAGGTCAGGTTCCACGACCAGACTTCTGGCAATGCCCACGCGCTGTTGCTGACCGCCAGACAACTCGCGCGGGTAGTAACTCTCGCGTCCTTTAAGCCCAACCAGTTCAATCACTTTTTGCGCGCTGGCCTGCCGCCGCGCCCGGTCTACCCCCTGTATTTCGAGCGGAAAGCCAACATTTTCAAGAACGGTCATATGGGGCATCAGCGCAAACTGCTGGAACACCATGCCCATCTTCTTGCGGCGGATTTCGATCAACTCTGCCTCAGATGCACGCAACAGGTCGCGCCCGTCAAACTCGATCTCGCCCGCCGTAGGCTCCACCAGCCGCGACAGGCATCGCACCAGAGTGGATTTGCCTGATCCAGACAGGCCCATGATCACAAAGATCTCGCCCTGGTGGATCTGCACGTTGACCTCGCGTACCGCACCGATCACGTTTGCTTTTGCGAGGGCTGCAGCATCCGGTGTCTGGCCACCCTCCAACAGGGCCTCGGCCCCCGCCCCATAGAGCTTCCAGAGATGGCGGCAGTCGAGAATAACGGATTTATTCATGCAAACCTCGGGCGCAGCGTTTACCTAGCTGTGGCATTCCACCCACGCGAAACACCCCGTTTTTCAAAGAGAGATCGTGAAACAGGGCGCGGATGGACCGCGCCCCAGTGAAGGATGGATTTTACTGCGCGATCCAACTTTTCCAAGTGGCCTCGTTTTCGGCCATCCAAGCCGCCACAACCTCTTCCACAGACTTGCCGTTCAGGTCCGCGTCGGCGACCATCGCGCCCATATCTTCGTTCGAGATCTTGAAATTTTCGACAACCTTTGCGGCGTTTGGCCACTGGTCGGGCAACCCCGCCCAGGCCGCTTTCCAAATCGGACCGGTCGGCTTGCCACAGTCATATGCGGCGTCGGGGTTCATGCCGACAGACGCATCATTATAACACGCGGCCGAATAGGGCGGAAACGCCACAAAGCTGCCCTCGTATTTTGCCGGGGCCCAATGCGGCGCATATACCCAAAGCACAATCGGATCTTTGCGCTGATAGGCCGCTTCAAGTTCAGCAAACAACGCGGCATCCGTGCCAGCATGAACGACTTCAAAGTCCATCCCAAGGGCTTCGACGCGCTCGTCATCGAAGCCACCCCATGTCACCGGCCCGCCAAGATACCGTCCCAGGGGCGCGGTTTCAACGGTGGCGAATTCCTGAGCGCAATCGTTCAGCGCCTTCCAATCCGGCAGACCCGGGCAGCGCTCTTCCATATAGGCGGGGTACCACCATTCCTCGATGGCCATCATTCCGGTCTGCCCCATGTTGACCACATTGCCAGAGCCCACGGCTTCGTCCAGTGCTTCGCGGCCAGTGGTTTCCCAGATTTCCATCGCCAGGTGCAAGTCACCGGTTTTGAGGCCAGCAAATTGCGCAATATAATCGGCCTGCACGTATTCCACATTGTTGCCGGCTTCTTTGAGCACCTCACCCATGAGGGTGGTGGTGATGAGCTGGCCAGACCAGTCATGCAGTGTCAATTTGATCGGATCGCTTGAATCCTGAGCCAATACGGGTGTCGCAGCAAGGCAGGCCGCAGTCAGAACAGACAAGTGTTTCATGTGTTTTCTCCCTTTGGACTCCGACGCTTTGGTTCAATGGCTATACTGTGTCGCACCGGGTCAATGCCAACACTCAGATAGAAACACCGGAAAATCAACAAAAATCAACAAAATTTGAAAAATATAATCTTTCTTGTAGTATTTGATTGTGGATAGTCCAAAAATAGGTCAGATCTGTGAAACATGCGATGGAAGTGAATTTAATCATGGCACCTCTAAACACGCGCCTGAAGACCGCTCAGAGAATCGCTGCCGCCGCATCACCGGTGGCAATGGCGCTGTTTCGCAAACCCCTGAGCATCACCGCTAAATCAGATGACAGCCCTGTCACAATCGCCGATCAAAA
>Ga0233432_10001102_pt1 | contig 26075 bp, 29 predicted proteins | sample SI_122_August201_6_FD_179870 | JGI IMG/M metagenome (GOLD analysis project Ga0233432, IMG submission 179870) | Seawater microbial communities from Saanich Inlet, British Columbia, Canada - SI_122_August2016_10_MG | ecosystem: Environmental > Aquatic > Marine > Inlet | place: Canada: British... | reverse complement strand
GAGACATCAATGAAAATTACAAAAAGACAACTTAAAAGAATTATCAGAGAAGAAAAACAAAAATTAATAGAATCCTATGGCCCCGAAGGTGAGACAGACTCTTTATATGCACAAAGCTTAGACGACGGTACAGTTCAGATCACTCAACTGAATGATAATCAAATAATTGAATTTCCAATCAATGAGCTCAAAGAATTAATAGATGTATTATATGGAATCTATGAAGCTGATAGACAAATGAAAAGTTCAAGATGAAATTATTAACTGTTGAACCTTAGGAGAACATAATGAAAATTACAAAAAGACAACTCAAAAGAATTATTCGAGAAGAGTACTCTAAATTGAAAAGAAAAGGCCTTATTAGAGAATATGGCGAGAATGATGCTGACGTTATTAGACAATCACAGAACAGGGAAAGGATGATTGGAATAGGAATGGACGGTGGCACAATTGGGTTCGACCCTAATTGGGACTATAGTACCAAGCCATCCTCTTCAAGAAAGAGAGGAATCATGGGCGATGTTATTAGACAAGTGGCTGATTGTTTAGAAGACCATGAAATTGGTGATTGGATGGATGTAGAGGCTACCAATAACACAAACGTGATCAAAATTAAGTCCGGCGATATGGTAGTTGTAGTGACAAACGACTACGGAGAGTTCAGGTTTGAAATGAAAGCCCCTAGAAAGTGGAGAGATAAATGGCAAGAAACTTGCTACTCTGTTGATTCTGAAATCCATGAAGTGTTTGATTCTTTGAATGACTGGATTATGGAAGTTGAGATGATGGAAATGGGTGAAGGTTAATTATTAATTAATTCTAACTTCTGTTTCCTTTTCAATCGTTTGATCCTGTATTCTTCTTTTGAAGCTACTGACCTGTTTGGCACCTCTTTGGACCAGACTAGTCTAACAGGACGTCTAGACCTAGTATATTTTGCTGCTTTGAAAGAAAAATTATGTTCTAGAAGCCTTCTATCGACATCTGTGGATATCCCAGTGTAGAGACTTCCATCTGCACACTCGACTATATATACGTACCATTTATTCATAAGTATATTATAATTTCATAAATTAATTTGTACATTACTAGTTCCGAAAGGTAGAATTAACTATCTGTTCTACTTTTGGAGTAACAATGAATATTAAAATAGGTATGCCTGAAATTTTAGTTATCTTTTCTTTGATGATATATCCTCAGTCTTTTGGATTTTCTATCTTGTCTTTCTCATTAGCTGTTGCAGCTAGAATTATAGATTATGTGATGGCTTATAGTGAAAAAATAAAGAAGGCTGAATCTTTAAATAGTTCTGTAGAGGAGGCTAGTGAAGTCTTAAAAGGATTATTCAATGTCAATAAAGACTAAATTTGAAAAAGTTTCAACCGAAACAGATTGGATTCAGTGGTGTAAATCATTAGTGGATCTGTATCATACAGAGAAACATTTTGTCACTTCAGACATTCATAAAGTTTCCCATTTGAGAATGACAAAATGGATATTAGGACATAAGTTTTCCAATAAAGAATTAATTCTTAGAAATCTAATATTGGATGCCATGATGTCTGCAGATGCATCTGCTCCTGGATCTGGTGTGTATGTTCCTTTGTTTCTTTTTGAAGATTACATACACAGTCAAACTAGAAAATCATCAGCTGATTATCTAGAGTCAACACTTGGTTTGTCTTACAATCAAGAAGTCAAACAATTGTTTAAGTCAATATACGAAATTGTAGGGCCTTTGACAAAAATTATTATTAAAAAGTCCTACGAAACTGAAAATGTAATCAAGTATAGGAATGCATTTTCATTCCCTTTGGGTCTTGATGCACAATTCCACAAAATGATAGGCCACACAGACTTAATAGAGCAGACTAATCCAATTGTGATTATGATCGAAGGTTCTCCGGAGACAATCGGAGAAATTAATTCCCTATTGCAATGGAACCATGAGCAACAAAGACCTGTACTTTTGATAGCAAGATCATTTCCAGAAGAGATATCAGCTACATTGGCTACAAATTGGCTCAGAGGCTCTTTAAGCGTACTTCCGATACCGTACGGGACATCAATCGAATCAATCAATCTAGCGGCTGACATGTGTGCTATATCGAAAGGAGAGCTCATTAGTGCACACTTTGGGGATATTATATCTGCATCAGTACTCAACGAAGATAAGTGGGGCGAAGTTGAAAGAGTTGAATGGTCAAATGGAATTTTATCTTTGCAAAAAGAAGTGGATGTTTCGAGACATGTTGCTAATTTAATTCAAAAGATGAAAACGATTGAAGAAGATGAAGTGCAAAAAATATATCGAGATAGAATTTTATCACTTTCTAATGATGCAATCGAAGTTTGGATCAACAGAAATAATGAACAAGTACTAGAAGAATTGGATTCTCTTATAAAGCACTACAACGGATTTGTAACGAGCGGAACAGTAAACACATCAGTTGGGGAAATACCTAGCTCTTTTGCAAGAGCTGCCAAAGAAACATCACAGTCTCTTAAAGATAAGATAGTTAATATTGGTGGCTTTCTGGTAGGGGTTGACAATGAAATGGTGGCTGGATGAAGATGATGAATGGTCTTTCGATCGAGTGATAGAGTTTGTAGCAAACTTTGATACAGTGTACGTAGGTACGGATTCTAAATACCATACACAAGGCACAAAGTTTGCTACAGCGATCGGAGTGTATCGTAATCCATGCGTGACATACTGGTACTCAAAAGAAATTTCTTATTCGATGACTCAGCAGATAAAACACCGCTTGTGGACAGAAGTTGAAAAATCTTTAGAAATAGCATGGAAGATAAAAGAAAGACTGCCAGATATCACGATAGAAGTACACTGTGACATAAATTCTGATACTAGATTTCCGTCGTCTTCTCTAGATGCATCAGCTAAAGGGTATGTGACAGGCTGTGGATTTATATACAAGAACAAGCCTGGGTCTTGGTGTGCAACATCTTGTGCAGATTATCATACAAGGTGAAAAATAATTTTACGATTCTCACTTACCACACATAATTAATGTCTGTGAGGAACGTATGAAAGGATTGAAACATTTAGTAGAATGCCATTGTGTGCTACCGCAATTTAGAAAACGAAAGAATCCACCGTATCACTCATTTGTGGTTTTTTCTTTGTTTGACAAATCAGATACTGCAATCCCAAAACATGCTAGATGCAATAACTGTGGAGTGATTCACAATGTGTTGGATATATGCAAATCGGAAATACAAGCAGGTCAAGAAGTAGGAGCAGTCATGACTATAGAAGATTGTGGCCTTATGTTACCAGCTGGAGTCAAACAGGTTCTAGATACGTACGGTTGCGATGTCCCTGATTGGGAACACGCGCTATTTATTTTACAAAATGAAAAATGGGGTGACTTTATTATTATACACCGAGAAGAAACCGAAGCAGGTGATCTGACTGGTAAAATCTTAAGATTCAATGGTCCAGGAAATTATAGGTTGGAACCATTTTTGCAAAAGAGGACTGTATGAAAACAAAAGCATTTGGAACTTCTATAGAAGAAGAAAAGATTGAAGACAAGATCAAAGCTAGAGAAATTGTCCAATCAGTCCTTCAGTATGGAGTGAACCAACAACAAATCGAGCAAATAATCTATCTTTTTTCGATGGAGCTTGAAAATGTCAATCTTATGAAAGATTTGACAAATACAATTAACCAGTCTCGCAAAGGGACTAAATCCAACATCATTACAGGAGAGTAATTATGAGTAACGATATCACTGACAAGTGGCAAGAAATTAAGACTCTGATTGAGAGTATCGATCTGGACGTCCACAAAAATGCGGCTGGAAACGTTTCTGCCGGAGTACGTGCACGAAAAGGTCTTCGACTTTTAAAAAATCAAGCCGCAGAACTTGTGAAAATCACAGTTGAAAGCGATAAGGCACGTAAAGCTGATAAGTAATTTAAACAATTTACGTAAAAATGTAGAATGGATGGGCATTAGCCCATCCATTTTTAGTTTGTAGTACCTAATTACATCATGTGCCTAAGATAAATTCTCTAATTTTTCTCATGGCCTCCTTTTCAACCTGGCAAATACGCATGCGAGTTAATTCATGTAAATTCCCAATCTTCTGTAAAGTAAGAGGGCCGTCTTGCGCTGCTATGATCGTACAATTTTGTTTGGCTTCACACTTAAGCCATAGTCGACATTCCTTGTTTTGGCATGGTTTGTCATTATTTTTGTTGGCTTCCCAACAAGTTTCGTTTTTATTACTCATGATTACTCCTTATAATAGTGAATTATAAAGGGCAAAAATTAATTTTACAAAAGGATCACCTTATGCGAAAGACATTCATCTTAGATACTTCAGTTCTCCTGTACGATGCACAAGCAATACATGCATTTGCAGGCAATGACATAGTTCTTCCTCTAGTAGTTTTAGAAGAATTAGATAAATTTAAAGAAAGACAAGGTCTCATTGGTCAAAATGCAAGATACGTCAATCGATTCTTAGATGAGATGAGAAGCACGCCGATTGATTCAGATGGCTGGAGAACTAAAGAGCTACATGACATACGATACCGGTTCGAACTTAGTGTAGAGATTCACGAATGTGTGCCAGAAGGTTTTGATATTGGCTACAATGACAATATTATTATCGGTTGTGCCCTACACCTTAGCAAGTCTGCAGAACAAGTGTACATTATCACAAAAGACATTAATCTCAGAGTTAAATGTGATGCTGTTGGAGTTCTTGTCGAAGACTATTTGAAAGATCGAGTAGAAGAAGATGTTGATACACTTTGTGGCTGGAAACAAGTTGATTTAGCTCCAGATCATTTCGCAGAGTTTTATGATTCTGGAAGAGTTCGAACAACAGAGGAATTAAAAGAAAACCAATTTGTGATTGGGAAGTCACAAACAAATCAATCACTTTTAGGAATACACAAAGGTGGCTTTATAAGAAAGATGCAGCATAAGATGGATGGATTAATCACTGTAGAGCCTAGAAATGCAGAACAATCGTTCGCAATCGAGGCACTACTCGATCCAAAAATTCCCCTCGTGTGTTTAACCGGGCTAGCTGGTTCGGGTAAAACCTTCCTTGCTCTGATGGCGGCTCTTTCGAAGATGAATTCGGGTCGTACCCCAAAAGGAAACACAGTTGGGTTACAGATCCCAAGAGATATTATAGAGTCATTTTCTATCGGGTATGACAGAATCGTTATCTCTAGAACATTACAGCCTGTTGGTCGAGATCTAGGATATCTCCCTGGTTCCCTTGAAGAAAAAATGCAACCATGGTTGATGCCTATCTTGGACAATGTAAGACATGCATTCAAAGACACTTCGTATTTTCAAGATATGATTGACCAAGGAGACATAGAAATTGCTCCGATTCCATACATTCGAGGTAGAACTTTTAGTAACTCTTTCTTGATTGTCGATGAAGCACAGAATGCTACGATACATGAGTTGAAAACAATTATCACTCGAATGGGCACAAATTCAAAAATTGTTTTACTAGGAGACGTAGATCAGATTGATACTCCATATATTGATAGACAGAGCTCTGGTTTGAGTATAGTTATTGATAAGTTCCAAAACTCATCTCTGTGTGCGCATGTTAATCTTTCTAAGGGACAAAGATCTGATCTCGCCACAACTGCGTCAAATATATTATAGGAGACGATAAATGGCAAGAACAAGAATTGACTTGAATAGATTCAGAAAAGTGTATCCACAAATAAAACGATCACCTTCATATTTTAATCAGTCAAATGAAGTGCAGACTTTTAAAATGTCTTTCAATGCTTCTATTTCTGAAACTCTGCTGATAGGGGAATACACATCAGCCCCTGTAGTAGTCTTAGGAGGCGAAGACAATGTCAATCTGTGGATATCAAGTTTGGTTAAAACTAATAATAAATGGCATGTGACTGTGTCTGCTTCTGCAGAGTATACAGGTGATGTGCATCTGCATGCACATGAGGCCACGTAATGGGAACTTTTGCAAAAGAAGTGACATGCGCATCAGGTCAATTTGTTTTGAATACAGCTAATGTAGGAGGTGGTTATTCTCCAGCGGAAACAGATACAATTGTTTTGTGCCCAATAGGCCCAGACTCTGCAGACACAAATGCTACAGATGATGGTTATGGCGATGGTAATGTGAAAGCATACATTGAATGGTCCACTACTCCGGATAAGTGGACTATAAAAGTGAGTGATTCTTCATTCGCTGGCAAAGTATTAGTTGTTATTAAGACTTGATATATTGATCAATATTTTAGTTAGGTTTAATAATTAATTCTTAATGGAGAAAAATAATGGCTATAGTAAATCTTAAAAGTGAAAAGCGTTTAAAGCAAGTCGTCACCTCAGGTGGTGGAGCTGAAAACGCTAATACATACGGATCAGGAGACCTTGTATACAGTACAAGTGATGATACCCTCAAGCAATCAGATGCAACCAACTGGAAAGATGTTCCAATCCATCCAATCACGAAGTTATATATCACGAACAACAGTGACACTCACTATGTTTTCAACGGACCAGGCTTTGATGCAACTGCGAACAGTAATACTGGAGATAGAAATCCTACCATTTATCTTGTTCGTGGACAGAAATACCAATTTGAAAACCTTTTGGGAGCACACCCATTCAGAATTTCATCTTCTGATGGCGGTGGCGCATATTCAGATGGTATTACAAACAATAACGTTTCAAGTGGCATTCTTGAATGGAATGTAATGCACGATGTTCCAAGCACAATGTATTACTATTGTACGTCACATGCAGCAATGAAAGGTGAAATCAAGATTGTCGATGCTTCTGGTGGAAGTAGTGCTACAAATCTTTCTGTAACCGCAAACGGAACAAGTCTCACAGTTGAATCTTCAACCGGTGACAACGTTGCTCTTCCTCTCGCGGATGCATCTAACTGGGGTGTGATGTCTGATGAACTTTTCGTGAAACTTAATGGCATTGAAACCTCTGCAGATGTAACTGATGCCACTAATGTAAATGCGGCTGGTGCGATTATGCACACTGATCTTGCAACAAAAGGCCAGATTGTCGTTGGAGATGGTACAGGAGACGCAACAATTCTAGGAGTAGGCACTAATACGTATGTTTTAACAGCAGACTCTGCCGAAGCTTCAGGCGTTAAATGGGCACAAGTTCCTGCAGCTCCAATTATAATGTTTGCTACAAAAACCCTTTCAGGGAATACAGCTGTGCATACAGAATTAAACAGTGGTTCCGGTGGCACTTTGATGGTTTCAGATTCATCTCAGAATGCTGCTGGCTCGAATGCTGCAGATGGCTTCATGGTAAATACCGCTTCTTTAAATCAGACCGGTACCAAAGCAAGGTATGAAATCATATCAGCGCTTGCCGGAAAAGGTTTCAGGTTCAAAGCAGATACAACTGCAATAGATTCTTTTGGAGGTCAAGCACAGATTGCCGCCGCCACTGGTAACAGTGATGGAATTTCTGTAAGTGATTCACAAAAATTAGTTCTTTTGTATACTGGATCTGCTTGGCAGTACATGGTTCAATCTATCTAATACACACTTTCGATGGAGCTTCGGCTCCATCGAATTTAATTTTTAAAAAAGGAGAATAAAATATGCCTTTCAAAACAGATACAGTAAAATTAACAAGATATGCTAACGACGGAGCTGTGCCAGGGACTGCTGCAGAAGGAATGGTAGCACTCGTAGGATCAGCTTCTTCTGCAGCACTTAAGTTTTATGATGGATCATGGAAGTCTATAGATTCGAATCCTTCTAATTCACATTCTGTCAAGTCAAATACATGGTCAGCTATAGTGACCCTGCCTGATGGTATAGATATTGAATCTTTAGTGTATTACAATACGTCAGACAGTACTGGTTACACAATTAAAGTTCCTCCTGTTGCATCTTATGGAACTAACGCAAAATTAGAGATTATAAATTCTTCTTTAAAGACGTTGTCTTTAGTTCGAGAGACAGTCGCAAGTGACCAACAATTTTGGTGGAGACAAAGCAATCCATCAGCACAGCTAGCTCAAATTGATATTGGGCCTTCTCAAAGAGCACTGTTTCTTAAAACAGCAGCTGCTTATTGGGAAGTTATTGTATTAACACTTTAACATTATTCGTTTTCGTCATAAAGTTTCTACGTACATGGAGATTTTATGACGAAGATAGTATTTGTAGCTGACTTGTTTGCTGAACAATATGTTGGCGGAGCTGAATTAACAACAGAAGCACTAATTGAAGCATGCCCTTTCGAATCAATCAAGCTCAATGCAAAAGATGTAACCATAGAAACTTTGCAAAAATTGCAAAACTGTTTCTGGATATTTGGTAATTTTTCACAACTCAATATGGAGCTGATTCCTTCTATAGTTGGAAATATAAAATATAGCGTGTTAGAATACGATTATAAGTTCTGTAAATACAGATCCATTGAAAAACACAAGCATGAGACAGGCCAAGAATGTGATTGTCATGATCAGCATCTGGGAAAAATGGTTTCAGCATTCTATTACGGTGCTAGTAGAGTCTTTTGGATGTCTTCAGAACAAGAGGCCAGATATATAGATAGATTTCCTTTTCTAGAAGACAAAGGAAGAGTACTTGGATCTGTTTTCTCAAAAGATGACATTCAGATGTTGGAATTTCTTAAATCAGAAAATGGAACTGGGCCCACATTGATACAAGATTCTGAGTCTTGGATAAAAGGTACCCAAGATGCTATCAAGTTCTGTACCGACTCAGGCCTAGAATATGAGAAATTTTCTCAACTATCTCGAGTGGCTCTCTTGAATAAAGTTGCCAATGCAGGTTCTTTTTGTTTTCTTCCTAGAGGAGGAGATACATGCCCTCGAGTTGTTATCGAAGCCAAAGTTTTGGGTTGCGAATTACATATCAATAGAAACGTTCAAATGGCGGATGAAGCATGGTTCTCACGTGGTACGCCAGATTCAATGCTCGAGCATATTAAAGATCTCCCCAATCGGTTTTGGAACGAAACAAAGCGTAGCATGGATATTACTTCGACAGTAGGAGCTTACACTACAACGTATAATTGCGTATCTCAAGGCTACCCATTTGAAAAATGCATAGAGTCTTTGCTAGCAAACTTCGACGAGGTGATAGTAGTAGACGCAGGCTCAACGGATGGCACATGGGAAAAACTCCAAGAAATAGAAGGCATCAGGGCATATAAACATGACGTAGACTTTAGTCATCCTAGATGGGCAATCAAATCAGACGGCGATCTTAAAACAACCGCAAGAGAATACGTAACGTCTGACTGGTGTTGGCAAATGGATGTGGATGAAATCATTCATGAAGGAGAAAGAGAAAAGATTCAAAAACTTCTTCAAACAGCTCCAAAAGCTTTTGACATCCTGTCATTACCAGTTGTAGAGTATTGGGGATCTACAGGAAAAGTTAGAATGGATGTTAATCCATGGAAATGGAGACTAAGTCGCAATAAACAAGAAATCATTCATGGAATCCCTGCAGAACTCAGGATGAAAGACGACGAAGGAAATGTATATGCTGGTAAAGGAACCGACTCGTGTGATTATGTCACAGCCGATTCTTATGCTAGGATTCCTCATGCGACTTTCTATGATCAGAATGCACATGACGCAAGAATTAAAGCCTTACAAGGAGATAAAATAGCTGCAGCACAGTACCAGAATTGGTTTGACACATGTGTAGAATCTCTTCCTACTGTCTACCACTATTCTTGGTTTGATATAGAACGAAAGATTACTTCTTATAAATCACACTGGGGCAAGTTCTGGAAATCCATGTACGACTTGGACACAGAAGACACAGCTGAAAATAATGTATGCTTCGACAAACCCTGGGCCGAAGTGACAGAAGATGATATAAAAGTGTTAGCCCAACGGCTCGAAGAGGAGAAAGGAGGGCATATATTCCACAACAAAGTTGATTGGTCTGTAGAAGTTCCTTCTATTGAGTTACGAAGAAAGGGCCCACTCACATGATAAGAGTAGTTGCAAAGCTGAATTTAATCTTTTTACTATCAGAATCGAAAAGTTTTCGAAATGATGGTTGGATCCAAGAAGGATACAAAACAAAGTATAAAGAGGCACTTTTAGAGTATATTAAAGACTATACTAGTCTAACTGAATTAGAAAATCATTAATTTGTACAATGGCATATTTTTCGTTATGATTAATCATAGCACGGGAGAATTATGTTATTTCCAACAGGAAAACCTCATGTAAGCTTTTCAGAAGTTAAAGTCTGGAAAGAATGCTCATATAGACACAAACTAGCATACGTAGACAAATTAGACTCGTATGAAGCAAACCCTTATGCAGACTACGGGACAGCCGTACACAATGCGATTGAGAACTATCTTAAGACAAAGACGATGGATATACCGACTTGTCATGCAGAAATCGTACAAAAATGGGTAGAAAATGATTACAGGGGTGAAGCATACCTCGAAAAGATGAAACCAAATAAGTGGTACAAAGATCTTCCAGTAGAAGAATGGCAATCATATGCGACTGATGTTTTAGAATCTTTTCCTGAATGGCTAGATAATCAATTTCCTGAGTGGGAATTAGTAGATGCAGAACATAAACTATATGAATCTATTGAAGGCCACGATGATGTATCTTTCAAAGGATTTGTCGATTGTCTTCTTAGATGCAAAGACAAGAAAGGAAAAGACCTTCTGTGGGTGATTGATTGGAAAACAACTGGTAAAGCCGGCTGGTTTGGAAAACAACGAAAAGATTTCTTAAAAACATCGCAAGTAGGCCTCTACAAGCGGTATATTTCTAGAAAATTAGGTGTGGAACTGAAAGATATCAGGTGTGCTTACGTATTTCTTAAGCGTGGAGCTAAGAAAGAAAAATGCTTGGATATCTTTACAGTGTCAGTCGGCCCTAAGTTTGTAGAAAGAGCTGATAAAATGGTAGATTCAATGATTAAAAACGTAAAGAAAGGCTTTGCAATGAAGAATTACACTTCATGTCGATTCTGTCCTTTCGCAAACTCGGAGCACTGCAATGGCGGCCAATGGTAAAAAGAAAATACTAGTACTCTCAGATCATGCATTGAGCACATCTGGAGTCGGTACACAAAGCAGATTTTTAATTAACGGCTTGATTGACACTGGAAAGTACACAATTAGGCAGTTTGGTGCTGCAATGAAGCATGAAAACTACAATGTAGTAAAAGTGAATGATGACTTCATAATCAAACCAACAGATGGATTTGGGACTCCAGAGATGATTCGACTTGCTTTAGTAACTGAAAAGCCAGACATGATCTTATTGTTCACTGATCCTAGATTCTTCCATTGGTTGTTCAGAATGGAAGATGAAATTCACCAAGTGTGTCCAATTGCATATTGGCATGTGTGGGATAACAAGCCGTATCCTAAGTTCAATGATATGTACTATGAAGGAACAGATCTAATTGCTTGCCATTCTCATCACACATACCAGCAAGTAGTAGAGCATTATCCTGAAAAGACTCATTTTGTGCCTCATTCGATTCCTCAAGACGTGTATTTCAAAATGAATGATGAGAAAATTAAAGAAGCAAAAAGAAAATGGTTGCCTAACAAGCAAGATTGGTTCGTAGGATTTTGGTCTAATAGGAATGCTAGAAGAAAAAGACCTAACGATTTATTGTGGGCTTGGTCTCTCTTCCTAGATAAGCTTGAAAAGGAAAAAGGTCACAGAAAAGCAATATTGTTAATGCATACTGATCCATTTGATACAGAGGGCCCAAATCTTCTAGCTTTGAGAGATCACTATGGTATACAAGAAAATGTAGTATTCAGCACTGAAAGAGTTGGATTCGAGCAACTTAATGAATATTACAATATATCAGATTTTACGATTAATATATCACATAGTGAAGGTTTTGGATTGTCAACTTTAGAATCTATGATGACTGGAACTCCTATCATCGCTCCATTGACAGGAGGTCAAACTCGACAGGTACAAGATCATAGAGACAATACTCAGAATGGCATTGCTCTACCGATTGAGTTTCAAACTATGGTAGGAAACCAGCAGATACCCTATATTCTAGAAGACTACACATCTGTAGAAACTATATCAGAAGCTATGCTAGACATGTATTACATCAAACAGTTACCAAAAAGCTACAAGGCATTATGTGACAAAGTGCAAAATTACGCAAATTACGAATTTAATTACGAAAACAGAGTGAATCAATGGGATGAATTGATTGATCACACTATCCAAACGTGGAAAACCCGGTATAATCGCTATAAGATGGAGGCAATGTAATGACGCACGTACACATTAAAGGTCCTCTCTTGTCAATATCTGGCTATGGAGTTCATGCTAGACAATTAGCAAGATGGGCTTTTGAACAAGATTTTTATATTACGACAGAAGTCACTCCTTGGGGTAATACTCCGTGGTATACTGATAGAGAAGAATGCAATGGTTTGATTGGAAAAATCATGGAAGCTTCATCTCCAATCCGAGAAAAACCAGATGTGTCTTTTCAGATCATGTTGCCGAATGAATGGAATCCAGCGTTGGCCAAGAAAAATTATGGAGTATCAGCCGTTGTAGAAACTGACATATGTCATCCAGATTGGGTGATTGCATGCCAAAGGATGGATCATGTTATTGTACCAAGCGAGTTTGCAAAAAGGTGTCTAGTTAATTCTGGACTCAAAGCAAAAAGAGTAACGGTAATACCAGAATCTTTTATAGATGCATGTTTGGAAGATACTGTTGATCTTTCTATAAGCTTCCAAACACAAGAAAATTATCTTATGTTTGGCCAAATATCTGGTGACTATGAAACTGACAGAAAGAACACAGCAATGACTATATCTTTGTTTTGTGACACATTCAAAGACAATCCTAACGTTGGGCTTATTATTAAAACAAATTCTGGTGGTAACTCAACAGTCGATCGATATATCACAAAATTAAGGGTGGAATCGATAATTCAACAAGTTAGAAAAGGTCCTTTTCCGAAAATATATTTTTTACATGGATACTTAAATGACAAAGAAGTAGCATCTCTGTATAAACATCCGAAAGTAAAAGGGTTAATTTCACTTACTCACGGAGAAGGATTTGGTCTCCCCTTGTTAGAAGCAGCTGCATGTGGCCTTCCAGTATGTGCGACTAATTGGTCAGCGCACACAGAATTTCTTAATCTCGGTGGGTGGAAAAAAATTAAAGGAAGAATAGAAACAATACCAGCTAAGAAAATTGACAATAGAATATTTGTTGAAGGTGCAAAGTGGGCCAATCCGGATATTGATTTTGCTAGAACCACACTCAAAGAATTCGTTTCAGACACTAAAAGCTCAGCAAAAGAGCTTCAAACAGCGATACATAACAGGTATTCTTTCAGTAAGATTAGTGAAAAATATTCAAAATTTTGGAGGAGATGGAAATGATTTATATTCTTTCTACGTATTCTCTTCTAGTTACAGTTATGTTAGTAATTTCATTGTATTATAATTATAAATTTGGCCGAGCTCTGATCCGGATGGAAGATGCTTTAGAAGAATCTATAGAAAAGTTAGATGATAGATACAACTCAATATCAAAGGTTTTAGAAATACCTTTGTTTTCTGATTCTCCTCAAATTCGCCAAGTAGTGGCGGATATAAAAGAGTGCCAGAGAAGTATTTTATTCGTAGCTAACGAGATTGGCCGCTTAGAGGAGACAACCGATGGCGAAGAAGAAAATAGTTAGAAAGCGTAGAGGGAAATCCAAAGCAAAGAATAAAGGGTACTTTCGCAAAGAACATCAAGATGCAATTGTTCAGTTTTGCAGTTCAGATTGCCCTAAAGAAAAAGAACAACTCTATACAGATATTATACGAGAAGCTCTAGAAAAGCTTTCTGAGAATCTAATTTACGTATATGGTTTTCATAAACAGCATGACAATGTAGATATTCTTAAGCAAGATTGTGTTATTAATTTATATGAGACACTGCATAAGTTTGATGCATCAAAAGGACACAGGGCATTTTCTTATTTCAATGTTGTTGCAAAACATTGGCTGATAATACACAGTAGAAAAAAGAACAAACATAAGTTTAGACATGTGTCAATAGATGATCCAGACAATGAAATCAATGTTGATGCACTATTCCACAGAAATGGGCAGTACGTAGCAGCTCCTTCATCAATGATGGAAAAAGCTGAAAAGACTGAAGAGATTAGACAGCTGTTTAACGAAATAAGAAAAAGAGTGCGTAATGAACGAGAAATTAAGTGTGTAGACGCAATCATAGAGATATTTAACAAAGTAGACGAACTTGATTTTTTAAACAAAAGAGCCATATTCGTATATGTTAGAGAGATGTCAGGATTAAATTCAAAACAATTGTCGGTCTGTATGTCTTCTATACGAAGTATATATCGTCAATTAAATGGTTCAGGTAAGGAGTTTGATATATTATGAGTGACAAAAACAAAGACCCAATTATGACATTTGATGATGTCAACAAAAAGACAGAGCAATTTGGTGCACTTTTGGAATCGATTGAAAATATTGAAGACAAAAAGAAACATCTTTGGAGAGAAATATATGAAAATGCAATCGTTGACAGGATGAATGCATACATGTTATTCACAGATGTGTTCGGAACAATGTCTGGTGACAAAGCTGATCATGTTACTCTAGGTCCTATGATGGCCAAATATATAGAGAGAATGAACAAAGCAAATGATCAATTAATTAAATTAGCAGATCTTATCTCTAAAGAAGAAGAAAAAGCAAGCCAGATCGATCCAGATAATCTGTTTGCACAAATTTCGGGGAAGTAAATGGCTATTAGGAAAGTAGGGGTCGATACAACTTCTTCGAAGACTAGTGACGTAACTAGAGGCCAATCGAACAAATCATCGGAAGCTTCAACAGGTGAAGGCTTATTTCTAAAAGGAACGGTCGTAGAAATAATTGCAGATCCAGATGCACTAGTGGACATACTGAAAGAAGAAGAGAATCCTTTTAAAGAAAAAATATCTAACGAAGCTGCAGCTAAGCAAGCACCTCGGGGATCGCTATTGATCAAGCTTTTAAATGAAGGAGCTAGTGAAACTGTTACGTGTGCATATCCATTCTTCCAATCTCATATTATGCTACCCACAGAGGTTGGAGAGCAGGTATGGATATTTAAAGATGGCGAAACAGCATATTGGCTTTCTAGAATATCGGGTGGCATGCCATCAGAAGATGTTAATTACACGCACAAAGATCGAGACTTAGAAACGCCAGCCGAAAAGGAAGGCGATGCTAAAGAAAAATCAGATGAACAAAAAGGTGTTATTAAAAAATTAATCGCCAGATTTAATAACGGAGCAGGTGGAGATCAAGGAGGAGCTAAAAGCTCTCCAAAAGGGTATGACACAAAAACTCTCTTAGATAATTCTAAATTTTCACAGAATGTAAAAGAAGCCGTTCCTAGGTACACCCCTCGCCCAGGAGATTTAATCTTTCAAGGTTCGAACAATACTTTAATAGCATTGTCTTCAGATAGAGGTTGGTCCAAAGAAGACGAAGATTTCAAAGCTTCTAATTACAATATTGGAATGGAAGAAAAACGAGGGTCCATCGACATTGTAGCCGGTAGAGGAACGACGGAAGAAGAAATAAAACCTTCGACTGAAAAAGATGCAGGTTCGGATCCTGAGAGAACTGCAGCTAGATTAATAAAAAATGATAGGGATGGTATTGAAACAGATAAAATATCAAAACTAAATGGCATAGAGCCAAATAGAGCCGAAGGAGATCCGGATTTTCATACAGATCTTTCTAGAATCTATATTTCGATGAACACTGCAGTTGATAAAAAGTTATCTTTGGCCTCTGAGATTCCAATTCTTGCAACAGGATCTCAAGAAGATAAAGAGGATGCATCTATTGTTGCTAAGTCAAATGAGATACGAATTGTTTCTCGAGAAGATGGAAGTGTTAGAGTAGTTAAAGAAAAAGGAGAAAAAGACACAGGTGCTAGCATTATTCTTAATGCAGATGGTACAATACATGTGACTGGAGAGAAAATATATATTGGAAAAAGTAAAGAAGAAGGTGGTGAAGGCGCAGGCCCTGCAGACGGAGGAATGCAGCCATACATAAAATTCTCTGTCATGAAAGAATACTTAGAAGACATGCATGCCTCTTTAGATGCTTTTTGCAATACTATGCTGACACACACAACGCCTGGTTATGGTGCACCTTCACCACAGATAAATAGCGCAATTAGCAAACTGCAAGGAGATCTAGCATCTCACAAGCAGAAAATAGACAAACTACAATCAGAAAGAATATTTGGAGAATAGCCATGCCATTAGCTGCAGCATATCCTCTTTTAGAAGAGGCAATTAAGAATGCATATTTAAAATTACTAGATGCGTCACAAGCAGACGGAGACAATGCAGAAGAGCTCATGACTGAATTAGCAAAAGATCTTGCTGCAGCAATTCATGAATACACTATGAGTGCTGTTGTTTCAACAGTGACTTCTAGTACCGTTATTGGCACAGCTGCACCAGTAATACCCACCGGTGTTGCACTAGTTTGGGGTAATTCTGCGGGCACAGGCACTGGTAATCTCTTATAGATTTTTATGCTATCCCCTAATTACAACTTAAAGAGGAACGTAAATGAGTTTAGTTGGAAATCAAACGATAAAATCATATAGCTTCAAAAGTGCCGGTAACAATGTATCAGACATAGAAAAAGTCGAGATTGAACCAGTACAAAAGAGGCCACCTCTAGGGATAAAAACACCTATAGAGATGTCAGTGAACGAAGGCGTTTTTACTATGCATACTGACATTGCAAAACTAATATCTGATAATCTTCGAAATCTGATTATGACTAATCATGGTGAAAGATTAGGATTCTATGATTTCGGAGCTGATCTTAGACCTCTGCTATTTAACTTGGGCCAAGAATCTGCAGATACACAAGCCATAGAGAATATTAAAAAATCAGTTGGTAAATACATGCCTTTTGTGGCTTTGAGCAACTTCCAAGTCTTTGTAGATAGAGATGATAATAAAGAAGTTGCAAAAGTCGCAGTTCAGATTACTTATAAAATACCTAAGCTGGATAATCTGACAAGATCGATCGAAGTAATGCTTTTCATGGGAGGCTAGTATGGCTGACAATATTAAAAATAAATTTGGTTTACAGAGAAAACGCTCATATTTGAATCGAGATTTTGGAGATTTTAGATTAGAGCTTTTGAAATATGCCAATACGTATTTTAAAGACAAGATACAAGATTTCTCCGAAGCTTCTATGGGTGGCTTATTTTTGGATATGGCTGCTTATATAGGTGACAATATGTCATTTTATTTAGACCATCAATTTAAAGAACTGAATCCGGCTACTGTGGTCGAAGCTCAGAACATAGAGACAATGGTCAGGAATGCTGGTATCAAGATTATGGGCAATGCACCGGCTTCAACATCTGTTGAATTTTATATTGAAGTAGGCTATGAAATAGATCCAATAACGCAACAAAGAGTTCCAAAAAGAGGTGACATGCCAATCATCAAAGATGGTGCAGTTTTAGAGTCTTCTACAGGTGTAACTTTTAATCTTTCTGAGCCAATTGATTTCTCTGACAAAAGTGAAAACGGAACATATACAGCAGAAACTGTGGCAATTACAGATGCAACCGGTGCTATATCGTCTTTCGTAATGAAAAGATCTGGTTTATGCGTGTCAGGATCTAGTGGAACACAAACAGTTGTTTTAGGAAGCGCCTTCATACCTTTCAGAACGATAACAATCGATAATCCTCACGTGACTTCTATACTTAGGGTATATGACTCAGATGGTAATGATTACTACGAAGTGGAATCATTATCACAAGATACCGTTTTCAAGAAAAACAAATTATCGAATGGAACTAGTTCAATAGAAGTCATCGCGTCTCCTTACCGGTATATTTCTTCAACAGCTATCCAAGGAAGAACGACAACTATTCGGTTTGGCTCTGGTGATGGATCTAACATACAAGAAGCAAGAGTTCCTGATCCTTCAGATATGGCTCTTCCACTTTATGGTAAAACTACATTCTCTTCTTACAGTTTGGATCCAAATAAGCTGTTGCAATCGACATCTTTGGGCGTTTCTCCAACAGATACAACAATTACTATTTCTTATCGGTACGGTGGAGGAGCTAACCACAATGTTCCCATCGATTCTATCAATACAGTTTCTCAGATAGAGTTTGAGTTTCTTCCAGCTGTATCATTTGCAGATGCACAGAGCGTCAGAAACTCTTTGTCTGTTAATAATTCAATTGCCGGATCTGGTGGAGCTCGAGCTCCATCCCTTCAAGATCTTAAGAACTTTGTAACTTCCGCAAGAACTATGCAGAATAGAGTCGTTACTACAGAAGATCTCTTAGCACGCATATACACTCTTCCAACAGAGTTTGGTGTTGTTTATCGAGCAAATGTTTTGCCAAACCCAGAAAATGCTCTTGCTTCGATACTATACGTTGTTTCTAGAGATTCAGTTGGCAAGTTAGTTCCTGCTAGTGATTCTCTTAAGAAAAATCTTTCTACTTATTTAAATGAATTTAGGCTCATCGGCGATGCTATGGACGTGTTAGATGCTAGCGTAGTTAATTTTAAAATAAATATAGAGTGTTCATTTTCAACGAGCGTTAACAAATACGAGCTGATAGCTCTTATAATTAGAAAAGTTCAATCACTTTTCACGCCAGATAAGCTGCATTTAGGCAAGCCAGTTATTAAAAGCGAAATATTTAATGAAGTGTTCAATCAACCTGGCGTAATAGCAGTTCCAAAAATCGAATTAGTTAATGTTGCAGGTACAATTCAAAACAAAACGTATTCAAACACACAGAAAAATTTAGAATTATCTCTCATCAACGATGTGTATATCGCAGAACCTTACGAGATATACGAACTCAGATATGCTAAATCAGACATTTCAGTGACTGTTTTATAGGAGCAACCATGATATACCATCTCACCAGCTCAAAAGATTCTTATATAACAAATAAAGTTATAGGCGGAACTAGAAGAGCAACAACAGCAAATGTTGGATACGCTTCCACTATAGATCTTTTTAAGCTTCATAATGAATCTTCTATGAAAGGAGAGACTGGAGATATACAAGAGCTTTCAAGAGGTCTTCTGTATTTTGACTTAGATGCATTAGAAACAGCTCTTGCACCCAAAGTTGCAAAAACTGATTCTACTTTAAAAATAGAACTAGTATTGAAAGACATTCAAGGAACTCAAGTTGCGCCTTCTTCTTTCGACTTGCAACTGTTTCCGCTTAAACAAGGATTCGATGAAGGCATAGGAACAGATATAATAGGGTTCACAGAGCTTGACGCTACAAATTGGGTTAGTTCATCACTTGGAGTTAAGTGGAATGATACTGATACGTCAGGAGTTGGAAGCACTTGGGACGCAGCTGGAGGATATTGGAATATTCTCTGGAAAGATGTACATGCTGATGGATATGTGGCAAAACAAACTTTTGAAAAGGGCTATGAAGATCTTCGAATGGATATAACTTCATATGTAAAAGATTACTGGAATGAAGACACAGACACCGGCAGTGCAACAGTTACAAATAACGGCTGGATTCTAAAGTTTGATTCTACAAAAGAAACTGACTCAAAAACTTATTTCGTTAAAAGGTTTGCATCTAGACATTCAAAAAATAAATTTATTGTTCCTAGGATAGAAGTATCTTGGGAGGAATATATCCTCGATGATCGATTAGATTTCGAAACTGGAAAAGCTAATGACTTATATGTCAAGAATTTCTCTAATGGCATTCCTGCTGCATATACCGAAGATCTTAGTTCTACAGCATTGACATGCACTCTTACAACTGGCAGTTTTTCTACTAGCGCAACAACAGCTGCACCACAGTCCATTGCAGGAATATCTCAAACCGGCGTATATAAAGTCAGTGTTCCTTCTATCTCTGCAACACATTCAGAATTAGTAGATCATTTGAACGTAAGTGGCTCTATCACTCTTCAAGAAAAATGGACAATAGACTCTAGGTTAGTCTACAGTGGATCTATTAACCTCAAAAAACAGTCATCTGTTGCTTCTACACAGCCTAGAAACTTAAGAATTGCAGTACATGACGTAGAAACATCATATGACAGAAGTGAATATCCAGTGATTAGACTTTTTGTCGAAGATAGAGACAAAACCATGAAGTCAGTAAGGCAATTAGTCGAACTCAAGTCTATGAAACTTGAGAAAATGTACTATCAGATCAAAGATGCTAACAGTGGTGTGATTATTATTCCTTTCTCTGACAAATTATCAACTCCTACAGAGTATACCAGATTATCTGCAGACGAAAATGGAATGTACTTTTCTTTCCCAGCATCTATCTGCCCTCATGGAAGAACATACACGGTCGATGTTGCTTATTATGATTATGGGCACAGGCGGGTACACGAATCTAATATAGCATTCAAGGTGACATAATGGCTGCAGGCTTATTTAAAAAATCAACAAATCCAAAAAATGAATCTAGATCTGTTGTTAGAAATGTGACAGGTGAAACACTAGAAGAGGATTCTCCGGGTGCATCTGCGGATATTTGGACCAAAGACCCTATAGGCACAGGTCTGAAGAATACTCAGCAGCTTTTAGTCGACTGGAGTGATTACACTAGACATGTTTTCTTTAACTCTGCAGAAGCAAAAGTCAATTTGGCATTTGATCAGATTGTCAACGGATATCCTTTCGATGGTTCAGCTCTTGAAAAGGAAACATTTTTGTCCAGCATTGGCGGATTTACAGATTGGATGATGAAAAAATTCGATACCAATCTAGGATATTTTAATTTCAATGGAAATATATATCTAGAAGTAAGAGACCAAACAGGATACTATGCACCTGAGTTGACAAAAATCATTGGAGAATCTAAAGCAACAGAAAATTTTCATACTAAAGGTGCAACTCATGAGTTTTGGATTCGTGTTCCAGCCACCAGTCATAGTGCTGGAACACAAAGGGTTATATATCAAAAAATAGACCCGGGAAATACAAGCAGAGGTGTGACTATATACTACGAAGGTCATTCTTCAGCTAGTTCTTACCATGTAGGTTTCCATATAGGCTCAAGTGCTTTCAAAGCAATACACCACAGGATAGAAGATCTATCTTATGATACATGGCACCATGTTTCATTTGTTTATGAAAGAGCAGACACAGAGCGTGTATTAGTATATTTAAATGGTGTACTGAATAGTTCGTCTGAGAATACACAAGCAGAGCTTGACAATATTAAAATTGCAGACGGCGATATTAGAATAGGAAAAGGTTCCACTTTTGATTCTCATGCTAAGACTGTATCAAACCCTGCAAACTTCGAAGGTTTTATAGACGAGTTAAGAGTCTGGTCAACAGTAAGATCTACGGCACAAATAAAAAACAACATGCACAAAAATGTATCTGCAGAGCCGAATCTAGCGTTGTACCACAGATTCAACGAACCTTCATTTACAGCAGAATCTTATGGGGCTTCATCTATTGTTTTAGATTACTCTGGCAATGGCCTTCACACCGTACTGCAAGCAGCCGGAAGTCATGACCCTAAATTGAAAATATCAGGTGTTACAACACCGCTAGAGTCTGAGAGGCTAGTAGACAATTATGTCCTATTCCCAGATTGGCCACCGAATGTATTACTGAATAGCACACTTCTTGTAGACGCTAATCATTATGACCGGAATAACCCTAACTTGATAACTAAATTAGTTCCTCCTCATTACTTTGAGGAAGCACAGTTCTTCGAAGGAATAGAAGAAAATTTAGAAACACCCATGGCCATAGAGACGGCGCAAACAAATCTTCCGTTGCCTGGACATTCAAAGCTTCCTCCTAGAGTCGTAATGCTTTCTTTCTTATTAGTTTGGGCTAACTTTTTTGATGATATCAAGCTATTCATAGATTCTTTCTCCTCGCTAGGAAAAGTCACATATGACGATTACGACCAGATACCACCGCAGGTTATAATGTTTATGTCTGAATATTATGGAATAGATCTTCCCAATCCCTATGCAAATGAGAATCCTTCTAAGTTTAGAAAAGGTGAAAGTTTGACAAACGATAAAGGCTCCGCGGTACCATTGAGTCAAACAATAGATAAAATGTGGAGAAGGATCCTGATTAATCTTCCTTTCTTGCTTAGATCTAGAGGAACAGTCCAGGGAATCAAAGCGCTCATGAATACCCTAGGTATAGAAGCCGATTCTACTTTCAGGTTCAAAGAATTTGGTGGAGCTATTTCGAAAAAAATAACTTCTTCAAGAAAAAAGAAAAAATCAAACACTGGTTTTCTTCGGTTTGATAAACTAAGCTACATAGAGTCATCACCTCTGTGGGCTTACAGGCATGAACCTGGCGCACCTGACGTATCCGGAGGCCCTACACAAGGCGAAATTTTATTTCAATCGGGTGATATAACGATCACTTCGCCGGATGGCCCTCCAATACCAACATTGTTTACGAGTGGTTCATGGGCATGGGAAGGAAGGTATCAGCTTCTCAAGACAGAGACAACTTCTTCTTTGTTTCGAATCGAAAATGATGACAAAGTGTTAGTCAACTTAGTTGCTATGAGAAAGAGTGCAAACTCTGGTCCGGATTTTAATTTAAAGCTTTTCTTAGATGGCTATAAAACATCTTCTGACCCTGTAGAACTTGAGTTGCCTAATATCAATTTATGGGATGAGAATCCATGGTACATATCAGTCAACAATGAGTGGGGTGCAACAGAGAATACTCTGTCTGTGAGATGTATCAAAACTTCTGGCCAGTATATAGTAGAACACTACTCTGCGTCAATTGGATACACAAAACCAGGAGCTGCTGCATCTGGTAACGTTCTTAATCCTGGTCTTCCTTTGTTCTCTATACCGGAACGTGGATATTCTCCTGCAGCAACAGGAAACTATTTAAAGTACGCTATTGGAACAAACACAATATACCCCCCGACAGGATCTGTGTCTGGTAAACCTTTTGATACTACTTGGAATTACTCCACTCTCTCGACAGAAAAGAGGCTGCAGTCTCATGCAACAGCTTATAGTGGCTCACTTTCTCACATGAGATTCTGGACAAAATCACTTCTTCCATCAGAACAAAAAGAGCATGCATACAACCCTTTTTCTGTCTCTGTGAAAAATCCTACGACATCTTTTGCTTTTCCGAACAAGCCAATTATATCTTTAAACAGCTCCGGCAAATATGAAACAACTCCATTAGGAGATTACAGTGACCAATATGAAGGAACACTTCCTGTCGGCTCTTGGGAGAGAATCAGACAATCTTTCGACATGAACCAAAGCGATTTAACTTTTGACCCTAATCTGTCATTGATAGATACATCTCAAAATAATGATCACATTACGTGTTACGGCCAAACCGGTGCATTGTATAAAGAAGATTTCGTGTACACTATCGTAGCACCTGACTTTGATTCGAGTTCTTCTTCAAACAAAGTAAGAATCAGGTCTTTCTCTGATAAAGAAACAGCAGATGATAATTTCGCACATCATGGAAATCTTACTGAGCTTCCTTTCGAAACTGGAATCGATGATAGAAGATTTTCGATTGAATCATCGATAGTGAATGCGTTGAATGAAGACATGGTGAATGTTCTAGGAGATATATCAATATTAAACGAGTATCTTGGTGCTCCTGAAATGGAATATGCAGTCGAATATCCTGAAATTAAAAAGACAATGGATCTTTATTTTAACAGATTAACTGATCAAGCTAATTACAATGCGATGATTGAATTTCAGAGATGGTTCAATAATAATTTTTCGAGTCTTGTATCACAGTTCATGCCACACACCGCAGATTTTCTGGGAATTAACTTTGTGATTGAATCACATATTTTAGAAAGACATAAAATGGAATACAAGCAAGGTGATGTACATGTCGACATCAGAGACAGACAAGCTTTCTCTCAAGAACCGCTTATTCTTGGAACAGTTCGATCGGAGATCACGTAATGGCTATAAAAACTAAAAATTCTCGAGACACATACCGGTCCAACGTAAAAAAGAGACCATTACAGCAGAATGGTCTAGAAGCGCAGTACCAAGGATTAGACATATCAGAAGTTAATAAAGATCACGGAGGGCTTGCAATCATCGGCCGAGGTGGTTTACAAACTAGAAGAGATATTAGGAAAGTTCGCAAACAATATATAATTGATGTTGATCAAGAAGAGCATTACCCTAGAGCTGAAATAGTATTCAAATTAGCCGATGGAACACCAGATATTTCTAGAACTGCATGGAGTTCTTCTAACAATTTACAAGGACTAGTTGGAGAAACGCTAGCGATAACAGATCAAACTGGCGTAACAAACACCTTCGAGTTTTCAGCTGACGCATCTGTTGTCAATGGTGGCACTCTTTCCAGCTCGAACAAATCAATAAGAATAGTCAATAATAAATTCTCTGCCACAGATCTCTTGAGTGCGATAACCGGTTCTATAGAGGCTGTATTCCCAAAAGAAACATTCAGCTTCTCTTTGTTTCCTTCTGGTTCAACTCAAACAGTAGACGGAATAGAATCGACTATAGTCGAAGATAAACTAGAGCTTGTTCTTTCTAGTTCGGCTTTAGGAAGCGCAGCAATCAATTCTTCTTCTGGTTATCTAGATGTTACTTCGAACATGTTCGCTAACCAATCAGAGAGCCATAGGTGGAGACTTAATGGTGTACACCAAGATGATTCGAATGGCCGACAGTTCTTCGAAGATTTAAGAACAGATACGATCCAAAGTACAACTATGCACTCTCTCAAGAGCACTATTGACTTGTTTCGAGCAGCGCAGTACGAATCAACAAGCAGCAAATCTAATTACGATGCGAACATAGACTCCATAGCGGGTGATCCAAAATTACTTTCTAGGTTTGCGACGCATGATTCAACAGAAGTGATTATCAGACAGTATCCTAAGCGAGAAGAACTTTTTGGAACATTCTCAGATAATTTTACATGGCGAGAAGATGTGCACTTTTTGTCTGCAGATCAGCAAACATGGACTAATATGTCCTTGTATGCAACAATGTATCACTCTGATCTAGAATCGCACATAACGGCTATGTTAGATTCTAACTTTGCAGATGAGCAATATATCGATAGAAACCCTATGTCGGGTAGAGTCGACGTATTCAAGCGATTGAGTAGAATATTTGACACACATGTTGAGCTGATCTTTGAAAGGCACCCTTATTCTGTGTTTGATCAATTTTTAGATCCTCTAGATGATTTTATTAACTTGCAAGAAAATAGGTTTCCAAAGCGCGATGATATCAATTCCGATAGAGCATTTGAAGATATACAGGGCACAAGACAGGGTGACAAATGCATATGGGAAGATTATTTTGATCAGCCGCTTTTGGAAAACCATGATTATGTAGAAGATGAAAGATGGACAAGGATTGATGATGATATGCTAACTTTCTTAACTGTAACAGAGTATAATGATGATGGTGATTCTTCTACTCCTATGGTATCAACCGGTCGTAGTACCCACATAGATAGAAGAGAGTGGCAAGAATCTGATTATGTTTATACCTCGACTGGATTTATTAATTCACAAAACACTGGACAAGACGGTATAATATATAGAGAAATGAAGAGGTAAAGTTATGGCAGTTTATGGAAAGCATCGAGACGAGTGGAACCCCAGAAAGCAATCTAAAGCGAAAGTTTCTAAAAACAGAACAATTCAATGGGATACAACAGCTGATGGCACTTTATTGAAAAATTTTCTTTGGTGCCATGTTTCTTCCGCTGCAGCAACGGGAAGCATTAGGCATACCGATGGAAGTTTCAGTTCTGGATCTGAACCTACTGTGAGATCTGACTCGTTATCTGTTTTAGGCTCTTCAAGTGAATTAGTTTTATCAAATGTGAATGCATCAAGATTCAGCACAGAGGGCACTAGTTTTATCCATGGAGCTAGCCAACTGTGTTTCAATAATAATATTTCGTTCACTGAGAGAGATTATTGGACAAAA
>Ga0233432_10001101_pt1 | contig 26076 bp, 24 predicted proteins | sample SI_122_August201_6_FD_179870 | JGI IMG/M metagenome (GOLD analysis project Ga0233432, IMG submission 179870) | Seawater microbial communities from Saanich Inlet, British Columbia, Canada - SI_122_August2016_10_MG | ecosystem: Environmental > Aquatic > Marine > Inlet | place: Canada: British... | reverse complement strand
AGCGTTCGCATTGAGGATGTTGTGGGTGACTTTATCACTCTCAAAAAAAGAGGGGTAAATCTTCTAGGAAACTGCCCGTTTCATGATGAGAAAACGCCCTCATTCACAGTTTCGCCAGTAAAAGGAATATTTAAATGCTTCGGATGCGGAAAGGGTGGAAACTCCATCAACTTTGTCATGGAACATGAGCAATACTCATATCCTGAAGCCCTTCGCTACCTTGCCAAAAAATATAATATTGAGCTCATTGAAGAAGAGCAAACGCCCGAACAAATAGAAAAAGCTAATGCCAGAGAAAGTTTATTTGTAGTCAATTCCTATGCTCGTGATTATTTCAAAGATAGCTTGCACAAGAGTAATGAAGGCAAAGCAATTGGGCTAAGCTATTTCAAGGAACGTGGGGTATCAAGCGAAATGATTGATAAATTTCAACTAGGGTACAACCCTGAGGGTTGGGATGCTTTTACAAAATCGGCACTGGACAATTCATATAAAATTGATTACTTAGAAAAAACGGGCTTAAGTATAGTCAAAGACAATAAATCATTTGACCGCTTTAGGGGAAGGATAATGTTTCCCATCCATAGCATGTCGGGAAGAGTATTGGGTTTTGGTGGCAGGATTCTCAAAAAAAGTGAAAAAGCTGCTAAATATTTAAACTCTCCTGAGAGCGATATTTATCATAAAAGTAAAGTCTTATATGGCATCTATTTCTCAAAATCTGCTATTGTAAAGCAAGATAACTGCTATTTGGTGGAAGGCTATACCGATGTTATCTCCATGCACCAACATGGTATTGAAAATGTAGTTGCTTCATCTGGTACAGCATTGACCTCAGAACAAATCAAACTAATAGGTCGATTTACTAAGAATATTACTATCCTATTTGATGGCGATTCTGCTGGTATTAAAGCCTCTTTTAGAGGAATTGACCTCATACTATCAGAAGGCATGAACGTAAAAGTGGTGCTATTTCCTGAAGGTGAAGACCCTGATAGCTACGCAAAAACTTTAGGACAAGAAAAAATACAGTCATTTATATCAGATGAAGCACAAGATTTTTTGACTTTCAAAACAAACCTGCTTAAAGACGAAAGTAAAAATGACCCTATCAAAAAAGTAAAACTTATCAACGAAGTAGTTAATTCAATAGCTATGATTCCTGATGAAATTACTAGAGCGGTATATATCAGAGAATGCTCCAAACTCTTGGATATTGGAGAAACTGAAATCACCAATAAAATCATTGACATAAAACGCTCTGGCCGTCAAAACAGTAATGTGCCACGAGCAGAAAAGAAACCAGCACAAGAAAATAATGTCAAAACTGTAAAGCAAAACGTTAGCTCTTCTGAGCACCAAGAAAAAGACATCATTCGGTTTTTGTTGGAATACAGCGACCAAATGGTTGAATTTGACAGTAATAAAATGTATGTCGCTCAGTTTATTATTTCAGAATTAGAAAATGAAATTGAGTTTTCAAACCCTAATTATCAGCTTATTTTTGATGCGTATTGTCAGGCTCTTGCCAAAGAAGAATTATTAAAACAAGAGTTTTTCACTCTTCATAAAAATCCAAATGTTTCTCGTCTAGCGGCTGATATCATTAGTTCACCACATTCAATGAGTAAACGTTGGAAAGACCATGGCATCTATACAGAAACTGAAGATATGCAGCTAAAACCAGCGGTTGAAACGGCCATTTATTCCTTAAAGATTGCTAAAATTGGGGAGCTTATTCATGATAAAAATGAGCAACTTAAAACAGCCACTGAAGACACTGAGTTTGAGATATTATCAGAAATAAATACTCTGTCAAAATTGAAAAAAGAAATTTCTGCTAAACTTGGAAGAACTATTCTAAAATAGTTATTTAATATCCTTAAGCCTTAATTGAAGGTTTGTATTTCCATTCCACTCGTTTTCTTCTAACACAAAGCAAATATCAAAAGGCTCTTTGTTCTTTATTTTTGGAAAATGATTTGCCATACCAAAACCTATAGCATCGAAGGTTTTAGTATTATCTTCATCTGTTATACCTAATTTTAAATGGGATTGATCATTACCTATTAATCGACCTCTACCATTATCCATCACTCCTTTCAACATTAATACTGGTCTATTGTTTGAAGGTCCAAAAGGAGCCATTTGCTGTAATATTCTATAGGTCTTGAAATTAATATCGTTGACGTCCATTTCTAAGTCAATCGTTATTTCTGGAACAAGCATTTCGTCAGTAATACTGGCACTAACAACTTCTTCAAAACGCTGAGTAAATTGAGCCAAATTTTCCTTTTTCATTGTAAGTCCAGCGGCGTATTTATGTCCTCCAAATTGTTCTAGTAAATCGGAACATTCATCAATGGCGTTATAGACATCAAAGCCTTTTACTGAACGTGCAGAGCCTGTTAGCTTTCCATTACTTTCAGTGAGTACAATCGTTGGTCTATAATGACTTTCTATTAGCCGTGAGGCTACTATACCGACTACGCCTTTATGCCAATTGTCACTACAAACTACAGTGCTCTTGGCGTTGGGCACTATCATTTCAAGAGCTTCTTGGGTAATACTTTGATCCAGTTCTCTTCGTGTATGATTGTGTTTATCGATATATTCCGCCTTTACTTTTGCTTGGGCGAAATCGCTTTGAATTAACAATTCAACGGCTTTGTTACCATGCTCAATTCGGCCTGCAGCATTAATCCTTGGTGCTATCCCAAAAACTACATCCGAAATGTTAAAGGTATCTTTCCTGTTAGAGACTTCCATCAATGCTTTTAAGCCGTTTCTTGGGTTTGAGTTTAACTGCTTTAAACCAAAAAAGGATAAGACTCTATTTTCGCCAACAATCGGAACGATATCGGCGGCAATACTTACCACAACCAAATCTAGTAAGGGCATTAAGTCTTCAAAAGAATAATTATGAAACTGATGATAGGCTTGTGCTAATTTAAAGCCAACGCCACATCCACATAGTTCTTTAAAGGGGTAGTCACAGTCGTTTCGTTTAGGGTCAAGAACTGCAATAGCTTCTGGCAATGCTTCACCAGGCCTATGGTGATCACAAATAATAAAATCTATTCCCTTTTGCTTGGCGTAAGCTACTTTGTCAATAGCTTTTATACCACAATCTAAACAAACAATCAGTGAAAAGTCATTGTCTTTAGCATAATCTATCCCTTTATAAGATACGCCATAACCTTCACCATAGCGGTCTGGAATATAATGCTCAACATTTTTAGAAAAACCCTTCAAAAACAGATACATCAAAGATACTGCAGTGGTTCCGTCAACATCATAATCACCATAAACCAAAATTTTCTCATTGTTGGATATTGCCGTACTCAAACGCTCAACGGCTTTATCCATATCCTTCATTAAAAAGGGATCGTGAAGATGATTTAATTGTGGTCTAAAAAATGTTTTGGCATCATCAAAATCTGTTATTCCTCTTTGTACTAACAGTGTGGCAATAACAGAAGATACGCCTAAGCTATTCTTTAAATCTTCAACAATTTTAGAATCTGGCAGAGACTTTAATGTCCATTTATTAGTCATTACTTTTCAATATGTGAGACTGGGTCAGTACAGAATGTTTGTGTATGAGCTCAAATAATTCAGCTATCATTTGAGGGTCTAAAGTCATTTCTTCGCCCCATTCTTTTCGGGAGCTTAGGATTTCAAACCATCGTTCAATTTGTAAAATAGTAACTGCATTTTCTTTTTTGTACCTGCCTATTTCTTGGACTATAGCTGTTCGTTGACCTACTATATCAACTAGTTTTTTATCAATGATATCTATCTCCTGTCTCAATTTATTCAAGGCACTTCTAAACTGAGCGTTTGGATGTGTCGAACTTCTTAAAATCAGATTATCTAACAATACACCTAATTCTTTAGGTGTGATTTGTTGCTGAGCATCGCTTAGTGCAACAGATGGCTTGTAATGGGTTTCTATCATCAGTCCATCCATATTCAAGTCCATAGCAGTTTGTGAAACTTCTGCTAGCATTTGTGTTGAGCCAGATATATGGCTTGGGTCACAAATTATAGGTAAGTCAGGATTCAAGCGTTTTAGTTTAATTGGCAACTCCCACTTAGGTTCGTTTCTAAATGCAGACTTTTCCAAAGTGAAAAATCCTCTATGAATTGCCGATAATTTACTGATTCCTACTTGATTAAATCGCTCTAAGGCTCCCATCCACAAACTGAGCTCAGGGTGTAAAGGGTTTTTTACCATCACACTAATATCTACTCCTTTTAGAGCTTCCGCAATTTCCTGAACATAGAATGGATTCACTGTTGTTCTAGCACCAACCCAAAGAATATCAATCCCCGCTTTTAAACAAGCCTCAACATGCTGAGCGTTAGCCACTTCTGTTGCCACCTTTAGCCCTGTTTCCATTTGTACCTCCTTTAGCCAAGGCAAGGCTTTTTCGCCTACCCCTTCAAAGGAATTTGGACGTGTACGAGGCTTCCAAATACCAGCTCTAAAAATAGTCGCTTTATCTACCAAGTCTTTAGCGGTAGACAGTACTTGCTCGCGGCTTTCTGCACTACACGGTCCTGCTATGACTAGTGGTTTTTGAAACTGTTGATTTTGTATATCCATCATCTATGTCCTTCTAAAACAATTACAAACTCTCCTTTTGGCTCTTTTTCAGTAAAATGAGCAATTACTTCAGCTAATGTTCCTCGTATTGTTTCTTCAAATCTTTTACTTATTTCTCTCGAAACGGAAACACGTCTGTCTAATCCCATATATTCCCCAAACTGCTGTAAACTCTTTACAATTCGGTAAGGTGACTCATAAAAAATCATGGTTTTACTTTCCGTTGCAAGGGCTTTTAATCGTGTTTGACGCCCTTTTTTTTGTGGCAAAAACCCTTCAAATGTAAATCTATCACAAGGCAAACCAGAATTAACTAATGCTGGCACAAAAGCAGTAGCTCCTGGCAAACAATCCACCTCAATTTGATTCTCAACACACTCTCTGACTAATAAAAAACCAGGGTCAGAGATAGCGGGTGTTCCAGCATCTGTTATTAATGCAATATTTTTTCCTGAAGAAATTTCGTCTGCCCACTTCTTCACTGTCTTATGTTCGTTGTGCATATGATGGGACCGCATAGGAGTAGTTATGGAATAATGAGCTAAAAGCCTAGCACTTGTTCGGGTGTCTTCAGCTAAAATAATGTCTACTTCTTCTAATACTCTTGCGGCTCTGTGGGTTAAGTCTTCTAAGTTTCCGATTGGAGTAGGAACGATAAATAATTTTGCCATCACACAAATTTAAAAGAAAATAGGGTAAAATTTGGTCTCTGGACTGATAATGATTGTCGGTGCAGGAACTTTTATATAGTTAAGCCAATGTTTTACACGCTTTGCTGTTGGCGTATTCCATTTTTTAAGCACTCTTTTCAAATCGTAATCAAGAGCAATATAAATTTCATTGTTACCTCCTACTTTGGTATTACGTTCATTTAGATATTGTGTATCGTCAAGTCCAAAGCCAATTGAAATCCCTACGTCTATATTATGGTCTTTTAAAGGGTAAACTGAAACCCAATAAGTTTGATTCACATAATCGTCTTGATACGCATGTGGATGAGGTGGTGCCCAAGGTTTTTGAGCGATTCCTAGATCCCAATAGTGATTACTTCTTTTATAATAACTGAATTTAAAGTCAATGTATTCCATGGGTTTCCAATACCGCTCAGCAACTGGCACTAAAGCCCCTATTGATCCTGCTCCAAAATCCCACAAGCTAAAGCCCCAATAGGGTGCGTATGCATCTTTCATTTCTATCGCTAATTGTATGAATGAACCCATACCTGCACCATACCAATAAGCCTTTTCTTCTGGGACTCCTGCCCATTTCAAATTAGAGTGAAAGAAGTCTGACACCAATATACCTCCAAAGAAATGCCCGCCCTTATCAATATTTTTGGCGTAGCGTAAATCCGAACCATCATCAAAATGAAATTCAGTAGACTGATCACTCCACCAAGAATTTTGCACATAAATATACGATCCACCCAAAACTGAAGCCCCACTTCCCAAAACTAAAGCGAGCTTATAGGGATTAACCTTTGATGTGTCGGACTGAGCAAAAGATGATTTTACTACTAAAAATGATAAAAGATAAATAAGAAAATACTTTGACATATTGTAAAATAAAATCAATGCTTACATTTGTTTACAAAGTTAATTGAATGTTTTTAGAAAAGAGTAAAGAAAAAAGAGGAAGCATAGAAGTCATTTGCGGCTCCATGTTTTCAGGGAAAACGGAAGAACTCATTCGTCGATTAAGGCGGTCTGAAATTGCCAAACAAAAGGTAGTAATCTGTAAGCCATCAATAGAAAATAGGTACGATAGCGAAAAAGTTGTGTCGCATAACCAAATATCAATTGATTGTAAAACGATAAGTAAAGCCTCTGAAATATTAACTTTTTCTGAAGGAGTGGAGGTTTTAGGTATTGATGAAGCACAATTTTTTGACACTGAATTGGTTGATGTATGTAATGAATTAGCTAACAATGGCGTGCGGGTTATCATTGCCGCTTTAGATATGGATTATGAAGGTCAACCTTTTGAGCCAATCCCTCAGCTATTGTCAGTAGCTGATGAAGTAACGAAGGTAAGAGCTATATGTATTCAATGTGGAAATCTAGCTAATTACTCTTACCGAATAGTTGAGAAAAATGAACGTATTCTGTTGGGCGAAAAGAATGAGTATGAAGCAAGGTGTAGAAATTGTTTTAAAAAGTAATGACGCATATTAACGAGACCGTATTGTATGTTAATCTCAAAACACTTGAAGAAAATTTCAAGTGTTTAAAAAACAAACTATCAAAGGATAATAAAATAGTTGCTGTAATAAAGGCATATGCTTATGGTCTTGGTGATATCAAAATTGCTAAAAAACTAGAAGACTTAGGCGTTGATGTGTTTTGGGTAGCCGATTTTGATGAAGGGGTAAAACTTAGAAATGCAGGTATAAAACTACCTATTATTGTGGCAAATCCAGGCTCAAAAAGCATGGATGTTGTTTTAAAAAACAACTTAGAGCCCGTAATCTTTAATCATAGAATGTTAGATTTATATTCTACCGCTAATTCTCCTGTAGACATTCATTTAAAGTTTAATACTGGAATGAATAGATATGGATTTGAAGCAGAGGATGTAAGTCTAGTTTTGGAAAAAATCAGTCAACATCCAAATTTAAAATTAAAAAGTATTTGCTCTCATCTATCATCATCTAACGACCCAAACAAAGATGAGTTTAGCAATGGTCAAATAGAGCTGTTTAATTCTATTAGTGATACTGTAAATACTTTTTTCAATACTGACATCCCAACACACATAGTAAACAGTAATGGTACATTACGCTTTTCAATAAACTCTTCTGATTGGGTAAGACTAGGCATCTCCTTATTTGGTGGCTTGTATCACAATGAATTACAGCAAATTTTCACCCTAAAAAGTGTAATAAGTCAAATTAGAAGCATAAAAGAAGGAGATTGCGTTGGCTACCAAAATTCGTTTACCGCTAAAGAAAAAATGAAAATTGCTGTCGTGCCTATGGGCTACGCCGACGGCTTAAACCGTAAACTTGGCAACTCAAGGGGGCATGTATTAATCCACAATAAAAAATGCCCAATAATCGGCGATATCAGTATGGATAGTTTTATTGCTGATATCTCAAGCATAACGGTTGAAGAAGGCGATGAAGTGGTTATATTTAGTCCGGAACATTCGGTATCTCTGTTAGCCAATGAGCTAGAAACCATCCCGTATGAAATTATGGCAACGCTTAATAGACGTATAAAGCGTATCTATTTAAATGAGTAATAGGTAAAGGCAAAAGATAAGTAAGCATATAATACTGCCGAATTATGATTCTGAAAATAGGTGTCGAACATCATAATTACCAAAAACATTATTGGCATTATAATCCTAAGTTTTCCTAATGGCTTTTTATATACTTCTTTAATTTGAAAATAAAATATTGAGATAAATAATAATAAACCAATCAGTCCTAGCTCAAACCATACAAACAAATAATTATTGTGCGGCGTTTTATGTATATCTCCCTCCAGAATTTTTGTTGAGTGCTCACTAATAGACGAAAACTCTTGGACGAAACTGCCTGTTCCGAAACCCATTACAGGTCTTTCCTTTATCTTATCTAAAGAATATTTAAAAAGGAAATAGCGTGTATTCAAAGAGTTAGTACTTTCCTCATCCAGCTGTTGACTATTAACCAATGAACTATTAATTCTTTGATTAAAGGTCGAAGAAAAATTATAGGACAAAAGGACTATTGAAATAATAGAAAGAAATGAAATGGCTAGCCACAGCTTTTTATTCCAAAAAGTAATAATTAAAAATATAGTCGTGCCAATAAGAAATACTAATTGACCCGCTCTTCCTTTCTCAGTAAAAAGACTTAGTAAACATACTATCACAACTAGTATAATTGGAAAAAATTGACGCTTGTCTTTCAATGAATAAAGACCATAAATCAAACATATTAAAATTGTAAATGCTAAAAAAACATTGTGGTCTGTATAAGGCATAAAAGCAGAATTACTCCAGCTTTTGGCAAAAATATCAGAATACTTAAATAGGTGTTTTATCCATTTTAGATTAATCAATAATGCTATCACTGAGGACAATGTCATTGAAAGCACAAAAGCATAAAGTGAGTTTTTTATCTGCTTATCGGAAAAGTCATAGGAGTATAAAATGGGTAATAGTAACAGAATAGCACTTTTTTGTAGAATCCAACTGCCATTTGAATGGTTTGTGCCCCACAGCATTCCCAACAGATAAACGGCAAAAAGAACAACTAAAGAGAGCATCCATTTGCTGCCCTTTATTTTTTTCCACTTCACGGAAAAATTTCCGTCAACAAGCCAAAGCAAGGCTAAAGCAAAGACTAAAACATCAGTAACAAAAATTGAAATTGGAAGACAAAAAGCAAGGGATATTAAGAGAGTGCCTTTAAGTTTCATTACTCTATGCTATCTCCTAATAAAATGGCATTATATTTTTCTAGGTCATTTAAAACATTGATTGCTTCTGCCAACTCTTCATCGTGTTTTAAAGTTGCTTCTATCTTTCCCTTTTGATAATAATATCTTGTGGCTATTTCTGCCTCCAATACTTCAATAATTTCATCTCTAAAGCGTTCGATATCATTATTTTTACTTTGCTCCATCTTAAGAGTCAGAGCTTCTAATTCTTCTTCCAAATCTTCTAGATACTTTTCTTTTTCAGCATCTTTTTTTATAGAACTTATCGTCTTTTCTGTTTTGGTTTCATACTCATATTCCTTGTCGTTAAGGAATTGTTTGAAATCATCGTAAATAGCATCTGTAACTACAAATGTTTTAGCAGAAGAAATGCTATCATTATTGCTTCTGAAACTATTGGCAAAATTAAAAATGTGACGTTTACTAATAACACTTCTCAAAATATTGCTGTATTTGTGTGGTTCAATTTCAATGTCTGGAGTTATTCCACCACCATCATATACAGTTCGCTTATTTACTAAAGTTTTGAATTCAGTACGTAAGCTATCTGGAGTTTTCCCAACACTGCCGTCTTCATCCCGGCTCGAATAGTCCAATGCTTGAATACATCTTCCACTTGGGATATAATACTTCGCGGTCGTAACCTTAAGTTGTGCATTGTAGCTTAGTTTTCGTGTTTGCTGAACAAGTCCCTTTCCGAAACTTCTTTGACCCAATACAACGCCTCTATCGAGGTCTTGAATGGCTCCAGAAACAATCTCTGATGCCGAAGCGGAACTTCTATTTATTAAAACCACTAATGGCATTGACGTGTCTAGAGCAGTACTTCTTGTTTTGTAGCTTTTATCCCATTCTTTTACTTTTCCTTTAGTAAAAACGATTTCTTGTCCTTGGTCTATAAATAAATTTGACATTTTTATAGCTTCATTTAAAAGTCCACCAGGGTTGCTTCTCAAGTCAAGGACCAGGCCTTTTAACTGATTATCCAAATTTAATTCATTGTAGGCATCACTTACTTCTTTTGAAATATTTCTAGTAAAAGAACGTGTTTTAATATATCCAATGCTATCGGAAACCATTCCGTAATATGGAACTGAGTTTAATTTGATTTCTTGACGAGTAATTTCAACCTCAAATGGTTTTTTTACACCTTCTCGTTCAATAAGAACTTTAACTGATGTGTTTGGCTCACCCTTTAGTACTTTACTAACATCCTCAGTAGATTTACCTTCGACTGATTTGCCCGCTATTTCTACAAATTTATCACCAGCAATTAGACCTGCTTTGTCAGCTGGGAAGCCTTCATATGGTTCGCTGACATAAACCCAGTCGCCCTTCTTTGTGATGACTGCTCCTATACCCCCATACTGACCTGTTGTCATAAACTCAAAGTCTTCCTTTTCAGACTCAGGAATATATGTTGTGTAAGGGTCTAATGATTCTAGCATAGCATCAATAGCCGTTTTCATCAAATCACCAGAGTCAGTTTCATCAACATAATATATGTTTAGCTCCTTGTATAGAGAACTAAAAATGTCAAGGTTTTTAGAAATCTCAAAGTAATTATCTACAAAGCCAACAGAGAAAATTGAGGCAAAAGACAACAATAATATTAAGGCGTATTTTTTTATTTTTTTCATTAATCTAAAATATTAAAATTAAGGAACTGGATCATGTCCATGCCCTCCCCAAGGGTGGCAAGTGCTTAATCGTTTAAGCGTTAGCCACATTCCTTTAAAAGGTCCATGTTTGTCAATAGCTTGAAGGCCATATTCAGAACAGCTAGGGGTGTATCTGCACCTTGGAGAAAACAATGGTGAAATTGCTCCTCTATAAAGCATAATTAAAGCCCGAAAAATAACTGAAAATAATTGACTCATATCTGTTCAGCTAAACGCTGTAAAGTTACACTTATTTTATCTTCTATTTCAGACATTGATATTATGCTTGACTGTGAATAAACAAGCATGAGGTGTAATTTTACGTTTTTTGCCTCAAGGGGTTGCTGAATAATGGTCTTATTTTTACGAAAAGCTTCTCTTACTAATCGTTTGATTTTGTTCCTATCAGTAGCGTTAGGGATTTTCTTTTTGGGTACACTAACAGCCATCTTTAGGGTAGAATCTGAATTAGAATCTAATTTCCAAATAACATTAAAAGGGTGTTCAAAAAAGCGATAGCCCTCTGAAAATAAAGACTCTATTTCTATTTTGTTTTTTAGCCTTTCTTTTTTACTAAAACTAAATAAGGCCATAATAAAAGATTCTAACGCTTATTGGCAGTTTTAATGTACTGCTCTAATGCCATTGTCATGGATGGATACTCTGGGCTTGGCGCCTTGATGTTTAAGGTTAATCCAGCATCTGCCACCGCCTTTGAGGTTGTGGGTCCAAAAGCGGCAATTCGAGTATTTTTTTGCTTAAAGTCTGGGTAATTTTGATAAAGCGACTTAATTCCTGACGGACTGTAAAATACCAAAATGTCATAAAACACATTTTCCAAATCCGAAAGGTCACTACAAACTGTGTTATACATAACAGCTTTAGTAAAGTCGAATCCGTTTTCAGCCAAAAATTCAGGAATACTATCTTTTAAGATATCGGAACACGGCAGAAGAAATTTACTATCCTTATTTTTCTTGAATACTGGGTGAAGATCTTCTATCTTTTGCTTACCAATAAATACTTTTCTCTTTCTGTAAGTAATGTATTTTTGTAAGTAGTAGGCAATGGCTTCAGAAACACAGAAGTATTTCATTTCTTCAGGAACAGTAATCCTAGTAGCCTCACACATTCTAAAGAAGTGATCCATTGAGTTCTTGCTAGTGAAAATAACAGCATCGTGACTCAATATACTTATCTTTTGTTGACGAAATTCCTTTGCTGTCAGGCCTTCAACATGAATGAATGGTCTGAAGTCAATCTTTACGTTACATCTTTTAGCTAAACTAAAATAAGGCGACTTGTCTGACTCAGGTTTTGGCTGGGAAACCAGAATGGTTCTAACTCTATTCTCTTTCAAAAAGAAACGTTTTTAAATTATAAACAGCACCGTTAAAAAGCCTAACCAAGGTTTTTTGATAAGATTATTAACGGTAGAATTTCAAGTGTGCAAAGATATATAATTATATGTGCTTTAGAAAATGATGAGTTAAAAAAACTCAAATAAGCCATTCTAACAATCTTATAGATTGTAAATAAAATAAGAAAAGTATAAATACCATCTAGCAATAAGCCTTGTGAAATACTACTGTAAAACAAAAGTAAAAGAAAAGGGAAAACAATTATACCGACAACTCGTTCATATAGAAATGATTGAAAAATTATTTCTTCAAACTGATATTTTTTCTGAAATATATATGCTAAAGAGACTAAAAACAAATATTTAAAAAAGAGAAAAGAGATAATCCAACTAAAATGGTGTATGAAAGAGGATAAAGAAAAGGATTGAGCAACGACGTACATTGATAAAAAGGCAGCAAAAAGCGGCAACAAATACAACTTACTTGACGATCTGGATTCCTCCCTCAAAAACTGATTAGCATGTTTTTGACTAAATGGTGCCTTTAGTATTAAAACAAAGGTTGAGAAATAATTGTACTTCAGAAAAGCTAAGTATGAAAAAAAGATTAAAAAAAGAATAAAGACCCACTCTTGCCTTGGGTTATTATAAATGTCTGCTATTAAATCCATCTACTCAATATAGCCGTCATTAATCCATACAATTAAAAGGTCTTTATCTGTCTGTGAAAGCTCACCATTTGGAGGCATCTTATAAAATTCCTCATCGGAATTAAGCCTATCAATCATAGTATTATCTGGATTATCTAAATAAGAACTAATATTAGCGTATGATGTAAAATCCGCTATATAGGCATTTTGAGCTGTGGCATGACATTGCACGCAGTTATTATCAATAATACTTTTTATGGAAGTGTAGGTGATTATTACCTGAGGTTCAGGAGTTACTATTGGCTCAGGCATTTCTTCCTTTTTGCAAGAAGAAATTACAAGCAGTAACACAAAAAACGTAAAAATCGTTTGTTTCATCTGATGGATTTTATTGCAATTTAGCCATTTATCATTAAATTATTCAATAATTTTGTGGTCACTTAATATAAAACACTATGTCAACAGATTTATTTCAAGCACCAGACTATTTTCAACTCGATGACTTACTGACTGAAGAGCATAAGCTCGTTCGTGATGCAGCACGTGATTGGGTTAAAAGAGAGGTGTCACCAATCATAGAAGAAAGTTGTCAAAAAGCTGAGTTTGCTAGTCATCTTATTTCAGGATTAGCAGAAATTGGTGCCTTTGGCCCATATATTCCTGTCGAATACGGAGGTGCTGGACTTGATCAAATTTCATACGGACTGATTATGCAAGAGCTAGAAAGAGGCGATAGTGGAATTCGTTCAACAGCATCTGTTCAATCCTCATTAGTAATGTATCCTATATACAAATACGGTAACGAGGAGCAACGTCAAAAATACTTACCGAAATTAGCAAGTGGCGAAATGGTAGGTTGTTTTGGTTTAACCGAGCCTGATTTTGGTTCCAATCCTGGAGGAATGGTAACTAATATCAAAGATATGGGTGACCATTATTTGCTTAACGGAGCGAAATTGTGGATATCCAATTCCCCTTTTGCAGACATTGCTATTGTTTGGGCTAAGAATGAAGACGGACGAATTAAAGGGCTTATTGTTGAAAGAGGAATGGAAGGCTTTTCAACTCCAGAGACTCACAACAAGTGGAGCTTAAGAGCTTCAGCTACTGGTGAATTGGTATTTGATAACGTTAAAGTGCCAAAGGAAAATCTATTGCCAAATAAAGATGGCTTAGGAGCACCACTAGGATGTTTAGATTCAGCACGATACGGTATCGCTTGGGGAACTATCGGTGCAGCAATGGATTGCTACGATACAGCACTCAGGTATTCTAAACAACGCATTCAGTTTGGCAAACCTATTGCTGGCTTTCAGCTTCAACAAAAGAAGTTAGCTGAAATGATTACTGAAATTACAAAAGCACAGTTTATTACGTGGAGATTGGGTGTTCTTCGTAATGAAGGTAGAGCAACGTCTGCTCAAATATCCATGTGTAAAAGAAATAATGTAGATATGGCACTAAAGATTGCTCGTGATGCTCGACAAATGTTGGGTGGTATGGGAATTACTGGCGAGTATCCTATTATGCGTCATATGATGAATTTAGAGTCTGTAGTTACTTATGAAGGTACGCACGACATTCATCTGCTTATCACTGGCTTAGATATCACTGGTGAAAACGCTTTTGTGTAAAAACTAATAATACGCTAATAAAAAAGCTCGCAAATGCGAGCTTTTTTTATGACTAACTAAATCGTAATTCATTAAGAACCACAAGCTATACAATCGTCTGGATTGTCAATTGAACACGCAATGGCTTCTTCAGAAGTATACTCTCCTTCTTTATTAGCAACAACTGGTTCAAGTTGAGATTTAGCTTGTTTTTGTACAGTAAACTGTATCGCCTGAGTAGCCGCTTTAGTTCTTAAGTAATACATTCCTGTTTTGAGACCTTTCTCCCAAGCGTAGAAATGCATTGACGTAATCTTACCAATATTAGGCTGATCAATAAATAAATTTAACGATTGAGACTGGTCAATGAAGTGTCCTCTATCTGCTGACATATCAATGATATCTTTCATCTTAATTTCCCAAACTGTTTTGTAAAGAGCTTTAATGTTATCAGGAATTGACTCAATGCCTTGAATAGAACCATTAGCCTTAATGATTTCGTTTTTCATATCGTCATTCCATAAGCCTAACTGTACTAAATCTAATAGTAAGTGTTTGTTTACTACGACAAACTCACCTGACAATACACGTCTTGTGTAAATGTTTGACGTGTAAGGCTCAAAGCATTCGTTATTTCCTAAGATTTGAGAAGTAGATGCTGTTGGCATAGGTGCTAACAATAAGCTATTACGCACACCGTTTTCCTTTATCTGATTTCTCAGTTCACCCCAAGCCCATCTTCCGCTTAACTCTTCGTCTTTCTTGCCCCATAAGTTGTGCTGGAACAAACCTTGCGAGATTGGAGAACCCTCATAAGTTTGGTATGCTCCCTCTTCTTTGGCTGACTCCATTGATGATGTAAGAGCAGCAAAATAGATGGTTTCAAAAATTTCTTCATTCAACGCTTTCGCCTCTGGAGAATCGAAAGGTAAACGCAGTTTGATGAATGCATCTGCTAAACCTTGTACGCCGAGTCCTACTGGTCTGTGACGCATGTTAGAGTTTTTAGCTTCTGCAACTGGGTAATAATTTCTATCAATTACCTTGTTTAAGTTTTTAGTAATTACACGAGTAATGTTATATAACTTTTCGTGGTCAAAAACATTTTTCTCTTCATCGATAAACATTGGTAATGCAATCGAAGCAAGATTACAAACAGCAACCTCATCTGGAGCAGTATACTCGATAATTTCAGTACATAAATTCGACGATTGAATAGTTCCCAAATTCTTTTGGTTAGACTTCTCGTTACAAGCGTCTTTGTATAGAATGTAAGGCGTACCTGTCTCAACTTGAGACTCAACTACTTTTTCCCACAATTCTCTTGCTCTAATCGTCTTTCTACCCTTTCCTGCCTTCTCGTATTTTTTATATAATTTCTCGAAGTCTTTTCCGTAAGTATCCGCTAAACCTGGACACTCGTTTGGACACATTAAAGTCCATTCGGCATCTTCTTTTACACGTTGCATGAATAAATCTGGAGTCCATAGGGCAAAGAATAAATCTCTTGCTCTCATTTCTTCCTTACCATGGTTTTTTCTTAAATCTAAGAAATCAAAAACATCAGCATGCCAAGGTTCTAAGTAAATAGCAAATGAGCCTTTACGCTTACCGCCACCTTGATCAACGTAACGTGCTGTATCGTTAAACACTCTTAGCATGGGAACAATTCCGTTCGACGTTCCGTTAGTTCCTCTAATGTAAGAACCAGTAGCTCTCACATTGTGAATGCTTAGTCCAATACCGCCAGCAGATTGAGAGATTTTTGCACACTGCTTAAGTGTATCATAAATACCATCAATACTATCGTCCTTCATAGTTAGGAGAAAGCAAGACGACATTTGAGGCTTAGGCGTACCCGCATTAAATAATGTAGGTGTAGCGTGAGTAAAGTATTTCTGCGACATTAACTCATAAGTCTCAATTGCAGACTGTATGTCATCTTTGTGAATACCAATAGCTACACGCATAAGCATGTGCTGCGGTCTTTCAGCAATTTTTCCATTTAATCTCAAAAGGTAAGAACGCTCTAATGTTTTGAAACCAAAGTAGTCGTAGCAAAAGTCTCTATCGTAAATAATAGTAGAATCTAAAAGCTCTGCATTCTTCTTTATAATTTTGATAACATCATCTGCAATTAGCGGTGCTTTCTTGCCTGTTTTTGGATTAACGTAGTTATATAAATCTACCATCGTTTCGGAAAACGACTTCTTAGTGTCCTTGTGTAAATTTGAAACCGATATTCTGGAAGCTAATAAAGCATAATCAGGGTGACGCGTTGTCATTGAAGCAGAAACCTCAGCTGCTAAATTATCAAGCTCCGAAGTGGTTACTCCTTCATAAATCCCCTCAATTACTTTCATAGCAACAGCGGTTGGTTCTACCAAATCGCTAAAGCCATAACATAACTTTTGTATTCGAGCCGTAATCTTATCAAATTTTATAGACTCCTTTCTTCCATCTCTTTTTACTACAAACATCCCTTTTACTTTTTACTTGTTAAGTAACTTATTTTAAAAATCGTCGTCAAACGAAAAATTATCTTTTGAATCAGATGAATCACCTAAAACTCCCGCTTTCTGGTAATCTCCTACTCTTTTCTCAAAGAAATTAGTTTTCCCTTCTAAGGAAATCATTTCCATGAAATCAAATGGGTTTTCAGAATTATAAACCTTCTCGCAGCCTAATTCTACTAACAGACGGTCAGTTACAAACTCTAAATACTTGGTCATCAAATCCGAATTCATACCAATCAATTTTACTGGTAAAGACTCAATGATAAACTCTCTTTCTATATTTAATGCATCTACTATTATCTCTTTTATTCTCTCTTTGGGAACCTTATTAATCAGGTGGTTATTATGCAAATGACATGCAAAATCACAATGCAAACCTTCATCTCTACTTATAAGCTCGTTGGAGAATGTTAGGCCAGGCATTAAGCCTCTTTTCTTAAGCCAGAAAATAGAACAAAAAGAACCTGAGAAGAAAATCCCTTCAACAGCTGCGAAGGCAACGAGTCTTTCAGCAAAAGAATCGCTTTCAATCCATTTGATTGCCCACTCTGCTTTCTTTTTAATAGCATCAAAATGTTCAATAGCTGTAAAAAGCTGAGTTCTTTCTTTTTTGTCTTTTATGTAAGTATCGATTAATAAAGAATAGGTTTCAGAATGAATGTTTTCCATCATAATTTGAAAACCGTAAAAGAACTTTGCTTCAGTATACTGAACTTCGTTCACAAAGTTCTCAGCTAAGTTCTCATTTACAATCCCATCACTGGCTGCAAAAAATGCTAATATGTGCTTGATGAAATAACGCTCGTCATCATTCAATTTTGATTCCCAGTCAACCAAGTCTTGATGCAAATCAATCTCCTCAGCTGTCCAAAAACTAGCTTCCTGTTTCTTATACCATTGCCAAATATCATCGTGTTCTATTGGAAATAAAACGTATCGGTTAGCGTTATCTTGCATTATGGGTTCAATAGCTGTTGCCATTCTTTATTTTAAAATTTAGCGAAAGGTTTTCCTAGAGAAAATTTTGATTTCTCCTCCTTTCAGGTTAGCTTTACATTTTATGGGATTTACTCCTAAAACAAAACCAATTCAACTTTGCAAATTCAAACAGTGCGTTTGATATATGAATTAGCTCACAACAAATGTTTCAAAAAAAAAAGTCGAAAGCAATTCAATTTTATTCACAATAAATTCAAGTTGTTAACAGTCCTCTATTTTTTTTATTTCAAAAAAAATATACGTAATCGAGAAAGTCAAAAGTTTTCAAAAAGTCAAGATTTTTTTCAAAAAAAAATGGATGTCATTTTGCAAATTGAAAACTGAAAAACCATTAGCAATTGGTTAGTGTTTTTTTAAAAGCTTGTCAGCTTCACATAACTCCTCAAACCATTTTTCTCCATACTGCCGGATAAGCGGTTCTTTGAGAAAACGAAAGACTGGAAGCTGTAATTTTTCGCCACACTCACAGGCAGGCTTACATATATCTATGGCTTCATAATTGACTGCATCAAAGTCTTTATATTTCTCTATTCTTATCGGGAATAGATGACAGGAAATAGGTTTTTTAAAGTCGATTTTGCCGTCATTATACGCCTGTTCGATACTACACTTTGCTATTCCAGCAAAATCAAATGAAACAAATGCACATTCGTTATTATTTATTAAGGGAGTTGTGTTATCACCATCTGAATCGACAACATAAAAGCCTTGTTCTTTAATGGCATCAATCCCTTCTTGACGCATGTATGGTTTTACCTCATCAAAGATTTCAGACAATACGGGAAGCTCATCGTCATTCAATGGGGCTCCAGCATCTCCATCAACGCAACACGCTCCTTTACAAGCTGATAAGTCGCAAGCAAATTGTCTGTCAAATACGTCTAGTGAAATAATCTTGTCTTCAATCTGAACCATCATTACAAAGATAACGAAAGAGGATGTATAAATGTAATGAATATGTGTATTTTTGCGATATGGCAAATTATGAAGAGGTATTTAAAAAAGTCGTTGCTCATGCTAAAGAATATGGGTTCATTTTTCAATCCAGCGAACTGTATGACGGACTAGCAGCAGTGTATGATTATGGTCCAAATGGATCAGAGCTCAAAAACAATATTCGTAACTATTGGTGGAAATCAATGGTTAATATGAATGAAAATATTGTGGGCTTAGACTCTGCAATTTTTATGCATCCAACAACTTGGAAGGCTTCAGGTCATGTTGACGCTTTTAATGACCCTTTGATTGACAATAAAGATTCTAAAAAACGATACCGAGCCGATGTTCTTATAGAAGACTATGTGGCTAAAATTGAAGGCAAAATAGAGAAAGAAGTCAAAAAAGCTATTAAGCGTTTCGGTGATAGTTTTGATAAAGAACAGTTTGTCAGTACTAACCCAAGAGTGTTAGGCTATAAGTCAAAATGCATGAGCATTATGCAACGCTTTAGTGAAGCTATGGCTGCCAACAAATTGGATGATGTCAAGGCTCTTATTGAAGAGTTAGGAATCGTATGTCCTGTCTCTGGCACAAAAAATTGGACGGATGTACGTCAGTTCAATTTGATGTTTAAAACACAAATGGGCTCGACTGCTGACGGTGCTTCGGATTTATATTTAAGACCTGAAACTGCTCAAGGTATTTTCGTTAACTTTTTAAATGTGCAGAAAACTGCTCGTATGAAAATTCCTTTTGGTATAGCACAAACTGGAAAGGCATTTAGAAACGAAATTGTGGCACGTCAGTTTATCTTCCGTATGCGTGAGTTTGAGCAAATGGAAATGCAATTTTTTGTTCGTCCTGGCAAGGAAATGAAATGGTACGAACACTGGAAAGATTCTCGTATGAAATGGCATTTGAGTCTTGGAATCGATAAAGAACTTTTCCGTTTTCACGACCACGACAATTTGGCTCACTATGCTAATGCTGCTTGCGATATTGAATTTAAGTTTCCTTTTGGATTCAAAGAATTAGAGGGTATACATTCGCGTACCGACTTCGACTTAAAAAGCCATCAGGAACATTCGGGACGAAAAGTGCAATACTTTGACCCTGAGATTAATGAGAGCTATGTCCCTTATGTGGTAGAGACCTCCATTGGTCTTGACCGTATGTTTTTAACTATTCTTTCTAACTCTTACAAAGAGGAAGAAGTGAATGGCGAAAACAGATTAGTATTGTCAATCCCTGCATTATTGGCTCCTGTGAAAGCAGCGGTTTTACCCCTAACTAAAAAGGATGGATTGCCAGAAAAAGCTCGTGAAATTTTGAGTCTACTTCAGTGCGACTTCCTGTGCCAATACGAAGAAAAAGACTCCATTGGTAAACGTTATAGGCGTCAAGACGCTATAGGTACACCTTATTGTATTACGGTAGATCACCAAAGCTTGGAAGACAATACAGTAACAGTCAGAGACAGAGACACTATGGCTCAAGAGAGAGTAGCAATAGACCGCTTACATACCCTTGTTTCAAAAAAAGTGGATTTTAGAAACTACTTATAAAGTTTGAATACTCAAATAAAGTGAGGCTCTTCTTTTGTAAATCTTCAATGAAGTAAATTTTACTTCCCATTAAAATTACTCATGGTCTGAGCTAAACCAATGGTGCCGAAAGCCAATATCATTTTTGTAGCTTGTTCTATTCGTTCTTGCAAATCATTTTCTTCATCAGAAAGCCAATCGGATAAAACATATTGGGCTTGTTGTCCCTTCAAAAATTGACCACCTACTCCAAAGCGAAGTCTGGCGTATTTATTATGCCCTAAGTAGTAATTTATATCCTTCAAACCATTGTGTCCGCCGTCAGAGCCTTTACCCCTAAGTCGTAAGGTTCCAAAAGGCAAAGCAATATCATCTGTTACGACAAGAATATTTTCAGCACTAATTTTGAGGGATTGCATCCAGTAGTTGACTGCTTTTCCACTCAGATTCATGAAAGTCGTGGGTTTGATAAGGTGATAGGTTCTAGCTTTATGTTTAACAGAAGAATAATAGGCGTGTTTTTCCTCCTTAAACGAAGTATTGGACAGCTCGTTAAGAGTGTCCAATACTTTAAATCCTATATTATGCCGAGTATTTTCATACTTAGCACCAGGGTTTCCTAATCCAACAATGAGGTATTTCATTGCTTAAATATAGAAATATTATTCTGCAGATTGTGCATCAGCAGCTGGTGCATCTCCACCTTCAGCTGTTTCACCTTCTGCTCCTTCTTCACCTTCCTCTTTGTCTTCAACAGCACCACGTGCTGTTTTCACACCAACGATTACAGATTTGTCTCCAGCAAGGAAGGTATATTTCTCATCTCTGACGTCTCCAATGTATAGGAACTGACCAATTTTTAAGTGCTCAATATCCACATTGATAGCGTCTGGTAAATTAGCAGGAACTGCACGCGTTTTAATCGCTCTTTTTCTTACTAATAAGTTACCTCCGTTTCTTACACCAATTGGCACACCGTTAAAGTTAACAGGAATACTTACCGTAACTTCTTTATCATCGAAGACTTGTAAAAAGTCAATATGAATAATTCTATCCGTTACTGGATGAAATTGAATGTCTTGGAGAATAGCTTGAGTCTGCTCTCCATTAATATCTAGTTTTACTAAATATACGTCTGGAGTATTAACAAGCTTGTTTAGGTCATTCTCTGTAGCAGAGAAGTACACTTGCTTTTCTCCCCCGTAAAGCACGCATGGAACTTTACCCTGATTTCTTAGTGCTCTATTAGCGATTTTATTCGTTTCTCTAGATTCAGCACTTAATGCAAATGTTTTCATTTAAAATAAATAATGATTGATTAATAATTAACTAATAAAATTTGAGCTTATGGATATTTTTTTAAACACGCGACTAATGGTGTCAGCAAATAAATCCCCTATCTCAATTACTTTTACTTTTTCACTTTTATGTTCTTTTCTCAATGTATCAGTAACAATAAGTTCCGAAAGTTGAGATTGTTCTATTCGTTCATAGGCATTGCCTGAAAGGATGGCATGAGTACAACAAGCTCTTACACTGCTCGCTCCATTTTCCATCATTAGGTTTGCTGCCTTAGTAAGTGTCCCTGCAGTATCAACCATGTCATCTACGAGCACAATATCTTTTCCTTGTACATCTCCAATAAGCATCATTTTGCTTACTTCGTTTGCCTTATCTCTGTGCTTATAACACACTACTACTTCACTGTCCAAATATTTAGCATATGTATTGGCTCGTTTTGTGCCGCCCATATCTGGTGATGCTACACATAAATTATCAAGTTTTAAACTCTTTATGTAAGGAATAAACAAAGTAGAAGCAAACATATGATCAACAGGCACTTCAAAAAATCCCTGGATTTGGTCAGCATGTAAATCCATAGTCATAATTCTATCCACACCTGCAGCAGTCAATAAATTGGCAGCCAATTTAGCTCCTATTGGAACTCTAGGTTTTCCTTTTTTATCCTGACGAGCATAGCCAAAATAAGGTATTACCGCTGTAATCTTGTATGCCGAAGCTCGTTTAGCTGCATCTATCATTAGCAACAATTCCATAAGATTATCTGATGGTGGCGGGGTAGATTGAACTATAAATACATTGCATCCTCTGACCGTTTCATCAAATGACGGCTCAAACTCTCCATCACTGAAATATACTATAGACGTATTACCCAAAGGTTGACCGAATTTTTCGGCTATTGTTTCGGCTAAGTCTTTACTAGCAGAAGCGGCAAATATTTTAACTTTTGATGACATCTGTATTTAATGGAGGGCAAAGATAAAAAAATTGCTCAATCGTTGAAGTATTTATTCCCATCATTTGTCGTTGACAAACAAAAGAGTAAATTTGCTGCCACTAATTTTTAGGCCCGAGTGGCGGAATTGGTAGACGCGCTGGATTCAAAATCCAGTGATAGCAATATCGTGCCGGTTCGACCCCGGCCTCGGGTACAAAAACCTCCTCAATTTATGAGGAGGTTTTTTTGTACTTTTACACTTCTTATTTTCATACAGATGAAACAGAAAAAATACGACACCGCTTACCTTAAAATGGCTCAAGAATGGGCAAAACTTTCACATTGCCAACGAAAACAAGTTGGAGCACTTATAGTGAAAGATAGAATGATTATTTCTGATGGCTATAACGGCTGCCCTTCCGGTTTTGAAAACACTTGTGAAGATGAAGAGGGGAATACCAAATGGTACGTCTTACATGCTGAAGCCAATGCTATAATGAAAGTCGCTCGGTCAACTAACGACTGTAAAGATGCTACCCTATACCTTACCTTATCTCCTTGTAAAGAGTGTAGTAAACTCATTCATCAAGCAGGAATAAAGCGTCTAGTATATTTGGATGAATACAAAGACACTACTGGTCTTGATTTCTTGAGAAAAGCAAATATTGACATTCTACACTACACGGATGCTGAATAAAAATTCGAATTTTAGTCCCCTTATTTTTGCCTTAATTCTTGTTGTTGGAATATGGTTAGGAAAATCACTAAATTTTGGTGATTTCAGTAAGAGTGAAGTCAACAAATTCAATTTAGTGCTTGAGCAGCTAGAGGAAGCTTATGTTGATAGTATCAACAAAGATGAACTCATAGAAAAAGCGGTTGCCAATTTACTGAAAGAACTTGACCCTCACTCCTATTATATTAAAGCAAAAGATTTATCTGCTATTAATGAACCTATGGAAGGTAGTTTTGATGGTATTGGTGTTGAATTTAATTTATTGGACGATACTATACTTGTCGTAGCACCTATTTCTGGCGGACCATCTCAAAGGGTTGGTATTCAGTCTGGAGATAAAATAGTGTCCGTTGACGGCGAAATTATTGCTGGAACTGATCTTGAAAACGAAGATGTGTTTAAACTTCTTCGTGGAAAAAGCGGAACTAAGGTTACCGTTGGAGTGCTTCGTAGAGGGGAGGACAATCTTATTGACTTCGAAATTACTAGAGATAAAATTCCTATTTATAGTGTGGATGTTTCTTATATGATAGATGATGAAACAGCATACATCAAAATAAATCGCTTTGCTGCAAACACTTATGAGGAGTTTGTAAGTGCGTCTGAAAAATTACTCAATTTGGGAATGAAAAAACTCATCCTTGATTTAAGAAATAACCCTGGCGGATACCTTGGTGCTGCTATAAATGTAGCTAATGAATTTTTAGAAGAGGATTTACTGATTGTTTATACTCAAGATAGACTTAGCAAACGACAAGAGTATTATTCTAATGCTAGAGGGTTACTCCTCGATATTGATGCTGTAGTTATCATAGATGAAGGATCTGCCTCGGCAAGTGAAATTGTAGCGGGTGCTCTTCAAGATAACGACAAAGGGACTATAGTTGGTCGTCGTTCCTTTGGTAAAGGCTTGGTTCAAGAACAATTTGAACATCCAGATGGATCAGCTTACAGAATTACTACACAACGCTACTACACACCAACAGGCCGCTGCATTCAACGACCGTATGCTAAAGGAGAAGAAGACGATTATGAAGATGATTTTATTGCTCGAATGAATAATGGCGAACTCCTTTCCAAAGACAGCATTGAGTTTAACGATAGTCTAAAGTTTGTTACCAAAGGTGGGAAGATTGTTTATGGTGGAGGTGGAATTATGCCAGATGTCTTTGTACCCTTAGATACAACCTCATACCACACCTCTATTTCGTCCGCTAACAGAAAAGACCTCATCAGGCAATACGCCTTTGATTATACTGGCAAACATAGAGATGAGTTAGAAACCCAATCTCGTCAGGATTTCATTCAGTTTTTCGAAGTGAATTCCGATGATTTAAAAGCGCTATCTGACTATTGTAAAACCTCTGAAATAGACATGCCTATCAATGAGTTTTCTGCATACGATACTAAAATCATAACATCGCAATTGAAAGCACATATTGCTAGAAATATTTGGAGCGATGATGGATTTTTCCCCATCATTCACGAAATAGATTATACATTTCAGCAAGCCAAATTGCAGTAATTTCTTAATTTTGTAACCACTTATTAATTAAATATTAAAATTATGTCATTCGAATTACCTCAATTACCCTATGCTTACGACGCATTGGAGCCTCATATAGATGCCAGAACAATGGAAATTCATCACAGTAAACACCACGCTGGATATACTGCAAAACTAAACGCTGCTATTGAAGGTAGCGACTTAGCACATAAATCCATTGAAGATATTTTAGGCGGTGAGCTTTCTCCTGCTGTTCGTAACAACGGCGGAGGATATTATAACCACTGTCTGTTTTGGACTGTAATGAGTCCTAACGGTGGTGGCGAGCCTAGCGGCGACTTAGCTAACGCTATTAACGAAGCTTTTGGTTCATTTGAAGATTTTAAAACAAGCTTTTCTAATGCTGCTGCCACTCAATTTGGCTCAGGCTGGGCTTGGTTATGTGTAAAAGACGGAAAGTTATCCGTATGTTCAACGGCTAACCAAGACAACCCATTGATGAAAAGTGGTTGTGGCGGAACACCAATCTTAGGACTAGATGTGTGGGAACATGCATATTACCTCAACTATCAAAACAGAAGGCCTGATTACATTAATGCCTTTTTTAATGTGGTAAACTGGGAAGAAGTAGACAGGCGATTCAAAGCTTGCTAAGTATTTAAAGGCCCTCAAATGAGGGCCTTTTTATTAGATGCTTTTATAGTAGTAATAATTCTAGTGTTAAATTATTCGACTGTAATCGGGTATTTCACTACCAATACTTCAAACTTCTGAAATAGGGGATTTGGTTCTCGACCCATTCTGTGGTAGTGGTAATGTTGGAAGGGTATGTGATGTATTAGAAAGGAACTTTGTTGGTTATGATTTGAATAACTATCTGAGTTGAAAAATCACACTTTTCATTCCAATTTTCTGAAATTTCAACTTCATAATGTTCATGTACTTTTTACTTCATTAATTTTTCTAAATCAGAATCTGAAATATCAAGTAAATGTGTTGATTTGTGTTGTGATTTAAAGCTCGAACCTTGAAAACCTCTATCAGTAACCTTAAATACTTTCCAAGGTTTGTCAATTCTGTAAGGTTTATCCACAATAATTTCAGCAGAAATTTCATCATCTTCTAACTCTTCTATTTTATTCTTATATTTTGTTTTAAGAAATTCTACTTTTTTATCTTCGTTTTCTAATTTTTCTCGAGTTCCATCAATTACTTATAAGTATGGAGAGAGATTTTACAAATCGTATGATGAAGCTGATGTTGATTTTAG
>Ga0233432_10001100_pt1 | contig 26082 bp, 25 predicted proteins | sample SI_122_August201_6_FD_179870 | JGI IMG/M metagenome (GOLD analysis project Ga0233432, IMG submission 179870) | Seawater microbial communities from Saanich Inlet, British Columbia, Canada - SI_122_August2016_10_MG | ecosystem: Environmental > Aquatic > Marine > Inlet | place: Canada: British... | reverse complement strand
AACTCAGCAGCAATCCCGCCAGCGCTGCACTCATGAGGTTGGAAAGCGAACCCGCCAGTACCGCCTTCATACCGAAGCGACCGATTAACTCTCGCTTCTCCGGTACGAGGACCCCAAGACCACCCAACAAAACCGCTATCGAGGATAGATTGGCAAAACCACACAAAGAGAAAGTCGTGATCGCAATGGTCCGAGGACTCATTCCAGCTAGGTAATCGCCAAGATGTGAAAATGCAACGAACTCATTGAGGATTACTTTTTCGCCAAATAAGGCGCCCGCGGCGGCAGCTTCAGTCCACGGTATGCTCAGGAGATACATCAACGGTTGAAATAGCTTGCCGAGCAACAACTGCAGCGTAATGCCTTCTATTCCAAAAAAACTGAAAATTCCGCCTACCATGCCATTAAATAATGCGATCAATGCTACAAACGCAATCAACATTGCTCCAATATTGGCCGCAAGACGCAATCCATCAGTCGTTCCGGAGGCAGCTGCAAGGATAACGTTCTTATGGCGACTTGGCTCCATGACGATTTTTTCATGTCCACCATTGGGTACAACTTCATCGTCCGGCATAATAATTTTCGCCATCAATAAGCCGCCCGGTGCAGCCATAAGTGAGGCCGCCAACAAATATTTAAGTTCAGCCCCCATGAGGACATAACCCGCGAGCATTGTCCCCGCAATCGATGCTACGCCAGACACCATAACCGTAAATATCTGTGCTTCCGTCAGATTCTTCAGATAAGGTTTAACGGCTAGCGGTGCTTCCGTTTGTCCGACAAAAATATTCGCCGCCGCGTTCATCGATTCAATCACGCCCGTTCCAACAATTTTGTGTATCCCACCGCCGACAATCTTAACGATCCAATCCATGATCCTCAGGTGGTACATCACTGACATCAAAGCTGAAAAGAAAATAACAACCGACAGAACCTGGACAGCAAAAATAAACTCTATTTTGCTAAGATCAGCCAGCGGACCGAACACCATATCGATACCAGCTTTCGAAGAACCGATTACCACCAGTACTCCTGTGCTCATCCAATCGATCGCTGTGCGTCCCGCCTCGAAATATAAAACTAGAGCGGCGACCACAGTTTGCAATCCCAATGCTGCGCCAACGATACGTATATTGATCTTTTTGCGATTACTCGAAAAGGCGACAGCGATGCCCAGAAGTACAATTATTCCGACCAGTCCACGCAGGTTCTCCATGGTATTTCTCCCCCCAACTACCTCTCATGATTGGAGGCGGCCTTTAGCATACCCCAAAGTGGCTGTTAAACCGTTAGAATCTCATTGATCATAGGTCGTTCGGCTGGCGCTGATTCGCTTAAGGTATAGGCATTGAGTAAATTTCTCGCAGCGAGGTCCGCGTCTGAAGCGCTCGACGCGTGAATGACAGCAAGCGGCCTATCAGCACTCAGCTTTACTCCGATTGACGCGATATTTGTAAAGCCTACTGACAAATCTAAAATATCGTCTGCTCTACTTCTCCCACCCCCAAGTTCAATGATTGCATTGCCGACAGCGTGAGTGTCAACGCTGTCTACATATCCGTCAGCGTACAGCGCTTGTACTACTGGCGCTTTCGGCAAGTACTTATCGTAATTCTCCACAAAGTCTGCGGGACCGCCGAGTGCGGCCGTCATCTGTCCAAAGATTTCCGCAGCCTTACCACTACTTACCGCTTGCTCGCAGCGTTCACGAGCGATATCACGATTATTTGTAATCCCCCCAACTATTAACATTTCTGCACAAAGAGACAAAACAACATCATCGAGACGCGATTCACGAACATCGTTGCGCAAGTAGAGTACCGACTCACGAATTTCAACGGCGTTGCCCGCTGTGGACCCGAGTACCTCATTCATGTCGGTGATGATAGCGTGAGACTCCAGCCCGGCTTTTTCTGCCGTTCGGATGAGACTGTCAGCAAGTTCACGAGCCCTGTCAGTCGTTTTCATGAAAGCTCCCGAGCCCACTTTTACATCACTAACGAGACCCTGAAGACCCGCAGCAATTTTCTTGGACAAAATTGATGCCGTTATTAACGGTACTGACTCAACGGTCGCGGTGATATCCCTGATCGAATAGAAGCGTCGATCGGCAGGCGCCAACTCCCCTGTCTGTCCAATTATCGCGCAACCGATATTCTTGACCGTCTTTCGAAACACATCGAAAGATGGTGTAGCGTTGTAACCCTGTATCGATTCCGCTTTGTCGGTTGTGCCGCCGGTATGCCCAAGACCACGCCCGGAAATCATCGGCACGAAACAGCCACAAGCTGCGGCGATTGGAGCCAGCATGAAGCTAACCTTGTCACCGACACCGCCAGTTGAATGTTTATCGATGACCGGCCCGCCGAGATCCTCCTTTCCCCAGTCGAGCACGGTCCCAGATGCTGCCATCTTATTTGTCAGTCGCCCAGCTTCTTCGAATGTCATCGAGTTGAGAAATACGGCCATCGCAAGTGATGAGACCTGCTCTGCGGGAATGCTGCCGTCAGCCAGTCCATCAACGAAAAACTGAATTTGCTTGTCGGTCAGTTCATGACCGTCACGTTTGGTGCGGATTACATCAGTGAATAGCATTTTTTTCCTTAATCGAAGCCGCGAAACGGCAAGTCTGCACTGCAGCCAGTTTTCGACTGGATAATAACTCTTCTGGTCTATTCTAGACGAGTTTATATACGCTTGGTGACGAAGAGGCAGTAGTGCCGCCCTTTTTCTGTGTCAAAATATACATATGAATAATACCTATAAAATAATGACCCTCGTCACCGTATTGCTGGCCCTCATTGCGTGTACCGAGAACACAGCACCCAAACCGTCAACGACTGCCGCGGCGCTGAGCGGGCAAATCGATCTAATCATCCTGGGCGACACCATTGTCACCATGGATGCAATGGGTGCCATCCTCGAGAACAGCGCCATAGCGGTTGATGACGGCGTCATATTAGCTGTCGGCCCTGCTGCCCAGATTACCGCCGAATACAGTGCTATGGAAACGCTCGACGGTGAAAATCGCATCGTCATGCCGGGCTTAATCAATGGACATTCACACGCAGCGATGACTCTGTTTCGGGGCGTTGCCGATGATCTGACACTAATGGATTGGCTGAATAACTACATCTTTCCTTCCGAGGTCCAATTCGTGGACTCTGAGTTGGTCCGCATCGGGACTGAACTTGCATGCTGGGAAATGATTCGCGGTGGAACCACGACGTTCGTTGATATGTATTACTACCCAGAAACTGTTGCAGAGGTTGTCGACAGCTGTGGCATGCGTGCATTGGTATCGGCCACTGTTATTGATCAGCGCAGTCCAGACGCTGAGAGCGCAGCGGATTCGATTCAAAAGGGTATCGAATTCATTGGACGCTGGAAGAACAAGAACAGTCGCATCACACCGATCTTCGGGCCACATTCGAACTACACACTCAATGCTGAACAACTTCAGGCTGTTCGCGCAGCTGCAACTGAATACGGAGTCGGAATCAGTATTCATATGTCGGAATCGCCCTTCGAACTACAATATTCGAAGGACACATTCGGCAAGACCAGCGTAGAATTTTACGAATCAATCGGCTTTCTCGATGGCCCGACGATCGCAGCACACATGATTTGGCCAACTGCAGTAGAGATTCCGATCCTTGTGGAGAGGAAAATCAGCGTCATCCATAACCCAACGTCCAACATGAAGATCGCCTCTGGTATTTCGCCGATCGTAGAAATGCTGCAAGCTGGCGTTCACGTTGGCCTCGGTACCGACGGTGCGGCCAGCAATAATGATCTGGATATGTGGGAAGAAATGCGACTCGCGGCGCTCCTTCAAAAGGTAGACCGCATGAATCCAACGGTCATGCCTGCGTCAACTGTATTGGGGATGGCCACCAGTGGCGGCGCGATCGCCATCGGGCTTGGCGATGCTGTCGGATCAATAGAGGTCGGAAAAAGAGCGGATATTATTCAGGTTGCCTTCGATGATGTGCACCACGTACCAACCTACGACGTCATCTCTCATCTCGTCTATGTTACAGACGAGCAGGATGTTGCTTCAGTGGTGGTTGACGGGAAAGTTCTCATGCGAAACGGTGAGATACTCACTATCGACACTGAGCGAGTCACTGCAGAAGCTAAAGCGCTGGCATTGAAGATTCAAGCAGCACTAAACGAGCGAAACCAATAGGCATGCGCTCCGAACAGGAGAGTGCTATAGGAAAGAGTATAGTAGCAGGCGTCGCAGGACGTTTTAATCGCTGTAGGCTTGAAGTGAACTTAAGCCAAAGGTCGGCTGATTCTTAAACGAAGCTCGTTCCATAGTCCATCGGCGAAAGGTCAAAATGTACTGCCAGACTTTGCCCGATATCCGCGAATGATTCTCTTTTCCCCAACGATCCGGCGGTAATACCAGTGCCGAGTGCTAGCACAGGAATATGCTCGCGCGTATGATCACTGCCCGGCCAAGTGGGGTCGCAACCATGGTCAGCGCACAGGATCAGCAAATCGCCCTCACCCATCAAATCAATAATTTCTGGAAGCCGAGTGTCGAGATACTCAAGTGCTGTCGCATAGCCATCAACATCCCGACGATGTCCGAACAACATGTCAAAATCCACGAAGTTCGTAAAAACGATTGACCGGTCGCCAGCCGCACCCATCGCCTCGAGAGTAGCCTCAAATAGCGCTTCATTTCCGTTAGCTTTTATCTTCTTCGTGATGCCCATATGGGCGTAGATATCTGATATTTTGCCGACACTGATGACATCGCCTCCACTTTCGACCAACTTATCGAGCACTGTCGGCGCATGCGGTGGTGTCGTCAAATCACGTCGATTGCCGGTACGCGCGTAGGTTTCGGGTCCGTGGCCAACGAATGGCCGAGCAATAACCCGCCCGATATTGTATTTATCGACCAGCTCGCGAGCGATGTCGCAGAGATCATAAAGTCGATCCAGTCCGAATGCTATCTCGTGGCAGGCTATCTGAAGTACGCTGTCCGCTGAGGTGTATACGATTGGCTTACCACTGGCGATATGCTCGTCCCCTAGTTCGGCAATGATGGTGGTTCCTGACGCATGGCAATTTCCGAGGATTCCGGGCAGGTTACCTCGCTCAGCCAACTCCTTGAGCAGCTCCTCTGGAAAGGTCTCGTCCTGATCAGTGAAATAGCCCCATTCGAACAACACAGGTACGCCCGCGATTTCCCAATGTCCACTCGGCGTATCTTTGCCGCTACTGAGTTCTGCTGCGTGACCGTAGGCACCGATGACCTCAATGTCGGGATCGTATCCGGGCGCAAACGCTCCGGTGCTTTCCTGACCGGCATGAAACAGCCCAAGTCGCGCCAAATTAGTTAGCTTTAAAGGGCCAGCGGCTGAAACCGCTCGTTCAGCCGCAATATGTCCAAAAGTATCGGCGCCAACATCGCCGAACTTATCGGCGTCCGCTGTCGCACCGACGCCGAAGGAGTCCAGTACTAGGATAATCGCTCTTGTGGGGACAGCATTCTTATTCATACTTAGATTCTGTCCAGTTTCTCACTGAAATGGAAGCTCTTGATGCCCATAAAATTTGTATACGCATCGTCATTAATCGCTGCTTTCGAAGATTCAATCGTCATCACATTGACTGAATAAACAGCTCTTCGCGTATTCCTTAGTATTATTGGTACTCCAGCTTCCTTTATCCTTTTCATCCATCATCTAGCGCCATCAACACTTCCCATGGTCGGCGAGCAAGCGGCGAGCAGTAATGTGATAGCAAAAATCGATAATACTGTTTTGACTGATTTCATATCAGGTCTTTTCTGGAATCAAAAATTCGCTGTGAAACCAGATAAAAAAGGCCCGCAAGCGGGCCTTTTCAATCATACATTATTGGTCATTAATGATGTTCGGGCGACACTACTTCCATCGTACTTTCGCCATAGTTCTCAATTCTGGAGCCTTCTATGTAATCACTTTCCAGAGCCATCAGTCCGATGAGTACCAGAATTGCAACCGGTGGTCCCAATATCGCGATTTTTAGCGCCCAACGTTCCCAACCCATGTGCATAAAGATCCAGATGATTCCGCCAGCTTTGATGAACATAAATAATAGAATCAGAAATGTTCGTAACGCTCCGTCAGCCATAAAGTCTGTTGCGTACGAGAACATGCTGAGCACGAAAAGCCCAATCCACATGATGTAGTAGATTTTTAATGGATGTTGTGTCCCATCGTCTGACATAGCGATTAGTCCTGTTTCTTACCAGAGGTAAAAGAATGCAAAAATAAATACCCATACGAGATCAACAAAGTGCCAATAAAGGCCTGTGATCTCGACAATCTTATAACCGTCCGGACGGTTTTCATAGAAGCCGTTCTTAACTCGAAAAGCGACCACGAGCAGATAGATAACACCGGCGGTCACATGCATTCCATGAAAGCCTGTAATCATGAAGAAGCTCGAGCCGAACTGCGCGGCGCCGAATGGATTCCCCCATGGTCGCACACCCTCTTCGATGAGCTTGGACCACTCAAAAATCTGCATACCGACAAACGAGGCACCGAGTATCGCGGTAGCTAGCATGAGCCAAAATGTTGCCTTCCGATTCTTGCGATAACCCATGTTCACAGCAAGAGCCATCGTGCCGGACGACGTAATCAGGATAAAGGTCATTATTGCGATTAAGAGCAATGGCACTGGGTATCCGAACGCCTCCAATGCAAAGACCTCAGACGGGTTCGGCCATGGGTCTGTTGTCGCCATTCGAACGGACATATAACCCACGAGGAAACAGCTGAAGATGAAAGTGTCCGAGAGCAGGAAAACCCACATCATGGCTTTGCCCCACGGCACGCCAAAGACCTGCTTGTCCCGAGACCAATCTTCTATAAGGCCTTCCTTGCCTAGAGCTTCTTTTGCTCCGCTATACATTACTGCTTCTGACATACAGATCCCTTAGATCAAAAAAATCAGGTCGACAACAACAACCCAAAAAGTACTAACCAGACGATTAGCAGGAAGTGCCAGTAGATCGTACACAGCTCAATACTGCGACGAATTCCCTCAGCGCTTCCAGTGCCAAGCACGACCCTTAATGTCGCTCTCGCCCACACATACAGGCCACCGAGAATGTGGACCGCATGTGCTCCCGTCAAAAAATAGAAAAATGCGTTGGACGGATTGCTCGAAACGAGCTGACCCGAATTCTGCAGTTGCTGCCACGCGACAAACTGCCCAAGAACGAATCCCAATGTAAGAACGCCGGTGATCATCAGTCCCGGCTTCAGCCGGCTCTGCTGATCATTTACCGATGCATTGCGTGTCCACTGGAACACGATACTCGCGACAATCAACATCACCGTATTCATCCACAGAAGCTGCGGCTCTGTCAGAGGCACCCAGTCGCCAAGCTCCATTCGCAAAGCATAGGCGCTAAGAATCAATGCGAAGAACGACGAAGCCACTGCCAGGAACGTCACCAACGCGATCAACTTGCTTTTGTCAGTCGTTCCACCCAACGGACCGTGATGAGCCGTATCGCTTGCTGCCTCCATTTCCCACGGCGTAGTATTGATGGTCTGCTTCACTAGCCAACCCAACAAAGTCGCCAGGATGATTCCGAGAAAGACTAGGGCAATAGTCACCTAGTGCTCTCCATCGCGATCGCGGCCCGCTGGTACCTTATCTGCGCCAACGTTTTGTGGAATGAAATCGTCCTCATAACCTGGCACGCTGTAATCGTAAGCCCAACGATGCACCTCCGGCAGCTCATGCCCCCAGTTACCATGCTTCGGTGGATGGTCCGGCGTGTGCCATTCGAGCGTCGTAGCGTCCCACGGATTCGGATCCGATTTTGGCCCACTCTTGAGACTCCAGATCATATTAATGAAGAAGAGAAGCTGTGAGGCCGCCACAAAAATTGCCGATATCGTAATTGCCGCGTTCAAATCCTGCGCCGAATCAGGGAGGAAGTCAGTGTTGCCCATCGCAAAGTAGCGGCGCGGAACGCCAGCGAAACCTAGGTAATGCATTGGCAGGTAAATCGCATAGGCTCCGAGGAACGTCATCCAGAAGTGCCACTTACCCAAAGTTTCGTTGTACATCTTTCCGGAGATCTTTGGCCACCAGTGATAAATCGCTCCTAAAACGACGAGCACTGGCGATACACCCATGACCATATGGAAATGCGCTACAACGAAGTAGGTGTCTGACAGCGGTAAATCGATCGTCACGTTACCCAAGAAGAGGCCAGTCAGACCACCATGGATGAAAGTAAAGATGAAGCCGATCGAAAACAGCATTGGCACCCGAAGATGAATGTTGCCTTCCCACAGAGTGAGTACCCAATTATAAACTTTTATAGCCGTTGGCACGGCAATGATTAGCGTTGTTGTCGCGAAGAAGAACCCGAAGTACGGATTCATGCCGCTGACGTACATGTGGTGAGCCCAAACGACAAAGCTCAACCCACCTATCATGATAATCGCCCAGACCATCATGCGATAACCGAAAATATTCTTTCGCGCGTGCGTGCTGATAAGGTCAGACACGATACCGAACGCCGGTAAAGCCACGATGTAAACCTCAGGGTGCCCGAAGAACCAGAACAAATGCTGGAATAGAATCGGGCTGCCGCCGGAATAGCCGGGGTCAATGCCCATGGAGCTCACGGCTGGCATGAAAAAACTGGTCATGAGTGTCTTGTCGAACAACATCATGATTGCGCTGACGAGCAATGCTGGGAATGCGAGCAGACCAAGAATTGTTGCTATGAAGATGCCCCAGACGGACAGCGGCAAACGCATCAGCGTCATGCCTTTACATCGCGCCTGCAAAACGGTGGTCACGTAGTTCAGCCCGCCCATAGTGAATGCGACGATAAACACAGCGAGCGATACAAGCATCAGTATTATGCCGACATCGATACCGGGCGTACCTTGACTGATAGCCTGCGGCGGATACAGGGTCCATCCGGCACCCGTCGCTCCTCCATCCACGAAAAAGCTCGCAACCAGGATGATGACGGACACCAAATACGTCCAATAACTGAGCATATTCAAGTATGGGAACACCATATCCCGTGAGCCGCACATTAGTGGGATCAAGTAGTTTCCGAATCCACCGAGGAATAACGCAGTCAGCAGGTAGACCACCATGATCATGCCGTGCATCGTTATGAACTGATAATAGTCCTCAGGATTAATGAAATTAAATTCGTTAGGAAACCCGAGCTGTAGGCGCATCATCACTGACAAGCCGAGTGCGATCAGGCCAACAAATATCGCTGTGAGTCCATACTGAATCGCGATGACCTTGTGGTCCTGGCTCCAGATATACTTAGTGAAGAATGTTTCTGGATCGTGGTGTTCTTGCTCGTGATCACGATCTGCAAATGCAACGTAAGACATAAATTATTAGCCTATAAAGTGTTGATGTAAGCGAGGATGTCATTAATCGCTTGTTCGTCGTTTAATGTCTGACTAAACAGTCCCATCTGATAACCGTAATAGTCCTTCTTGTGAGAGCCTCGCACGCCATCCTTCCAGTTCTGCAGCTGACGTTTCATGTACCAATCCGAAAGACCGGCTAAACGCGGTGCGTTCGTCGCTTGCACACCCATACCATCACGACCATGACAATAAGCACATACAGCATATATATCCTGGCCGCGTTCTATGTCCCCATCAATGGTTGACAAAACTGGACTGTCAGGAAGCGTATTTATATAAGCGACTACATTGTCGACAGCGGCTTCGTTCACCAAGGTCATGACCATGGCAGTCATCTGCCGTCCAAACATATCCTTCTCATGCGTACCACGAAGTCCCGTCTTGTAGTTCATCAGTTGGCGCTTCAGATACCAATCCGACTGGCCCGCGAGCTTGGGAGCATTCAAATCTAAGTTGCCTGCACCTTGTGTGCCATGGCAAGCGGCGCAGGGGGCATATTGCGCTGCCCCTACCACTGCATTACCTGCTGGTCTTGACATGAGTTCACTGAAGGTCGGTTGGGCCGCCAACCATGAGTCAAAGTCTTCCTGTTCATCAACAACAATAGCGCCGCGCATAGCGAAATGCCCAACGCCGCAAAGTTCTTCGCAGAGCAGTTCGAAACGACCGGTCCTGGTTGGCGTTAACCACATGAACGTGTTCATACCCGGCACCAGATCCATCTTCACGCGGAACTGTGCAACGGTAAAATTGTGCAATACATCTTTCGAGCGCAGCAAGAATTTCACAGGCCGATCAATCGGAATATGTCCCTCAGCATTGTAGACAACTACGTCATCTTGGCCATTCGGATCTTCTGGATCGATTCCAAACGGGTTTTCTTGTGAAATTCGTTCGGCATCTACCTCACCAAGCTTGCCGTCCTCACCCGGGTAACGATAAGTCCAATGCCATTGCTGCCCCACCGCCTCTACGATATGAGCGTCCGCTGGAACGTCGACAAACTTAGCCCAGACGAATAGTCCGGGTGTCAGCATCGCAGCGATGAGGATTGAGGTCACACCGGTTAGCCAATATTCGAGTTTCTTATTTTCGGGCTCATAGTTTGCTTTTGCGCCCTTTTTGTAACGGTATTTTATAACGCAATACGCCATGAATAAATTTACAACGACGAAGACGAAGCCAGTAACGACGAAGGTAATGTCGATGGTTAAGTCCACCATCTCCCAGTTGGAAGCCAACTCGGTAAAATTCCATGGACTTAGGAAGTGAAATAGAAGAGAACCGACTACGAGTAAAATTAAGACAACAGCGAAAGGCATGCTTCATGGATCCTTTAGAGGGTCGTGCAATTTATGAACCGGAGATCCTGTGAGGCACCCCCGATATTCTTAACATTCTTCAGTTTTTGTTGTTGCTAAGTTCCGATTTTAACTGCTTATTCTCTTCTAAGTAAACAATGAGAATCCTATATAAACCGTACGAACTAAATCTGGCGAAAGAGGATAGTGGAATCAGTGTGTATTTTCCACATATTGGCTGCATTTCATTGGGTTTTATTTCTGATTTCTCTGGCTAGTCAACCAGCTCATGCCGCAGGTCAAAGCCGCACCGACAGTAAATCCAGGAATCGCCTCATAGAGTCCGTAGTAATCCGCCTTGAACCAGACAAGCCAAGCAGCACTCGCCACAAACCCCCCAAGCATTCCGGACACGACGCCTTCCCAAGTGATGCGTTTATAGTAAAGAATACCAATAATGACCGGACCGAAGGCGGACCCAAGGCCAGACCAGGACGCCAGAACAAAGTCGAATATGACGCGTGGCTCCTGAATGCCGAGTATAACGGCGACCGCCCCGATGATAATCGTTATATATTTGCCATGAGTCGACAGCGACTCATCGCTCTTCGTCGATCCCATAATCTTTTGATATGTATCCCGAACAACCGATGACGAGGCAAGCAACAGCAATGAGTCGACTGTCGACATAATCGCCGACAAAACAACCAGCAGCAGCATGCCCGAAATAACCTCGGGGAAAAGATTATTCGACAGCACAGGGAATATGGTCTCCGAGTCTTCAAGCCCCGGGAACAAAGCGCGGCCCACTACCCCGGCTGTCACAGCACCAAAAGTGAAAATCAACGCCATTGACAAGGAAGCGACCCTGGCCTTTCTTATCTCGCCATCGTCGCGCGCCGACATAAAGCGCGTTAACAGCTGCGGCACGCCGAGGAACGGCAGACCAATCGCGAGGAGGCTCACGACAGCGATCAACGCCGGTTTACCCCCATCTGAAAAAGCAAACATATTGACGAGCGATGGATCCTGCAACGCCAGATTGCTTTGCACTTCCCCCCAACCGCCGGATGCATAAATCGCCGCCGCGGGTACAGCAGTAAGGCCCAGCAGCATGAGTACACCTTGTACGACATCGGTATAAGACACCGCCTTGTATCCACCGACGAATGTGTAGCCGATGATAAATATTGACCCCAGAATGACCCCAGTCGCGTACTCCATTCCGAGGAAGCTGCTGAACGCCTTACCCGTCGCGACCATTTGTGCCGTGACATAAGCGGTGACCATTACAAGGATAATCACGACAGCGATTCCGCGTATCAGGTGCCACTTGTCCTGGAATTTCGCAGCCAAAACGTCGGGTATCGTTATCGCGTCGACCTCGTCACCAAACTTCTTTAGTCGCCTCGCGACAACCCACCACGCCGCAGCGATGCCAAGAACCTCACCAACAACAACCCAATAAGCTTGTATACCGACCGCGTATCCCATACCCGATAAACCGAGCAGTAGCCAGCCGCTCTCACCGGTCGCGTTGGTACTAAACGCCACTACCCAGTACGGCAGCTTCTTGCCCGCCAGATAATACCCAGCCAGCGTGTGCGTCTCACGACGACTCCAAATGGCCAACCCTGCGAGAATAGCCAGATATACGATGAGTACGATAATGGTTGTTGGCATGTTTTCGCCTGCTCAGTGAAAAAGCTGTTCGGCATTACCTACCGCGAGTTATTCGACCTGCGATGATTCCTGCGATCATTAAGAACAATCCCATGCCAAGCAGATACTCGGGATACGTGCGTGTAATTCCGCAGTAGTAAATTCCAAAGATTGCGACGGCCTGAAAAACATTAATGAAATTATTTTCCCGCCGGGTTGCTTTCGGAAAGCGAATACTCGAAACCATCAGGATCGCCAGAACAAACATTATGACCGGAAAATACAGATGTAATGGCAAGGAGAAAGCAATGTCTTCATGGTGAATCAAAACCAAGACGATGGAAGAAAGTAGGCCACCGCCGGACGCGGTAATCGGAATGCCAGCAAACCAGCCCTTGGATATTTCCTCTGATATTAGATTGAAGCGCGCGAGGCGCATTGCGCCGGCCAGTACAAAAACAGCGACTGCGACCAATAATAACCAGAAAGAATTGGAGCCATACTCAATTCCGGCGATCTGCAGTCCCGCGTTCAGTACCAGAACTGCCGGAGCGACACCAAAAGCCACCAGGTCGGCCATGGAATCGAATTCGGCCCCGAAATTCGAGGTCGCTTTGAGCAGTCTTGCCGATACGCCATCCAATACGTCGAGTAGGCCACACCAGACTATGATCCAAGCTGCGAGTTCGAGATCACCTAATTGCGTCGTGACAATGGATGCGACGCCGAGTAATAAACTCAGCGCCGTAAAACTGTTAGGTACCGTGTACCGTAAAATACTCATTAGTCTTCGACGGTGTTGTGAGTTTGCAGTGCATATTGGGCGTCTCGTTCCGAGCCGATCAGAATCGCGACCCACCGAGTGCGCGCATCGCTTTCCAGTCCTAGCTTGAGAGTCATCGTTAACGGTACCGACAGCAGCATGCCGACCGGACCAAAGACCCAACCCCAGAAAACCAAACCAACAAAAACGACCAACGGTGAAATTCCGACGCCGTAACCCATCAAGCGCGGTTCGATGACATTGCCGAACACGACATTGATTGCAGCAAAGCCCATCGCAGTTGCACCGGCAGCGCCAGGCCCTAATTGAACGAGTGCTAGCAAGATCGCGGGTACGGCAGCGATTATCGACCCAATAGTCGGCACGTAATTCAAAAGAAAGGCTAGCATCGCCCAAAGAAGTGGGAAGTCCAAGCCAAGTGACCAGGTAAGAACACCCGCACAAGTACCGGTTGCGGTACTGACGATCGTCTTGATACCCAAGTAGCGGCCAAGGTTTTGCAAGAACACTCGTGGCCCTTGCATCGACTCCGCACTGCGACCAAAAGCAGCTTCGACCTTTGTACCAACACTCGATACCTCGAGGAGCATGAAGATCATCGTAAAGATAATTAGAAACGCATTTGTCAGAACGTCCTTTAGGCTATTTAGAATCGACGCGACAAGACCCATGGCCCAGCCTGGGTCAATCATGTCACCGATGTTTTCCATCGATTTGTCAAAATTGAAATGCCTGATGGCGAAATCGATAACGCCATCCTTAATGGCATCGAGCCTTTCCTGATATCCGGGCAACGCAGCAGTGAAATCACCTATCGAACTTCCAAGGATCGCGCCGACGATGGCGAGTAAAAACATCATCGAAAAAACGATAATCAGCGCGGCTAGGAAACTGGGAACTCGTCGTTGCTGCAACCAGAGCATCGGTCGAACAGTGATGAGCGCAAGAAAGGCCGCGATAAGAAACGGCACGAGCAATACCTTGGCCAGTTGCATCCCATAGATTACGACGATGACCGCCGCAAAACTCACCAGAGCGCTACCTTTCTTGTCAGTTAGATCATTCACGCGCTTGATAATCGCACAACACTATGCGGCTCGCATACTTATCGCTGTAGACGAGCCTTCTCATCTAAAAGGAGTGTCTTTTTTCAGTTGGGATTCCTTTGGCATATACAGCTCTTTCTCTTCGGGTTGAATTTGCTTCACTTTCAGGGTCCATCTGGCCAGCGTTGAGCTGACCCGTAATTGATAACGGCCTGCATGATCGAAAAGTTTCAAACCATTACCTTTGTGCTTGGTGTGTAAAACACGGCCAACGTGTCGGCCCGTACTCGCCTCAATCAGTGCGATGTCCAGCGCGATGAGGGCATCGTAGTCGCCGTCCAAACGCCAATCGAGCAGCCATGGCGACTCGACAGTAAATACCGCTGTCGTCGTACTGTCTGATCCGCGAAATTCCTTAACAATATCAGCTGCATTAGAGACTAATACCGTCAATAGTAATGATATTATTAATATAATTTTTTTCATTAATTACTTCCAATGAGCCGTATTATTACGATTCAGAAAAACTAGGCTGACTGCGGCGATGGCTCCCAGCAATGCAATTATAGAAAGGAATAGAAAATAATTCTGGTGACCTACAAGACCAGGATTTGCATCTAATATACGACCTGCGATCGGTGGAAAAAATATATCAGGAGTGTAACCAACAACCGAAACCAAACCGACGGCCGTACCAGTCAAATATTTTGGTGTTCGGTTGTCCTCAAGCAGCGCGAAGTATACGCCCCGTAACGCATAGATGGCGATCATGGTCGTAAAGAAGTTGGCATAAATTATAAAATTTCCCGAATCGTTTGGCGTCGCAAGCGACCAAGATCCATGCATCACACACAAGGCAAAAAACATCACAATAATTGAGCGAGTCGCGTTGTATCGATCTGCAATCAACCCAGCTATGAGTGCTGCTGCTGGCCGGGTCCACGCACCGTAAGAGGCCAGTCTTGCGCCCTCTACCTCATCCATTCCCAGAACCTGAACGGCATACAACGAATAGTTACCGAGACTCTTATACCCGCAATAAGCACAAACAATGACAGCAGCCTGTGCCCAAATAACAGGTCTTCTTAAAACAATAGCCATGTTCTTTAGCGGATTGAAAATAACTTTATGTTCCGTCTTCGTGGTCGGAATTACGAACCAAGCGAGGATGGCGGCTAAAAATACTAATAGTGTGTAGTACCAAACCACCATTCGAAAACCGCTTTCACGCATCAGAGGAGTTGCTTGCCGAGCATCGTCAGGCATATAAACTGATAAAATAATTATGCCTATCGTCGCACAGGACGCAGCTACCAAGCCCCTACCTCCATCCAGCAACCCAAACGCCAACCCTTGCGAGTTATTACCACCCCAATCACGGGTTGCCTTGATCGAAGCGCCCCACAAAAAGAATACTGTTGTGACGCCCCAGTACCCATAGAGAAATCGCATTCCAACAATACCCGGAAACGTCGCTAGATAGAGTCCACCGATGGAAGTAAGGAGCAATGATGTCACTATTAGAATGCGCGGCGAAAATCGATCTGCTAGGACTCCGCCTGGGAAGTAAGAAAGCATCGCTGCGATGCCGTAAACAGCGAACATATCCCCGAGCTGTGTATTACTAATGCCAAATACTTCCAGCATCGTAGGTCGAAAAAAAAGAGGTATATTAAAAACCAGGCTAAAAATAAGTTCCCCTACAAAAATAAGGGTTATCATCAATATTATTCGTGACATAAAAGACCTTTACGGATATTTAAGCTTGTGGCAGAACAACATCAGCTTCGCAATCGGTAGCCTGTTTTAAAAATCCAACGAACCGTGAGTAAACAGACAATCAGAAAACCCACCGTAATTCCCAGACTCAGCCCGATACCAACATCCGCATTACCATAGAAGGTCCAGCGAAAACCACTAATAAGATAGACGATTGGGTTGAATAGACTGATCGTCTGCCACACCGGCGGCAACATGCTGATCGAATAAAACGTTCCGCCAAGAAAGGTGAGCGGCATGATGATCAGCGTCGGTACGATAGTGAGCTTTTCCCAGCCAGTAGCCCAAAGGCCAAGAATGAAGCCAAACAGACAAAATGATACGCAGATCAGCAATAAAAAGGCGATCATAAACAGCGGATGTGCGATCTCAATATCAACAAATAAGCTTGCAGTCGCCAGAATAATGCTCCCAATAATTACAGATTTCGTTGCTGCTGCACCAACGTACCCTAATAGCACCTCGCCGTAGGATACCGGCGCAGAAAGCACCTCGAAGATAGTGCCCGTAAACTTTGGGAAGTAAATAGCGAATGACGAGTTTGAAATACTCTCTGTCATGATCGACAACATAACGAGGCCAGGCGCAATAAATGCTCCGTAGCTTATACCGTCGATTTCGGTAATGCGCGAGCCTATTGCTGACCCGAATATCACAAAGTAAAGAGACGTGGATAGCACTGGTGCAATAATGCTTTGCACGGCAGTCCGAAACATTCGTGCCATTTCGTAGCGATAAATCGCTTTAATTGCGTAATAGTTCATCGACCCTCGTTCACTAAGTCGACGAAAATATCTTCAAGCGAACTCTGTGATGTCTGTAAGTCATTAAAGTAAATACCCGCTGTACGCAGATCGCTCAGCAGCGCAGTAATGCCAGTACTTTGCCGCTTAGTGTCATAGGTATACGTCAGGTCACGCTGATCTTTGCTCAGGCCCAGATCGTAACTGGAAAGCCGCGAAGGGATGTCCACCAATGGCTCCTGCAAATGTAAAACTAATTGCTTCTTTCCCATGTCGCGCATCAACTTCGCTTTTTCCTCTACGAGAATGATCTCCCCATGGTCGATCACACCGATTCGGTCGGCCAATTGCTCCGCCTCCTCGATGTAGTGAGTGGTAAGAATGACAGTTACGCCCTGATCACGGAGGCTGGTGACCACGTTCCACATATCCTGCCGCAGCTCCACATCGACGCCTGCCGTTGGCTCATCGAGAAACAATATTTCGGGTTCATGAGCTAAGGCCTTAGCAATCAGCACGCGGCGCTTCATACCACCCGATAACTGCATGCTGACAGTATCTTTCTTGTCCCATAAAGACAGTGACTTCAATACCCTCTCAAGATGCTTCGAGTCGGCAGGCCTGCCAAATAAACCGCGGCTAAAGCAACAGGTATTCCAGACCGTCTCAAATGACTCAGATGGAAGTTCCTGCGGAACGAGGCCGATCTTTGACCGGGTTAAGCGATAATCGCTAACAATATCACTCCCATCAATGAGCACTTCACCAGAGCTTGCATTCACAATACCGCAGACGACGTTGATCAGGGTCGTTTTGCCAGCGCCATTTGGTCCCAGTAGAGCAAAAATTTCACCCTGATCAATCTCGAGACTGACGTCTTTCAACGCCTCGAAGCCGCCCGCGTAGGTCTTCGTCAATTTTTTTATTGAAATCATTGAGCGCATACCAACCCCCCTAGATTAGATACTAATCAAGAAACTCATACCTGCCAACCTACATCGGAGGGAGGGTGAGAGACGCTCATCATGGCTCAGCAAGTTCTTTCTCGCGCTCAACGAACAGCTTTTTGAAACCCATGGAGTCATACAGATTATCTGCGACGTGGTTTTCAGCGAGAACCGAAACTCTCAACCACCTCACTCCATTACACTCAGCGTATGACTCTGCGGCCTGTAATAACACCTTCCCAAGTCCCCGCTTTCTAAATTGACTTGAAACAATCAGATCAGAGATCAGACCGTACTCAATGTTAGCGTCCTCGAGTTCTTCACTTCTGACTTTGATGAGAGTCGTAGCGAAGCCAGCGACCTTTCCATTCGACTCTGCCACCAGCACTATTCCATTGCATTCAACACAGCGTTTCAGCATTTTTGGAATGTAGTCATCAACTATCTCGACGCCCGACGGCATACGAGGATCTAACGAGCGCTCAAAATCCTGCAACTCAATAAGGCACGCTCGCACCCCGGTCAAATGCCGAGCTTCGTCAAAATCTCGAATCAAAAACAACGCGCCGTCCTTGCTAGTGTGAGTGTCTGCAGGATAACGCGATTACGTCAACGACGTTTGATTTGACGGAGATTTCATGGGAAACGGACTTATTGCCTACATTTCCGAATTTTTTCGGTAAAATTATCAATGGCTTTGATTGAAGTGTAAAAACACAAACTCGCATTTCACACCTACGACTGGAGTTTGAATTCAGCAAATTAGGAAAGCTCTGCTATCGGCCCTTACGTTAATAAGGTGTCTGAGTACGCGAACAGTCCCGCCGAGCCGCCCGTATGCAAGAATACAATATTCTGTCCCTTGGTGAACCGACCTTGACGAACGTGGTCGATCATACCTGCCAATGCTTTACCGCTGTAAACGGGATCGAATAGTAAGCCCTCGAAACGAGCTAGCATCAGAATCGCTTCATTCATCGATTCTGTCGGTATACCGTAGCCCGAACCAATATAGTTGCAGTCAGCGATAATGTCCTCGCGAGCAACACAGTCCTTTGCACCGACAAGCTCCGCTGTCTCAACTGCTAATTTGTAAACGCGCTCTTCTTGTACATCCTGTGGAGCATTTACTCCGATACCAAGAATCGGTAAGTCATTGCCGCTCGCACGGAGTCCAACAGCAAGGCCCGCATGCGTGCCTGCACTACCCGTAGCTGAAACGAGATGATCGATTGTGAGATTCTGCTCTTTAAACTGGCCCAACATTTCGATGCCGCAGTCGACATAGCCTAACGCTCCTACAGCATTCGATGCCCCACCCGGGATGATATACGGCGTACCGCCAGCCCTCCTCACCTCATCGGCGACTGACTTCATCGCCACATTAAAATCGGTACCAGCATCAAATTGCCGTAGATTTGCACCGAAGATTCGATCAAGAAAAACATTGCCAGACTTCGAATAAATTTCGCTCGGATCACTCACGCGACTCTCGAGAAGCACTTCGCAAGCCATGCCAAGTTTACATGCGGCGGCGGCAGCCTGGCGGACATGGTTCGATTGGATCGCTCCAACGGTAATGATCGTATCCGCGCCTTGCTTGACTGCCTCACCCATTGAGAACTCAAGCTTCCGAGTCTTGTTACCACCCGTTGCGAGGCCTGTGCAGTCATCACGTTTCACGAATATTTCCGGACCACCAAGATGTTCGCTCAAGCGTGACATATGCTCCAGCGGAGTCGGAAGGTGTGCGAGGCGTACTCGCGGAAAGTCGGATAGATTCATATCTTTTTCCTAATGATTTCTAAGAGGAGTTGCCGCTAAGTGCCAATGATACCGCTTTCTTTGCGAGTACATCGGTCGATGAAATGAAGGTGACAGAAAACATCGATTCGTCGAGGATAAGTGGGAATTCTGTGCAGGCAGCGATCAGGACCTTCGCACCGCGGTTGATAAGCTCATCGGCCAAGCGTCGCAAGCCTGTCGTTACCGCGCGCGACTTGTCACCACCTTTAATTCTTTCGACCAGCGACATCGTAGCCGATAGTTCATTAGGCGTTTGCAAAATCACTGGTCTGTCTGTCTCTGCTAAAGCTCGTTGGTAGAGCCCTGCAGTGAAGCAGCCAGGCGTCGTCATGAAACCGACAGCACTGCCATCATCACTTCGGTGGAGCGCGGACTGAACTGACTGATCAACAATACTGATAAACGGAATACTGACAGCGGATTCGATATCACTTCGCCACGCATGCGCCAGGTTGCAGGGCATTACTAGAAAATCTGCACCGGCCATCTCCAAGCGAGCCGCGATTGCGGCAATTGCTGCGCCCGGATCCTCGCCCTCGCCTTTCATCGCAGCTTGTCTGCTTGGAATTTGGGGGTTGTTTTCGACGATCATGCGGACATGATCCTGATCCTTGACTGCTGGCGTTGCCAATAGGACACGAGACATGAAGTCCACCGTCGCCTCCGGGCCCATACCGCCGATAATTCCTACAACCTTGTCCGTACTCGCCATCAATTTTCCACCGCTCAAATGTGCGGCGAACATCTTACACCGGAAAGTCTAGGTCGTTATGAGTTTAAGGGGAATACTGGATACTATTTCCTTGCAAGGTTTGTACATGACCATTACTTACATGATCAACATATGAGTATTCCCCTGGAAGAGGCTATATCTGCACAACTACCGGATGAAATCACCGAAGAGTCGCTCTTAAGTCTCATTTCAGTAACGAACAGTCACTGATTTTATTTGCGCAAAGACATTGTCGCCAACCTGTAGTTTTAGTTCATGCAATGATCGTCGGGTAATGCGCGCAACAAGGAAGCTGGCTCCTAACCTCACCCGCACTAGTTGAGTAGACGCAGTCTCCGCAACCGTTTCTTCAATGACGGCGGGAAGTATATTGAGAATCGTGCTCGACTCCGCTGAAGTGCGGCTCAAACTGATATCTCCTGCGCTAATCCTCAACCGAGCAATCGTCGTATCCTGACGCCCCGGCACCCACAACTCGCCACCCGGAAACTCGAACAGCGAAAGGTCGAACTCTGCGTCGTAGCGTGACTGTTTGGCCTCAAGAACTGCTCCGGCATTCTCGCCACTGAGTTGTGGCAGGTCGATTCTCGCCAGGGTCTCTTGCAGGCAACCTTCCGCGACGACCTTGCCATTGTCGAGCAGAACAAGGTGGTCACTCAATCGACAAATTTCGTCGATATTATGACTCACATAAACAATTGGCACTGACGTTTCGGCGTGCAATCGATCAAGATATGGAAGCATATTGCTACGTCGTCGTGTATCGAGTGCAGACAGTGGCTCATCCATGAGTATCAACTGCGGTTCCTGACACAGTACCCGAGCAATACAAACGCGCTGTGCTTCACCGCCCGACAAATCACTTACTGAGCGATCGAGCAGCCTATCAACTTCGAGTATGCTCGCAAATTCAGCGATAGACCGGCGAGCATCTGGATTTCTGCGCCGCCCATACTCCAGATTCTTCTGTACCGTCAGGTGCGGGAATAGCTGCGACTCTTGAAAAACATAGCCAATACGGCGTTGATGCACTGGACGCAAGTCGCCATTAGTCGGCACCTCAAGTCCAGCGATACAACGCAACAAGGTGGTTTTCCCGGATCCGGATTCACCGAACACGCCGGTGATACCTACAGCAGGAATCCGGGTATCCACCTCCAGTTTGAAGTCACCTTTTTGCAGCGAGTAATGCAGCTCGATGTGATTCATCGTGACTGCCACCGACGATTAATCAGAAACATACCTAACAGAATAACGAATGCGAAAAGGATCAGCACCAGAGATAGTCGATGTGCTGCGGCGAAGTTGAGTGTCTCGACGTGCTCATAAATCGCGATCGAAACGACTCGTGACTCGCCTGGAATATTGCCGCCAATCATCAGAACCACACCAAATTCACCCAGCGTGTGTGCGAATGCGAGAACGATGGCACTAATGAAGCCACGTAACGACAACGGTACGATGACAGAGAAAAATGCATCTAGCTTTGATGCGCCAAGAGTCCACGCGGCCTCAAGCTGACTGCGGGATAATGACTCGAACGCATTCTGCATCGGCTGTACCGCGAAAGGCAGACTGTATACGCAAGATGCAATCACGAGCCCGACAAATGAGAACGTTAGAGTATCCCCGGTGAGTCGCACCCACCAACTGCCAATAGCTCCCTCTGGGCCAAGCACTATCAACAGATAGAAACCCAATACCGTTGGCGGCAATACGATAGGCATCGCGACGATCGCCTGAACGATGGGCTGCCAACGAGATCGACTTTGTGATAACCACCACGCCAATGGTGCACCCAGAAAAATTAGCAGCATGGTCGTTACAAACGCCAACTGCAGGGATAACCAAAGGGGGGCAATGTCCATTATTCGGTAACCGTGTAGCCGCTGCTTTCGATTATTTTAATCGCTTTTGGTTCACGCAAAAAACGCATGAAGCGCCATGCTGACTCGAGATTCTTTGAGTGAGTCAATAGAACACCTTGTTGTTCAATATCACTGTGCATGCTCGACGGTACATTCCACGTGCACGTCGCATCAACCGGCAAGCCAGCGACTACCTGAGCGCGAGCGACCAATGCGAATGTCACATTGCCGGTAACTGCGAATAGCAGTGTCTGCGAGATATTTTCACCAAATACCATTCGGCTCGAAGCGTCACGCCAATTCCCGATCGCCTGCAGATACTCCTTCGCGGCCAGACCATATGGCGCGATTTCAGGATTTGCTATTGCAAGTCTTCTATACAAGCCACCCTTGATAGCAGCAACGCATCCGCCGTCTTCAAAAGAGCTGTCCGATGACCACAACACCAATGCTCCGGTCGCGTAAGTCATTCTGGAGCCAGCGACAGTGAATTCATTTTCTTCCAGCCTCTTTGGTCGTTCGACATCTGCAGCGAGAAAAATATCGTAGGGTGCACCGTTGATGATCTGAGTATACAAATTACCGGTCGAGGCAACGCTGATCCTTATTGGAGTCTGCGTAACTGAAGTGAACTCGGCTGCAAGTTTCGCGGCAGTCCGTTGAAAATTACTAGCAACAGCGATCGTCAGGCCTTCGTTGGCCCAGGATCCGATCGGTATCAGAATGATGAGCAGGAGAAACGTTCGCGAAAAAATCACGTCAAAAAATTAACGGGCAAGCTCCGCTTTCTTTTTTCGGCGATACTGGTGCAAGAGAGGTTCAGTGTAACCGTTGGGTTGGTTACAACCTTCCAGCACCAAAGCACAGGCGGCTTGAAAAGCGATGCTATTGTCAATGTCTTCACTCATACGCTTATATGATGCATCACTGTCATTCTGATTGTCGACGACTTCCGCCATCCGTTTGAAGATCGACAGCACCTGCTCTTTGCTCGTCACACCGTGTAGCAACCAATTCGCGATATGCTGACTGGATATCCGCAAAGTCGCACGATCTTCCATCAGGCCAACGTTAGTAATGTCCGGTACTTTCGAGCAACCGACTCCCTGATCAATCCAGCGCACCACGTATCCGAGAATCCCCTGTGCATTGTTCTCAATCTCTCTCTGGATTTCCTCCGCCGATAGGGTAGAGACATCGCCAAGCGGTGGTGTCAATATTTTATCAAGACTGGCCAGCGGCCGGCTGGCAAGCTTCTTCTGAACTGCCTGCACGTCAACCGCATGATAATGCATCGCGTGCAGGGTGGCGGCTGTGGGTGATGGCACCCAAGCACAGCTCGCTCCAGCTTCAGGATGTGTCTGCTTCGTCTCGACCATCTGAAGCATTTCATCTGGCTTCGGCCACATCCCTTTTCCGATCTGCGCCAAACCTGGCAACCCACAACGGATGCCCACATCGACGTTCCAGTCCTCATAGGTGTGAACCCACGCCCGCTCTTTTATGGCCTCTTTGGGTAGCACCATTCCAGCCTGCATGCTGGTGTGAATTTCGTCTCCGGTACGATCCAGAAAACCGGTATTAATAAAAACAACTCTGCCTTTCGCTGCCTTTATGCAAAGGGGTAAATTAACAGTGGTGCGACGTTCCTCATCCATGATGCCGACCTTGATCGTGTTTTCCTCCAGATCAAATAATTGCTCAACGCGGCTAAAGAGTATGTCTGTATACGCAACTTCTGCCGGACCGTGCATCTTCGGCTTCACAATATAGATACTGCCTGTACAGCTGTTCGGCTGCAGTCCGTCACGACGGCGATCGGTGAGTGCAGAGGCCACGGTGACAATTGCATCTAGGATGCCTTCGAACACTTCGTCGCCGGCAGCATCGAGAATCGCGTCATTTGACATCAGGTGACCGACATTTCTGATCAACAGCAGACTTCGCCCAGACAGGACCAATTCTTCGTTGTTGAAGGAGGTGTACACCCGATCTTTTGCAAGAGCTCGAGTCACCTCTTTACCGCCTTTCATGAAACTCGCAGTCAGATCACCACGCATCAATCCCAGCCAATTGCGATACACGCTCACCTTGTCAGCAGCATCAACGGCAGTTACTGAATCTTCGCAGTCTTGAATAACGGTTAGCGCCGATTCGAGAACCACGTCAGCAAGGTTTGCGGTAGCGTCCTTCCCAATTGGATGATCGGGATTTATCAGTAATTCGATATGCAGACCGTTGTTGCGAAACAAGAACTGCATGCGAGATTCACTTTCTTTGAACCCGACAAATTGCTCGGGCGACTTGAGGTTCAGTGTCTCACCATTCGCATGAGACGCGACGAAGCGCACACCGTCTTCGCCATGGTCTATTCCGTAAGCATTCACATCACCATGACTCGCACCGGCGAGCGGAAGAGTTTTGTCAAGAAACTCTGTTGCGTAACGTATAACCGCTGCGCCGCGGCGAGCGTTATAAGCGCCAGTACTCCCCCTACCCTCATCTTCGGCAATAACATCCGTACCATACAAAGCATCATAAAGACTGCCCCAGCGTGCGTTGGCTGCATTGATTGCGAAGCGAGCGTTGCTCACGGGTACGACAAGCTGTGGGCCGGCGACACTGGCGAGCTCTGCATCTACATTCATAGTTTCGATCTTCACGAATGTGTCGCTTGGCTCGAGGTACGAGATATCCTTCAGGAACGCGACGTATTCGTCGTGATCCCAGTCGCTTCCTTGCCGAGCCTTGTGCCAGTCGTCGATCTTATCCTGAAGCTCATCGCGAATTTTTAACAGCTCATGATTTTTGGGAGTGAGGTCGTTAATGATCGACTCGACGCCACTCCAGAACATCGCATATTCAAATCCGATCGCAGGAAGGAGCTCTGTCTCCACGAAATCTGCAAATATCGGATTAATACTTAATCCGCCGATGATTCTGTTGTTTTCGTCTGACAAGGAATGGCCCTTCATTGATAGGAGATCGGAAGTCGTACGCTATAATACTTTGTGACTATTAAAATTTCACACTGTTAGTCTCACAAGAGAACGGGCGTGGCAGTCCAACACGGTTTAAAGCGCAAGGAATACCTTCTTGTCAATAAAATCAAAAGGTTACGTTGGCATAATCGGTTAGCACTCGAAGTGCCTATCCATTCGCTGTACCTAGATCAACACAAAGGCGGGGCGTCGATCTCCTGATTATTGTCACCAGGCTCAGAATCGTGGGCAGTTTTGCAGGCAGCTATCTAGCAAAACGCATAGAGTGAGATAAACTCAGGGTCTGGTCCGGCTATTTTCTAATCATCATGGGTATCTACATACTCGTTCGCTCAGCACCTGCCGCACTTGGACTCACCTTCTAGCGGAATTCGAAAATGAATATTTCAAGAATTGCAGATAATTACGCCGTGGCACCACAGATTTTCCCTGGCGATCTTGACGAGATCGTGGCGGCTGGTTTCCGTGCGGTGATCTGTAATCGCCCGGACCATGAAGAGCTCGGTCAACCTACAGTGGATGCTATTTCTGTAGAATGCATAAGAGTCGGAATATCATTCCACTACATTCCGGTCTCCGGCATGCAGATAGCACACGAGGCTATTCAGGAACAACTTCGCATCATCGACGAATGTGATGGACCAGTGCTAGCTTACTGCCGGTCGGGACAGCGATCAGCCATCATTTGGCAAGCGAGCACCTGAATTTTCGCATACCGCTGATCCAACGATCGTAGTCACCAGCTTTGCGTTGTATATAAGTCGTTACCGGTGGGTGCGTTAGGATTATGAAGCGTCCTTCGAGGGCCTGTTCCACGATGATATTCGCAACGTCGTCAGTTTGCAGGATCCCGTCGAGCTCATTACCACCAAAGCCCCCCCCTCTTCAGTTGCCCCCGAATCGTCTTGCAAGACGAGTAGCAACAGCTTGTGGGCAGACGACGGAAGCTCGAACGCCAATGGCTG
>Ga0233432_10001098_pt1 | contig 26111 bp, 29 predicted proteins | sample SI_122_August201_6_FD_179870 | JGI IMG/M metagenome (GOLD analysis project Ga0233432, IMG submission 179870) | Seawater microbial communities from Saanich Inlet, British Columbia, Canada - SI_122_August2016_10_MG | ecosystem: Environmental > Aquatic > Marine > Inlet | place: Canada: British... | reverse complement strand
AGAGATTTTCTTTCGCAAACCTGACATAGTTCTAATTTTTGGATATACTCCCAAAGAGACTAATTCTCTAAGTTTAGCTTCGCCATCAAAATTACCGGTAGCTAAGTTAGATTGTCTCTGTGCACGAGTAAGATGAGTGTTCGGATTGAACCCAGGAAGATCATCAAGTTCAACTCCCATTTCATCAGCCATATCATCCAAGTCAGCTTGTGATGGTTGATACTTGCCGTCTATGCCCACTCTACCTGTCATTGAACTAACATCTCCTGATGAAGAAGGTGCACCTGAACCATCTTCTCCTACTGCATCGTCAAAAGATCTGTCAAAGTCAACTTCACCATCTCTATACAGCCGCATGTCTCCTCTTGAAAGTTTTCTTCTTCTAAGGTTTAGAGGATCTTTTCGAGTACCTCCTTTGACAGCTTCTGTTAATCCTTGACTTAGTATCTTGCTCCACCTTTTGAAAGCTTCGTTGGTAGCTTCTGCAGCTTTTTGTGATGATTTTTGAGACGGTTGAATTGCTTTTTCTAAATTCATTTCGTCATCCAACAGACCATCTGCTAAATCAACTTTGTTTCCTTTGTCAATCGCTTCATCTGCAAGTTCTTGCATTTTATCATAGAACCATTCAATTTCACTCGAAGGAACTTGCTGTGATAACAAATCAACACTTCTGCCAAGCTCTTCAACAGTGCCCGGAATGAAATCTGGATCTTCAATTGGTGGCATGGCATGAGTTAACTGAGTACTCATCTGTGATGTTGCAATAATAGGAGTTTCCTGCGGGATAGTCGAGGCTGGTTGATCTTCTCGATCATCACCAAGTTTACCTGCGATCTTATCATCAGTGCTCGGTCTCCTCGATACTCCCGAATCTGAGGAATACTCAAAGAGCCATTTACGAATAGCATTTCTTGCTTGCGATTCTGTTAATTTTAATTTATTTCTCTTTTTTGATTCTGTCATAGATTCTAAAAGACCAGGCCTTCTTTCGAATTCGTCGTAAAATACTTTGAGCAAATCAGGGTCCATACCAGTGACACCACCGGAATTAGATGTAATAGTTTTCCACAGCAAAGCCAATGTTTCATCCGATGCATTTCGAACCATGTCGATGATTCCTTGCTTCTCTTGAGGTGTTAGATTAGCTTTCATTTTACATTCCCTTCCATACTTTGGCAACATCTATAACTGATTGGCCACCGATGTACATTGCGGCAATCATTGCCCATGTGTCAGCGTCCAATCCAAACCACATCAATGCAGTCGCTGTGGTGAATACCAAGAGTTTACGAGAGATCACTTTTTCTTGTACGTGGTCTAACACACCTTTCTGGTCTTTTACTGCTTTTATACAGCAGTCATTGCTATGTTCGTGTTCCATTTTAATGCTCCTCTGCGTTCATCATGTCGAACGAGTAATACGATAAATCTTTTTTTAATCCTAGTCCTATATATAGAGTTTCTATATCTTCATGCTGTTTGACTAGTTGTTGCGCTATTTCACCTTGTACATTAGAAAGCTGTTTGATATGGCTAACTATTTTCAGGTGCTGTTCTACTATTGCACTCAACTGTGCAGATATGTCTTCCCTATGTCTCTCTATCAACATTTGGTTCTTCTCTATTTTCTCCACTTTCTTCGATAAGTCTGTAAAGATTTTCGACATCTCCTTCAAGAGTGATACGATCCCTTGGAAGAAGTTTGTTTTCGACGCACTCATTTAAGACTCCTGACATATATTCATTGTTTTCATCACACAATCTCTCGATACATTCTGAGAGTACTTCTCGCATGCCAAGCCCATAATCTGCCAATCTCTTTTTGAAAGCAGCATGTTGTGCAAGTGTGCACTTGATGTGTATTGATTTCTCAGTATAGTATCTTGTTTTCTTATCATTCATTTATGCCCCAGCATCATTCGTAGCACCAACGGCAACCGGAATATCATCTCCACCTTCAAAACCAGTTTGCAAGAAAGCATATTTATCACCTGATACAGATGCTAGCATATTGATAAACTCTGTTTCTGTGTCTTGTCCGAAGTTATTAAGAATCATTTGACGCCCCATATTAAAAATACCAGCCTCAATGTCTTCAGTGTTGTGAATTGTGTCCATGTAGTTAGCTAATTGGTTACAGAATGACTCCATGTCGAATTCATCAGCTGCAGCACCTTCATCTTCTGCCTCATTGAGCAATCTTATTGCTTCATTGATCAACCACTTATTTCTTTTGTCACCGTAACGATAAAATGATTCATTCTTCTCTTCTTCTTCTTTCTTTTTTGGGTCATCTTCCTTTGCAGGGGTAGGCTCTGATTCTTCTATAGCATTCCCCGGGTATGACTCTAGTTCTTGAGCTCCTACTGAAGCAGAAACATATGATTGATTGAACATGTTAGAAACTTTTGTTTCGACATCTAAAAATCTAGGGGACCCGAATTTCTTAATATCTTCTGGCTTAAGATCTTCAGGAGGGATTCTGTTTGTCTCTTCTGTTTCTGCAGAGTCTTCGCCAGAGTCTCCTCCCTCATCGCCTTCTTCCCCATCATCACCACCATCGCCAAAGAGATCGTCACCACCATCATCTCCACTGTCGTCTTCAAATGGATCATCTCCGCCTTCATCTTCACCTTCTGTTAATAGTCTATCTGGTGTATTTCTTCGAAGTATACCAGCCATCTCTAAAAGTCTTCGCTGTTCCTGTTTCATGTTGCTTCCCCTTATGGCTATGAGATCTTAGCGATCTTTTCTGTTTTCTTAATTCTAGATTCTATTTCTTTCCAATCAAATTCTTTCATCATGCCGTAAGCATAAGTTTTTCGATCAGATAGATAGTCACGATAGTAACTATGTTCCCAGCAGTCTAAAACAATGATAGGAATACACCCTATAGGGATGTGCTGTGAATGTAGATCAACCACGATGTTGATATATCTTTTTAACATTATTGAATAAACTGTGCAAGCCCAACCATTCCTAGAGCTCAATGCGCATGCAACAAATTCTTTTTGCCATTGATCAAATGACCCAAAGTCTCTTTCAAGCCTCATAAAAGATAAAGAGTCCATAGTGATAATAGATCTTTGGTCTGATATATTCTCAAAGAAAAGAGCATGTAAATACGCAGCATTCATGTTGAATGTTTCATCGATCTTAAGATTTCTAAACTCTGAGTGGTTTGGATTAGCTTTATCTAAATCTGCAGTATCTAGCTTTGTGCTTACTTCGTTCAGGGATCCAACATATTTTTCTAACAATTTTTGATGTTCTGCTTTGTTCTTATTAGAAAGTAGCTCTGTTGACAATGCATACTTTTTTGCTTGTGTCACGTAAGATTCATTAATAGCGGCAGAATTTAGTTTAAGCTCTTCCTGTATTAGTTCTTTTAAAGTTTTGTCATTCATTATTTCACCTCATATTCTTTCTCGAATTCTTTTCGAGTGATTTTTAGTAGAGATCCTTTTGACATTTGCTTCATGGAACTCATAGGATCTTGAAAGCTTGAAGATGCAGAAAGTTCAGAACTGTCAGAGCCCATCACTTTAGTTAAATCAACTTGATCTACTTTGACTCTTGGAGCTTCATCATCACCTTCTGTTAAAGGAACTTGCGATTCTGGAGTTTTGAATCTAGGCATTTCAGGGTGTCTTAGGTAGACAATAGCATCATCACCTTTGCCTTCGACATGGTCGACTGTGTATTCATATCCGCTACCTTTATGTTTGACTTTCAGCCCTTGTGAAAGAAGTTGATTTCCCTCTTTGTCAAACATATCTGCTTCGAAGATATCTTTCACATTCTCCCTAAATAGGGACAAAAGTTTTTTCTGGTATTCTTCTTTAATCAATGTGACTAATTTTTTCTCATTGCGTTTCATCATAATCTCCATTATAACTTAATTATCCATTTTAATGCCGGCAAGTAAAGACCATCTATCAAAAGTTTCTCTCAATCTAGATTCGTTACTAGGCTTCAGTGATGTCCTTAATTCTTTTTCTTCTTCATCGTTTAATTCATCTTCTGCAACTTCTATGACATCATCGATGTCATCTTTGCTATTTGGAGGAGTTGCTTCGCCTGAATCATCCATTAGCTCTTCTTCTATAGCTAGGTCTATAAGCGTGTCCTTGAATTCATCACCGGCTTTACTTAAATCTGTTATAACATCTAGTGGAGATTTATTTTTTTCGCCACTAGTGTCTCCACCTATGATGCTTTTCCATTTTGAGAACGTTTTCATTAAAGAAGAAAAAACATCGCCTTCCAAATTAAGATCAGCTTTGGCATTCTTGTAACCTAACATTGTAACTTTTTCCCACTCAGCAAAACATTTGTTAACGTGAGAATTAAATTCTTCTTTTATGCTTTCAGATTCTTTAGAAAAATTTCTTTCCGGATCTCCATCGATCAATTTTTTGTATTTCATCGAATCTAAGAGGAGTTTGTATAATTTGTCACCTGGGTCTTCAATTGCAACGGCCATTCTAAGGACAACACTCCACAATTCATATCCAGCTTGCTCTTCTGAAATGCTTTTTCCATGTTTTTTACTAAATTCGTGGATAGTGCCAGTACCGATCATTTTCTTGTATCGCTCACCTGCAGATTCAGAAGGGAAAGACCCGGATTCCAATTGTGCAAAATGTTGCATGCCATCATCAATATTTTTTACACTCACGGCTGGAAATTGTTCCGTTTCTTCGATGTCTTCAAACCAAGAAGCGATTTCTTTTGGGTCTGTATCCGCCATCCCCGTAAAAGGATCTTCTCCTTTGTAATTCCCCCTAATTATGTCATCGATAAGAGCCATAAACGCGACGGCCTTTTTCCCTTTTTGAGGCATTTTTTTATCTGCATACATGAATGGCATATCTAATTCTAGAAGAAGGTTTTTTAATGAAGCTCTACGATTAAAAGATTCATTTTTCTCTTCAGGATCTATATCAGAATCTTCTTCTGGTAATTTGAATCCTTCTTCTTCTATTTCTTCTTGAAAATTAGAGACAAATATTTTAGCTAAAGATCTTCCGGGATCACCTCCCTTCTTTGCAACGGCATCTGCAAATGCATCTATATTAAAAACTTTCTCTTCTGAGTCTTCATTTTCACCACTATTTGTAATGCCCAGGCCATCTAAAAGAGCATTCACTTTTTCTTCATCGTTGTCGAATTGTTCCATCAAGAGTTTTTTGAATTTTTCCACATCTATTTTTGACATGTCCCCATCAACCATGCCACTTTCTTCCATGGCTGCAGCAATCTGTACGATGGTATCTTTATCTAGCTTTGGAGAAACATCTTGTATTTTTTTGATAATTGCTGATTGTTCTTTGCTAGGCTTATTTTCTTTCTGTTGTGAATCAATCCCTGCTAATGCTTGTGCACCTGCCGCAGTAGAAGTTCCGGAAAATTCTATGACAGATGCTATTAGTTTTTGTAAATCTTGAAATGACATTGCGAAGATGCCTCTTTCATCCGTCAAAGACTCACCAACAATCATAGAAGGATCTTGGTTCACTGATTGTATAGAAACACCTTCTTTTTTGCCTCCGAATAACGAACTGATGATTGTCTGCAATATACCGCCTGATTTTTTGGTTTCGTCTTGAATATCGTCTGGTGGTTTTATTCCCTTAATTGCATTGCTAGCTGAATCGTGAGCTCCAGTAGCTCCTTGGCCAATTGTGTCAAACGCTGCTACAAATTTTTCCCATGCTTCGTCGTATTTTTCTTCCTCTAAATTTTCTGTTTTCCACAGGGATTCGAAATGAGATTTTATCTCTGATTTATCAGAAGATGTGTCTTTGATGCCAGACATCAAAGATATGATCTCATCACCACTTTGGCTAAAGTCTTTTATTTTTAAACCTGTGTTTGTTATAACGCCTCTGAAATCTTCTGAAAATGTGATTCCATTCTTGCCCACTGAGAACACTTCAGGGTATTGCTCAAGCCATTTTGCTATTTCTAGAATAGCATCTCTAAGCGCTGAAACATACATTGGATATTCTAGCGCAATGCTAGAAATAACAGACTCCGGAGGTTTTTCATCTCCCCCTTCTGGTGGGTTCTGCATTTCATAATGATCTGAAAAGCTGTATTCATCAGATATTTCGCTTATTTTTGGCTCTACTTCGTTGATATTATTCAAGGAAGCCTCTAATTTTTCCGTGAAGTCACTTAGCTCTTTAAATGGCTTGCAAACACTGATAAATCCTGCCAAGTTATCTTTAAGAGATGCAAATCCTTTCTTAAATTCACCATTCGCTTCCATGATTAAAGACACATCAAGAGAATCAATGCCCTCGAGAATCATCTCCATGCTTCTTTGAATTTTATGAATTGACATAAGATAAACTCCAACTACAGGATAATTATAACGAACTATAGCGATTTGTCTTAATTTTATGCTTTCGGAGCAAATCTATTCCGGAAGTATCTCTATAGACATCTCTGTATACGACTCTATCGATCCCACCATTAATTATGGCTTTGGCACATTGTCGACATGGAGATAGCGTGATAAAAAGAGTTTTCTTTTTTGGGTTGTTGTAATCAAGTTTGATAAGAGCATTAATTTCTGCATGGATAAAACCAGAGCACCCAGGTTCCATAGAGTCTCGTTCGTTTGTGCCGCCTCTATGATCACCATTGTAACCAATTGCGAGTACTTGGCAATTGTCTTCTGTCACAATACAGCATCCTACTTTAAAGTTGGGATCAGAGCTTCTTCTCGATATGTTGCCGGCAAAATCAATCCACACTGTATCCCAATCGGCCCTAGTCTGATCCATATTCATCCTCATGCATATCTGTTTGTTCTTCATTTTCTTCTTCTATAGTGGAGAAAATAGAATCTGGGTGTATCGTATTAGGTAAAACAAAGCCGGCTGCTTTTCTATGGCCTCCTCCACCGAAAGACTTTGCAATCTCTGATACATCCATCGTATCATGAAAAGCTCGAAGTGAACACTTGTATATACAGTCGTCATGATCATAATACCAGATCATTGCAAAGTCACAATCTTTTGCAAGAGAAGCACCGATCTCTGACATCCAATGCGAAGAGTTTACCACCATTACGTCATAATCGTTATACCTTCTAGCAGACGCCTTATCACACACCTTCTTGATTACAGTCTTACTGTATGCGAGTATGTACGATCCTCGTTTAACTGCATCATCGAACACGGAGTCATCTTCAAACTTCTCATATTCATCGAAGCCCCATGGGACCATATCGAACGCAGCTGAGAATTCTTTTGAGTATGGTAATTCCCATTGCCATAAATCACGATCTTGAATGTATTGAATAAATTTTGGTGATTCTTTTCCTGGATGAAAGAACTCCCATGCTAGCATGGCACCAGACTTAGTCATATCAAAATGAGTGTTACTTATATCATGAAGTTCTACCATGTTTGATTTGTGATGATCAATTACCCAAAGCTCCTCTGCTTGTTCAATCAAAGCTTTTGTTGTTGCGTTGTCATATGAAAAATCTAGAATAACAACACGTTTTCCTGTGACATCAGGAGGTGGTGCACCGTGAGATGCAGCAAAGTATTCAGATCTGTTTCCAAGTGATTTCCATGCAGAGTAAGCAGCACCAAAGCCATCGTTACAATTCGCATGATATATCACTACATTAACCGATGAAGGTTCCATCATAGTGTTTCTCCGTTTAAGAACATTGTAATTATTGTAAGACAAAAGATTCATCTTTACAAATTATAGCTAGTACTACTTAATAGCTCGCCATCGTAGAGTTTTCTTGATTCCTTCTCTCAAAGATACACTAGGTGCCCATTTCAAGGCTTTCTTTGCAAAAGAATTATCTCCTACAGACTTCATTATTTCGCCTTCTCTCGCTTTTTCGAATTTAACATCAAACTCTTTAGAGACTTCTTCTTTAAGTATTTTCAAAACTTGGAGTAGTGTTGTCTCTTGCTCGTTGCAGATATTTAATTCAAAGCCAGATTCTGCTTCGAGAGCTTTTATATTCGCCTCTACTATGTCTGATACGTGTACAAAATCTCGAGATTGTTTTCCATCCCCGTATATAACTAAAGGTTTGTCGAAATAAATCGAGTGTATCCAGTTACCAATAACACCAGCATAGGGACTACCACCTAACTGTCTCTCCCCGTATACATTGAAGTATCTAAGAGCCACATATTCTAGGCCATACAGGTCTTTATAGGCTTTGAGCCATGTTTCACATGTCAGTTTTGATAAACCATAAGGGCTACTTGGCATGACAATAGATGATTCTTTAATAGGCTCGTCACTTTCCACACTTTTGTACACTGCAGCTGATGAAGAAAATATTAATTTTGTAGATCCTTCCGCACATGCTTTTGCAATATGCAGAGTTTTCGAAACGTTCCTATCTAGAGACTGAATAGGATCCTCAATAGATTTTGCTACACTAGTGTCAGCAGCCAGATGATAAACAGCACGGAAACGACCAGCCCTAATTCTATCAAGAATATTAGAGTGGGTACAACCACCTGCAATACAAACCAGCCGAGGATTCCTAGGATCGCTATCCACTTCATAACCACCCATAAGTTGTACCAAAAGATCTCGAGACTGCTCTTCGTAGTCGATTCTTCCTTTTCTTGGGTTCCAAGAGGAGTTTGATCCATCATCAACAACCCAGACACGATTGCCCGTGTCTTGTAGAAGTCTTAAGACTAGATGTGACCCGATAAAACCGAGTCCACCTGTCACTAGATAATTGTTCATTTAACACCTGTAGATCCAAATCCACCAGAACCCCTAGTCGTTTCTGCTTCGAATAAACTTGATTCATCTACGACATCGACTCTGCAGTGGTTGACTGGTATAAGCAGAAATTGTGTAAGCTTGTCTCCAGGCTCAATAGCAACTGTTTTTGTTCCTGTGTTCACTAAATGAAGATGTATTTCACCTTGATAATCTGAATCTACGACACATGCGCCAACGAGTAAACCTTTCTTAAGTGCGATGCCTGATTTATTCATAGCGATTAGAGCGAATCCTTCAGGTACATTCGCCTTGATACCCGATGGGATAAAAAACCGTTCTCCAGGCGAGATAGAGCAAAGGTTTTGCGGATAATCAAATGGTACATAAAAATCAATGCCTGCTGATCCATCTGTTCCTCTTGTGGGTGTTTTCACTTCTCTAATTTTACTTATTTTCATTGTTGTTCTCCTATTTTGATCATTGCTTCTAATAAAGCTCGTGGGTCATTGGAATCGACAGAGTACGGGCTCTGCGCAATCGCCGAAGCCTCTTGGCCAAAAAACTCTTGCGTATCTTCTTCCTCAAGAAACTCTTTCGCAGCTTTATTCTCCTCCGTAAGGAGCGTTTTAGTATTTTTTTCTGTTTCATCTTTCGTCTCTGTGTTAGGTGCATCTACATTGTCATTGATATAATTTTGCCATGCTCCAATATAAGCCACTGCATCAAGCAGATTGTCTTCTTTGAAATTGTATGATTGACGAGAGAACTTAAGTGCAATCATTGCAATGAACATGTCATTTGCACTCCATTCTTTGCCAGACATGCCAGATGCAATCATTGCAGCGCGTTCAAAGCCGGCACCCATTGGGCCGTATTGTCTTTCTTTCTCTTCACTTCTGTTGTTGATTATTTCATTTGCTTGTTCTAAAATATTAGACATAGATTAACTCCATTACTGATTTTGTGTGTTGTTTAATTTGTTCAAGACTGATGTCTTGGTGTGACAATGCATGTGGCAAGATTGCTTCACTAGTTATTGTATCTTTTAATTTGTAAGTTTTCAAATCCGGATAACTCTTTCTATGAGTCTTACGATAGTTCACAATAATCTTATCCATCATCTTCCAGTGTCGTTCGTATACGTGGTAGGAACCAGCATGGTGGTAGTAATGACCAAGCTCTACATTCGCACCTAGTGCATTGAGATCATTTAACATAAGTTGCTGAAACATACAGAATGTCCAGACATCATTGCAGAAACCAAAGACTGCATCATTAGAACGCATGTTAACGCCGAGATGAAGTTTGTTGTCCCTGATGAAGAAGTGAATATATTGTGTACATGTGTAGTCTTTTGAGTTCTTCCATTTATGGTATGGCTGATTGATAGTGATTGTTGCACGACGAGTGTCTCGGTCTCGAAGAAGTTCTTCTGTTACCCATTCCCATTGAGGCCGACGTGCATCGTGCTGCAGTTCGAACATGTATTCGCCATAATTTGATTCACATTCGCCTTTTGCATCTTGTATCTGGTTCCATACGTCGGCAAACTTACCAATGTTCTTTACATTTTTATCTCGGCTTAAGTACCATAGCCATTCAGCTATTGCATATGTCGGCCGGAACTTACGAATTGGAGGTGCGATTGTGAGTGCGGTGGGATCAGTGATACAAATGTTTTGAAACAATATCTCTCTTTGGTTAGATCCTCTAGATGATACGTTCGAACCTTTGCGTTTAAGCTTTGCAAGTGATTCGCAAAAGGCGGAATTAAGATCTTTGAATGTGTCCACGTGTGACTCCTATATAATAAAAAAATGCTAGCGGTTACCCACTAGCATTATACTCCGACCAAGGAATATTTACAAAATTCAGTTAAACTGTTTTCTGTTTGTGATTGTTTTGCATGAGGAATGATTGTTCGCTCATTTCTAGCTCACCACGAATATACTTCATGACTTCGGTAGTCATATCAGCTGCTGTGTATGCAGGTACATTCTGTGCTAGCATGTTCAATGCCGCGCCCGGTTCCGATGGAGAGAACTCAAAATCATGAGGCATACCCATCAGGTGCATAACCTCTCGTACATTCAGGTATCGTTCTTCAGTGGGGTGCAAAGTAGACGTAATTGTTCGACCAACCATAGCATTCACTTTATTCGAGAAGAAGAATGGGCCAGGGACCATGTAATTCTTGCCACTGTCTAGCTTATTCTTTGCAGATGTAAGTCTTTTGAAATCTTTGTGGTCTTCACCGTAAGTGTCAGAAATGTAATTGATGCACTCGTCCATCTTGTTGTACTTTTCCAACCATCGATAATATGAATGTTTAGGTTTATCATTGGTTCCTTCCCACTTGACAAAGTCCTTATGGCCCTTGTTGGTGTTCTTGAGAACAAATTCTCTCACTGCAGATTCGTTTACATCTTTGTTGCACACAAACTCGTCTTGTCCGGATGCATGTGGAGGTATTTGAGCAAGAAAGTCTTCCAATTCAGGCATCGGTCTACTGTACCAATTCATGATAGGTGCATGTTCTGAATCCCAAAAGAAATAGAATGTCCTGTCTCTATGCTGTGGTGCACCATGTTTCGATGTGCTAGTTTTGTATAGCGAGAATGAGTATCCATGTTCATCAGCGATTTCTCTTAGTTGATCACGAACATCCTTTCCAGAGTTTGTGAACAGTGCAGGTGCGTTCTCTCCCCAATACACTCGTGGTTTCACATGGCCGAGTACATAGTTAGCTCCTTCGAACATCCATTTGTTCTGAGCAGCTCTCGCATCTGAACCTGACTTAGCAGTACTCAGCTGTGACAGACCTGCACACGGGCATACCGAGTTTACGAAATCAAGCTGTTCAGGAAACGATTCCTTCGGATCTTTATCTTCATCGATAAGGAATACGGGTATCTCTTTCCAATGTCGATAGAAGAACGAATCGTTCGCTGCAAATGCATTGTAACTCATGTTGTATAAGGGTTTCGTACCGGTCGCTGCATGACAGCCGAAAGCAGATCCTCCGATAAGAGGAACCATTGTTGCCCATTTGGGCGAGTTTGTTTTAGACATATTATCTCCTGTTTCCATTATTATACCACGTTCACCCTAAGAAGATACGCATTTTTGACCATTTTGTTGATTTTCCATAGTGGTTAGAAGATACGATCCCTACACACACCGTGTATGGTTTTACCTCTTCGGTACCGTTCCATCCCCAACAGTTCATCCATTCTTGCTTGCCATTAGTTCCCATAACTCTAAGCCTTAGATAGTTTTTGCCATTCTTGGTTTTCTTTTTCATAGCTTTGACAACAATCCACCAATATGGGTCAGTAGGCACTTCATATTCGTCAATCGGTTTAAAGTTTTTCTCGTTAAAGACTCTAGCATACCTCTCTGGGATTACTGTGTCTATATTGACACTTCCCAAGTGGTTCATTTCATTCTCGATGATTTCTTTTCGATTGTAAGGTTCTGCCGTAGCTGTTTCTTCTATAGAAAGAAGCATTTGATTATAGCCACGATCTGGGTCTGACTTAAGCCGCTTCTTCCATTTAGACCATCCAGGAATAAGTGCTTGCTCCATATGATTGTAATTGTTGAATCTTTTCTTTGGTCCGACGATGGCCATAGAATCAAATGCTTTGACTCGAATCAATGCTTGCATTGCAGCTTTGTTGAACTTGCTTATTTTCCACACTCTTTTAGAGTCAAACAGTAAGGACTCTAACGTAGAGAACGTGTTGTTCTTTTGTCTGTTACGAAGCTTTATGATTTCATCGATAGCAGCTTGGCCAATACCCTTACAGGAAGCGAATGATGGCATGAACTTTTTACCTTCAAGGATAGCCCATGAATCTGTTGCATGGTTGATGTCAATAGGAACAATTTCATAACCTAATCCTTTGACTTCAGAGAATGCTTTGTTGCGTTTTTCAGAGTTCTTTTCCATTGACTCTAAGTAAGCACACAACCACTCTTCTTCGAAGTAAGTCATTAACCAAGCGCAATAGTATGAGTCCATTGCATATGACACAGCATGGGATTTATTGAAAGAATAAGCAGTGAACTTCATGATATTTGAATATAGCTCTTCTGCTTGTGTAATTGTCAAGCCACTTTCTTTAAAGCCAGCCATGATACGATCTTTAAGGGCCCTAGCTTTCTTCTTCGCATCACCAGATGATTGCTGAGGTTTCATCATCTTTCGAATAGAGTTACACTCGTTTAGAGGAATAAGTCCTATACGGTTTACGATGGCCATTGTTTGCTCTTGGAATACAAGCATTCCATAAGTCTCACCTAGAATCTCTTCCAGTATAGGATGAGCATAAGTGATGTCTTCTGGATTGTTTTTCATCTTCACGTATTTTCTATCGATTCCCATTGCAAGAGGTCCAGGGCGATAAATTGATGTCAAAGCTGCAATGTCTAAGATAGATTGAGGTTTTGCACGTTGAAACAATCTTTGTGCGCCATTGTTTGTGCATTGAAAGATACCAGCCCATCGACCTTCTTCATAGACTTTGTATACATTCTGGTCGTTCCAATCAATTACATCATTGCCCATGTTGTGGTCGAACCAATATTTAACTTGGCCGAATGTAACATCTGTATAGCCTTTCTTGCGCTTAAGAATAAGTTCGATTGTGCGTTGCATGATTCGAAGAGTTTCCAAACCTAACAAGTCAAACTTTACCCATCCAAAGTGTTCTAAGTGTTTGAAAGATGCACCTTCAACCCAAGGAGTTTGTAATTCCCCTCTTGCTTTGATAAGAGGCATTCTCTCAGCGATGTTCTCTGATACAATAACACCACCGGCATGTCGACCTAGGGCTTTATTCTGCTTGAATAGAACACCGATCGGTTCTGCAATCTCTGGATGCTCTGTTATCAACTGTAAGAACATCGGTGAGTATTGCATTGCCCATTCAAGAGTTGGCTGTACAGGTCCATTCGTATCGATACCGTCATGACGCAATCCTTGCTTTACATCTCTTTCTAAGGGAGCAAGGTGCTTGTTGACATAACTGAAGTCTAGTCCATAGAATCTCGAGATATCTTTCACTAAAGATTTCAGCTGGAACCGATTATAATTAGAGATCGGAATGATGTTATCATTTCCAAACTTATCTCGCATTAAGTTAAGCAATTTATCACGATCACCAATATCAGTATCGATGTCTGGATAATCAGATCGATTAGGGTCCATGAATCTAGAGAATAGAAGACCATACTTGAGAGGATCTACGTTTGTTATACCTAGAACATAGTTGACAAGTGAGCCAGCACCAGAACCTCGACCAGGACCTACAAACATGTGTTTCTTTGCAAGATCAATAATAGCCTTTGTAGTAAGGAAGTATTCTGCAAACTCTTTCTCGAAGATAATACGAAGTTCTTCTTTAAGTTGCAGGACATATTTCTTATCAGTATGAAGACCCATCTTTACTAGGCCTGTTTTGGCTGCATCAATCAAAGCTTGATTGGCTGTTTGTCCTTTGGGAATAGTATACGAAGGAAGCTTCATCTTCTTATCTGGATGAATGTCTCCAATCTGTTCGTATGCAATCCAATGTGTGCGTTCGATTGCATCACACACAAGAGCATCATCATACCAGTCATATGCTTGTGTAGTATTGTTATAAGAATCCCACACTTGCGAAGCGTTCTTCGGATATAATTCACACTTGAGTTCTTCTACAGATTGTGGCAACTGAGAAGGATCGAAACTTGTGTGGCCTAACCAACCAAGTTTCTTGTATAGCTCTCTTTCTTTCCAGTGGCCTGGACGAGAATAGTGAGAATCACAAGTCACAATTAGTTTGTCTGTGAGATTGTTTCTTTTTGCAAATTCGATAAGAGAACGATTTACAAGATGTTGTGCATTGAGTTTGTTGAACTGCAGTTCCAGATATACTCCATCGACACCAACTGCATTGACAAGGTCACGATAACCGTTCCCTACGCTTTCCATCACACTTTCCATGGCTTCTGTATTATCTAATAATTCCGGAACAAGGTCATCAAAACCTTTGTCTTGAAAGTGGCGAAAGACTTCATAAGAAAGAGGGCCACCTAAACATGCGCTAGATACGATGATGTGACCACCTTCGGCAGCTTCTCGAAGCATCTTATAGTCTACACGTGGAAAACGATAGAAGCCTTCTTGGTATCCTTTCGAAACTAAGTGAAACAGTCGCTGTAGGCCTATAGAAGATGTAGGAAGTACAACTAAGTGATGGCGTCTTTTGATTGGATCATAAAACTTACCTGACTTTGTTTCTTCTTCGTTTTCGATTGTCAAACCTTCGTCATCATCGGAAGATGCATCATTATCATTATTGGTAAGCGATGCAGATAGAGGCGTATCCAGCGAAGTTAACAACGACTTGATTCGCTGTACTTCTATTTCATCGCCTTTCTTTGTTGCTTTTCCTAAGTCGTATTGCAATTGCCATGTTTGAAGATCTGGATGCACATACATCTCACATCCTGGAATGAATTTGAAGTTCGCTCCTTCTTTGTTTAGTTTCTCTGCATGTAAGTAAGCATGTGCGAAAGAGTTCATGTGGCCATGATTCGTGATAGCCAGTGCATTCATACCGTTTTCTCTCACGAAGTCGATATGGTCTTGAGGATAGTCTAGTCCATCAAAGGTACTGAACCCATCGTGCGCATGTAGCCCGACAAAACGCGTAGGCTTTCTATTTGTATTATTGCTTTTCATTATTTTCCTTGGTCGTATAATGTGTGTATGGTTTAATTAAATTGTAATTGGTTGAGTCGATTTTTACAAGATTATCTGTAGATGTGAGGCATTGCTTTGGCTCTAGCTTTTCTTGCGGTGTGTTCCTCTGTCCAAAGGTCCAAACATGCCTGCAGTTGATTGAGCGTCGATCGATTTTGATTTTGCCAATACCTGGTGTCTTTTCCTTCATTTTCGAGTTCTGCAATATGGCCTTGAAGCCATTGCCACTGAACAAGTAACCTTTCCCGTCTTTTATGTTGTGCTTGATGCTCACATTCATACTCGTGATACTGGCTTGGTGGGTACATGCTTTTTTGATGACACCCCATTGGACAAGAATGTTCTCGTAGTTGACGATGTCTCTCAAAGTGTTCCTCGATGGATTGATTTTGGAATGGTGTGTATTTACTCATAATTTCTCCTGAGCTGTGTGTTTGTTTAATTTATAAATCTATTGGGCTGGATTGTACTTTTAAGAATGATTTAGCTGTTATCATAAGCAAGCTAGCGTAAATTACTGTGCAGCAAGTGACTCCTAGCATTGTACCTTTAATTGTTTTTTTGAGCTTTCGCCTAATATGGAAAGGTGTCATGTATTTCTCCTTCGATGATCATCATCTCTTCTGTCATTATTGTGGGTACTGGCTTATTGCCGTATCTGCGTATCCATTCTGTTTGGCATGAATCCATCAAGCATAAAGCAGCTTCGTTCACATCATATTTGTTTTTGATCAGCTTGTGCTTGTAAGTGTTGATAATGTTGATAAGATCTTCATCATCATATTTTTTAACTGCATCGTGCAGAGGCACTGGTATCATGTATTTCATTGTCTATCCTTTGTGTATGTTCTCGAAATTGATTTAAGACGGCCCACAGGGATCTCTGCAGTGTGTCTATGAGGTAGCCAGAAATTGGGGCCGAAGAAAACTTCACAACACTCTTCTTCTCGTATCTGGAGAACATGGGAAATCACCAAGCCAAGCAGTACATGTGGCTGCATGCTCATTCTTGGTATTGTCACTTGAACGAGTGTGCCGATCGGGAAACGATTTTCTATTTTTTTAGCCAAATTAAATTCCGTGTGTTTTTGTTTGCATTATAGTAGTAATGTAACACACTAAAATCTCCATTTGTACAATGATGCTCACTCTAACTCAAGTTTAGCAAGTATCTGTATCAACTCTAACCTAGATGGAGGCTCTATTCCGTTATTTTGCAAAACGACAGAGATAATCTTGATCCTAAGCTCCATATTGTCCCATTGAGATCCCCACTTCCACGCTAAAGAATCTTGAATGTCTGACACTTTCTTTGTGATACCACCATATTCATCTTGCAACATTTTCAACTGGGTGGCTCCTGTTAAATCTTCAACCCATTCTTCTAGCATGACGCCAATATGAAGGAACCTAGGCCAACTCTCGGTCTCAAACAGTCTCTTAGACTCAAGAAACCAGGCTTGTCTCCTCGATATTTCCAAAGCAGAGTGTTTCGTAAAATTGAGAACATCCGGATGGCATTTTTTTGCAATCCCCTTCCAGAGTTTCTTTGCCCAAAGAGGTGTATCGTCTTTTTCGACAATGTGTGTCGCACTTAGATTCGCATCAGATTGGTGTTCACTCGTATCCGAGTCAGTTTGCCTCGAATCTGATGCGCGGTCATCACTCACTACATCGGATACTGAAAGATCCGTAGCAGCTGAAATCTCTGATGTTTCTTTGACTTTGCTTTTACGGATCTTGTTTGTGACTTCTTCTATTTCTCTAGCATATTCCAGCTGAATCTCTGACATGTCATCCCTGATTGCCTTTGATGATTCAATCATTTTAGAGACTTCTTGAAGTCTTCGTCTCTGTCTTTTGGTCAGCGCCATTAGTTTCCCCTACTCGAAGAGACTAGTTGGCTCCTCAGTGTTTTCGGTTTCAGTGTTTTGCTGTGTCTCTAACTCTTCTAGCAACTTCGCCACCCAATGTTCGAACTGGCTACTGTAATTAGGAGTCACTCCGAGTAATCCATCAGATGTTTCTGTGACTTCAATTTGTCTCAGGTTGTCGACTATGTCTGTACCTGTAAGAAGTGCCAACTGTAAAGTTTTCGCTATTGTCGAGATAACTGAATCATCGAATTTGAGTGTTTTGAAATTAATTTGTTCGCTCATTTATTCCTCCGGATCTATTGTTGCGAGTAAAGGGAAACCTTGCTCCCTAAACCATTGTACCACATGAGAGCACTTTGTTTCGGCAATCTCTTTAGATAATCCACCTTGTGCAATGCCCTTGCCTTTTTCGTGCACATGCAACATAATTTGATATGCAGCTTGTGAATCTCTACGAAAGAAGTGCATCAGCGATATGACTACTAAGTCCATTGGAGTAAAATTGTCATTATGGTATACCACTTTGTATTTGCTGGGTGGCTTGACTTTATCTTTAGCTTTCTCTTTGTCTAAAAGATCTACACCAGATCCCCCACCTTTATCAGTCTTTTTTCTTCCTGCCACTGTTACTCCCACTGTGTGATAATATTTCCTTCATTAGTTTAATAGAGTGTTCAAGTCTTACAATATAATCAGCTCCAATAAACACTTCGTGAACCCATTGCTGCATAGACTTGTGATCTTCTTCGTGCAGCCTAATAACTTCTAGCAAATTAGATTCTTGAAGTTTTAAAATTTTCACGGTTTCCTGAATAGATTTAATTTTTGATTCCATCTCTAATTTTTCTTTTTTGTTCATCTTCTATTAACTCCAAGTCTTCTTCTTGACTACCTCTGACTAGCACACCATCCTCGTTAGAATAATTTACTAGCCAACCATATTTTCCTTTCTGGTAAAGAACGCCTTCCCCTAATCGAGGATGCCTAACTTTATCTCCGATCTTCACAGCTGAACTTCCGGCACCCAGTGTGTGGATCTGCCATCATCAGTTTTTTCTTTAATCACAAGATTACCTTCAGGATCTCGCTTCTGGCCATAAACAACCATCTTTTGTGAATACTCTCCAGGTTTATCATCGAACGATTGATAAGATGCGATTGTAGCACCGCCTGATTCATACGATGTGCGCATCACTCGCTTGATTGCATCACAAAGGTCTGCAAACTCAATATCAGTGATGTCTTTCACTTTTCTTTTTGGAGATATTTTGGCTAGCCACAAAGAATCAGCTTTGATATAATTACCTACGCCACATACGAGTGATTGCTTCATCAGTGCTTTTGCGATAGACCATTCGGGTCTTTTCATCAAAGCTTCTCTGAACACGTTTGTAGGTACATCTTGCGCCAACATGTCAGGACCTAGTGTCTTTAGTTTCTTTAGCATCTCATGTTTGCCTTTCACAAACTTTAATGTGCCGAAGTTTCGCATGTCATTGTAGTGAATAGATGTACCATCACTAAAATCAAATCTTATACGAGCATATTTACTGCCATCTGTATTCCAGTAGCCTGTCATGCCTAGAGTCGACCAGATGTATGATTCTTCTGAGCATAAAGCAAAGATAAACTTGCCGTGACATCCAGCTCCCACTACCTTGATAGGAAGTGATGCTCGAAAGTCATCTACGCCCGAAGGAGCTTCCTTAGTGTACCGACCGGATAGGATTTCTACGTTGGTTATTGTTTTATTTGTCATAGCACGAGCAAGACCTTCTGCTGTGCGTTTTACTTCAGGACCTTCTGGGATGGGACACCTCTCTACATGTGTGATACGTAATTGTTTGATTAACAATTGTATTATACCACGAAGACAAATTTTTTACATAAAATAGAAAATAAGAGCTAGCCAACTTCCAGATGAAAGATGTTGTCCTACCGTATAGGACGGAAAATAATTATGGCGTCATCTGCGTCACTCATATTTCTAATTATATAAAAAATTTCAATAATGTCACTAATCCTGCCATCATTATCTGCACTACTGCAAACATCGTAATAGCCTTAGTCTTGAAAAGCTCATGTGCTTTTACTTGGTCTTGCATTTCTTTCAACTGCGATGGCGAAGCCACTTCGTCGATTCTTTCTTTCCAAGCTGCAATCTCTTTTACTTTGTCTTCTTTGGCTTTAAGCTCGGCAATTTCACCTTTCAAGTCTTGAATAGTATCTTTCAACTGATCAATTCCTCTTGCAAGTGTCTCTAGCTCTTTAAGTACTAATCTTGAGTACTCACCCCAACCATTGTTTTCATTTCCTGTCACTGTAGGTCTCCGTTACGCGTTTTGGAACCCACTCTAAATTAACATTAACTCTATAAAGATAAGTATGGCGTTCTAAGCTTTCAAGCCTTTTATTTCTCGATACGAAGACACAGCAATTGGCCATAGATTCTCAGCGATAGAGAGGCATGCATGCGCAACTTTCTGTATTTCCCACTGTGCACCATCGTGTGTTCTTAGCTCAATAAATTTAATTAAATTAGAAAGATTTGCTGTGGCATAATATTCCGTATAGAGATTTTGTGGAAGCACTCCTCTAGCTTGTTCTCGACATACACCCTTCTCCATCAGCTCATTGTATAGACTAACGCTCCGGCGATGATGATCTCTAACAACTGCACTTGCATGATTGGGTCCTCCATCTTCGAAGTAACCCATGATTGGATCGAGATTATCCAAGTTTGAAGCTTGTCTATTAGATTTGCTTTGAGTCCTGAATGTTCTTGGTTCGTAGAACTGCAAGTTTTCTTCTGTGTATCTTCTGGAAATTTCGTTATACGACCATGTGCGGTGTCTGTGGTGCTGTGATCTGATAAAGAGGGGAACTTTGAATCTGAACGTGACCAGATTGTGTTCCATCGTGCTCGTATGTTTATGTTTAATAAGGTATTTAATAAGTTTCTTATCTTTGGCATCTAATGTCTCCTTATGCTTTCCAAAACTGACTCTTGCTGCGTTGACGACAGTAAGATCACTTCCCATGTGTTCTACATATTCTACTCTTCCAATTCCATCACCGTACAATTCTATTCCTTCGATTTTCATATTCACTCCTTGTTGTAGAGGTATCATACTCATATACATGTAAGATTACATCAGTAATTTTTGATAAGAATCTCTGTAGCTAGACACCCTTCTTTGTCTAAGCGACCTGACGTGTATTTGTGCCCCATAAACATGTGCATTGTCCAATCATCATCGAACTTATCACCAAACCAGCCACCATTCGTCCATTTTCGCCCTTTGTTCACCATCTCCCAACCAATCTGCGAGCCATCGTGGTGTTCTCTATTAGAAAGTGCACCATAAGCACCCTGAGAATGACAATCTTTCATGAAATTGCATAGCTCTAGTTGGTTGTCGTCATCGAATTCGCCTGCAGCTCGATAAGTCTCGGCTGAAAGTCTATAAGGTGGGTCTGCATACATCCAAACACCTTTATCTGCCCACTTCATCGTGTTTTCATATGATTCTTCTGTTATCACACACGATTTTAAGAACTCAATGAAATCTAATTCTTCAACTTCAAGCTTTTTGAACCAAGCTTCTTTCCACCACATGTTGCCGGCAGACGTTGCATATCTATCAGGGTACTTTTTAGATTGTCCCCAGAAGCCATTGAAGTTAATGCGCATCATGAACATCAACATAGCACTCTCTTCTACTCGATTCTTGAAGCCACCCTCCATGTATCTTTGCCTAAGCTCGTAGTAGTATGCTTTTCTCTCCGAAGAGATTGCTGGTTTCGGTGGTGGCGTGATTGCTAGGTAAGGTTTTAAGAACTTTCTTCCCCACTCTTGGTATTCTTTTGTATTCTTTTGCATTACGTCATAAAGCTGGAATAACTCACTGTTCAAATCGTTAATGACAATTGGCAATTCGGGGTATTCACTGCGAACCCAATAGGCTACTTGTGCAGACCCAGCAAACATGTCGACAAACATCTTTGGTTCTTTCACTAAAAAGCCAGAAGCTATATATTTCTTAAGCATTCTGGCTTTAGAGCCTGCATACTTGAATGGAGGCTTTTTTGGTGTTTTCATTTTATTTGACAGTAATACTGGCACGTCTATAATCATAGTCTTTCTCCTGATAATGTATTATTATACCACAAGATACCACTTTGATTAGAGGTTAAGTATTACATGTGCATCAATGCTTCTTCAATAATAGCATAGTACATTTCAGAACCTTGATATTCAGCAATTTCTTCTGCTTCGAACAAAGCTTCTGCAGAGAAAGCTCGTGCTAATTGCATTCCTAATGATTCTACGTCATCAGGACCATACCCACCACCGGCCATCATTTCATCAATCCAATTGATGACAGGGTTGTTACTGCGACTCTCTCTAATAAGACCACGTTTTTTAAGTATAGAGTATTCTTCTCTGATAATTCTTTTTAATTGTCTTTTTGATATTTTCATTTTATATCTTCCAATATTATAATTTATTTAATTTATAGTATTCCAGCTAGCTTTGACCATCTCTCCAAAAGAAGAGATCCTTGATTGTTTATAGACTCTTCTTTCACGCTAGAGTCTTCAACTTCAAGATCTACACCAAACTCTTTTTTCATAACTTTCTGGACTTTGGGTATTCTCTCTTTTGGAAACTTTTTTCGCTTCTTATCAGACAAATTATCCCACCCTTTTGCATACCCTTGTGTCATTTTATCAAACTTTTTCATTATTTCAAAAATCTCTTTTACTGATTTTACTCTACTAGATGCAGCGTTCGCTTTGCTAAGCTGGTCTTGCAATCCAGCGATTTCCAAACCTTTTTCATATAGGTCGTCGACGACAGTCTCTTGATCTGACTCTCTTTTCTTTAGCACTTTTTCAACAAATGCATCAGGATTTGCAAACAATTCTTCTAGAGTTCCAACTCCAAATAGTTTCTCCATTGCCATGCCAGTCTTGTCTATATTTTCACTAGCACTTGAAAATGCATCGGCTAATTTGTTGATTTCTCCTCTTAATTCGGCTTCCTGCGCAGATGAAGATTCTTCTACTGCTTTGAGTTTAGCCTCGAGCTCTTCAGCTGCCATAAGTGCTTCGCCGTAGTCTATTTCTCCGGAATCTAATTTTTCCTGCATGGCCTTGATCATATCTTCCATGCCCATTTTTCCATTTTGCAATGCCTCTATTTCTTGGCGCATAGATTTTTTCATTGAAACCATTTCTTCCCAATCTATAAGATGGTTAGTTTCTTCTTGGGCTAATTTATCAGCTAGTTCTATTTTTTCATCATCCATTTTTGCTATTAATTTAGCAAGCCTTACAAGGTCTTGATCAGCTTGAGATTCTTGTGCCTCTTCTGGGAGCTCTTGAATGTCTCCAATCCCGTTAGCAATGTTAAATGCTACTGCTGCGTTTGCAATCTGTTTCTTATTTGGCACCGTGACATTTGCTTTCTCTGCACCTTTTTGCATTAATTCTTCAAAATCGCTGTACGGCAATCCTTCTTCAGTTAGCAAAGACACCAAAGAGCTCTTGTGTATTATTTTATGAGCTTGCATTATCTCCTGTGCTGATTTGTCATTTGTAAGTTTTTCTCTTGCCTCAGGAAACGGACCATCTGGGTCAAACAGCAATTCCATAATTTCTTCTGCTTCTTTTTTGTTATACCCTTTCTTTTCCAATGCTCGATAAACCAGTTCCAAGCTCTGTTGAAATCTTTCAGTTGGTTTTTCAGTTTTAACTTCATCTTCGCCTGTCTGTGGTTCAACACCTAGCTTTTCAAAAGGCTCTGGATTTTGTATTGGTGCGTCTTGAGGCACTTTGAAAGGAGCTTCTAGAATTTTAACCAATTCCAACATTGTCTTCTTTCTTGACTTAGCAAACTTTCTCAAAGCAGCTATGGCAACACCAGACAACACCAATGCAGTACCAGTTGTTGCCAATATTGTTGCAGTTGCAGTAGCTCCTAACATAGCTGTTGCAGCACCTCCGGTGAATGTAGAGACTACTTGATTTTTTATAAACTTAGTAGCTTCTCTTGTCACTATTTTTGTGACTTCCATTTTACCACCAGAAAACACGGCGGCCAAATCAGATCCAGTGCCTCCTACGCCTTTTAAAACTTCTCCAACTGTTCCTCCAGTTGCATTACCTAGAATATTAAATAAGGCTTTTGTGCCTCCTTTCATGCCTGGAAAACTTACACCGTCTTCTTTCATTGTTTTTGCTAGCTCAGATGGGGACATTTTCATCATTTGAGGGCAAGCACCATTCTCATCAACAGCCCAGCCTTTGAATCTTGCGTATGCTTGAGTGGCACCATCTCCATCCTTGAGAGGCAAAGCTTCTTTTACTGCTTCTGTCCATGTTTCTGTTTTGAACCAACCATCGGGTGAACTCAAATTATCTTGTAGTTTCTGCATCGCACCCTTGAATGCAGGAGAACCAGTAAAATTACCAAAGGCGCTACCACCCATTGAGGTTCCTGCAGCTGCCATAACAGCACCTACTAATGCTACAAGAAGTGGTTTAACAACTGATACACTTGCTTTCATATTTTCTAATTTTTTTGGATCTAATCCATCTGGTATTTCTTTGTTTTTTGGATCTGCTAAAAACGCTGTGAGAGCTTTTGGATCCACGTCGCTGGAAACTAATCCGGGATTTTCTTTTTGCATTTCTTCAGCTGCTTTATTAACCATAGTTTGTTGAGCCTCAACAAAATCTTCGGTAATTAAGTCTGTCCCTAGAAGAATTGGCATCAAACTTGCTTCAACAACGAATTGTAGTCGATTGTATTTTGTAAGCTCGTCTAGATTGTGTGAATGAATTAAAGATTTTCCATGTATATTTTTGTTTTCAAGACTCTGATATGTATCTTCCATTGTCCCTAAATAATACTGTAAAACTGCTACTAATTTTTCCATAACTTTTTCTGCATCTTCTTTGGCTACAACACCATTTCCAATGCCATCTTGCAATGTTTCTTTAACGTTAAGCATTGCACCAAAGATACCGGATAATTTTTCAGGTGACGTCAAACCATCAAGAGATTCTTGTCCAATTAAAATCTTTCGAAAATCCCCAGGTTTTGGATTATTGGGAAATCCTCCTTTCTTTGGATTTCCTAAATCAGCACTTTTTATCTGCTTGATTAAATCTTTTGTCATAGGCAATAAAACGTCTGCGCTCAGTTGGCCTGTAACGTCTTCGTACGCCATTTTAGCTCTTGCCTGTAATTTGGCTGCTTTTTTCTTTGACCAAACTTGTTCACCTTGTTGGAACATTGAACCTAGAGCACCAAATGAGTGCTTTATAGATTGCCAACCAGAAGCACCTTGTGATCTAGCTTTTTTCCATCTATCTACTAGGCCATACTGCGTCTCTAAATAATCAGCTATGTATTCTGCTTCTCTTGGGTCCGGATTTGATTTCTGTACAGAATCTTTTCCCAAACCAAGGAATGACTTTACAGATCCCCAAAAGCCTTCATTGATTAATATTTGCGGATGTACATTAAATCGCTCTGAAATCATCATAAGTGTCGCTAGTTCGAATTCACTGTTTTCTCTGATGTGTCTTTTTGCCAAGTAATTCGATGCATAACTTGCATATAATTGATTCTTCTGAGATGGGTGGACCATCTCTAGTAATGCCGAATCTTCAATTGATTCTTTCAATAAAAACTTATTCATTAATTTCTCCTAACATTTTTTTAATATCTAAACCACCACAATCTATTTTCTTTTTGGAGCAGTGGAAGTGATTCATAAATCCTTTGAACTTACCTGATGCTGCGACTTTATCGTAAGCCCATTGTTCAGCTGGTGCTTCCAACGGAACACCGCAGCCTTCGTGAATTGCTTTCCACAATGCTTTAAGTGCATCAATCTGCTCAGGGTAAAACCAAGTGAAAGGGTCAAGCTCTTTGTTCTGAGCGAGAGCACCTTCCATCATGGGTCGTTCCTTACCTACGTTTCTTTTATACCAAGATTGATACTTCGGATAGTATGCATTGCTTATCTCAACACCAACAGCTGAATGATTCACATTCCTATTGCCGGCATGCCAACAAGCATCATTGATGTCGTGTAACTGAATGATTGTGCCGTCATTGTCGATACAAAAGTGTACAGACACATTACGTTTCTTAAGAACTTTCGCACATGATGTACTATTCAAACATACATCCCAGTGATTGACAAAAGAACGTATGGTGCGCTTCTTAGAGTACGGAGTCAACCCTTTCGATATAGCATACGGAAAACCATCATCTTTGAATGTGTGCACTTTGTCGGCAGGCCAATCAATCTTGATAGGGTTATCATTATACCAAAGCACATCTGAATCATTAGAGTCCCAAGGAGGTCCTACGAAAGGATGCTCAGCTTCCATCTTAGCAACAAGCCTGCGATGAGTACCCGGGCCACACATGCCATCAGCTGTTAATTTATATTCACGCTGAAATGCTCTGATTGCATTTTGTAGTTTGCGATCGAATAGTTTATAGCCCGGGATAAACCAAGAAGGTTCCCATCCAAGTTTTGCTGCACTCGCTTCGTTATAAAAATCTTTATCTACTGCCATGTTTTTCTCAATGGTTATATTTTGTTATTCTTCATTACGGTCTATATTGATTTACACAATGTGCAATGTAGTCTTCGAACCACTGGGCTACTTGTTCCATCAAGTCACCGTATCCCAAAGATTCAGCTTCTGCA
>Ga0233432_10001097_pt1 | contig 26115 bp, 16 predicted proteins | sample SI_122_August201_6_FD_179870 | JGI IMG/M metagenome (GOLD analysis project Ga0233432, IMG submission 179870) | Seawater microbial communities from Saanich Inlet, British Columbia, Canada - SI_122_August2016_10_MG | ecosystem: Environmental > Aquatic > Marine > Inlet | place: Canada: British... | reverse complement strand
GACCCCCCACGACCCCAGGGAGTGCCCCGAAGAATTTATGACGATGTATGACCCAGAGAGCGTGCCTCTTCCTGAATCATTTATGCCAGAGCACCCCTTTGATAATGGTATGTTGAGAATTAGAGATGAAAACCTTGAGGATTTCCCTAGAACGGAAGAGAAAGTCAGGCAGCATATTGCAGCATATTATGCAATGGTGACTCATACTGACGCCCAAATTGGAAAAATTCTAGGTGCGCTAGAGGCCTCAGGAAAGTTGGATAATACAATCATCGTTTTTAGTTCAGATAATGGCCTAGGAGTTGGTCGACATGGACTGATGGGCAAGCAGAACGTTTACGACCATGCTTTGCATGTGCCACTGGTGATTGTCGGTGATGGACTTCCTCGTGGAGAGAGGCGAGAGCAGCTCTGCTATATCTATGACATTTACCCGACACTCTGTGATTTGGCTGGGTTAGAAACGCCTGATACCGTAGAGTACCGATCACTCAAGGCAGCGATAGAAGCACCCGGTGAGTCTCATCGAAGCCACCTTTATCACGCTTTCATGGACTGGCAGAGAACTGTGCGTGACGAGAGATACAAGCTCATTGAGTACTGTGTTGAGGAGAAGCGGCACACGCAACTTTTTGATCTCAAGGAAGATCCGAACGAACTCATCAATCTAGCGGGGAAAGAAGAGTACGGGATGAAACTGAAGGAACTTCGAAAGCTTCTTCGATCAGAAGCCAGACGTCTCAACGATGGTGATACTCCTTATGAGTTTTCTAACCAGCAGGGCGTGGACTTCTGGTCTATGTACGACCGAGTCTCAGAGTCCTCACTTCCGATTTAAATTTTCAAGATAATTCGATTGGGAAAAGGTCGTGAGTTCTGTCTTTCTGCGAGGACTGACTAGGATGCGAACCTGTTCATCGTGAAATCGACTCTAAGAAGAGTTCGAAGGGGGAAATAAATTGAATCGGCTCATTCTTGGCTTGGTCTGTGGTCTGTCATTCTTGATGGTACTTAAAGCGGAAGAGGTGACGGATCCAAAAGGCGAATTCTCGGGTTCTTTGCGTTTTCGGAGCGAGTATTTCAGAAACTTTGGTCTTTACGAGAAGACCAGAGCTGGAAATGATGATGGGGAGCTACTTCATCAGCTCAGAGGGGACATCGTCTACCAGCGAAGGGTAGGTGACGAAAACCATTTGTTCCTGCAAGGTCGAGCCACTCATCTCTTTGGCGACAATGACCCCACAGCAAATTTTCGTTCTCAGGAAGAGGTGCGTCTGCATCAGGCATGGATGAGGTTTGAAGACCTTTGGGATGACTGGGACCTGAAATTGGGTCGGCAGGAACTGAGTTTTTCGAACGAGGTCTTGGTTGGGGTTGATGACTGGAGTCAGAATGGACGTAGCTTTGACGCCATTCGCCTCAGCTATGAAGGCTTTTCATGGGACTTAGACCTTTTTCATTCTCTTGTTCAAGAAGGTACCGGTGGAGAAGAAGACTCTCGCTTCAGTGGTATCCATGGAACACATATGAATGCGATGAGAACGGTTCAGGACATCTATCTCTACCATCTCTATGTTCCAACGGGTCACGCTCCATTCGATTCTCTGACGAACCTCGAAGCAAATATATTTAATCTGGGATATGCGGTCGAGGGGAAGTTGTCTTCTCGGTTGTCTGCTCAGGCGATGTTCAATATTCAGCAAGGAGAGTTTCAAGATTTAACAGGGGTGGAGACAGACCACGATGCGCACCACTTCTATTTGAATCTAGACTGGTTTTTGAACCACGACGTCGTGCGAAATATTGGAATCGACTTTTCTTATGCGACAGGAGACAAGTTGGGGACGACTGAAAATGAAACCTACATGCCATTGTTCTCTAGTCCTCATACTAAAGGAGGAGCGATGGACTGGTTTAGTCAGATGAACAGTGTGATCTATACCCTCTATCTGATGTTTGAATTGAGCGAGAAGTGGGACGGGTATGTTGAACTTCATCATTTTCAACTCCAGTCCAATGGGTCAGCCTGGTATCTTGGAGACCTGAATACGGCCTGGTGGGATGGCACTCCGAGGGTTAACTGGCCAAGTGATGGGGTCAGTTCTAAAGATGCGGGAACAGAACTGGACCTCCACTGGACATGGAATCATTCAGAGGACAGGGTTTTTCATTTTGGTTATTCCTTGTTTCTTCCTGGAGAACTCTTGAAGAGTCAAAGCTGGTGGAATCAAGATCGTGAGGTGCACTGGGCCTATTTTCAAACTGAACTGAGTTTCTGAGAGAGAAAATGATGAAAGATATTTTTTCTAATATGGCGACGGTTACGCTATTGATTCTCACGCTCTGCTACGCGATGGCTGCAGAGGAACTGAGTGCCAAGGTGACTAGAGCAAAGGGAAAACCAGTGGTTCTAAGGAGTGGTAATGAGGTAGAGCTCACCCTGAATATGGAAGTCAAAGAGGGGGAAACCATCAGGACTCGTCAGGGCGATCAATGTACGCTGACCTTAGGCGACGGCAGTAAGATCTTGGTTTTTCCTTCTAGCGAAGTCTCTGTGAAGGCCAAGGATAAGAAGAAGATAGAACTTAATCAGAAGGTTGGCTTTTCTTGGATGAAGGTCAAGCCACTGAAAGGGGTGGATGAGAGATTCATAATACGCACACCGACGGCTGTGGCTGGAGTTCGAGGAACTTCATTTAGCTGTAGTGTCGAAAATGGCGGAAAGTCAGGCTTCTGTGTCTGTGAAGGAAAGATCGCAGTGAAGAAAGGCGAGAAGGAAGAGCTTCTTAAGAAGGGAGAGTTCCTCAACGCCAATGAGAAAAGCTTGGGAGGCAAGATGGGAGATGTGGTTCTTCTGAAGAGACCCACGACCTCTTCCATGAGCTGTCTTCAATGCCACCAGGGCGGTAGCCGTCGCAACGGCAGGTATTGAGCAGAAGGATTTAGATCTTAGAGTAAGATCCAGTCGAAAGAGTTAGGAGATAACTGACTATGGTTATCCCTTAGTCCCGACTGAATGAGGGAGCGCCCTTTCATCCCATGTTCGATGTTAACTTCTTGGGATGTGAGATTGAATAGGCATAGGATGGAGTTATCGGTCCCTTCTCGAAGAATTGCGAAGGTCTTTGGACCAAAGTCCGGGTAGGTGGTTTTTGAGGTGGGTGAGAAGGCGTCATATTCGGAGCGGTGACTCAAGAGATGACGGTAGCCGTCGAAGACTTTCTGCCGGCGGCTATCAGGTTTGGCCATCTCTTTTTCAAGGTTTTGTCGTTGAAATTTCTCTCGGTTGATCGATCGGGCACGCCCTGTTTCTTCCACCCCATCATGGTGGTTTTCTGAGCCAAGGAGGGAGTGCACGTAAATTCCAGGTACACCCGGCATAGACAACATCACTGCCTGAGAGCAGAGGAAGCGTTGAACCTTGACGTCCAAGTCCAGATTTAGTGGATTGAGGAAATCCATGTAGTTGCAGTTGAGTTCATAGGGGCTTTTCGTTCCGTCACCATTATCCTTGTAAGAAACATGTCCGCCTCGATCTAGAGAGTGTTGAGCCAAGGCTTCGATTTCGGCTGGAGTCATGATGCCCTGAAGTGGACGCATGCCGATGCCATCATGGCTGGCAGTGAAGTTGAAGAAGGTCACGTCTTCGGAGGGAAGTTGAAGTGAGTTGGCCCAATTCCTCAGTCGTGTGGCATCTTCATTGAGGATGCTCCAGGCGAGGAGTGGAGGAAGGGTGAAGTTATAGACCAGGTGAGCTTCATCACGACCACTTCCAAAATAAGAGAGGTTTTCTTCGTGAGGAACGTTAGTCTCAGTGATGATCTTCAGTCCTGGGCAGACTTCCTCAAAGACGGCCCTGAAGAGTTTGACGATGGCGTGGGTCTTAGGGTGGTGGATACAGTCGGTTCCAATTTCTTTCCAAAGAAAAGCAATGGCATCAAGCCGAATGTATTTAGCTCCATTCTCAGCATAGATGAGGAGAGCTTCGAGAACTTTAATCATCACCTTTGGGTTGGAGGCATTGATGTCGACCTGGTCTTCACTGAAAGTGGTCCAAATGTGCTCTTCTCCTCGATTGGTTTTAAAGGGATGAAGAAGAGGAAGCGCCCGAGGTCGTGTGACCATTGAAAGGTCTGTGTTAGGATCTTCGGCAATAAAGAAGTTCTCATATTCGGGATTGCCTTCGCAGTATCCCTTGAACCAATCGGACGATTTGGAGATATGGTTCACCACTGCGTCGAACATGAGGTTGGCGTCCTTGGAAAAGTTTTTGACTTGTTGCCAGTCTCCAAGTTCGGGATCAATTTTGAGATAGTCAACGACGGAAAATCCGTCATCTGAAGTGTAAGGAAAAAAAGGAAGGAAGTGGACGGCGTTGATGACCTCCTTTAAGTGAACGTTGTAGAAGTCATGAAGCTCTTCAATAAAACGACCCGGAGACGCTCCTTGCACTTGATCGCCATAGGTGATGAGCATGGCGTCCTTTTCCGAAAGAGGAAAAGGGTTGGGGTCAACTCTTGGCCTGAAGTTTTCGATGAGTTGCTGGCACTCAGCAGAGGCCAAGGCACCGAGTTCAGGCCCGTAGATTTCAGTTAGGAGTGAGTGGATGGGTTCCATACTTTTTAGTTCACTCCTTGAGCGAATGTTGAGGTTATTTGTATTTGTAGAGGTTCTGAATGAGGGGAGTCAGAGCACTGGCCATGACATCGTGATTCAGTTTTTCGCTGAGTATCTGAAGATTGTGAGCAACCGTCTTGTAGCGAAAATCAGCGTCGGTGAGGTAGCGATAGCCAGTTTCGATGGACTCTGGGTTGAGGGTGCAATCTTCAACAGAGGCGGCTTCAAAGCCTAGAGGTTCCAGATCAGATTTGTAGATACTGTATTTGTTGAGGACAACAGGGAGCCCAAGGGCCATCATTTCGAGAAGGTTGTTGCCGTAACCTTCCACTTCGGAGAAGTAGGTGCCCATGCCTCCCGATTTAGCCACAATACCGGGAACATCGGCAAAAGCATAGTATTTTTTATTGACCAGAACTTCGCGGTTGGGCAAGATCATCGATTCACCAAAAATCAGGAAGAGATGTTTTTTGAGGTCGGCGCTCTTTGTCTTCTTTGCAAAGTATTCTTCGATATAGGCCCGGTAGGAGTCGTGTTCGTCTCCGGAGTGACCAGAGATGAGAAGTACCACGGGTTTTTTCGTGCCGTCCTTGGCAAAGCGTTTGTGAATGGCGATGGCGTAATCAACGGCGACATCGATGCGCTTTCTCTCGACGACACGGGTGTGTTGCAGCAGGATGGCGGCGTCCTCTTCCTTGAAGCCTTCTTTCTCTAAAGCATCGATGAGGCCAATCTCACGATAGAAGGTCTTATTGTACTGATCTTCTGGAGGATGAAGTGGCATGTTGTGCTCAAGGGCCGTCTCCCAATTCCATGGGAGGTCGCAGGTGTTGGGTATGACGCAAGTTTTTCTTTTGAAATAAGTTTCGATGTCTTTTCGATCTAGACTTTCGAGGTACTTGCGACCGAACTGAGGTTGGACTGAGTTGATGAAGACAATGCCATCCACGTCGGGGCCCGGAATGTACTTGAGGTATTTCTTGATCACGGAGTTGGGCTTTTCAAAACGGCGACGTTCGAAATGAGAGTCGTGCCACCACACGAGATAGCGAGGAAGCATGAGGCCTTCTTTGCGGCGTTCCTCGAAGTACATGCCAACGGCTACAGCAAAGATAAAGTTGGATGGGTGACAACTGTTATGGACAATAAAGAGGTCGAGCTCGTTCTCTTCGACGAATTTAGAGATGATCTCTTTGGCATGGAGAGCGGCTTCCATGATCTGCTTATCAAAACCTTTTGGAGCCCTTCCGCTGTAATTTTCTAGAATGTGCCGGTTTGTTTCGCTGCGGTGCCAGAAGACGTCATCTAAGGTGGTGTGCATTCTCGGGGGAGAGTGTCCAGCTAGATAGAAGATATTTCCCAGAGGGATTTCCATCTTTTTGACCATGGTCGTGATGCTCTGATCAATAACAATGGAGACGCCATCATTTTTTCCGATGAGAGAGTGTAAGATGCCAACTTTGAGGCGACTGATGTCCATGGTCTAACCTTTTAGAATATTGAGGAGTTGGGAGAGAGAGGTGATCACCCGGTCCGGTTGTTTCTGATGACAGCGAGGATGGTCCTCGCGTAAACGCAGGGAGCGCTTGTCTCCAGCGAAGAGAACGGTTTTGAAGCCTTCTTCCTGAGCAGGAACGATGTCGTTCAACATGTCATTGCCGACATAGAGGCATTGTGATGGTTCGATCCCTCTTTCTCTGAGTTTTTCTACCATGAGGGTGTAGAGGTAGTTGTCGGGCTTTGCTCTTCGGAGTTGGTAGGAGTAGACTTGCAGTTCTGGGTCAAAATAAGGAAGCACACCATCGAGGGCGGAAGAGAAGAAGTGTTTGAGAATCAGCGGTGTGAAGAATTGGGCATTGGAAACAATACCCAGAGGGAGACCTCGGTCTTTTAGAATATTCAGGGTGTCTTCCATGGCTGGCATGGGGTAAACTGAATTGTTGTGGGTCTCGAAGGTGACGGAAAGAAGTTTGTGGTCGAGGGTTGAAGCAGGGCAATCCAGATAACCGAGTTTAGACATTTTTTCAGTAACGCCTTTCCAGATTTCAACGATGTCGACTTCAGGGTGAGGGAAACCTTTTTCTCGGTCCTTGCGGTGGGATTCGAGAATTTCTTCGTGGTAAAGACTGAGGATGCGGTGCCCCATGTCGTCATAAGGAAGGACTTCCTTGAGGCATATTTTGCATTCCTCAAAACTTTTTTCTGCTGCGGTGCTCTGCATATCAGAAGACCCGATGTCCCCAGAGCTACTGATGATCAAGGTTCCATAAATATCAAAGACGACAGTTTTGATACCCTCTAAGGGGGCATCGTTGACCGTCGAGCCCGTGGCAATGGGCTCTTGAGGTTGAATGCGATCAAAAAGATGTTGCATAGATCTGTTTGAGATTTTGGCCGTAGCTCTCGACGGAATATTCGGTGAGAATCTTTTGGGCGTTGGCCTCGATGAGTTCTGGGGTGGGGGAAGTGAGAAAATCGTTGAGTTGATTCTCATCGAGAATCGATTTGGCAACGGTGGGATTTTTACTGGCTTTCTCGATAATGTTGAGCTTCTTAGAATCATCTAATGTGGAAAAATCCTCCCCCTCGATCTTCAGAGTCTGATACAGGGACGGGAAACTGAGGCCTTTCTTTCTGAAGTCCGATGTGACCTGAGGAAGGTCTCTTCCGACGACTGCTTTTCCAAAAAGCCAAGGCTCGAGGAAGCCCAATCCAAAACCCTCGTTGATGGATGTGCTGACAACAAGGTCACAACCGTACATGAGAGAGAGAAAATTTGCTTTCAGCCCTGCTTCAAAGACGACCGGAAGTTTGAGCTGATCGGCTAGTTCAATCCAAGGCTTAACGGCCTCAACCTCGAGAGGATTCTTCGCGGGCTGAGTGACGGCAAAATTGGCCTTTTCTTTGAAGAGGCAGCATAGCAGAAGGAGCTCAGGAATATTTTTTCTTTCAATGGCTCTCACGGGGTAAAGGACAAGGGGACGGTCGTTTAGGTGGAGGCGAGTGAGAACATCTGCCCTTGCCCCTGCTTTCATGGGAGGGGGTGGTGAGATGGCATTGGGTCCATCGAAGATGCACGAGTCATCAATGCCGTGACTTTTTAGGAGCTGTCGGTCGGCCTGATTGATCACCACATAAGCGAGTGACCTGTTCTTGGGATAGAGCACACTCTCTAGTTCCTCTCCAAAAGTCTTACAGACGACGTTATTGAGGTGTTCGATGTTGAGGGGTCGATTGTCTTCGGCGAAGTCGTGGCAGTGGTTGACGACTTTGGCTCCCTCGGCCAGGAGGTCAGCGATGACGAGGTTGAGGAGGGGGTTTTTGCCAAGGTTTAGGTTGTGGACGTGGAGGAGTCCTGACTGGGCCAAGGGTGCGAGGAAAGCCTTCAAATCGGAGCGGCGATCCTTCAGGTCACCTGACTCAAGTCCGCGAGGAAGGTAATTCAAGCCTTCAAACTCGAGGGGAGTTTTTCCTCCGGGTGTCCGGCCGGCAGCGTCTCCCACCACCACTTCAAAGTCCTGACCGCTGTTTTCAAAGGCCGCGCTTTGGGTGTGGATAACGCTAGTGACACCTCCTGTTAGGAGGTGGTGATGGAGAATCCAGACTTTCAATTTTTTGGCTTACGATTGAATTTCTCCTGGTAGGCCGGCACTTCAATCATGGGTTGTCGCTCTTTTTCGCGGATGTCGTATTCCACAAATTCATGCTTGTCCTCGAGCATTTCGATCTGGCGCATGATGTAGTGGTCGGGGTTTCCTGGGCCACTACCTTGATAGCGTTGTAGCCGGTTCCAGAAGGTCTGCAGGATGCCAAAGGCCATTTTACCAAGTCCTTTGGTGGATTGGTTGCGGTGGACTCTCTGGTCGAGATCGGTTTGGGCGATGGACCATAACCCCCATTTCTCACAGATGTCGATGAGGTGACTGGTTTCCACACCGTACCCGATGGGAAAGGGGATTTGCTCGAAGACTTCGCGATATCCGGCAAACTCGCCGGATAGGGGCTGAATGAGTCCGGTGAGTTGGGGGAAGAATTGAGAGAAAAGGGGGCGAATGAGAATTTCGGTCGTTCGGCCGCCCTGCCCTTTGCCCTTTCCTTTCAGATTGCTGGCTTCCTTGGAAAAACTCAAAGGTCGGTCGTAGAAAGCTTTGACATATTTGATTTCCTCATTGTAGAGGAGAGGTCCGATGATGCCGTAAACAAACTTGGGGTGGATGTTGGAGATGTCGGCGTCCAAGTAGAGGATGATGTCTCCCTCTAAAAGGTAGATGGCCTTCCAGAGGTTCTCCCCCTTCCCCCTCATCTGGCCTTCACCGGGAAGGTAATCTGAGGCGAGAAAAGTTTTGGCGCCAAACTGACTGGCCACTTCCAAAGTTTTGTCTGTAGACCCCGAGTCGATGACGGCGATCTCGTCGAGGAGAGGATAGCGATCCATCAACTCCGATTTGATGAGAACGACCTCTTTGCCGATGGTTTTCTCTTCATTGAGAGTTGGGAAGCAGAGGCTGATCTTGAGCCCGCGTTCCTGTTTCTTTTCGATGAGCTTCCTCAGGTCCCAGAACTGGGAGTGGTGGAAGGTCCGTTCCTTCAGCCAGTTATTTAAATTCGTCATCGCAATGTCCTTTATCGATGGCATCCAAGAGGAGAAGGATTTGGAGGATGCCTTTTGAAATCGGTTCGAGGTTGATATAGCTGGTCTTATCTGGTCGGTCCTCAGCCCCAGTGGTGATGCCGAGAGTGACGGAAGGAATTCCATATTTGAGGGGGACAGCAATTTCGGAATTGGAAGGGCTGACTTTGAGCTGGATTCCCAGTTCTTTCAAAATCGTGCTGATCGCTTTGACCATGGGGTGAGAGTACCTGATGCCTGCGGCGTGGTGCCGACTGAAGAAGTTCAGATTGATGTCGAGACCGTAATTGGCTGAGATGTCACGGCAGTTGTCTTTGATGTCTTCAATCAGCCTTTGGGTGATGAGGTCGTCTTCGCTACGGACCTCTAGAGAAAGCTTAGCATTTTCACAGATCCGGCTGTAGGAGTTTCCTCCCTGGATTCGACCGATGTTCAAGATGGTCTTGGGTTTTCTGGGGATGGGAATGGAGAAGAGTTTTTCCATCACGTCATTGAGCATCATGATCGCTGAGTTTTGTTCAACACTTCGCCATGAGGAATGCTCTTTTGTGTCCATGGCGCATTCGATGTCACATCGAACCCGACTCAGAGCAAAGTGGTCGACCTGTCCGAGAGAGATCCCTTCAAGATTCACGTTAAAGTCGATCTCCTCGTGGTAGCGGTCCATGTAGTGGCGCATTCCTGCGAGGTCACCTTTTTCTTTGCTGGCCGCTGTGGCAATAAAGTAGAGGTCGGCATCGAATTCGAGGTCGAGCCGAGATAGAATATCTGGAAGAGAGAGGAGGGTGGTGACTCCCATGCCATTGTCGGCGATGGCGGTACCCGTAGCTCTGTCGGTCGCGATGGTGACGTTGTGGTCTGTAGAGCCGTCGAAGAGGGTGTCCATGTGAGCTGAAAGGAGGATCTTTCGGTTGGAGCTCTTTCCCTTGATGTGACCAATGACATTACCAATGTCATCGATATAGGGGTCCGAGATTCCACTTTCAATGAAGCGGTCGTGAATGAAAGCAGCACGCTGTTCTTCACTGAAGGAGGGGGCGGGAATCTGCGACACCATCACCAGATTGGCGAGGATCATCTCTCTTACCCCTTGGATGCCCTCCTGCCAGATTTGGGAGTGTTCGGAGATCAGGTTTTTGATGTTTTCCATCGTCTCGGCTCGGTTTCCATGGGCGAAAAGAGTCTAGTCCCGCCCCCCCGTTTAGAAGGAATTTAAGTTTGGGCCTTAAATGATCTGGAAAGGCGAACTTGACGAGAAGATAATCGTTGTTTCGCCCTTCAGGTTCCTAAGATAGGGGATATGAGGGAGGACCCGAGCTAGGCCAACATTGGCGATTCAACAGCATGCTACTCCCGATCCTCGCGGATCTGGGATCCACGTCTTGAAAGCTGTGGAAAGTGCTGTCGAGATGGGTTGCTCCTTGGCGGATATCAACGCGGAACTTTTGCGGCGACAGGTCTTGAGTCTTCAGGTCCAGAGAATGGATGACCGTGGTGTTTGGCTTGCTCACCCTAAAACCAAGCGCCGAATCATTTTCGAAACTCAGGATATCCCCGAGGGGTCCAGCTTCCATTCAGGGCAGTGGGTCGATCTGGAACTTCGGATGAAGTCGATTCAGGATGACTGGTGCTTCTGGGGAAAGACCCCCACTCAGGCTCACAGCCAGGGAGGTTCGTCGGACCTTCGCAATAGTATCCGTTCAGCACTCGACCAAACGTCGAATCCTAGGCAGGCACTGCTGACCTTGCTTCAGCAGTCATCAACCAAAGAAGGGGAGAGTGAAAATGAGGATCAGAATTTTGCTAAAGCCTGTTTGGCTGAACTGGAATCTCTCCCTTCAGTTGTGGAGCCCCCTGATTTTCTTCAGGAGATAGACTCTTTACCTCCCGCGAGAGATCAAGCAGACCAACTGTTATCCATGAAGCAGGAGCTACAGGGCTGGCCACGCCTCGAGTCTTCAGGTGAAGTGGCAGACCGACTCCTCCTCATGGAGAAAGTGAAAGCTCACACTTGGTCTGAACGAAGTCTTCAATCGGAGGGGCGAGCTGAAGCGTTCATGGCTTGGGTAGGAGACGCCACTTTTGAAGGAGTTCTGGAAAACATTGGGAGTGGCTATGGCTTCATCCGGTCACCCTATTTCACATCCTCCGTTTTTGTCCTGAGGGATGAGGTCGTGACAGGTGACCTCGTGGCCGGAGCTCCATGTCAGTTTGGGGTTCAAGTCGTCTTCTACGATGAAGAGTGGAAATTCGCCGCCCGAAATGTGATCAGTCAGGGCCGTCGTCGCGTCGACACCTTTCCCTATTGGGTTCTTTCGAGAATGGACGAGGTGAACCAAGGGGTTAGCAAGGCGATTAAAGCTCGGTTGGGAAAGGGAGAGCCTGTGCTGGTGCTCTTCAATGGAGAGATGCGCCAGAGAGAAGGCTTACAAACTTTTGCTCGACACGCAGGACTTTCTCAGAATGATCTCAAATGGGTGAGTGAGCTCTACCCTGACGCTGAGCTCCCCATGTTGCCCTCTTGGACTGGTGCTCTCATCTGCAAACCCAGAACGCTGACTTGGGATGATTGCCGGGACAGAGAATCTCGAAGAAGGCTTGTTCGCACCTTTTACAGCCTCAGTGCCAAAACTCTCGCGGAGAAGGATCAAGCTTCTTGGACGATCCTCATGGACGAGACTGGAGCCTGTGACGACTTCCTTCCAAACAGTCGGCAGAGAGGTCGGTCTTCAGTGATGATGGCCGTGGTGGTCCCACCTGGAGTTGACCTTCCACCGTGTCCCTCGGCTTACCACTCTTATGAGTCTCCTTATCACGAGTCTGAATCTCTTCGACAAGAGATTCTCAAGCAGAGGAAACTCAGGGTTTTTGGTTGGAGTTACCTCATGGGCGCTCCCCTTGAGGGACAGAGCCTTGTGACGTCTGACTTCCATGCCCAGATGTGGCGACACGCTATGGATTTCTGCCTCGAATGGGTCGCGCAACAGGTTGAGTCCCGGGCCGGGAAGGAGAAAGTGCATGTTAAAATCTACCTTGAGCAGGTGGGTGCGTTGACTCCCCAGCACAAAGGCCTTTTTGATGACCGGATGACCTCACTGTTGGAGACTTGCCAGGATCGTCATGGTTGGTCGAACTTAGTGGTTGAAGCGCCTCGAATTGTAGGGAAGGATGTTCACCCATGGATGGGTTACGTTGATGTGATGGGCTCGGTCTTTCGTCCCTCAGGTCAGTGGGTGGAAACGGTTTCAAGTATACGTTCACTGAGGGTTTGCCCTAGAGTCGTAGCAATGGACTATCGTCAGGATCACATGGAAGTCCTGTCACAGTCCATCATGCTCTCTGGACGAAAACCATTTACGACTCTTCTTTTATTGGCTAGCATGGAAGAGGCTCACCTCGACGGCTACGGAGTCGTTATCCGTGGTATGGTGAAAGATTGCCTTCTTCGTCTCAATGACACGGAGATGGTGTCTCTTCATGAAAACCTTGAGCGAATTCTTTCTCGTCAGCCAGAGTGTCACATGAGTGCTGAATGGATTTGTGGTCAGATGCCGAAAGAGCTTTACGATAACGAGAACTACAAACCCTCACTGCGTCTGTTGGGTTTGACCAATCAACTTCTGACCTTCAACCATCAGGACAACACGAAAGAAGCTTTTGGTCTGATCAGTCGTGGAGCATCGCTCTCTAAGGAAATTAAATCGAGTGGTCTGCGTTTGCGTTTTTTCTGCCACGTGGCCGAGGCTTATGCCAATGCTCTAGAGTACGATGCTTGCTTGAAAATCCTCGATGCTCACACTGAAGAGTGTCGAGAGAAGATGGCCGATGTTTGGGGAGCGATGCGACTGATGAGTTACCGAATGCAGGTGAAAGCTCTCCTGAGAGAAGATGAGGAGGCTCTAGAATTGTGGGAAGAACTTTATCCCTACCTCAGTACTAAAGCCGAAGAAGTGCGTTTTCAGATTTATCGAGCTCACATGTTGATCGATCAGGGGGAGTACCCTGAAGCTTGGGCGGGACTTTACCGGTACATGGGTGGAAAAGATAACGACGACTTGGTCGCCTGGGCATTGGAGTCTCGTTTTTTCCTCGCTCTCATTTTAAAACTACAGGTTCTCTGTCCCCGGTTGAATCGAAAGCAGCGTCACGCTTTACTCAGGATTGAGCCTGGCCGAGGTTACCCTTGGGTGAACATCGGTTGGTGGGGGCTGCAGATAGAGAGTTCAAAACACCGGGAAGAGAGAACGGGGCAGATCATTCGGATTCTCACTGAACCGACACAGAGTGCTAAAATGGAGATGGTTCGCTACTGTTTCTGGTCTCAGCTTATCGCCGATGGGGGGGCACTTGGTGGAGATATGAATTTCGACCTCCGTTTCACGTCATCGAAGCAGTGGCTGAGAGATCACCCCATGGAGATCAACGTGAAAAGAGGCATGCTCAAACCTCTATCATTCTATCACTTCTGAAAGGCTTTGATGGTTGCCTCTAGGTCATCGAGGCAGTTTGAACCCGTAAAGTGATATGTCTTCATTCCAAGCCCCGAGGCAATATGGAGGTTAGGTGGGTGGTCGTCGATAAAAAGGCACTCTTCGGGTGAAAGTCTTTCAACTTCAAGAAGGAACCTGAAAGGGCTTCCTTCTGATTTGGTTGCTTCAACCTGACAGGACCAAATACGACGCTCAAAAAGATGCAGGAAATCGTACTCTTCTTCGAGCTCTTTGACGAAAGGTTCCATATGGTCGCTGATGAGAAAGAGTCGATGATGCTTTTTTAGCGAATGGAGCAGGGGAAGGGTGTGGGGGTACGGGGGAGAGAAACACTCACGGCAGGTCTCCTGTAGAAGTGGACCCATGGAATGGGGAAGGAGAAGCGTGTTGAGAACTTCATCCCTGAACCCGTCAAAGCTCAGCTTGCCCGTCATCCAGCGGTGGAAACGACGGCTGTGCCCGTGGTAAGGAGGAGCTTCAAAGGCCCTGAGGATCTCATCTTCGCTTCGATCCAGTTTTTCAGATAGATCTTTTTCGACGCCAAAGAGTCCTGGGAGTAAGACCTCGGAGAGGTCAAAGATCAAGTGAGGAAAAAATTGAGGCAATCGTGCTGTTTGAGTGAAGGTTGAGTCATCCACCTCAACCAGTGAACGAGTTCTAGTTAGAAGTATCTGAATTCTTACTCGGGCTTAGGATTTTAACGATTGAATGTGAGAGGGGGCCGAAGGTAACCGGTTTATGTAGGATACTTCTGAAGATGCTTAAGTCCTGTTTCTCCTGATCTAGATCTTCAAAAACGTCTGCTGTGAGTAGAAGAATGGGTGGGGGGTCTTTGATCTGGCTGATGATTTTTTTAGATGTTTCCACACCATCCATTTCCGGCATTCTCAGATCCATGATGATGAGGTCTGGGGAATAAGAATCTAAAGCCTTTAGGGCTTCTCTGCCAGAAAGAGCCTCCGTCACAACCATGGTTATTCTCTTGAGTAGTTTGGCGAGGACCTTGAGATTGATCAAGTTATCGTCGACGATGAGGACCTTTTTGTGTCTGAGAGACTCGAGGCTTACTTTGAACTCGTCCTCTTTCGTGATCTCAGATCTGCGTACTGGGAAACTGAAGCTAAAGGTGCTTCCCTTTCCTACTGTAGAGATCATCTTTAGCTTCCCACCAATGAGTTTGACTAAGGAATTGGTGATGGCGAGACCTAGTCCAGACCCTTTGCTGTGAGATGGAGTGTCCTCTTGCTCCCAGGCCTCAAAAATCCTTTGCTGTTGATAGGAGGGGATACCTGGTCCTTCATCAATGATATCACAATGAATGATTTCGTTACGTTCGAAGAGTTTTAAGGTGACATTTTTTCCAGCTGGGGTGAACCTGATGGCATTGCTAGCAAGGTTGATCATAATCTGTCGGCATTTTGACGCGTCGCAGAAGACCTGTTTACTGAGCTGCCCATCAACCTTTATCTCTAAGTGGACACTCACTTTATTTGCAAGTGGTCGGCAAATGCAGGATACTCCATCGAGTATGTCTTGGAATAAATGGTTCTCCTCATTGACATCTATTATCCCCGCCTCAATTTTAGATAGATCAAGGACATAATCGACGAGTTCCCAGAGATGTTTGGCCGAAAGGTTCAAGTCTTCGACAACACGTTGGAGTTCACCTTTTTGAATCAGGTCGTCTAGATTTACTTTGAGATCATCTCCTAGTCCAATGATGGCATTGAGTGGGGTGCGAATTTCGTGGCTCATGTCTGCAATAAAACGAGTCTTAGCTCGATTGGCTTGTTGGGCGATATTGGATTCATTGAGCAGGTCCTTGGTGCGTTGTAGCACGAGATCTGTTAGATGTTGCTCATTGGCGATGATCTGACTCATGTCGTATACGGTCGCAATGATGAGCTTCTCGTTGAGAAAATTAAAGGGAGTGAGTTCGATGTCGACTCTAAAAGCAGAGCCGTCTTTTTTTCTGCCACTGAGTTTCTTGCCGTGACCCAACGGGCGATGATGAGGGCTCTTGAGATATTCGTTACGCAAGGAGACATGGTTGCTGACCTCTAAGGGAACCAAGATCTCGATGGCTTGTCCATCAAGCTCCATGTTGTCATAGCCAAACATGCCCTCAAGTTTCTTATTTGCGAGTACAATGTTACCATCGGAATTACAGAGAAGGATGCCGTTGGGGGAGTTGTCGAAGAGGGCTTTGAAACGAGCTTCGCTTTTGACGAGCTCCTTTCTGATGGTTTCTTTGTCGGTGATGTCTTGGACTGTGCCCAAACTGTGAAGGGGAGACCCATCTGCACCCCTTTCGGTGGTGCACCTTTCGTGAACGACCTTTTCTAGCCCATCCGGAGTTAGGATTCGATGGGTGATGTCGTAGGAGTCTCCCTGTTCGATATGACGGTTAAAAGCATCTAGGACTGCCTCTCGATCATCGGGATGGATTCGATCCACAAAGGCGTCGAGACTTGCTCCAAAGGTTTCTGAATCAAGACCAAAAATCGAGAAGACTTCCTTGGACCACTCGAGCTTATCTTGAGATAGGTCTAGGCTCCAGTGGCCAATCTTAGCCAGTTCTTGAGCCTGGAGTAAACGGTCAGTGGAGACTTGCAGTGCCTTTTCTTCTCCTGAGCCTTCAACGGTCATGACGCGAGCCTATAGAACAGGTTGAAAGGGCATAGTAAACCGCTACGAAGTCGGTTGAAATTTGACGAGGGGAAGTTTGCTTCAAAATAGTGACAGTGGGGGATTGTTGTGAAAGCGAACATCTCTTGCCAAATATTATCGCGGATTTCGGAGTTCAAATGAAAAGTTCTAATAGAGCTCTTTGGCTGATCATCATCTTATCGCTGATACCAAATATTCTTTCGGCTTTTGAGCCTAAATCGACAGAACTGGATCAGAACTGGGAGTACCGGTGGGGAGACTCTCCAAGGGTCGATGGTAAGTTTTCCTGGCTGAGTGATAAAGGAGATTGGGGAAAGATAGATTTTCCTTCAAACCCTCCCGGGAGAGATGGGCAGAACAACATTTGGTACCGAAAAGTTTTGCCTGAAGATCCAGAACTAGGCACATCCATCTTTATCAACAGCATTGATCTTATCGCCGAGTTTTACCTAGAGGATGAACTGATTTATCATTACGGTACTTTTAGGGATGATGGGAGTGGCGAGTTCATTGGTTGGCCGTGGCATATGGTGACCCTCCCTCGAAACTATGCTGGGAAGACGCTCTCTGTTCGTGTGTTCTCAGATTATCCAGATATAGGGCTCTGGGGAAAAGTCAGTTTGGGAAATGAGAAGGCCCACATCCAAGATATCATCCAGGGAGACCTCCCTCGCGTCAGCGTGGGCCTCTTCTTTTTTGTTGCAGGTATCCTTCTTATTCTCCTTGGGCTATTTCGGTCGAACTGGAGCGTTCTTCTCATGGGAGCCCTTTTGGCCAGCTTGGGTTTTATGCCTATACATACCGCCCACTTAAAAGAGTTGATCCTCTTTGCGCCAATTGGTTGGCAGTATTTTGGGGCGGCAAACTATTTTCTTTTGCCGGCGATCACCGCCGGGTTGATTCAAACGATCCATGGAACTGGGCCCTTTGGTTTGCATAAGTGGACATGGGTGCTGCACCTGGTCTTTTTGGCGTACTCCATGGTCTTTCCCCTTCTCGGGGTGCTCAACCTTTCCAGCACCTACATCCACTTTGACATACTAGCCTTCTTCACTCTCTTGGCTCTTCTGTGTTCGCTTGGAGTCAGAGCTAAAAAAGGGGACCTGAACGACCGAATCATGGTGCTTGGGTTCGGGCTCATGTATCTCATCATGGTCTACAATGGACTGATAGCACACGACTTGGTTCCCTATGCTAGCAGCTCTGAGTATCTGGGGCCAGCCATTCTGGCTCTATGTATGGGTGTCATTCTTCTCAGGAAGCTTTCAGCCCTAAAAGAAGGCCTAGCCCAGAGGACACAGGAACTGGAGGATTTAAACCGGACCCTTGAAGAGAGAGTAGAAACTAGAACCAAGGCTCTCGCTGAGAGTAACAAAACTAAGGACCAGTTCTTTTCGATTATTGCCCACGATCTTCGAGGGCCGATGGGAAGTCTTTCTCTTATTCTCGATGAAATTGGAGAAGATAACCGAGATATCCAAAAAGATCTGCTTGGTGCCATGAGAAGGACCACGACCGGAGCCTTTCAATTGCTGGAAAATCTTCTTGGATGGGCTCGCAGCCAGAAGGGTGAGCTGGATGTCAGGCCCCGGCACTTTCCTTTGGTGGAAACGGTACATTCAACGGTCGGGCTGTTGATGCAACAGATCACTGCTAAAGAAATTAAGTTGGACTGGAACAGGTCTGACGCTTCGATGGCTTTTGCCGACGACATGATGGTGGAGACCACGATTCGAAATCTACTGACCAACGCGATAAAGTTTACTCCTTCCCAAGGAAATATCAGACTGCTCATGTCAGAGGACGGGGACTCTATCAAGATCTCCGTTATCGACGATGGTGTCGGCATGAACGCTGAGCAGATAAATGAAGTCTTCAACTACAAGGGGCATTACTCCTTGAATCAAAGAGTGAAGAGGGGTACCGCTGGAGAACGAGGTTCTGGGTTGGGCTTGTCGCTCTGTAAGGCTTTTGTTGAACTCAACGGGGGCAAAATCGGTGTGGAGAGCATTCTGAATAAAGGGAGTCATTTCTGGTTCACTTTGCCCAAGGGTAAGGTGACTGAAGACCCCGGAGGAAGGTATGAAGAAGAACCCATGGTATGGCTGAGGCAAAAGAAAATTTTGATTGTTGAAGACGACATGCTCCACAGGGAGTCGGCACTGCAGACATTGAAATCATGTGGGGCAGAGGCTGAGGTGGCCGGTTCTGGAGAGGAGGCCGTAGAAAAGTTCAAGGCCTCCAGCTATGATCTAGTTTTTATGGACATAGGCCTTCCGGGAATGCACGGGACTGAGGCGTGGGAGCAGATTTTGGGAATGGAAAGCCAGCCCTTAGGTCTAGCTCTTTCCTCGTACACGAAAAATGAATTGACCTTACGTTATGGATCTCTGAAGTTTGATGCTTATTTGAGTAAGCCTCTGTCGAAAGGTCGCTTGCTTCTGACCCTCAGGGAACTGATGGATGGACGGGGACGATAGGTTTCTCAGATTGAGGAACAACTTGTTCTAACCAGTTAGCGAGAATCTTGCTGAAGCGTATGGCCCCTCGAGTGTTGAGGTGGGAGTTGGGGTGGCCCCAGTCGCCATCTCTAAAAAGAGATGGGTCTTCAACAATAGGTTGGCCAGGTTCACTGAAGCTTTTATAGGGCACGCCTCGTTCTCGGCAAAGTTCACTGACCGTCTGTCGGTAGAGTTCGTAGTCCCCATGGGAGAGTCGACTGCCGAGATATTCGGGAGGGTCAACAACAACGATGGACACCTGATGAGAGGTCCAGAAGTCTAGAGTCTGAATGAAGGCTTGAAGATTGAGTTTTTTGACTTTCCACGGGTATAGGTCAAAAGATTTGGGTTGGGGTTTTGGTTCTAAGGTTTTGGAGCTTCCCCCAAATCCATTTTCTTGATGGGCGGAAAAGGGAAGCTCGACGTTGCGATTCTTCAGCCATGAAAGGGTGCGAGAGAACATCATGCGGTGTGTTGAAGAGTATTGGTCACTGAGGAGCCATGTTCGAGGATTGAGCAGATGTCGGTCAAGAATGAAATCCATGAGGAGAGGGGTTGCCTCTCCTGATTTTAAGAAGTTTCTGATCATATAGGAGTGGGTTCCTTCGTTCCAGTCGTGATAAGTCGCGACTAGAACAACCATCTTTGGTTTGAGGCCAGCATCCCACATGGCTTCTGAGTAATGACGATTGAAAACGAGGTTACGACGAGCACGCCCAAAGTTGTACCAGTCGAGTCCTGTCGACTCTTTCAAGACAGAAGGGACGATGCCCTGTTCGGCATGAGATGTTCCGAGGATGACGCCTTGAGTCTTCAGGTGATGGCTCAGAAGAGTTCGTTCTTGGGGAGGAAAAGTGTTGCCAAGTTCAAATGAAAACACGAAGAGAACCGCATCGAGTCCAAGCAAGATGAGCAGAAAGGGAATGGCTTTGAAAAGGTAAGGCTTCAAAACTGGAAGTAAATGAAGGGGTTGTTCGTTTCGACACCGAGAATGGCGATGGCGAAGATGAGAAGATAGTGAAGGCCCCAATTTAGAGGCAGAGGCATGGTCTTTAGGCGATCACTCCAGGAACGACGCAGGTGGATTCCTTCGATGATCATCAAGGCAAGGGGGCCAAGAATCAGGAGAAGTTGCACGAAAGCAGGATAGGGCAGCAAAGCAGAAGGCTGGAGGGAGTAGCCGCTAACGAAGAGACCTGTGAAGAGTTCCCATGCTCGAGACGGATCAGGGATAAAAAAGAAGATCATGCTGAGTGCTCTTTGCAGGTGGACGAGGGGAATCTGCCAGAGTTGATGCCAAGGAGAGGCGGGCGTTTGCCAGCCCAGCCATGTCCAGAGTTTGGCCAGGTGAATGTGGCCCCATACGAGGAGCATGTGGAAAATGGACCAGACAACAAAGTTCCAAGCAGCGCCGTGCCAGAGTCCACTGATGATGAAGATGATGAAGATGTTGAAGAGCCACTGAGCCCAAGGCACTCTCCTGCCACCGATGGGCCGGTAAACGTAGTCGATGAAAAAGTCGTGGAGTGAGGTATGCCAGCGCTTCCAGAAATCTGGCATGGAGCGAGAGAAGAGGGGAAAGTGGAAATTCAATCTCAAGTTGTAACCAAGGATTCTGGCAGACCCAATGGCGATGTCGCTGTAGGCGCTGAAGTCGACGTAGATGAGCACATTCGCGAGGAGCGAAGCGAGCAGGACTGTTCCGCTATCGGGGTTGGAATGTTGATGATAAACGTACTCCATGTGTGGTGCTAAGCGATCGGCAATCACCGTTTTTTTGGCTAGTCCCCATAGAATGAGCCGGAGTCCCGAGTTGAAACGATCTGCGTCGAGGGTCGGGGTTCGGTGAAGCTGGGGCAGAATGTGCTTCGCTCGTTCGATGGGGCCAGCGACAAGCTGAGGGAAAAAACTGACAAAGGTAGCGAAGTGGGGAAAGGAGGGCTCAGCTTTGATCTGTTTCTTGTACACATCGATGGAGTAGCTGAGGGTTTGGAGGGTGTAGAAACTGATGCCCACAGGTAATAGGATTTCGAGTATGGGGACATAGATGGGTCTTCCTAAAATCTCTCCAAGCTGAAAGGCGATCTCAGAGAAGAAACCAAGGTACTTGAAGGTGAAAAGGATGCCGAGATTAGATAGAAGGCTGATGGCGAGATAGAGTTTGGCTTTGCCAGGTTTTCTCTCCATGCCCAGTGCACAACTGTAGTCTACCAGTGTGGAGACAGCGATGAGAAATAGGTACTTTTCGTTCCACTGGGCATAGAAAAAGTAACTCAGGGCCCAAAGCCAGAACATACGGGCTCGTTGGGGGAGAACCCAGTGAATGACAAAGGCGACGATCAGGAAGATGAGGTAGTCGATGGAATTGAAGGCCATCAATCTTCAATCCGATATAGTTGATCTGGGTCTTCAGGGAGGTTCCGTCTGATTTCTTCGATGATGCTCTCCAAGTTCATCACTTGGGCTTTTCCAATCAGATGGTTCAAGGAGACGTCTTTAATGGGCTTGTCTTTCTGTGGGGCAACATCTTTTTCCATGTCTTGCCATAGACGGTCGGCTTCAGAAAAGGACTTATTTTTACACAGTTTTGTTAGAATGGGAAAACTCTGGTGATCGCGAAAAAGAGGGCGCAAGCCTTCGATTAATTTTTCTGCCCAGAAATCGGGGTCTTTATGTTTGGAGGTACCAATGCGGTGACCACATCGACATTCGGTCTTGTATTGGAGTTCTCTAGCAAGAGGTCTTTCGCAGAGAAGGGGGAGAGAAGGGATTACGATTCCTTTGAGCTGAAGGCGAGAAAGCCAGTCATAAAGCGCCTTGGGTAGTTTTTCTTGTTCGCGAAGGTGGGAGGCTCGATAGGCCTGACGATAGGTTTGGCACCAAGCATCGGATTCTTTTAACCACGTTTCAACGCTCTCGAGAGGGAAGGTAGATGGGTGGTCTGATTCTTGGCGCCAATGCTGAAGGAGGTCCAGCCTTTCTTTTTTTAGAGCACCAAGGGAGCTCTCTTCGCCAAGGTCGCTCAAAGCTTCGTCCAACATGAAGATCAAGGTTTGATCGAGTTCTTTGCCGTGGTTGCGATCGAGTCGACGAAAATCCTTAAACCAGCGTGAGGCTTCTAGCCATGAGTTTAGCAGATCCAAATGGGTATGGCACCAGTCCAGGCCAGCATGGCTGTTGTTTCCTTGCTCTTTGATCATTTGGGAGAGTTTATTTAAACATTCTCTGTGATGTTCCATGAGTGAGGCTTGGGTAGACCAAAACTCTTCTCCAAGAATCTGTTTTTCATCCAGCCATGTTCGCGTTGCCTCGACCTGCTGAACAGCCCTCTCCCACAACTTTCGTTGAAGGGTGAGGCCGGAGTAGTCGAGTCCGGGGTGGTTAAAAAAGGGCTGGTTAGAAAGTTGGTGCAGGGCGGAGTCGTCCAATGCTTCTCTTTTCTGAAGGGCATCGATGCTCTCGAGGTTGTAGAGAGAGAGCTTCTCGAAGGGGAGTTCATCTCCATCTCTAAAGGCAATGAAGTGCCCCATGGCAACGCCTGCCCAAATGAGAAAGTTCAACTGCCCTTCGGGGATACCCCACGGTCCTGCCTTGATTTTTTCCCTAGACTGAGGAAGGTCGTTGGTGACGAGAGTTTCTTCAAAGGCTTTGAGCAGCTCGTTGCGGGCCGAATCCCACAGGGCAAGAAAGAGGCTTCCTTTTTTCTCGGCAAGGCCCATGGGGAGGGCTAATCCGTGAAGGGCATCACCAAGGTGGAGTTTCCCAGCTTCAGCATCTTTGATGGAGCCGGGTCTGAAGAGGTGCTCAACGAGTTGGGCGTAGCTCTGTTCGCTGTAGTAGGAAATTTTGGGAGCAATCGTGCGATAGAGGGGGTGGCGACGAGAAAAAACTTCGTGAACCAATGGCTCGAGAAAGGCTTCTATGGAAAGGCGTCTGGCCAAGTCTAGCTGGAGCTGCAGGGGCTGTCTTCCGACAAGTTGTCGACCCCCGACGTAGAGATCTTCGAGCTTTTCTTGCCAGCGAGGACGTTCAGTTCGGTAGCGTTTTAAGGCCTGTTCCTTGGCCCTGGCTTCCATGGCCGTGTCAGCGGGGGCCTCGACGATCTCGATGAGGGCAAGGGCTTCTCGCCAGAAGTTAGGGTCCTCTGGGGCGAGGGGTTCCCAGATGAGTGTGTTTTGGTCATTGGGTTCGGCGACTTGCCCCGGCAGCAGAAGGAGAAGATCGGCACCGGTACTTTCCTCCCCAAAGCTGATCTGAAGCTTTCTGACTGAGTTGAGCCATTGAACATCGAGGACAGGGGAGATTTGACGTAGGAGTGGAGCCAGCCGTAGAGGGTTTTGATCCAAAAGTGAGAGGAGTCGGAGCCATCCGCCCTCCTCAAGGGGGGGCAGGTTGGCGATACGTTTGGCGAGAAGTTCGTCGAGGAGGGATTGCCCCTCGTGACTGAGGTCGATATGGTAACGGTCATCGGTGACTTTGAGATAGTTGCACCGTTCGAGAATTGGATCCAAGACCGTCTCTTTTAGGTCAAGCCGACCTTTGATCGCATCGCTATCTCGCTGAAGCATGAGGGCCTCGCCTAAACGGACGAGGTCGATGCCTTCCTGTCTGGGGTCGATGGAGCAGAGAAGAATGACTTTGAGGGCTCTGAAGGCGAGGTCGCGGTCTTCTGGGGGAAGGCGGTCTTGGACCCTTTGATTCAGGTGCACCCAAGCTTTGCGGTGGTAGTGTTGGAGTTCGAGGTTTTCTTCGAACCTGTTTGAGAAATAGTCGAAGAGATATTCCGGACCAATCAAGGCATGGGCTTCTCTTTCAAGATGGGATGGTTTGGACTCGAGGCCTTGGAGAACGTCGCGGACAAACCTTAAGGCACCGCGATGCTCAGAGAAAAGGGTGCCAAGGTGGGTGAGAAGGTCGAGGGTGAGGGGGTGGAGTGGGTAGATGGCCAAGAGGTGGCCATCTCTCTCGAAGGCCGAGGGCCACAGGGCTTGGCAGCGTTGGTTTAGGCGGGCGAGAAAGTCAGGGGCTCCTTCTTTGAAAGTGAGGAGTCTTTGGCTCAGCATCTGTTCGAGGTGAAGTCGGCTGAGGTTCCAGCGAAGGGAAAAGCGGTCCTTCAGTTTTAGTGAGGTCTCCCGTGTCGCTGCACCCATGCCCTCAAGGTCTTCTTGGATGGCTCCGATGAGCCATAGGGGTTGGGTGTTGGTCAGTTCTCCAAGAAATTGGAGGTAGCGAAGGTCTTCTGTGAGAGACTCTGGATTGGGTTTGGCTTTCAGGAATTCAGAGAGCTCGTCGAATAGAAGGATGAGCCCGTGATGTCCTTTTTCTTTAGACCTTTGGATGAGATTGAGGTGGAAGTCGTGGCGGTGTTCTCGATTGGAGACATCAGATACGGGAATGTTGCCCATGAGGATGTCCTCTAGGCTCCTTGACGCGGGGTGTTGGACTAAGGAGATGGAGAGAGCATTGAAGGAGGGGAGAGTGCCGCTGCTAATATGTTTGGTGAGGGTGGGGAAGCCATTTTTAGCATCCTCACCGATAAAACTGAGAAGATGACTCTTGCCCGTCCCGTAATGGCCTTTGAGGAAAACGCCTGCTCCTTGGTTTTTCTGCAGGCGCTGGGAGAAATCTTCGAGAATGAGGCGAAGGTCTTCGGTCAGAACAAAGGCCTCGAGGGCTTCTTGCCCACTCTTGAGATCACCTAATTGAATGATGGTCTGGATCGGTTGCAGATCAACGAGATCTCCGACTTTCCTTGTTGTGGAGGCTGTCGTCAACGACGCCCCAGAAGGTGATGGGTTGTGTGATCGGTAGCTCCAGTCACACCTTCGGTGGAGATGGAATTCTTGAGTTCACGGGGGCCCTTGGAGTCTTTGATCTGGGCGCAAGAAAGCGATGGATGCTTTAGGTCGCCCTTGACCGGAGTGGACTGCATTTAAATAAGACCTAAATAGCCGAATTAAGAATTGACGACTGTCCTCGGAAGCTAAAAGTCACCTTCCTTAAGAACAATCAAATCAATTTTAGGAGGCTGTCATGGCTATCAAAGTAGGTATTAACGGTTTCGGTCGGATTGGCCGATTGGTTTTCCGCGCCGCCGTAAAGAACCCCAATATCCAGATCGTCGGCATCAACGACTTGATCGACGTTGAGTACATGGCTTACATGCTGAAGTACGATTCTACCCATGGCATTTTCGATGGTGAAGTCAGCATCGATGGAGGCAATCTTGTCGTTAATGGCAACAGCATCCGCGTTTCAGCAGAGCGAAATCCTGCTGACTTGAAGTGGGACGCCGTCGGAGCCGAATACGTGGTTGAATCCACAGGCCTCTTTCTCACCAAGGAAACAGCTCAGGCTCACATCGACGCCGGTGCCAAGCGTGTCGTGTTGTCAGCTCCTTCGAAAGATGACACCCCCATGTTCGTGATGGGTGTAAACAGCGATAAATATACCGCTGACATGAGCATCGTTTCAAATGCGTCTTGCACGACCAACTGTTTGGCTCCTATCGCCAAGGTCCTCAATGACGAGTTCGGTATCACTGAAGGTCTCATGACCACCGTTCACGCTACCACAGCTACTCAAAAGACCGTCGACGGCCCTTCTATGAAGGACTGGAGAGGAGGTCGTGGAGCGGGCCAAAACATCATCCCAAGTTCAACAGGTGCTGCGAAAGCCGTTGGAAAAGTGATTCCCGAGTTGAATGGCAAACTCACCGGGATGGCTTTCCGTGTTCCTACTCCTGACGTTTCCGTTGTCGACCTGACCTGCCGTTTGGACAAGCCAGCTAGTTACGACACTATCAAGGCTGCCATGAAGAAGGCTTCAGAAGGTTCTCTCAAGGGAGTTCTGGGTTACACCGAAGACGCCGTTGTGTCTAACGACTTCATTGGCGATTCTCGTACTTCTATTTTTGACGCCGACGCTGGAATTTCCCTCAATGATAATTTCGTGAAGGTCGTCAGCTGGTACGACAATGAGTGGGGCTACTCCAACAAAGTGGTTGAACTCATCGCACACATGGACACCGTCAAATAACATTTGGCTTGCCCTAGGAGCATGCTCCAAGGGCTGTGAAGGCCAGTATTTTGGTTCTTCATAACTGATTTTAAAAAGGCTTCCTTCGGGAAGCCTTTTTTTATGCTCAGTTTTTAGGGGCGAAAGATCTCCACTTAGTTTCGCCTAATCTCTTTTATCTAGAGATTTA
>Ga0233432_10001090_pt1 | contig 26222 bp, 10 predicted proteins | sample SI_122_August201_6_FD_179870 | JGI IMG/M metagenome (GOLD analysis project Ga0233432, IMG submission 179870) | Seawater microbial communities from Saanich Inlet, British Columbia, Canada - SI_122_August2016_10_MG | ecosystem: Environmental > Aquatic > Marine > Inlet | place: Canada: British... | reverse complement strand
TAAATGAAAAAATATCAGCCGCCAACAGAGACCTAAAAGAGCAAAACATATTAAATAAAAAAAATGTAGACACAGTAAAAGAAGAGCAGGTAGCAAGAGAAAGAATGCGCGCAAGAATGACTGGACCAGGTGCGTTTAGTAGAAGCATGCAGGATTCTTTTGGGAGTATGCGTGATCAAGTCGAAACTATGGACTACGAGCTTGGTCAAAAAATTCCATTTGCCTTCGCCGATGGACTCGCTAACGCAATGACAGAAGCCATAAATGGCGCAAAAGATTTGGATGATGCATTAAGGGATGCCGCGATAAATTTCTTAGGCATGATTCAGCAAGCTATGATGCAAAAAATGGCTTATCAATTAGTGGGAGCCATGGGGTTTTCTGGCGGGGGCAATGTACGTAATTATTCTCGGGGAGGCGGAGTTCCTGCGATGGTGAGCAATGGAGAGTATGTAATGAATCGCGACGCCGTAAATAAATATGGCGGATCATTTATGCACGGCTTGAATGCAGGGGGGGAAATTCCTAAATATTCAAATGGAGGGCAAACCGTAGGAGATTTTTTCAAAAAACAACCAAGCGTGGGAGATTTTTTCAGTAAACCCATGCCAAGCCAAAATAATTCCTCATCAATAAGGAGAGCGATAAATTCAGGATCTTCCCCTCAATTTAATTTCGGGCAACAAATCGGTTCTAGTCAGGGTAATTTTATGGGCGAAGCTCCTGGCGCAAGCGTTTATAATGCAATTAATCCTGCAAGCGGGGGATTTATGAGTAAAATATTTGAGATGTTATTTTCTCCATTTAAAGCGTTTGGTTCGTTTCTTGGTGTCCCCGGTTTTAACGAAGGGGGGGAAGTTGGGTCTGCTCTGGCTGCGAACTTTGGCGGTGCACGGGCTCACAAATCAGGCAGAAAATATCAATCAAAAGCTATGTCTTCAAGATTTTATGCAGGGCAAACGCAAACAATAGGTTTACAAGAAGACTCTCAGAAAATACAAGAAATTTTATCAGAAGAAGATCGGGCTCGAAGAGAAGCCGCGCAAAAAGCGGCGGAGAAAAAAGCAAAAAGACGAGGCTTAATAACTTCTCTTTTGAGTACTGTTGCGATGGGTGTAGCTAGTAAGGCGTTAAGCAATTTAAATTTGTTTGGAAACAGTCCAACATTTGATAGCGTCGCATCGGATACAAGTTTAAGCCTTGACGAAGTGGGTTTTAAGCACGATGCAATGATTAATCCTACCAAGTATTCATTAGATGAACTTGGTATGATGGGTTTAAATCCTAATGGTTCAAGGATAAGCCTTCACTCTAATCTGCAAACAAATCCTGGAATGTTTACTCAATCAGAACTTTCAGCTTTTAGCAAGGGTCGGTATCTTGGAGGTCCAATTCAAAAATACGCCAGCGGCGGTCACATCTCTGGAAAATCTGGAATCGACCAAATTCCCGCAATGTTAAGTGAGGGGGAATATGTTATCCGCGCGAGTAGTGCTCGACAAATCGGGAAACCAATGCTCGATCGCATCAATGCAGGTAAATTTAATGAAGGCGGAGCTGTAACTCAAATTGATGGATCCAACGAAACCTCTTCTGCGGGAGCGGGAAATACAAACAATATAAACATATCAATCAATTTAGAAAGAGGATCATCTTCAGGAAAAGAAACTTCTGAGGCGGGTTCATCTGGAAATAATCCTGTGGATTCATCCAAGGATCAAGAAAAAAATGCTCGAATGGCAGAAAAAATAAAGCAACAGGTTGTTGCCGTTATAATTGAAGAGCAAAGGCCTGGTGGAATTTTGAGCGAATAATTATGAGTTATTCGAATCACGAACAAACCGTAATAATTAATGGTTATAGGTTAAATGGCGTTCAAAGTGTGGATGGAAGTTATGGAATAAGCGAAAGACCAATAAAGGTTGCAGGCGTGGGCTTTATAGATTCAATTGTAGACTCTCCTCTCGAGGGTAATTTTTCTATCAACCGAAAGATGGTGAGCGCTGACCCCTTGCTTTCCACAAACTCTGTGGGCAAATATGATATGGATGAACAGGAAATAAGTGGAGCTATATTATATCAAGATAATACTAAGGGATTTGGGTTTACTAAGGCAAGAGTTTCTAGATATTCTGTAACATGTTCGGTTGGTGAAATTCCTGATATACAAACTGATATAACTGTATATGGTAATCTTGGTAGTAATGTCTTGAAAGTAGATCCTTATTCTGTTGATGTTTCTAGTCAATATTATCCTTTTGATGGAGATTATGTTTATAATACAAATGTTCAAGGTGAGATATTAGATGAAGGTGAAAATTTAAAGCAGTCTTGGAATGATAATTCTTTAATTATTTCTGATTATATATACAATAGCCTTAATCCTAGAACGAGAGATGTTATAGAGCTTTTAGAGACGAATACTGATGATGCTGGAGGAGTAAAGACGGAAAATTATGAAGCTTATATTAATGCGAATTCTGATTTGCTAAATTTTTATAATGATCCAGCGAATTTATGGGATTATGAATCAGATGGAATTCCTGAATTGATTCAAACAAAAACTAAAGTTGAATTTGGAGAAAGTCATTGGATTAATGTAGGGCAATCGGAAGGAAGAGATATGTACTACTCCTACATTAAACACACTCTTGGTTTGGGAAAAGATGCTTTTTTTATGAATGGATATGGAAATTTGATTACTAATTCTCATCCACAAACAAAATATCCTGATCAATCAAGTATTAAAATAAAAGTTAGTGATTTCGAAATAGATGCCGTAAGTGATTTTAGTTATACGAGGACCATTAATTTAGTTCCTGTATACGCTATCCCCAAGGGTCTTGCAGGGGAAATGGTGAATAATAATCTAGATCCAATACAAGTAGATACTCAGTATCCAATTGAGACAGATATTAATTTTAATATAATTGTTGATGAATATGAAATCCGCGAAATTAAAGATAGGTTGCAGTCTGCTCCCAAAAGTAATGTAGAGATTGAGATATTAGACGCTCAGGATAATAGTCAGGTCATTAATAGTTTTACTGGCTATAATGTTAGATTGATTAGTGAGAGTATAAATAGTACTATAGAAGAACAAATGAATATATCCTTAACATTTAAAGGGTATGAGTCTTTACATAATCAATTTTATTTGCAATGAGCTCTCCATTTTTAAGATATGAGGATGGTAAGATATCCTTGGATAATAAAGATCTTTCTGTAAAATCTGCAAATCTTTCTATCGCGCCGACATTGACTCCAGAAAAGGTATACGGAGACTATGATCCAAAAATAGCTGGAGCTAGAACTGAATTTATTAATTTTTCTCCAACGCAAAATTTAAAAGGCACTTTGGATATATCTTTTCATATATCTGCGGAAACATTCGCTAAAGATGGTACGCCTAATAATATTGATAGGCTGTTCGATATTCGAGCAGGAATGAGTGAAGATGCAATAAATACAAATCAAGTGGGAAGATATTTTTTTGACAATATGTATTTAAAATCTTTTAGTTTTAGTCTAAGCCCGTTTTCTTTAATTGAAGCAAATGCTTCTTATGATATATATGGGTCAATACAAAAGGAGCCTAATTATTTTTTTAGAAAAACAGATGTTAATTTTGCTCACAGCTTGAAGTCTTTTGGTGAAATGAGGGCTAGTAGTTCTAGCGCCGATAATTCTATTAATGGACAATTTGAAATTACCTCTTTATCTTACAATGCTGTTGTGAATAGAAAAATTTTTAATCAAATAAGATCTTCTGAGAATACTTTAGTAAACACTAGGCCTGAAGGGGTATTACCTATTAGGGTTTCCGTTGAAACTATAGAGTCAGAAATGACAATAGAAGCTAACGATATGATTCCCGATTTAAATGCCTATGGAGATCAACAGAGTTCTTTTTCTCCAGAAGGAATAGCAGACTCTGAGATATTCGCACATTTGTATTCTCTTCAAGGATCTCAGATTGCAACTTTTTCTTCAAAAGGAAAAATACAATCTCAATCTGTATCAATATCTGAAAATTCTCATGCTAAAAGTAATATAACTATAAAGGAAATTATAAAATAATGTCTCAAGAAAAAATATACTTAACTCAAGCTCCTACGAATATATCTAATTATAAGGGTATATTTGAAACAGGTGAGTATTATGAAAAGTTTGATTTTGTATATGACGAGCAAGATAAAAATTTTTATTATGCAAAAGATAATGTAAGTAATTCTAACGCAGTAATTTCGGGAGTCTATAGGTTTTCTTTAGATCCAAGCGCGCCGAGCTTGGCAGGAGAAGATACTTTTTATATATTCGACGAATATAATAATTCTGATGATCTTGAAACTGGGCAAAAAATTTCTCTACAAGGATCTAGTTTTGATTCTGATGGTATATATAAAATATTATCTATAGAAAAAGACTTTGATGATGCATCTCATTCTAGTGAAGTTTATGATTTCGATTCTATATTCGAAGCAGAAAGTTTAGGTAGTAATTGGTATACTTCTTCTTGGTTTTTTAGGCCAAACGTTGGTGAAGATTCATTTCTCGACGGATATTCTGCTTTTTCAAAAAGTTCAAGTTCATTTATTTATCATCTTTTATTTGGTTGGATATATATACATTTAATTGAAGATGGTAATAAAACTTTTTGGTTTACAGATGGAGGAGGTAAAGGTTTGTGGTTTTATTCTGATAAACAATTATTGGGTAACGCATCAAATCCGGATTCTAATAGTTTTTTAAAATTAGAAAATAGAGGGGAAAGTAGAATTGCTGGTTCAGACAGCTGGCTTTATTGGAGGAATGATCCCAGTAAAAAGTATAAGGCTTTATTTTATAATTATACTGATTTTCAATGGTTTGGATTTAATTCTTTTTCTGATATGCAAAAAATTACTAGTCCGAATTTTGAAATCAAGTCTTTTCCTAGTGAAGTAATTGAAAGCTTGAATTCCGATGGAAGGAATACTAGAATTAGAGTATCTGCTACAAATAATTCTTATTCTATAAATCAATATGAAATTAGAGGACAGAATAATATTACCTTGTCAGGAGTTCAGAGTAATCCGTCTGAAGATCCAGACTCTTGGGTATCAAATAGGTTCTTTTTTGATGCGGATTATGGCTCTTCTGTAAGTTTCAAGGCCAATAATTATAGGCACGAATATGGTAATGGATATTATGTTCTTCAACCAAGGAACATTAACAGCTTAAGCTTTGAGGTAGATTTAAAATTTAAAAATAGAACAAACAGAGAAGCTAATGCTATAGTTCATTTTCTTGAAAGTCACCAAGGAAAAAATCAAGACGATAAACCTTTGTCTTACTTGAATTATACTCAAGGTATATCCGGATTTAATTGGGACGGAGCTTCCACTTTTCATCCTTATGATTCCTTGGATATACAAACCAAGACTTTTTACTGTCAAGATTTTTCGCACTCATTAAATTTTGAAAACAGTAATGATATTAATGTTAAATTAAGAAATTTAGATACTTCTTTGCTGCAAAAAAGTAATTCGCTATTTGTTTCTAGCTCTCCAACTTATTCTGACGACGAATATTATGAGAAAAATGATGTTGTTTTTTATACTGGAAATAATGAGTATTATTACTTTGCAAGTGGCGATGGACAATCTCAAGGTTTGCCTCCTGTTGAGATGCATGAAGAATGGAGTAGGGAAAATGGCAATTTCTCGCATATCAACACGGGTCAATGGACTAGAGATTTCTTCTGGAAACCTTCTATAGGTCTTAACGTATCTCAAAAACCTAGATTAAGTGAAATCAATTTAGGCGCTGGATATACTCAAATTTATCAAGATGGAATAAATGATAATTTACTAACTCTTGATCTTCAATTTAATAATAGAAGTGACTCTGAAGCTTACGCTATTTTACATTTTTTAGAACAGCGCTGTGGGTATATTCCTTTTATGTTTTCTGCTCCCGCTCCATACGAAGCGCCTCATAATTTTGTATGCGAAGAATGGCTTCATACTTATAATTATAAAAACAACCATAGTATACAGGCTACATTTAAGCAGTATCCTATTGATTTGAGTAGTAGAAAAATTTTAGATAATGTAACTCCTGCTGCGGAATCTAATGCAGAAATAATAATTAGCAATATTGCAGAATTTTCATCCCAAGAAGATGTGGATCTTATTAGTGATTTGGGCAAGGGTTCTTATATCAAAAAAAGAATTTATATTGAAAATATAGGTGACAAGCAGGCTGTGGTAGATTCTTTGTATTTAAGTGAAGATACTCAGGATTATTATATAGTTGGATATGACGATTTTGGATCTTTATATACTCCTGATGGTTTTGATAGAAATAATTCTTTAACTAACGCGGATATTGAAAATATTTATTTAGATATAAATGAAGAGGAAATTCAAACTACACATTACTACGAAAAAGCGGGGGCTGAAAACTGGACTGTCGGGGATTTGGTTTATTCTCTTTTAAATGACGAACATTTTTTATCAAAAGTTCCAACAATAAAATCTATACAAATAATACATAAAGATTTAACTAATGAATCTGCTTTCTCGACCTTGAGTTATCTCAATTTAAATAGTTTAAATGAGGTAAAAAATTTAATAGAAAGCTCTTCTAAGAGAAATGATTATTTAAGATTAAATCCAAAAATTGTAACAAAAAAAATCACAGGAAGTGATAGAAGGTTCTGTATTCCTGATAATAGACTAAAAGATGTTGGATTGAATGGTAAGAGGATACAGATTAAAAAACAAACAAATGAAGGAATAAATTTTAAGGTTATATCTGAGGATAAAAATTATTTTCAGAATCACGAGGGGGTTATCTTTGACTTGGCTAGAAATGAATCCTTGAGGTCGGATGATTTATATTTTATAGATCAAAGATTGTTTGAGTTGCATGGAACTAAGACGATAAATGGTGGAGAACAAGGCTATATAGATATATATTTTCAAGCAAACGAAGAGAAAGATAGTTTTCTGATTGATTCTTCTGGAAGCTTAATTTCGTGGACAGATTATTCCGAAAGCGAACAAGGGTATATAAAAATAGGTAGGGGAATAACCTTAATAACGGGCCTGCTAAATTTAGAATTTCAGGGTAATGTGTCCGAATGTAATTTAAATACATGGGCTAAATTTATAGACCCTGAGATTCAAGAAGAAGAGGAGATTCAGCCGTGGGTTTATGAAGATATAATATCTTCTCCTTTTCTTGCTTTTGACGGGCAAGCACTTATACAAAACCACAACTCTCTTCAAGCGGAAGACAATGTCATACACGGTTATGTAATTTTTGAAGCTGATATCAATGAGGTTTTTCGAGATTTTCAGGACATATGGATTCCTTATCAAGTTGAAGCCTACTCTGAGGAGGGAGATTATGAAGCGTACGTAGATAGTGATTCAAGTATTTTAGCTTTATATGATAATTATGTTAGTGATGGCGGAGATAAAGATAAACAGCGGTGGGGGTTTGAGCACTGGATAGAAAATGGAAATAGCCCGCCGCCGATTGGTGGCGCTTCAATAATTTTTCCAAGAAACTCTGTATTTAAAAGTGAAAGTCAAAATATTCCTGTTAATACAACCAAAGATTTAATTGACCTTTTTGATGCGCAGAATAATAGTTCAGAGTTGAGAATTAATACCAAGAATATTAATCAGTCAATAGTAAATACCGAAAGTCATACTTTGTTTTCTGTTGAGAGTATAAATTTTCAAGATCTCCCACCTGGGTATACCTCTGGCTATATACAAAAAGGGATAGTCAAAGTGGAGAATACAAGCTCTGGAGGAGTTGCATTATTATCTAAGAGTTTTGTTGATAATTTTTTTAAGACAAGCGAGGGTAAATTCTATGTCTACGCTCAAATTCCGTGTTGGTTGGATAACTCCAACTCTGGAGTTGGTAATATAAAAATTTCCACTGACAACTTTGCGAGTGATTATGGAATAGTGAATAACTTTAAAAATAGTGCACCTTCCTTTTTTAATCAAAAATATAATTTAGTAAAAAAATCATTTGGATTGTCTGATGAGGCGTACGAAGTTTTGGATTATGAAGAACGGAAAGAGTATATTAACTTTATTTCGGTTAGATCGATAGATGGATCTTTTATGAAGGAATTTCCTTTTTCATTAGTTCAATCAAAAGAAATTTTACTGTCTGCGGAAGAATACGCAAATTCGGCTGTAGTTGAAGTCGAGCTTATTGATGGGCGTATGATTCTGGGTAAGCAGTTCTTTGGATCATTGCAGAGGAAGGTTGCTGAAGACTTAACTATAGAAAATGCTATTAGAGAGTGGAGTTTAAAAAATGTCAACAAGTCTGGGAAAATATTTTACAAAAAATTCACGCTGAATAATCAATGTAATTTAAGTTCTTGGAAGCATGTTTATAGTAGTGATTTTGAGGGAAGTATCTTAGGGAGTGTCTACAACTCTAATTATATAGACAATTTTTCAAGTAATTTATTGAGTCTTGAAAAGTCATCATTACCTGCAATGCACGGAGACGGGTTGAGGATAGATATAGATTATGCGATGAATTTAGAAGATAATTTTAAAGAAGAAATAAATGCTGCCGCTTCAACTTTAGAGTCTATCGTTCAACAGGGATTTTCTATTAAAATTACTGTTATAGAAGATCAACATAACAGATTGCATGAAGGTAATGCTGCTCAGAATATAGTTAAGATTCGGCATTCTGAGAAAGAATTTCTAAAAAGAGGCTTGCATCATTTTGATAGAAGTCAGCAAGATGCAGACTTTGGAAATGGATTTTGGGGTTATCTAATTAGTGAAGATAACCATTTCTTGAGAAGAATTTCTGCAGTTATGTCAATTAATCCTGAAAAAATAAGAAGCGCCGAATACTCTCAAAGAGTAAGTGTTAATTATGATCCAGCCTCCAGGACTCCATTGTATTACGCTGCTCTTCATGAAATGTTGAGTATGATGGGTTTGGGGTATTTGTGGAATGAAAATAGGGTTTGGTCTTTGGATGATGATGATTTAAATTCTATATATAATTTGTCAGAACCAGCCGGTCAATATATAGGCACGAATGGAGTCGAGGAATATCTAAACCTTCTTGAATCATGGAGTCAAGCTGGAGAAGTTTTTGATGTTAATGATTATGAAAGATATATTGATGAAAATCCAACTGTATTACAGGAGTATGAAACTTACTTGGCGCAAACTCCTGAAGAGGATCAGTTGTCTAAGAATGAATGGGGTATCAATCATTGGTTTTCTAGCGGTATTAATGATGACACATTAACCATGTCAAAGAATAATCAATTAGTTGATTATTATACAATAAAGCTACCTTTAGCTGATAATGGGTTATATCTAAGAAGCGCGGTTAAGCAAATTGATGATGGGGCATCTTCAAAAATACAACCTTCTATACCTGGTGAAATTATGACTGATTTTGGATTAATCGCTAGAGCTCCCGCGACTCCAATCACTAATCCTGGTGCAGCCTTGTCGAGAATATCTATTGGAATGCTTCAGGATTTAGGTTATAATGTTAGTTATGGACCGGCGAGACCTGATGATGATTTATATTTAAAACCTGATATTAATTTAAAATGAGTAGATCTTCGTCAAATACAAACAAGCAAATCGCGTCAATTAATCCTGGGGTAGTTATAGATTTATACGAAATTAATTTTGGAAATCTTCAGGAGAGTCTGCAATTTTTAAGTGATTCTTTTTCAATTAATATAAATAACGAGCCGGTCTATCGGTTTTGCCCGATGATCAATGGTTCCAACCCTATTGTTTGGCAAGGGAATTCATATCAACCTTTACCAATAAAGATGGAAGGCTTTGAGTATCAAGGAGAAGGAAGATTACCTAGGCCAAAATTAACAATCGCAAATCCTGAAGGATTATTTTCAAAAATCATATACTCTAATCATGATTTTATGAACTGCAAAATTACCCGAAAGAGAACATTTGCCAAATTTCTTGATAATGAAAATTTCGAAATCTCTTCGAGGGGAGTAAATGATAATAATAAGAATACCTTTGGCTCAAGCGATCCTAATTCGCATTTTCCCGAAGATGTATATTATATAAATAGAAAAACTTCAGAAGATAAAAAAACAATCCAATTCGAACTTGTTTCCGCTCTCGAAATGGAGCAGGCCTGGATTCCTGCTAGGCCAATTATAGCAAATCATTGCTCTTGGACTTATAGGTGTTCTATAGGTTGTAGGTATAAGGGTTTACCTATTGAAACTTTAGAGGGTAGAAATTTAACTAAAGACTTGAAGTACGCTTCAAACGCAAATTCTAATAATTCTAGCATTAACTTTGGTAGGGTTGATCCTGACAAATACACAGGAAAGGGACAATTGATGAATGCTGTTCCTGAGTGGAGTAAATTTGGCCATAAATATGAAAACAATGAATTTATAGAGGGCGACGAAGACTCTAAATACGGTTATCAGTTGGGGGATGTTGTTAAGATTATAAATAATAACTCTTCCAATCCATATATTAATGTGCCGCAAGTTTTTGTTTGTATTCAAGCTCATTCAGATCCAGCAAAAAATCATCCATTTATTAGTAAATCTAATTGGCTGAAAGATGAATGCAGTAAAGATATTAAGGCGTGCAAAAAAAGATTTTCTAATCTAAAAGAGTTGGATGGTTATAACTCAATAGCTGGAACAAAAAATCCGGCTTCGATAACTCACGAGGAAACCAATTTACCTTTCGGGGGATTTCCTGGCGCAGAACCTTATCCTTTTGATTAATGATTTCCGAGCGTATACTTTTTGAGATAAAAAAATACGCCAAAAGTAAAGATACAGAAGAATCTTGTGGTATAATTTATCAAAAAGGTGAAGAGCTTTCTTTTTTGAAGTGTGAAAATTTAAGTAAAAATAAAAGTGTGCATTTCGAAATTGATCCTAGATATTTAGTAGAATATAATGTGTTTTATATTTATCATTCTCATGTTAATGCTTCCGCAAAACCATCTATTTTTGATATTAAAATGTATGATCAAATACTTATTCCTTTCTTAATTTACAGTTTAAGGGATGATGGTTTTTACATATATAAAAAATAAGTGTAAAACATTAAAGGTTTAAGGTGAAAAGTATATATTTACACGGCAAATTGGGTCAAGAATTTGGCAAAAAATGGGAATTAGATGTTAAGTCTATTCCTGAGGCTTTTCATGCTATAAATTGTAACAACGGGAATTTCCTTGATACTGTTATACATTCTTTATATGAAGGTAGTAAGTATACAATATTAAAGAAAGATATAAATAAAATCAAAAGCAAAAAAGATTTTGAGGAAAATGTGTTATCTCAAGATGAGCTTGATCAAGGTTTAATTTCTGAGGAATTACATATAATCTCATCTATTGAAGGAGGAGCTGTTGTTTTACCTATTGTCGGAGAAATTGTGATAGGAGAATTGATTCTTAATGCTGTTATTATGACGGCGATAAGTTATGGAATCGCTGCTTTGACTAAACCTCCGGACCCACCCAAGATTACAAGTAATCAAATTTCCACAAAATCTTATGTTCTTAACGGGCCTTCAAATAGAGCTTCGCAGGGATCTCCAGTACCAATAGGTTATGGAAGATTAAGGATAGGTTCAAATGTTATAAGTTCAAGGAAAACATTTAAAAAATTAGATGACAGTAAGGATCAAAATTCATTGGAATCTTTTTCTACAATTCAATATCTTGATTTATTATGCGAGGGTCCCATTTTAGGATTTGTAGATGAAGCTGGGAATCAAATAGTTGATCCAGAAGAATACGATAAAGCTATATACCTTAATGGGGTGCCAGTAAGGAATAATCAAGGTTTATATAATTATATATTATCCGAAGACTCTAAACAGGAACATTCTGACTTAATAAAAATATCCACAGGAGAAGAAGATTCTTTCGGCACTAAGAATATGTTCGCTGGAGCGTCCTATTCGAAGCAATATGACGCTTTATTATTTGGGCCCAAACCTTACGCTTCCGATGGTAAAACTTATCAAGTTGAAAAGTTTGAAAATCTTGAGTTAGGTGTTGGGTCTGTTAATCGGTCTTCTGATTTTAATGAGGTCGAGTTTGCTAAAGAAAATGGAGCTAAAATATTTTCGCACATGGTAACTAATATTAATGTTAATGAAATAGATATTAATTTTAATGTTCAAATGGTTAGGAAAGATAAAAAGGGTGACACTTATTTTAATTGGTGTGATTTTATTATACTTGTACAATCTGCGGGTAAGGAGTATAATGTTTTAGATCCAGAATCTGGTTGTGTATGTCTATTTAATAATTTAGAAATCGAAGGTTTTGCTAATCAAATTATTGTAGATGGAAGTGAGAATAATCAACCTAAATATCAATTTGGCAAAAAAATTTGGGACGGCTTGACGGGCTCTGAGCAAGCAGTTATGCCGTTTAAGCCTAGTATTGGAGGTGAAATTTCTGAAGATATAAAAATAAGGTCTTACGAGTTGTTTGTTGATAATAATCCAGAAATATTAAATAAATATCAAAGATATATTATTGATAGAAAGTATTTTCGTATTGAAGGTATTGCCACCTCTTCTTATGAATTCTCTATTAATATAAAATTCGAGTGGAATGATTTGACTGAAAAGCTTAACAGTGGTATGACATTTAAAGTTATAAAACTTAGTAATGAATATGATCCTAGTGTTAGCGCTAGAAAAGAAGAATTTGATATGACGATGGGCGAGAATGGTAATGAAAATTACGGGCAAATACTTCAAGGCCCAAGAGATAGCCAAACATCGCAGTGGAATGCTATAGATGGAATTCTTAATAAAAGAGTTGTATATATAACTTCTGTGGCCGAACATATAGAAGAAAACTTTTTTTACCCTAATACTGCTTTAGCTAGCATAAGTTTTGATTCTAGGAATTTTGCTTCAGTACCGGAGCGAACATATCATTTAAAAATGAAGAAAATGTTAATTCCTAGTAATTATGACCCTTCCAGTAGAAAGTATAAAGGGGCTTGGAATGGATTATTTAAGGGTCAAAACGATGGAGATTCTATATTATCTATATCGGATTCCAATAAATATTGGAGCGATAATCCAGCGTGGATATTTTATGACATATTAAGTAACCCAAGGTTTGGTGTGGCAAAATATGGATTAGAGGAATACAATATTGATAAGTGGCAATTATATAAAGTTGCAAAATATTGCGATGAATTGGTTGAAACTGGATACACGCCTGAAACAAAAACTTCTGTACCTCGAGCTTTCTCTACAGATAATGTTGTTAATTTTGATGAAAATATTAATGGCGATTATGGTTTTATAGAAATAGAAATCGAGGATTATTTTTGGTATTTTAATGAATATGGGGAAGCAGAATTTTCTGAAAAAAGATTTTTGAACTCAACTTATGTTCCTTCGGGTTTAGGTTCAAGATCAAATTTAATAACTTCCGAGAATATTAATTTAGTATACCAAGATATATTCAATGAAGATGCTACTATTTCCGAAGTTGTAAGATATGCTAATATAGGTATTACTGTTGAAAATTTAATATCTTTTATATTTGGGTACTCTAATGAAGAATTAAGAATTAGAGCCTTAGAGATTCTTTCTGAATCAGGAGAATCTCCTGCGGAAATTGAAGTAAAAAATAAAATTGAGGATATCGAAAAAAAATTACAATCAATCAGTTTTTCTAGATTTGATTTTGAGAAGGAATTCGGAGAAGGTTCCTCGATGAAAGGTAAGAAAATTGCTCTATTTTTAAATAAACATCATTTTAATGAAACTAATCAAGATATAAAAAAGAATATACAGAAAAAATCATGCTTGAAGGAAGGTTATTTTAATATAGAAGAAAGGGTCATTATTAGCGCTAACCCTGACAAAAGAACAGTGAGGATCTCTGGCCCTAGTTTGGATGTTGATAGTTCTTTTGTATCTGTTGATGACAAGAAATATTCTTACGGAGGTTGCGCTACTCAAATTAATTATCCAATTATAGAACCTAGATTTACTGCGAATTTATATTTAAATGATAAATCTGAAGCTTTAAATACATTGAATGCAATAAGTTCTGTGTTTAGGGGTATCATATCTTATCAAGCTGGACAAGTAAGCGTTACTATGGATTCCCCTAAGCAGTCGGTTAAATTATTTACAAATTCCAATGTATCAAAAGAAGGTTTTGTCTACGCTGGGGACTACAAAAATAAAAAATTCAGCAGCTCAATAGTAAGATTCAATAATAAAGAAAAGGCTTTTAAACCTGATATAGTTTTTGAAGAAGATCCGTCTCTCATGCAGAAATTTGGATTTTCGCAAAAAGAAACTATTGGGTTTGGTATAACTTCTAGCTCTCAAGCCCAGAGATTAGCTAAGTGGATTTTGACTACATCGAACTTAGAGGGAGAAAATATAAAATTCAATACATCTTTAGACGCTAATTACTTATTGCCTGGATCAATTTTTGAAGTCTCGGATGAAATGAGATCTGGGAAATATAAAAGCGGAAGAATCTTGGAGGTTGGGTCATATAGGGAAATAAAGAAAAAGAAGACAATCCGAATATTCGATCCTTATGTTGTAATAGATAAGCCTGCATTAACCTTGGGAGGCTTATCTAGGGTGGAATTGACTATATCTTGCGGACAGGGTCAGGAGGATTTTAATAATATAACGAGACGAGCATCTGCGGGAACATACGAGTCAAGTCAAGATCAGGATGTAGAAGTAGAAAATATGCAATCAAGTCAAATTATAAAATTTGAAGGCACTGTAGATTTAATTCCTCAAGAAGAAAACAACGGAGTCGTTTTTGAGGAAACTATTATATCCGATTTAATCCTTAAGAAATTAATTAAGGTTTCAATAAAAGACAATTTAATTCTTTTATATAACCATAGATTTAAAGAAGGTGATAGGGTTAGGTTTACAAGTGATGGAACCTTACCTTCTGGTATTTCATCTAGAAATATTCATGAAGAATCCTATTTCGTTATAAATCCCACCAAGCATAGCTTTCAAATATCTAAGACAAAAAATGGAGGTGTAGTAAATATTTATAGCGAAGGAATGGATTATCTTCAAAATTCAGGAGGCTTGCATTATGTATGTCCCGAAAACTTATATTCCGATAATCATTTTACGCTAGAAGCTTTAAATCAAGTGTCAGAAGGTTCCACTTATTCTTTGAAGAGTTATGTAAATTCCGGTATAGAAGATAATATACAAGAGGATTTTTTGTCTAGCGAAGAATTAGGTATTCTTGGAATAGATAAAGATTTTGTAGGCTTTAGTACGTGGACAATTTCTAGGTATTTTGGTTCAATGTATATACATTCTAGAAAATGGGCTCATGTTAAAAACTTAGGCTGGATTTATATAGGGGCGGCTATAAGTGATACAAATTCAGATAATATTTGGTTTTATATAGAATATGTAGGCTGGTCTTATGTGCCGCTAAATGACGATGATAATATAATTTTCTTATCTGCATATAAAGACCATGCAAATATTAATCCATGGTTATTTATTTATAAGAATGAAGAAGATTCAATAAGTCATTTTTTTGTCACTAATAATGATATGCAGAATTTTTCTGCGTATATAAGATCTGTAGATGTTCAAGAATCATACTTGGGGGAAAATGATTCTATATTTCTTAATGATATAAATGGGAATCCTATTCGATCTAATACAGAGGAATTAAAACAATTTTGGAATTCTTCAGAGTTAACACTGAAAGTTTATGAATATAATTCTTTGCCTGAGCAAACTTCGATAACTTTAGATGGGTTTGATAATATCATTATTCACATAGGAAAAGATTCTTTTGATTTTAATTATTTTTATTTAGGATATAATAGTTCTAGTTCTGAGCAAGGTAAGAAGGCTAGAATTACTAGATTATTTAGTACGGGATTTACTATTAGTTTTTTAAATGAAGATGGAAATGTTGAAGATTTAGTACCTGAGACTGTACCGGGGGATCTTAGTCAGGAAACTCTTGACACTGACCCTGGATTAAATAGGTCATCTATAAAAGAATTTTTTGCTGTTGATAAATACGATTCTATTTCTGGATTAGACTGTATACAGTTGGAGTTAAATTCCGGACATAACTTAAGTTTAAACAAAAATTTATTTATAAACATAACGGGAGTCTCTCAAAACGACTCTAATCTTCAATTTCAAAATTCAATAAACTCGGAGTGGTCTACTATCTATGTAGATGAAAACAGAATTGAGTTGGTTGATTCTATATCTTTGAAAGAAATACTTTATAACGAAGAAGGAACAATATCATTATATGGAAATATTGAAAACTCTTCGGGTTTAAGTATAAGAAATGAAATACATTTAGATCGTAAATTATATAGAGTAATTAAAATAAAAGAATTAAGCGAAAGTAAATTTGAAGTGATTGGTAGTGAATATAATCCAGCTAAATTTGATGCTATTGATAGAGACATATCCACCATAAAACCATACATACCTATACCTCCTCAGGCAGATATGGATATTCCTAGTGCTCCCGAAGAATTGGAATTATTCGATTATACTGTTAGGGACGTTACAATAAATTAATATGAAAAAAACTATAATAGGGATAAAATTTACCGTTGTCGACTTATCTTCGAATTATGAAATAGTTGGTACTTCTGATAATTATTCTTTTCAATACAGTCTGGGTAAGGGTGCTAATCTAGTTGATGAATCTTATGAAGAATATATTCATTCCGTAGACCTGAAAGGTAATTATGGAACGTTTAATGTTAGGGTTTTTGCCGTTAACGATATAGGAATTAGATCAAAGTATATCGAAAAAGATATTTCTATATCTGCCCCTAGGCTTAATGAGACTTTTTTATTTAATAATGTAATTATTAATGTTGATACATCTGTCGCCTCAAATGTTATTCAATCCACTCCAACTAAAGATGATAGAACTTTAATTGTAAATTCGAATTTTATAGGAAGAAAAGCTTTAATATCTTGGGAGCTTGTTGCTCCTCCTGGGCACGTTAAGGAAGGACAGTCTTTATCTAGAGATCTATTGAGTGATACATTTTTTAATAAATTTGAAATAAAAATTAAAAACGGAAAAGATGAAGTCGTTGTTTCCGATGAAGTTTTAAACAGTTCTCCAGGTTTGCAAAATTATTTATTAACAGATGATGTATCTGGAGCTCTTCTGAATTATAGAAATTTTTCATTCGAAATAAATCAAGCTGTTTTTGAAGACTTGGGTTTAGAGAGAAATTTTACTGTAGAGATAAAGTCTTTCGATTCTTACGATAATTCTTCTACTGCAATTATAAGATGTGAGAATCCTGAACCTGAGATAGATGATTTTATTGAAAATATACAATCTTCTTTTAGTAAATTTTTGTGGAATGTTAATGATAATGATTTTGAATATGTTGATATAAAGATCCTTGCCGTAGAGAGGGGCTTTGAATTATATGAAAAAACAGATATAGACATAAGTTCAAATCATATAGTTGGTATGGCGAATGCGCAGGATTATATAATTAATAATTACTTTTATAATGTAGGGGAAAAATACTTATATCAAGATGGAAATATTTACGAGGTTATTCAAGAGCATGAAGCTGATTTAAATAAAAATCCAACTAATACTGATTTTTGGTTAAACTTAGGGCCCCTTCCTCAATTTGAGTATTTTAATAATATAAATATATACGATAATTACTTTGAATTTAGTCAGAAATTTGGTTTTGATTATTATTATTCTTTTTGTACATACGACAATTATGGAAAGGGTTTTGAATATAATTTAGTCAGAGAAGGAGTTCAGTTAAAATCTGATGACTCAATATTACATGCAAGATCTTTTGATCTTAAGATAGGTAACGTAAGATATAGAGAGCGTGAGGATTCTATTGTTTTTAATTGGGATTTCGTTAATCATTTAGAAGAAATAGTTGACATAAGTGATATAAATATTTCATCTTCTAATGACCCTAATGGGTTGTTGGGCGTGCATGCTGTGTTATATGATATAGATACTGATCAAAATATTTATAGAATAACTGAAGGTAATAATTCAAAAACAATTGTAGACTCTAGTATAGGAGGATCTATCGAGGTGGGCGGATTGATATCTGCGAGAATGTTTGATGAATATGAATATACTCGAGAAATAAATAATAGTATATACGGAACTGAAGGTTATCCTCCTGGTACGGATTTTTTTGATAATGATAAAATTTATAGCCCTGAAAATTACGATTATACTTTTTCAGATTCGAGTGAAAGATTGTATGAGTGTTTATTAAATAATTCTTATTTGGGAGAGAAAATTAGACCTGCTTATGAAGGATGGGATAGTAATAGGACATATCAGGCAAATGAAGACAGGGTACTTTATCAAGGAAACATCTACAAATTGACGCAAGACTTTGGCCCGGAGTCTTCTATCGTAGAAGGATTTTATAATGAAAATAATTCTTATAGCTCAAACACTTTTGTCTGCGCTCCATCATTTGGGGGGATAAGTATTTTTGACAGTACAAGTGAGTATAATGAGGGTGATTATGTTTATTATAATGGAAAATTATATTTCTGTTTGATACAGCAAAATGAGGGCGAGGTTTTCACGCCTTCATCAGAAAGCGTGTTTTATTGGAAATTGGAGTCGTTAACCTCTTCAAGTTTTGCTATTTATAAAGCGAAGAGTGATATATTGGCTGGCTCACTTTTTCCTTATGAGGATACAGATAATTGGGAATATCAAAATCCAGAAAATTGCACTACTCATTTCGAGTTAATTATTGAACAATATAATTTAAACTCAAATGAATGGGGTACAGGAATTAATTTTGGAGTAGGTAATTATTCAGTTTACAAAAATGATATTTGGCTATCTTTACAGAATAGTGGTCCTGATTACGGAGGGTTTATTGTCCCTGATCAAGATGATTCTTATTGGGTAAATGTATTTAATGGAAGTGAAGATATAGTTTCTGATCATTTATCTGGGGATTTAGTAATTTATAATGATTCTATTTATAAATGCCTTGCGGATAATCCTACAGGGGCGCCTATAGATGCAATCAAGATGGATGAAAGGGACTCTCTTTCTAATTACGAAGATTGTCAATGGAAGCCTTTTTGGCAATACGACTCCGGATATTTAAGTATTCCTCTTATGCATTCTGCTATTCCTGAAGGAGGAAAAAGAAATGTTGGATTAAAATTGTTTTTGCTTGATATTAACGAAAATATAATTTCATCAGGTAGTATAGCTGCAGAAAATCCTGCTCCTTATATTTTATATGACGATTTTAATAATACTGATGGTTTTATTGATAGCGTCTCTGAGACTACAAAAGTAAAATTTAATTTTAAATACGCATTAGATTTTCAAGAAAAAACCACAAAAGTTCATTTATACAGGTCAAGTGAGCAGCATTTTGATATAACCGGAAGCGATGGGTTGCCGTATTCCTCTCAGGAAGATCCAAGTTCTACATTAGCTAAAATTACTATAGGAGAAGGGGATGCTTCTTTTGGGGAAAATGTAACGTTTTTAGAAGACTCTCCAATTATACCAACGGTTCCTGATTACGAAAAATATGTCAATGAAAACCAATTTATATATGAACAATATATATTAGAAGATCCTTTTGAATCGAAAGAAAGTTGGGGGGAGTCTCATTGGTTGTCTCAGGGTCAAAATGAAGGGTATGAATTAACCTATAAAGAGGTTGCTACTGGTTATTATTATAAAATCTTACCTTTTGATGATTTTGGTAGTGGTGTCTTGCATACAGTACGTTACGATGGGTCAGAGTTAATTAATGTCTTTCCTAAGACATACCATAATAAAAACAAATACGCGTCTAATGGTCCTGTTGTTGGAGCCGGTTTAACAATTACAGAAGGAGCTATCCCGTTTGCCGTTAGAAACTTAAATGGACAAGCTGCTTTTGAGAATTATTTTTTAAATTGGTCTACAATTGATAATGATATAGATTTTTTTGAAGTATGGGCGAATAAAGAAGGTTTTGAGGGGGAGCAGTCTACATCTCTAATTACGGGATTAGAAGACGGCTCTACAGGATTTTTTGAGCAACAAAATAATACTGGGTACAGAAAAACTGATGGTGTTATTTATAGTGTCGGGGATGTGGCGCCAAGAGAAGTTGTAGATGAAGCGTGGAGAATTAGAAACGCTAAGGTTATTTTTGAAGTTCCATCTAACGCTAAATCTATAGAAACTGTTTATCCTGGGTCCGCCAATGAAACTAAAAACTTCTGGGTGAGGGCTGTGGATTTTGCTGGAAATAAAAGTCCTTTTACTGGAGCAGCCTTAACTGAAGGGGATAATATTTCTGGATTATCTCTAAGCTTGGAATCGATTAGCGCAACAGATGTAAGTGACTTTGAAACTTCCTTAACTAGTAGGTTTATTAACACAATAGCTTTAGAACCGAATAATCCTTTCCAGGCTAATAATCCTGAAGTAGGTAAGATCACCTGGGATTCGCATGACTTGTATTTTAGTGGAGATAAGTATCAAATCGATGCATCTGATATAGAAGGTATGGGTGACGGTTATATATGGTGGCAGCTTGAGGATAATCAATATACTACTGGACTTATACATCCAGCTAATTCTGATAACTCAAATTTTAAGGATGGAGATTTTATTGTAGGAAGAAGTAGGAATGGTTTCGTTACTCCAACTTTTAATGTATTCGCTAACGCTTTGATTGGTACAGCAAACATAGCAGAAGCCGCAGTAGATAGCGCAAGAATTAAAGATTTAACCGCAGATAAGATATTGGCTGGAGAAATATCTGGGCAAGATATAACATTGTGGTCTACTTATGGAGAGGAAGGAGCTATAAGAACTAGAGGTTTCGATGGCGTTGATCATGCATTTGATAGAAGCGGTTTTTTATTAAGTGGTGATGGAAGTTTTGCTTTTCAAGCTGGAGATAGTAGTTTATCTTTACAGAATGACACCCTAACGCTTGTAGGGAAGATAAGGCAGAGTGACACTAAGGATTATGATTTTATTGATATTAATGTTGTTCCTGGATATTTTAATTACATAGAGGGAGATGATGGTTTCGTTTTGCAAGATGACTCCTCTGTAGATATTGAAGTTTCTTTTAGGAATACTAGAACTGATTTAGATGAAGATAAAGTTTATTTTAAAATGGAATCTATTGTTGGTGGTGAACCATATACAGTCTTTGATTACCGAGAATTAGGATTTAATCAAATTATTAGTGGATTTCAATATCATACATTTACGAGAAAAGAGGATGGTTCTATAGTTGTTAATGCAAGATTAAATGGAGGATTCTTGGATACTGAGGATGGATTTCATGATATTATAACAAATCCTGTTCCTGGTACAACTGGGGACGCTGTAGTTTTATACGTGTCAGGAGAATATTCTTCTTATGAAAAATCTTCAACAATAACAAGGGTTATAGATGGTAAAATAGGAATTGATGGAGAGCCCGCAAAAACTGTAAAGCTTGAAGCCACTGATTATTCAATTATATATGACGACAAGGGACTTTCTCCAAAATTTAAAAGTGGCCCGAATACTACTCAGATTCAAATCTCTGCAGAAGCTTCTGATTTTTACTCATTTCCCCAATATCGATTTACAAAAGATGGAGTTGTTTATGCGTGGAGTACCAATACTTTTAATTACGGGCCGCCGGATACATGGACCCAAGGGGCATCTGTAATAAAGGTTGAAGTAAGAGAAGGCTCCTCTGGGAATGCATCTGCTTCTGATTCTATTTCAATTATTCGCGTTAAGCAGGGAGAAAATGCGCTAGCTGGAGTTTTAACTAATGAAAATCATACTATCCCCGCGAATAACGATGGTAGTTTTTCGTCTTCAAATTTAATTTCTGCAGGAGGAAACTTTGAAGTATTTTACGGGGGAGAGAAGATTACAACTGGTATAACCTTCGGAATTAGCGGCAGTTCAGTTAAAAGCGACTTGAAAATTACAATCGATGGAAGTGGCGTTTATACTCTATCTAATAATACCGCGTCGACATGGAGTACCGACTTAGAGACTTTTGATCTTACTGCAACATATGATGGAGAAACTATCACAAAGAGATACTCAATCAGTAAATCTAAGGAAGGTATTCAAGGTGTTCATGCTAAAAGTGTAAGAATTAATGCTGAATCTCTTGTATTTAAAAAAGATAAAGACGGATCTGTTTCTCCAGATAGAATAAAATTAACCGCCGTAACTCAAAATACTTCAAGTATTAATGCTTCATGGAGTGGGTCGAGCGAAATTTATACCAGTGAAACTGGAACAACAAAAGTTACAACTCCAACCAATCAAGTTTGGGTTGATAAGGCAGCTTTGGGGAGTGGAAAAGTAACCATAACGGCGACACATGTTGATGGAGTATCTGATTCTACAACATTGATACTTGTTGAAGATGGTTCTAATAATGTGCAAGCGGTACTTAGTAATGAGTCTCACACGCTGACTGAGTTGTCTGATGGGACTTTTGATTTAAGCGGGTCAGGTACAGACATACAAGTTTTTGATGGAAGCAACTTGTTGCAATATACAAGCGGCAACTTAACTGATGGAAAATTTAAAGTGGAGAATATTTCAAAAACTGGAGGTGTTAATTTTGGAACCAGTTCTACTGCTGAAGGAAGTACTACATATACGATGCCAGATCTATCTTCGGCCACTGGAGCGGGAACATTAACTTTTACAATAAAAGCTCAAAAAGGAAATGGAGAAACAGTAACCCTAACCAAGGTTCAAAGTTTCGCTGTTTCTAAATTTGGAGCAAATGGAGTAATGGGGGTTAGCCCAACTTATCGAGGAAAATACGACTCAAGCAAAAGATATTATTTTTTAGAAAGTACAGAAAATAAGCCTGGACGAGGAGACATTGTAGAACATACTGATGGATTATATTATATATGTACTGAAACTCATGGAGACGGAATTAGTCCGAATCCAGGTGCAGCAACTCCCGGAGATCCATCAGATTTTTGGAGAAGTTTTGATGCTCAGTTTCAAAATGTTGCAACAGATTTATTGTTAACGGAAGAAGCGTTTATAACAACAACGCTTACGGTTGGAGAGACTAATCCTGCGGACGGACCCCCTTCATATTTTAAATTTGATGCAGATGCAGGAAGATTAGATATGAGAGGGGCAGTGGTTAATAATACTATAGCTGAAGACGTGGGATTTAACTTGAGTAGTTTGAATATACCTGGGAACATTCAAATTGCTGAAACAGAAAAAACCATATATGGATCTGTGGGAACTACTGATTTTAATCAATATTTAGTTGGGCATTATCAAGTTAGAATTGTTGAGGGTAGTAATCAACAAGTTTTTACAATAGAAACGATTACAAATGCAACAGTTTTACAAGTCAAAGAGGCTTCATTACATCAATTTAGTCAAGCTACTGCTTATGTAGAAACAACTGTCTCTACATTCTTGGGCGGAGGTTATAATAATGAAATAATTCCATTTCCTCTTGCTGATGGAGGTTATCAATCTCTGGCTTCAAGTGTTGTGGGTGGTGCTTATAATGCTATAACTGGAAGATTTTCTTTTATCGGAAATGGTTTTGAGAATTCTTGTGGGGATAATTTCTCTGCTATTGTTGGAGGTTATCAAAATAAAATGCCTAAAGTTGACTCAGCTAATCAGGGTGCAAATTTTATTGGTGCTGGTCAAAACAATATCATAGATGGTGGCACTAATCAAAGTATACTTGGTGGTAGTGATAATCAAATTATAAATTAAAATGGCAGATTTATTGGCAAATGTAGTAAAGGATCCTGATGGGGGATTGTACTCTGCAAGAGTGCTGGGGTCTCAGGGTAAAGATTGCACTCTTGAGAATAATTTTCTTTCTAATACATGTTTATTTAGATCTGATGATCAATCGATAAATGATAACATGATAAAAACTAATGGATATGGTTATTGGAATAATGCTATATATGTAGTAGGAATTGATCTTGGATTTGAAAGAGGTGGGTGGGTACTTCATCAAAACTTGAGTTGGATATACCTTGCTCCTATTATATATAGTAATTTAGAAACAGTAGGTATATGGTTTTATTTTTTAAGTAAAAATGTAGATCCAATTGGTGATTTTGGTTGGACTTATTTTCAAAGATCTAATATCTTAAGGCATTGGGCTTTTGAGCCTCAATACATAAATAACTCTTCTGTATTAGGAACCTTTTCCGAGGGCTATGGGCTTTTTTTGTGGAGAGATGCTGGTGTTAATTCTGGGTATCATGCATTCATAATAAATGAAAATGGAAATATATTTGTTTCTGAGAAATTAAAAAACTTAGGAGATGGCCCTGTTTCTTCGATTCAATATTATTCTTTTTAAAAAATGGCTTTAGAAGACGCTATATATACTTCGGCGGTATTAAATATTGCACAAGAACCACCAAGAGATTCCTCTATTGATTCTTTTAATAGTAATAATTTAATATGTGCGGGAAGTTCTTGTAAAATTGAGGATAGTAGGAGGTGCACGATTTTAAATTCAGAAAGTCTTTACTTGTATCAAAAATATAATTCTCATTGCGTGGGAGTAGATTTTCAATTTTATGTCAAGCAAGCATATTATTCTGGAATAGTTTATAGAGTAGTCCTGAATGAATATTATCAAAATTTAATAACTTCGATTGACGGATCTAATTACATAAAAATCAAGACAAGAGATGGTTGGATAGACCTAAGGTTAGAATATTCTGGAAGTTATTATTATGTAAACTATTACAGCTCTGAGGATTTAGCGGGAGAACGCGCATCTTTATATAATTTTTACTTGAGTAATAGTTTTTATGTAAATTGCAAAAACGGGTTGAGCGTATTAAATGTATACTATTCTGAATGGAGTTCCGAAGAGGTTTATAATTACAGGGATTATGTTTATCATACTATAAGTGGCGGTGAAATTGTATTGTTTCAAAGGGGTGGGGCTGCGCCTGGGACTTCTTATAATCCAAGCATTACCGAACCAGATGATGAGTTGGAAGTAATGTATTTTAAGGTAGTTGAACGAAATTTCACCCTGCCGCCGCCAACCAGGTCTATTCAGGTTAAGAACTCAAATGTCATTGAATCTTGCGCAGATATAATATCAAATAATTTATCAGATGAGAGATTGAAAAAAAATAGTTCAAATATAAAAAACTCTTTGAGTTTATTGAGTAAAATAAATGCAGTAAGCTTTAGTTGGAATGAAAGGCAAGGGGTATTAAAGGGTGATGATATTGGATTAATAGCTCAGGAAGTTGAGCGATGTTTTCCATTGGCATCAAATACTAGGTCTGATGGTGTAAAAAGTATTGATTATCGTAAGATGATACCAATTTTAGTTTCATGCGTAAAAGAAAAACAGAAAAAAATAGATAATTTAAAAAGTAAAATAAAAGAAATAAAGGATTATATATGAGTAGCAATGTAATTTTAGGAGGGCATTTAAATACAATTAGTTCATCAGATTATTGTACCGTAATTAATGGTGCAAATAATTTAATATCAGGTGCAAATAATGTTCATGTGATTGGTGATAATGTAACTGCGTTAGGCGCTAATGCGGCAGGGGGATCTGCAGATAATGACGATAAGTTTTATGTCGGCTTGATTAATGGAATGGTTGTAGATGGGCCAATTCATTGCAGGGGCAATATAGAATGTGAAGCAGATATTATAGCTTTCTCCACCTCAGATGAGAGACTTAAGGATGATATAAAAAATATACCAAATTGTTTAGATAAAATTTTATCTCTTGATGCTATAGAATTTAATTGGAATGAAGATCTTCAAAAAACCTACAAAGGTAGAGACTTGGGTTTAATCGCTCAACAGGTACAAAAAATTGCTCCCGAAATAGTTGAAGAAAGAAGTAATGGGTATCTCGGTATTAAGTATGAAAAAATTGTGCCTTTATTGGTTGGGGCAACACAGGAACAAGACGCTCAGATAGAGGAATTAGAAAAAGAGTTAAACTTAATAAAAGAGTCACTCATTAATTAATTTCATTAATATTCTTGTGTCAGTTGGAGAGATGTCTGTATAGTCGTTCCAGTTCTTGACGCTATCGTTTTGATACTTTCCACTCTTCCACCAATCTCTTAAAATTACGCGAAATTCTT
>Ga0233432_10001087_pt1 | contig 26264 bp, 19 predicted proteins | sample SI_122_August201_6_FD_179870 | JGI IMG/M metagenome (GOLD analysis project Ga0233432, IMG submission 179870) | Seawater microbial communities from Saanich Inlet, British Columbia, Canada - SI_122_August2016_10_MG | ecosystem: Environmental > Aquatic > Marine > Inlet | place: Canada: British... | reverse complement strand
ATGTTGGATCCGGAACAGTTCAGTTTGATAATTTTGGTCGCTTCTTGCGTTCTTCTGGAGCTACAGAGAACAGTGAGGCGTTGTTTGCCATCCCTCTTGAGGGAATGGATACCGATTCTACTTTAAATATCAAGCCTGATTTTTCTATCCTGACGGCCTTTGCTGATGTTAATGGGTCATCTGTTGACGTTCGTGAGCAAGATGGGTTTGCCCAGGGCGTGATGGATCGATATTCGGTCAACGCAGATGGAACTGTTACTGGGATCTATACCAATGGTCTAACTGAAGTGGTGGCACAAGTTGCTCTTGCGGCTTTTGCTAATCCTGACGGTTTGACTCGAGCTGGAGGGAACCTCTTTAAAGTTGGGAGCAACTCTGGAAACGCTATGATTGGTGCGGCTATGAGTGGTGAACGTGGAGCTGTCCGAGGAGAGTCTCTTGAGCTCTCTAATGTGGATGTGACTCAGGAATTCACTAACATGATCACAACTCAAAGGGCCTACCAAGCTAATGCTCGAGTGGTGACGAAATCAGATGAGTTGCTTCAAGAGTTGATGCAAATTATCCGATAAAATTTAGTAAATTTCACATCATTTCACAAGGCGGTGCTCGCGGGCATCGCCTTGTTTTTTTTGGGTTTAGCTAAGATTTGGGCCCTTTTGGGGTGGGTTTGACAGTAACATGGGTCCCGTTACATTGCCCCGTCCCATTTTCAGTGGGTTCGCCTCCTTAGCTCAGTGGTAGAGCACCGGTTTTGTAAACCGGCGGTCGTCCGTTCAAATCGGACAGGGGGCTCTTGACAATTTAGCATACCTCCCGGGGAGATTCCAGAGCGGTCAAATGGGGCAGACTGTAAATCTGCTGGTCAATCCTTCACAGGTTCGAATCCTGTTCTCCCCATCACCTGCGGGTGTAGTTCAATGGTAGAACCACAGCCTTCCAAGCTGTTGACGAGGGTTCGATTCCCTCTACCCGCTCTAATATCACGCTGCTGTAGCTCAGGGGTAGAGTGCGTCCTTGGTAAGGACGAAGTCGTGAGTTCAAATCTCACCAGCAGCTTTTTTAAAACTTTAACATTTCATTAACTCTCTAGTCCATCAAAGGGTAAACAATTTAGGAGTCCATCATGGCAAAGGAAAAATTTGAGCGTACGAAGCCGCACGTGAACATCGGAACGATCGGTCACGTCGACCACGGCAAAACCACGTTGACTGCAGCGATCTCTACATGTCTCTCAGGTGGCAATAAGAGTTATGAGGATATCGACAACGCTCCTGAAGAGCGTGAGCGTGGTATCACCATCAACACAGCACACATCGAGTACGAAACGGAAAAGCGTCACTACGCCCACGTTGACTGCCCAGGTCACGCTGACTACGTGAAAAATATGATCACTGGTGCTGCCCAAATGGACGGTGCAATTTTGGTTGTATCAGCCACAGATGGCCCAATGCCACAAACCCGAGAGCACATCCTTTTGGCTCGTCAGGTAGGTGTACCTGCCATCGTTGTCTTCTTGAACAAGGTTGACCAATTAGACGCGGAAGAGCGTGAAGAAATGCTTGAGCTCGTTGAGATGGAGCTTCGTGATCTGTTGTCTCAGTATGACTTCCCAGGTGACGACACGCCAATCATCAAAGGCTCTGCTCTTGAGGCTATGCAGTCATCAGGAGCACGAGATGACGAAAAAGCGGCGCCTATCTTTGAGTTGATGGACACTGTAGACGACTACATCGAAGAGCCTGCTCGTGATGTGGATAATCCATTCTTGATGCCTGTTGAAGACGTTTTCTCTATCAAGGGTCGTGGGACTGTTGGTACCGGACGTATCGAGCGTGGTAAGATCAAAGTTGGCGAAGACATGGATATTGTCGGAATGCAAGAAAACATCGACAAAACGACCTGTACTGGTGTTGAGATGTTCAACAAAGAGTTGGACGACGGGAGTGCTGGTGACAACGTTGGTCTTCTCGTTCGTGGTGTCGATAAGAGTGCTCTGAAACGTGGCATGATTCTTTGTAAGCCAGGTTCAGTTAATCCTCACACCAAGTTTGAGGCCTCTGTTTACTGCCTAACCAAAGAAGAAGGTGGTCGTCACAAGCCTTTCTTTGCTGGGTACCGTCCTCAATTTTACTTCCGTACAACTGACGTGACTGGAGCTGCCAACCTTATGGGTGGTCGTGAAATGGTTATGCCTGGTGACAACGTTGAGCTTTCAATTGAGTTGCTCGTGCCAATCGCCATGGAAGATGGACTTCGTTTTGCCATCCGTGAAGGTGGCCGGACTGTTGGTTCTGGTGTTGTTACCAAAATCTTAGCATAGTTTTTCGGACTGGAACTGAACCATGGCTAAAATGAGAGATGATGTGGCACTTGTCTGTGACAAGTGTGGGCGTCGTAACTACATGACTAACCGCGACCTCAAAAAAGAGGGCAAGCTTCATGTTAAGAAGTATTGCAAGTGGTGTCATGAGCATGTTGTTCACTCTGAGAAGAAAAAGAAATAGAGAAAGGTAAAGGTCAGTAGCTCCAATTGGTAGAGCGACGGATTCCAAATCCGTATGTTGGGGGTTCGAGTCCCTCCTGACCTGCTTTTAGGTAAATATCTTGATACATCGACCATCAGAAGCCAGAGTAACACGGGGAATCGGTCTCGCCCTCGTGACAGGTATCGGTGCGTACTTTGCGTACTGGGTTTTTGATAATTATGGTCGAGGCCACGATTTCAGCTCAACCGGAACCCTGGTTGCCTTGGCTTTTCTTCTGACCTTTGGCGTCGGAGGATTTATAGCATTCTTTATCAACCCAAAGGTGTCCGAGTTCAGTATCGATGTCGATACTGAATCAAGGAAAGTCACTTGGCCAACATGGGATACGGTGAAGATCTCAACACTACAAGTTACGGTAGTGATGATCTTTTTCCTCCTTTTCCTTTTCCTGGTCGATTTTGGCTTTGGATACCTCCGACAGACGGTTCTCTAAAATGGAATGGTACGCCATCAAGACCCAAATTGAGGCCGAGTCTAAGGTCAAGGCTCTCCTTTTGGAATCTGTTAGGAAGCAGAACCTCGAGCACAAGATTGGAAGGGTGATGATCCCAACTGAGCAAGTGGCTGAAATCCGTCAAGGAAAAAAGTTTATTCAAACCCGTAAGATCTATGCGGGGTATATTTTTGTAGAGATGGAGGTCGATGATCAGACCCGTATCGTTGTTTTGGAAACTCAAGGCGTGAGCGGATTTGTAGGCACAGACTCTAGGACACCCATTCCCATGGAAGATCACGAAGTTGAACGTATCATGGCTGAACTCGAAGAGCAGCAGGAACGTCCTAAGCCTAAGGTTATTTTTAGTGTTGGAGAAACAGTGAAAGTGAAAGAGGGCCCCTTTGAAAACTTCGAGGGAGTTGTTCAGCAAATTGATCCTATCAAAGGTACCATGCGACTCATGGTGTTGATCTTTGGACGTCAGACTCCAGTAGATCTTGAATATTACCAAGTAGAGAAGTTGTAAAGATGGCCAAAGAAATAACAGGAATGATCAAGCTCCAGGTGGTGGGTGGCAAATGCACCCCAGCGCCTCCAGTGGGTCCAGCTCTTGGGCAGCATGGAGTGAATATCGGTGAATTTGTAAAAAGATTCAATGACGCTACAAGCGATCGTGTTGGAAAGGTGCTTCCAGTTGAAATTACCGTTTTTGGCGACCGTTCATTTGATTTTGTTGTAAAGCAACCACCTGCGTCAGCTCTCATAAAAGAATTCGCTAAGATTGCAAAGGGCGCCGGAAACCCATTGACAGATAAGGCGGGAACGCTTACAGATGCTCAGCTCACTGAAATAGCTCAAGCCAAGCTCCCTGACCTTAACACAGATAACGTTGAGGCAGCGAAAAAGATTATAGCCGGTACGGCCCGAAATATGGGCGTGGCCATCGAAGGTTGAGGTAAGATATGAAACTTAGTAAAAGAATCACTGAAGCTCAGGGTAAAGTAGATGCCCTTCGCGAATACAGTATCGAAGAGGGCGTGCAGTTGGTTAAGCAAACTGCTACTGCCAAATTTGATGAGACTGTTGAGATCGCACTCAAATTGAGTATTGATCCTCGTCAGGCTGATCAGATTATTCGTGGTGCTTTTAGCATGCCAAATGGAATCGGCAAAACCGTGCGTGTGATTGCTTTTGTTGATGACACAAACATTGAAAAAGCAAAGGCAGCTGGAGCGATTGAAGCCGGAGGCAAAGATTTGGCTGACAAGATCAAGAATGAGCAATGGTTTGATTTTGATGTCGCGATCGCAGAGCCAAAAATGATGCGTGTTGTTGGGCAATTGGGTCGAGTGCTTGGTCCTAAAGGTTTAATGCCTTCTCCAAAAGCTGGTACGGTTGTTCCTGACCCAGTGAAGGCTGTAGCAGAATTTGCTTCTGGAAAGCAAGAGTTTAAAAATGACTCTGCTGGAAATGTTCATTTCATTATTGGTAAAGCTTCATTTGAAGAGAACAAGTTGGCTGAAAATGTCGACGCTTTTTGTAAGCACATCCAATCCATAAAGCCTTCTAGTGTGAAGGGTAATTATATCGAAGGTATCAGCCTCTCGGCCACTATGGGCCCTGGAATTACTCTGGCTGTCTAAGGATCGAAAAGGAGAACATTATGCCTAGTTTACTAAATCAACTGATCCATAGAGAAACGAAGAAAGCCTTCGAGGACAATTCTTCTGTGGTTTTTGTTAATTACAACACTTTTACACAAGACGACTCAGTCGCCTTTCGCGCTAAAGCGACGGAAGTTGGTGCTAGCGCAAGAGTTATCAAGAACTCTGTAGCGGCGATTGCCTTAAAAGATCTAGGTGTTGAAGGAGCAGATGCTCTTTTAGCCGGCCCAGTTTTAGCAGTGATGGGAGAAGACCCTGTTTCTGTGTCTAAAGTTGCTGCTGATTTTGCAAGAAAAAAGAAAAAAGGCGAGGTCCTAGGTGGCGTCGTCGATTTGAAACTGGTTGGTGCAGATGAGGTAAATGCCCTCAGCAAACTACCCAGCAAAGAGGCTCTCGTTGGTATGTTTGTCAACGTCGTTGCCTCTCCACTACGCGGCTTAGTGACCGTGCTAAATGGAAATATCCGCGGTCTGGCTCAGGTCATGAACGCTATCAAAGAAAAGAAAGAACAAGAAGCCGCTTAACCATCCCCCCCATCCACCCAATTTTTAGGAGAATACCGTGGACGAAAAGTTGACTAAAATCATCGACGAAGTAAAGAACCTTTCGGTTCTGGAGTTATCTGAGCTTGTGAAAGCTCTAGAAGAAGAATTTGGCGTATCTGCAGCTGCACCTATTGCTGTTGCTGCTGCTCCTGCTGCCGGTGGCGGTGGAGAAGCTGAAGCTGAAGAGAAATCTTCTTTTGACGTTGTTCTAGCTGAAGCTGGATCATCCAAAATCCCTGTTATCAAAGCAATCCGCGGAATCACTGGTTTGGGACTTAAAGAAGCCAAGGCTATGGTCGATGGAGCTCCACAAACCATTAAGGAAGGTGTAGCCAAAGACGAAGCTGAGAAGATCAAAGAAGAATTGACTGGCGCAGGAGCAACCGTAGAGCTTAAATAACAGCTCTACTTCATTCCTCTCAATTAATTTTCTTTAGTCAACTCTTAAGGTATCGTATGGGTCAATCTGACTTCGACTTGACGCAAAGCGTCTACGAAATTCCAAAGCTCAACTCACTCCAGGAAAAAGCCTACCGTGAGTTTCTCCAGTCCGACGTGGCTCCGGGTTCCCGGAAGCCCGTTGGTCTTGAGCAGATCTTCAGGGAAACTTTCCCCATTCGTTCGCACGATGGGAAAGTGGCATTGGAATACGTAAGTTACCGAATTGATCCTCCTGTTCGCGACATGCAAAACTGTCGCGACTTGGGGCTCACTTATGGATGTCCTTTCCGAATTAAGGTTCGGGCACAAGTTGAAGATCGTGACTCTATTGAAGAAGAGATTTTTGTTGGCGAAATCCCCGAGATGATCGGGGGTGGTGAGTTCATCGTCAATGGTGTTGAACGAACCGTCGTTATTCAGATCCAAAGAAGTCCAGGAGCCGATTTTAGCCAAGTGCTTAGTACAAGCGGCAAAAGAGTTCACACAGCTAGGATTATCCCAGAGAGGGGTTCTTGGTTGGAATTGGAAGTTGGATCCAAAGAAGTCCTTCAGATGAGAATTGACAAAAGCGGAAAGATTCCGGCGACAGTTCTACTCAGGGCATTGTCCGGAGAAAAAAGTGATACGCCATCACTACTTTCTCTTTTTTACACACTAGAAAAAATTGATCTCTCCAAGTTTTCAGATCTTGAAGCTAAGAAACAACTAACCGGAGCGATTCTGGTTGACGAAGTTCGCGATGCTGAGACTAGCGAGATTATTTATGCTGGTCTTTCTGAACTCAAGGAAAGTGTCATCAAGGGCTTGAAGGCCTCAGGTATCGGTGAGATCACTGTAATACCTAAGGTTAAAGACCCCCTGATGTTAGAAACGTTTCGTCAAGAATTGAAGGAGTATGACGCTCAAAACTCTGACGACGCAGCATTATTTCTATATTCTCGCCTTCGCCCAAGTACCCCAAGTAATTTAGAGCGGGCTCAGGAGTTGGTGGAAGAGAGATTTAAAAACTCAGTCTATTACAACTTTGGCAATGTTGGCCGTTTTCGTCTAAATCGAAAATTTGGAGAAAAAATCTCCGAAGATGTCGTTGAGCTTCGCCCAATAGATCTGACGAATGTATTTTCACATATTGTAGCTCTTCGTTGTGGAGAAGCTGAAGTTGATGACATTGATCACTTGGGGAACCGAAGGATCAGAACGATTGCAAACCTAGTCTCTTCTGAATTTAGAAGTGGTTTGTGGAAGATGAAGCGCAGTATCCAAGAGCGTATGAATCTAAAACAATTGCGTGCCGATAACAACGGCTCTGATGAGTTGATCACCCCAAGAACGCTGATTAACTCTCAGCCTTTGATGTCATCGTTGGATTATTTCTTCGCCCGAGGCGAACTATCTCAAGTAGTTGACCAGACAAACCCTCTATCTCAACTAGCTCACGAGCGTCGTGTTTCAGCTTTGGGCCCTGGAGGGCTTAATAGAAAGCGAGCAGGATTTGAAGTACGTGACGTCCACACTTCACACTATGGCCGAATCTGTGCCATTGAAACACCTGAAGGGGCCAATATTGGCCTTATCATGCAGCTCTCTCTCTACTCAAAAATCAATAAGTACGGGTTCCTCGTTACTCCATATCGTAAGGTGGTGGATGGAAGAGTGACTGATGAGATCGTGGAACTCATGGCTGATGAAGAGAGTGACTGCTACATTGTGCCAGGTGATATTAAATTAGACAAAAATAACAAGATCGAAGGTAATTTTGTTTTGGCTCGGGTTCAGGGTGATTATAGCACCGTTGAAGTGAGCAAGATCAATTATATGGATATCTCTACTCAGCAGACCGTTGGTTTGGCTGCATCTTTGATTCCTTTTCTGGAACATGATGACGCGAATCGCGCTCTGATGGGATCTAACATGCAACGCCAAGCAGTTCCTCTTCTCAAGGCAGAGGTGCCTGTAGTTGGTACAGGGATGGAAAAAGAGGTTGCTTCAAATAGTTCAATGTGTGTGCGTTCTCAGGAAGATGGCGTTGTTTCATATGCCGACTCCAAAAAGGTTACGGTGAACGACACAGAGTATCACCTTTCTAAATTGACGCCCCTTAATGACAAATCTGCTCTTAATCACAAGCCAGTAGTTCAGGCTGGTGATAAAGTGAAGAAAGGTCAAGTGATTGCTGATGGTCCAAGTACAGATAATGGTGAGCTGGCGCTTGGCAAAAATGTATTGGTTGGATTTGTTAGCTGGAAAGGCCACAACTTCGAAGATGCTATCATCGTTAGTGAGGAACTGAAGCGTAAGGATGTCTTTACCTCAGTTCACATTGTCGAGCAAACGATCGCAGTTCGTGAAACTAAACTAGGTATGGAGGAGGTCACTCGTGACATTCCTAATCTTAGCGAAACAGCACTTCAGGATTTGGACGATGAAGGCTTGGTGAATGTTGGATCTTATGTTAAGCCTGGCGATATTCTTGTTGGGAAGATTTCACCTAAGAGTAAGACTGAGCTTTCTTCGGAAGAACGGCTATTACACGCGATCTTTGGTCGAGCCGGTGAAGACGTAAAGAATGATAGTCTAACTGTTAAGCCCGGAGTTGAGGGATATGTCGTTGGTGTAAAGCGCTTCAGTCGTAAGACATTACTCACTGATGAAGACAAATCTTCAAACCGTAGCAATATCAAAAAGCTGAAAGAATTTTATATGGCCAAGATCTGTGATGAGATCCGAGAAAAAATTAAAATTCTGGTAGACCTTTTCGGTAACGAACTCGAAAACAAACAGACGGGTTACCCATTTTATTTAAACCCTGATCTCGATGGCGCAGTCTTAGTAAGTTTTCATGAATCTTTTGACCTTACTCAATTTAAAGTAGATGATAAGAAACGTCATCAGGCTGAAGATAAAATGTTCTCTCATGATCGTCAAATTGCGATTTACACGAACAAACTCAGCATTGAAGAGGAAACGATCAAACGTGGAGATTTTCTGCCTCATGGAGTTCTTGAGAAGATTTCTGTTTATATTGCTCAAAAATACACTGTCGAAGTGGGTGATAAAATGGCTGGACGTCATGGTAACAAAGGAGTTATTAGCCGAATCCTACCCATCGAAGACATGCCATATCTAGAAGATGGTACTCCTATTCAAATCATGTTGAACCCTTTGGGTGTTCCATCTCGAATGAACTTTGGTCAGATCTTGGAAACACACCTTGGTTGGGCTATGAAAAAACATGGTACTGTTGCTAGAATGCCAGTGTTTGATTCACTATCTGAAGAGGACATCATTGATTCTCTAGAAGAAGCAGGACTTCCTCGCTCAGGAAAAGTAACTCTGCGTGATGGAATGACTGGAGACCTCTTCGAGCAACAAGTCACAGTTGGATACATTTACATGCTCAAGCTTCACCACTTGGTTCGTGACAAGCTTCATGCTAGATCAACTGGCCCATACAGTCTGATCACTCAGCAACCTCTTGGAGGTAAAGCTAGAAATGGTGGACAACGCTTGGGTGAAATGGAAGTTTGGGCTCTTGAGGCTCATGGTGCAGCAACGGTTCTGCAAGAGTTTCTCACAGTCAAAAGTGATGACATCTTGGGTAGAACTAAAATCTACGATTCAATGGTCAACGGTGAGTGTGAACTCGACCCTGGCACGCCCCAGTCCCTCAGTGTTCTCATCAACGAGATCAAAGGACTGTGTTTGGACATCAAGCTGAACAAGGCGGACGTCCTTTCTGAAGTAACTTCTTTGGAGGACCAAATATGAGATTTTTCGAAGAAGAAGAAAAGTCAATCACTGACTACGATTCCGTTTCTATTGGACTTGTTGCACCAAATGAGATCCGATCTTGGTCACATGGTGAAGTCCGAAAGCCTGAAACGATCAATTATAGAACGTATCGTTGTGAAAAAGACGGTCTTTTCTGTGAGAAAATTTTTGGCCCTGAAAAAGACTACGAATGTTTTTGTGGGAAATACAAAGGAATCAAATATCGTAATATCGTTTGTGACCGCTGTGGAGTCAAAGTTACGACTTCTAAGGTTCGGCGTGAACGAATGGGTCATATCAACCTAGCTGCACCTGTTGTTCACATTTGGTTCTACAAGGTTAATCCAAGTCGTATCGGTATGGTCTTGGATATCAAGGCATCTGATCTACAACAAATTATCTATTTCCAGAAATATGTCGTTGTAGAGTCTGATTCTAAAGAGCCTGAACTACAGATCGGTGAAGTTCTTAATGAAGAGAAATATCGCGAATATCGTCGGCAAGATCCACATGCTTTTAAGGCGATGATGGGTGCAGAAGCTATTCGAAGTTTGCTCAGGCTAGCTAACGTCGATGCTTTGATGGAAGAAATCGATGAAGGTCTTGAAACAACCTCTTCTGCCCAAATGCGTGAGCACCTGATTAAAAGGAAGAGAGTCGTAAAGGCTTTTGCTGATAGCAAGCAAGATCCTGCTAACATGATTCTAGATGTTGTTCCAGTGATTCCCGCAGAATTACGTCCATTGGTTCCTCTTGAGAGTGGTAACTTTGCCACATCAGACTTGAACGACCTTTATCGTCGTGTTATTAGTCGAAACAATCGTCTCAAAAAATTGATCGACTTAAATGCTCCTGAAGTGATCATTCGAAATGAAAAAAGAATGCTTCAGCAAGCTGTTGACTCGCTTTTCGATAACTCACGTTCTAAGCGCCCTGTTGTAGGTACGTCTGCTCGACCGCTCAAGTCTCTTACTGACATGATCAAGGGTAAGTCTGGCCGATTCCGTGAAAACCTCTTGGGGAAACGGGTTGATTATTCTGCTCGTTCTGTTATCGTTGTTGGTCCTAAGCTTCAGCTACATCAATGTGGTCTTCCCAAAAAGATCGCTCTTGAGCTCTTTCAGCCATTTATTATCCGTCGCCTTAGAGAAAAAGGCATGGCCGACACGGTGAAGAGCGCAAAGAAGATTATTGAGAGAAGTGATCGATATGAAAACACAGACCTCTGGGACATTGTTGAAGAGGTAACTCAAAACCATCCTGTTATGCTCAATCGTGCACCAACTTTGCACCGACTAGGGTTTCAGGCATTCATGCCAGTTTTGGTTGAAGGTGATGCGATCAACTTGCACCCTCTCGTATGTTCTGGTTTTAACGCTGACTTTGATGGAGACACCATGTCAGTCCACCTTCCTCTTTCTGCTGAGGCGGTCCGTGAAGCTACAGATCTCATGTTGTCAACGAATAACGTGTTTTCACCTGCCGATGGGAAACCAATCATCACACCAACTCAAGATATCGTACTTGGTACCTATTACCTAACTTATCGTGAGCCTGAGGATACTGTCAAAACAGAAGATATAGTTCGATTCCCTAATCACGAAACCATCCATTTGGCTCTAGGGGAAGAAAAAATTAATCTACACACTCTGATTCAGGTTCGTATGGATCGTGATGTCAAAGGTGATGACGAAGGCCCTGCTGATCGTTTTATTATTACGACACCTGGTCGAATTATCTTTAATGAAATTCTCAACGAAGGTATGTCTTATTACAATACGACACTGGGAAGTAAGGGTTTAAAAAGTCTGATCTCTGATTCCTACGATGTGTGTGGTATTAATGCAACTGTTGAAGTTCTTGACCGAATCAAGGAACTAGGATTTAAGTACGCTACCCATAGTGGATTGTCATTTGGTTATATTGACCTTGTGGTTGAAACGAGTAAGGCCAGTGTACTTGAAGCGGCTGACAAAGAGGTTATGGCGATCACCAAAAAGTATAACAAAGGTGTCGTGACCAATGGCGAACGTTACAATCAAGTTATCGATATCTGGACGAAAGCTAACCAAGAGATCTCTGATAGTCTAATGGCAGCTCTGAAAGACGATATTCGTGATGGCAAGAGATATTTGAACCCTGTGTATGTGATGGCAAACTCTGGAGCTCGTGGATCTGCTGGTCAGATACGTCAGCTAGCAGGGATGCGTGGCCTCATGTCGAAACCTAATGGAGCAGTAATTGAGGCTCCTATTAAAGCCAGTTTTCGTGAAGGATTGTCAACACGAGAATACTTTTCTTCAACGCATGGTGCACGTAAAGGTCTTGCGGATACGGCTCTTAAAACGGCTGAGTCTGGATATCTAACTCGTAAGTTGGTTGAGGTCGGGCAAGATGTGATCACATTTGAAGAAGACTGTGGTACGATCCGTGGTGTAACCAAGGAAACTATTTTTAAGGGTGATAAGGTGGAAGTGCCTCTCGCTGAAATTGTACTTGGACGTGTGGCTAGAGATAATGTTGTTGATCTCATCACATCTGAAGTTGTCGTTCGTGAAAACGAAATCATCACATCAGAAATGGCTAAGCAAATCGAAGAGCTCAAATACGATAAAATTCGTGTTAGAACACCTCTGACTTGTGAGTCAAAATTTGGAATTTGTCAAAAGTGTTACGGTATGGACCGAAGTACAGGACAACAAATAAAAATGGGTACTGCTGTTGGCATCATTGCTGCTCAGTCAATTGGTGAGCCGGGAACCCAGCTGACCATGAGAACCTTCCATATTGGGGGTGCTGCTCAACGTTCTGTTCAAGCTTCAAGTGTACGCTGTAAAAACTCTGGTTTTGTGAAATTCCGAAGTATCAAACATGTCGTAAATGAAAATGGAGAGATTCTAGTACTCAACCGAAATGGTGAGGTATTGATTGTTGATAGCAAAGGACGTGAACTTGAATCACATCCTGCAACATCTGGAGCTCAAATATTCTTTGCTGACGGTGATGAGATCAACGCGAAAGAGCTTCTAATGAAGTGGGAGCTATACTTCTCTTCCATCATCACTGAAGTTGGAGGAAAAGTTATCTTCGAAGGCTTGGAAGAAGATATCACTTATAAATTGGACGTTGACCCACAAACAGGTCTACGTCATAAGGTGATCACAGAGCACAAAGGTAACCTGCATCCTCAACTCATCATTCAGGACAAAGATGGTCAAAACCTCGGAATCTACCCGATTCCCGAGAAAGCCATTTTGGATGTCGATGATGGGCAAGAGATCAAGTCAGGAACACTTTTGGCTAAGACTCCTCGAGCTGCACAGAAAACGATGGATATCACTGGAGGTATTCCTCGTATCACTGAGCTTCTTGAAGTGCGTAAGCCCAAAGAGCCTGCCATCATGACTGAGGTCTCTGGAGAAATCGAGATTGGTGGTAAGAAACGTGGTAAGCGAATTGTCATCGTTAACACGGCTTCAGGTGAGAAAATTGAGTATCTTGTGCCTATCTCTAAGCACCTTCGAGTTCAGGGTGGAGACATCGTGAAAGCTGGTGACCCCTTGGTAGAAGGTTCAGTGAATCTACAGGAGTTGTTGAATATTCGTGGAACAGAATTTGTTCAGGAATACATCCTCCAAGAAATTCAAAACGTTTATCGTTACCAAGATGTGTCTATCGATGACAAACACTTTGAAATCATCATTTCAAGGATGTTTAAGAAGGTGCAGCTGGAGTCATTTGGTGATGCAGATTTTCTGCATGACATTGTGGACCGTGCGAAATTCGAAGAGAGGAACAGAGAACTTATCGAAACTGGTAAGCGACCTGCTACTTGTCGACAAATCCTCATGGGGATTACGAAAGCTGGCCTAATGGCCGAAAGTTTTGTTGCGGCATCTAGTTTTCAGGAAACCACTAAGGTTCTTACTGAAGCTGCCATTGCCAAGAAGACAGACCACCTTTTAGGTCTGAAAGAAAATGTGATTCTCGGTCACAAAATCCCTGCCGGAACTGGGTTCAAGGAAGGGGAAAAAGCCGTGGATCAAGAAGCCGAATCCTTTTTTGCTCTCATGTAGGTTAGAGTATGCCGACCATCAACCAACTTGTCAGGAAAGGGAGAAAGTCCCAGTCCAAAAAGAAGAAGTCACCCTTGTTGGGGAAGTGTCCCCAACGTCGTGGTGTATGTCTTCAAGTTAAGACAACCACTCCTAAGAAACCTAACTCTGCACTGCGGAAAATTGCTAGGGTTCGCCTTTCAAATGGACATGAACTCACAGCCTACATTGGTGGTGAAGGACATAACCTGCAGGAGCACTCCATTGTTCTTGTTAGGGGCGGAAGAGTGAAGGACCTTCCTGGTGTGAAATATCACCTGGTTCGAGGGTCTCTCGATGCATCAGGAGTAGGAAACAGAAAACAAGGACGATCGAAGTACGGAGCCAAGAAGCCTAAATGAGTCAAATAGAAAACACTGAAGTAGAGGAGGCTCCCGAAGTAGAGGAGCACAAGCCCACTTATGTTGGCCTAGGTATCCATCCTGATCCTAAGTACAACAATGAGGTTGTGGCAAAAATGATCAACATCATCATGCTCGATGGTCGGAAGTATGCTGCTGCGAAAATCATGTATTCAGCTTTGGACATCATTGCTGAAAAGATCACAGACAAGACACCTGTTGAAGTTCTTGAGCAAGCTCTAGAAAATGTGAGACCACTTGTTGAAGTTAGATCGAAGCGTGTTGGTGGTGCTACCTATCAAGTCCCTATGGAAGTAGCTGAGCGTCGCAAGAACGTTTTGGCATTTCGATGGATAAAAGATGCATTTCGTAAGAAGAAGGGCCGTGGTAGTGCTCAGCGTCTTGCTAATGAGATCATTGATGCTTACAATAAGGTTGGCTCAGCAATGACGACTCGCGAAAATATTCATAAAATGGCTGAGGCTAATAAGGCTTTCGCTTACTACGCTTAAATAAATAGGCAAACCCGGTGCAAGTCACCGGGTTTTTTTTAGGTTAAAAAGTGGACTTTTTTATCTTTGTTAATATTGATAGGTGTACACCATTTATAAAATAAGATAAGGGAGATCCAAATAAATGAACGGAACCATTATCGAGAAAGTTAACCTTACAGATAAGGTTTGGAAGGTGACTGTAGAAGCACCAATGATTGCAGAGGAGCGAAAAGCAGGTCAATTCATCATGCTCCAAGTAGATGAAGAATTTGGAGAAAGAATTCCACTGACCATAGCGGACGCGAATGCAGAAAATGGTTGGATTAGTTTAATATTCCAAGAAGTAGGCCATTCAACAAAAGCTTTGGCAACAATGGATGTTGGAGACGTGATCCCAGTTTTAGTTGGTCCATTAGGTGAACCCACTGAGATCAAGAAGTTTGGGAGGGTAGTGTGTGTTGGTGGAGGTATTGGAGTTGCTCCTCTCCATCCAATAGTTCAAGCGTTAAAAAAAGCTGGTAATCATGTCACAACAATCATAGGGTCTAGAACATCCAATTTGTTGATACTAGAGAATGAAATGACCAACTGGAGTGATCGACTTATCACGGTGACAGATGACGGTAGCAAAGGGCAAAAAGCGAGAGTCACAGAACCATTAAAAGAAGTCTGTGAAAAAGAAAAGCCTGATCTTGTTGTTGCAATAGGTCCAGCCATCATGATGAAATTCTGTGCAGAAACAACAAGACCTTACGGAGTACACACACTAGTATCACTTAACACCATCATGGTCGATGGAACAGGTATGTGTGGAGGTTGTAGAGTGACGGTAGACAATCAAGTCAAGTTTGTGTGTGTAGACGGGCCTGAATTTGATGGACATAAAGTAGATTTCGAAAACATGATGGCCCGACTAAAGTCATATGAGGCTATGGAAAAAAGATGCGATGATTGTAACCTTAACAAGGCAGTTGATTCAATAATAAAGGAGAGGGGATGACGTCTTGGACAGACCCTGAAGAACTTTATCAAGAAGGCAAGAAAATTCTGGATGAATTGAAAGCTAGAACTGATAAGATAAAGCCTAAAGAAAGGATGGCCATTCCTCGTCAGTTGATGCCTACTCAGAAGCCAAAAGTAAGAGCGGAAAATCTATGTGAAGTAGCAACAGGATTTTCAGAGTCACAGGCAGTGGTAGAAGCAATGCGATGTCTTGATTGTAAGAAAGAACCTTGTGTAGCGGGATGTCCAGTCTCGATTGATATTCCAGGTTTTATAAAGAAAGTCGCAGAGGAGGACTTTTCAGGTGCTGCGGAAGTGATAAAAAGAACGAGTCTTCTACCTGCCATATGTGGTCGAGTGTGCCCACAGGAAACTCAATGCGAAGAAGTTTGTACAGTGTCCAAGTCAAAGAAAGACGTCTCCAAGAGTGTTGCTATAGGAGGGCTAGAACGGTTTGTTGCCGATCGAGAAAGGGAAAGCGGAAAAACACAGATCCCTCAGGTTAAACCTAAAACTGGTAAAAAAGTAGGAGTGGTAGGTTCTGGCCCTGCTGGATTGGTTGTAGCTGCAGATGTTAGACGCGAAGGTCATGAGGTCATTCTTTTTGAAGCATTTCATAAATTAGGCGGGGTGATGAGATATGGCATACCAGAATTCCGCCTACCTAATAGTGTCGTAGATCAGGAAATAAACTTACTCAAAGAAATGGGGGTAGAGTTTAAAACAAATACAGTGATTGGTAGAACGAGAAAGATTGAAGACCTAATCAAAAAAGATGGATTTGATGCGATTTTTGTTGGATCGGGTGCGGGACTACCCCTATTTCTAGGTATACCTGGTGAAGAACGAGTGGGAGTTTTTGCGGCAAATGAATATTTAACAAGAGCCAATCTCATGAGAGCTTTTGATAAAAAAAAATCGCAAACGCCCATTTATGATTCAAAACATGTCGTTGTTTTGGGCGGAGGAAATGTCGCCATGGATGCGTCAAGAATGGCCTTGAGACTTGGAGCAAAAAAAGTTTCAGTGGTATATCGGCGAACCCTTGAGGAGATGCCAGCGAGAAATGAAGAAATAGAACATGCTATGGAAGAAGGGGTAGAATTCTGTTTTCTACAAAACTTATTGAGAATTGATGGAGACGATGATGGTAGAGTGGCCAGTGTTAAGGTGCAACGTTACGAGTTGGGTGAGCCAGACGGTTCGGGCCGAAGACGACCTGTAGCGATAGATGGTGAAATATTTACAATGGAGGCTGATACTGTGATTGTTGCAATTGGAAATGGATCAAACCCATTGATAAAGCAAACAACTCCTGATTTAGAAACTAACCGGTGGGGAAACCTTGTCGTTGATGAGAATGGAAAAACAAATATAGATAAAGTCTTTGCCGGAGGCGATATTGTTTTAGGAGCAGCAACCGTTATTTTAGCGATGGGAGAAGGAAGGAAGGCAGCTGCGGCAATAAATCAGATGTTACTAAAAAATTGAAGCAAGATAGAGAGTCAACCAGAAAGGTATAACTTAGATCTAATCGAAGTTGGAATCGACAAACAATTTAGAGACTGAATGTCTAAGATAAAACTTCTTCAATCTTTTTAACTAATCTTGCTTCAGTTCTCTTGGAGTGATGATCAATAGAAGTGGTGATTTTAGATGTTAGCTCCTGGTTAGTGAGGAGATTTGAAGACCTAGTTAGAGCAGATTTGAAAGAAAGGGGGTCCTTTAACATTTCCACAAAAAGATAGAGATTACCACAACCATACATCTGATGAACATACTCTTTTTTCTTGTCACTCGTTGTTTGGGTAGGGTCTTGAGCTCCAGATCCAAAACAGAGAGTTGGAATACCTAACCTTCTGCTAATAAGGCTTAGGTGATATGTATCAGTGATAACATACGATGCAGATAAAAGCTTTGAAATTAAGCTTCCATAAGGTAAATTATAATCTGGAAGGTTCAAGCTAGAAAATCGTTTCCTCAATGAATATAAATTTTCTGGTCGACATTCTAACCAAGGGAGCCATTCAAATTCTACTTTTAACTGATGACATAGCCTTTGAGTAAAAGACTGAACTTCAAGGTCAAAGCCTTTGGTTCTATTGAAATAAATGAAGCATTTCTTATGAGTATGATGAACACTCTTTATGTTTGAAAACTTCAGATAATCATTTTTGTTTAATAATAAACTACAATCCATACCAACGTGATCAAGATTAGAGAATGAAGTTATGAGGGAAGCAAGATTTGAAGAATAGGAGTCACGAAAAAATGTTGCGTGGGAAAGATGAATAAAGCGGGTGAGGCTTTTCGCATAGAGCGGAAAATTACAGAGTAAACTGTGATCTACCCCAGCTAGTGACGTGCCAAAGGAAATCGATTTATTTAAACATTTTTTTGGAGCATTATTCAAAAGAAGGTAATTGAAAATGGAGCGTAATAAAGTGATAGGTTTACTAGTTGGATGAGAAGTTTGTAAGTCGGGTAAAATATCGTTCAAATAATATTGTATGGAATGAGAGAAATCCCCCCAAAATAAAATGAGATCAGAGTTTAAGATTTCGTCAAAATTATCTTCAATATTTTTATATGAAAGCTCAACTCCTTGTTTATCAAGCTCTATAGGAGGACTGCCTCTAAGACAGAATCTAGATAGAGAAATAGGAACAGAAATCATATTTCGAATCTTGTCGAATGCAAGATCCACAGAAAGCATACCAGGATTATTTTCAAATGGTTTGGCACAAATGAGAGCAATCTTTTTCATTAAATGATGCTTTCGACCAGAAGAAATTAAAAGAAGTAGATTAGCCCAAGTTTAGATTTAAATAGATAAAAAAAGAGAACCATTAAGAAAATATTTAGAGAAACTTAATGAAAAAATAATCTATACAGAAGTAAGTTGCTCAGTACGTTTTAAGTAATGAACCGAGTCACCTCTTTTACCAAGGGCAATTTTACCACCTGCAAGATGTATCCTGGAGCTCAAGCAACCTTTACACTGACTTGCAGCTTCACCGGTACAGGGTTTATTTTCGTAGAGAGAATAATGAGATCGAAAAGTAGTGAGTGTTAAATTAGGCATGATGACATTAGCCCCAGCCTGTAAGGCTTTTTCTCGGCCTTTAGGGTGAAGTGATTGGAGAGCCGTTGCTGCAGCAATATTAACATCTTTCAGATAAAGACGGGTTAAGGCGACCATTTTGAGGCCTAGACTAAGAGATTCTTCCTCAGTATTTGCAATTCTTGATCTTTTGTCATGGTAGAGTGGAGTCTCTGAGTGGGGAATAAAGGGTCCTAGTCCAACCATATCAACATCAATTTTTTTCATAAAAAAAAGATCATTGATGAGATCAGTATAGGTTTGTCCGGGCAGACCTGACATGATACCCGTGCCAACTTGGTAACCTAACTCCTTAAGGTCTTGTAGGCACTTGAAGCGTTCTTGGTGGTTGTGATCAGATGGGTGAAGAGACCGATAGAGTTCGGGGTTACTAGTTTCTACTCTGAGTAAATAACGATGGGCTCCAGCTTCTTTCCATCGACGATAGGTAGAAAATTTTTGCTCACCTAGAGATAAGGTGATGCCAAGGGTGTCTCCAAAATTCTGGTGGAGGTGAGATAAGACTCTTTCTATCATTGAGATAAAATGATCATCTTGTCGTTCTCCAGCTTGAATCACGATTGAGCCATAGCCTTCTCGATGTGCCCATTCAGCCTCTTTAACGATTTCATCTTCGTCCATTTCATAACGTTGAGTGCTTCGTATAGACTTTCTGATACCGCAATAGTAACAGTCTTTAACACAAATATTACTGCATTCAATTAAGCCGCGGAAATATGTATTTTCCCCAACCCACTGAACTCTTCCTTGCTGAGCACCATCAAATAAATGCTGAACTTCATCACCTTGGAGTCGAAGTAATGTTTCCAGTTGAGTATGATCAAGCTCATCACCTTGGAGAGCTTTATCAATAAAAGAGTGATGATCCATGGGCGATTAGTAATATAGATCTCGTTCTCCGGAACGAATTCGGTTCATACGATTAACGAGTTTTGTCTTCGAAGGGCCTTCTGGCATGAGATGTAATTCTCGTTCAATTTGTTGAACTCCAACTTTTAAGGTATCTGTTGTGGCATAATCTTCTAGGTATTCCAGAAAGGTTAGTACGGCGTTGGGAGTACAAAAACGTTTAACGAAACCTGGAATGGCAAATTCCATGAAATGTTCTCCGGTTCTTTTTTTGCGATAACATCCTGTACAAAAACTTGGTATGAAGTCGGATTCACAAAGCTCTTGAATAACTTTATCTAAACTACGTTGATCGCCAAGTTCAAATTGAGCTTTTTTGTCTTCATTGCCATCTTGTTTGGAGTAAGAGCCAATCCCAATACTGGAGCCAGCATCGATTTGAGAGATACCAAAACGAAGAAGTTCATTTCGTAATTCTTTATTTTCTCGGCAGGTGAGAATTAAGCCTGTGTAGGGAACTGATAGTCTGAGGATTGCGACGAGTTTTTTGAAATCAGAATCACTCACTTGGTTAGGAGGTTGACTACAAAGCTCAGTTCCAATAGCTGGTTCGATTCGAGGAAAAGAGATTGTGTGCGGACCAACACCATAAGAGCTTTCTAAATGAATCGTGTGTTGCAAAAGGCTCATGATTTCAAAGCGCCAATCGTGAAGGCCCATGAGGGCACCTATACCGACATCATCAATTCCGGCTTCCATAGCTCGATCTAGGCCATATAGTCTCCAATTGTAGTCAGATTTTGGGCCACGGGGATGCATCTTGGCATAGGTTTCCCGGTGATATGTCTCTTGGAATATTTGATAAGTTCCAATTTCCGCAGCCTTGATATGAGAGAAGTCTTCGACACTCATTGGAGCAGCATTGATATTAACCCTTCGTATTTCACCATTATTTTCTTTTGTTTCGTAAACAGCTTTGACTGAATCATGAATGAAAGAAGCGTTGTACTTTGGATGCTCACCAAAAACCATGATGAGACGTTTGTGACCTTTTTTAACTAGAGCTTTAACTTCATCTTGAACTCCTTCGCGTTCAAGAGTCTCACGAACGACTTCTTTATTGGAAGCGCGAAAACCACAGTACTCACAGTGATTAACACATTCATTCCCGATATAGAGCGGAGCAAAGAGAACAATTCGATTACCATAAACGCGCTCTTTGAGAGTTCGAGCTCCTTCATAAATGGATTCGAGAAGTTCAGGATCTTCAACATGGATGAGGGTTGCCATATCCTCTGGATCAAGACGTTGTTTGTCTAGAGATTTCTGAATGATATCTTTGACATGAACAGGATCTGGTTGTTGGAAAGATTTTAAAGTCTCCTCAATATAAGATTCATCAATGAAGGACGTACTTGAAGAGGATTTTGATGATTTCATCTTTGATCTTTTTTAAAGGCCTCTAAAGAGGACGGAAATGGAGCGAGAACTCTTTCAATGACTCCCTGACATGTAGATATACAGACACCATAATTTGTCATAGCGACATTGGTTCCGTTACATTTGTTAATGCGAGAGAGCATTTCTTGTCTATTTTGCATGCATCCTCCACATTGGATCACTAACTTGATGTCTTTTAAATCATCGGGAAAGTCTCGTCCGTGGCAGTGTTCAATTTGAAGGTCTAGTCCGGTGTATTGCCTTAGCCAACGTGGAATTTTTACTGTTCCAATATCATCCTGGCCAACATGGTGACTGCAAGATTCTGCTATAAGGACGCGATCGTGTGATATCAATCGATCAATTGATGCAGCCCCTTGTGCAAAAAGGGAGAGATCGCCCTTAAGTCTTGAGAAAAGTATGGAAAAGGTTGTACAAGGAATATCGGCAGGTGTTTCAGCAACGACCTTCATCACAACCTGTGAATCGCAGACCACGAGATCAGGTTTTCGACCTAAGGCATCTAAAGCATGCCGGTACTCTCTTTCCTTCACGACAAGAGTTATAGCGTCGTGATCTAGGATATCCCGAATCGCAGAGACCTGGGGAAGAATCAATCTACCTTTTGGAGCTTGTAAGTCGATAGGCACAACAAGAACCACGATTCCACCAGAAGGAATAAGATCACCCATCAATGGGGGAGGTGAAAGCACTTCTTTTGGTGCTACTTGGATGAGGGCATCTTTGAAAGCAATTCTAGTATCTGAATGGGTATGATTTTCATCACCATTATAAGATAAATCTGCTTCACGATAAGTTGGCCCAAGATCGGCTTTCGACGCAACCGTGACCAAGGGTTTTTCTTTAGCTCTAGCTAAATCTTCTACCATTATTTCGAAGGGGCCGAAGGAGGGGTTATCCGTGATTAGAACAACAATATCACAACGATCCATAACTTTAAGAGTTTTTGCCTTTCTGGCATCGGCTAATTTGGTAGGGTCGTCTAGGCCACCAGTATCAAGGATAACAATGGGCCCAAGCGGAAGAAGCTCCATTGATTTTTCAACGACATCGGTCGTCGTTCCTGCTTGGTCAGAGACGATGGAGACATCCTGCCCAGCAATCAAGTTCATGAAGGTAGATTTGCCGACATTGGTTCGGCCAAAAAGGCCGATCTGTAGGCGCAAGCTTCGAGGAGCTGAGTTCATTTGTGCCCAAGGGCCATGAGTCGTTGTGGTGATAGTGCTAAAATAACCTTTTCTTGTCCGATTTTATCGATTAAAAAGTTTTCGACACCCCCAGAAGGATTTTTGAGAAACTCTTGGTATAATGCTTCACACTGATGATAACCAAGTTCAGGTAATAACGCTGTAATAACTTGAGGGGAAGACTGCCACTGTTTAGCGCAAGCATCCATATCAACATGAACGAGTTTGAGGTGATTAGAAAGGAGCTTGGTATGACCTATGAGGAGATCGAGCGATTCTAATAGAGCATCAGCGAGAAGAGGCATAAATTCGCAAATTTGAAGTGAACCACTAGAAGCACAGTCTCCAACTAATCGGTCATTATTTCTAACTTTCATCCCACACTGGATGATGGATTCTAAAATAACTGGGTTTACCTTTCCTGGCATGATAGAAGACCCAGATTGAAGGCCTTCCATTCGAATGAGTCCATCACGGTGTAAGGTTCTTAAATCATTGCTGATTTTGATAAGATTACACGCACAAGTGCCGGTTAAGCTAGAAACTTCAACGAGAGGGTCGTTGTTCGCTGTAGCTTCAATCGTATTTTCAGCTCTGCTTAAGCCTAGACCAGATCTAGATCTGAGCTTTTCAATCACTAAGAAAATAAAAGCACGAGGGGCAGTGATACCTGTGCCAATGGCTGTTCCCCCAAGGTTGACTGTTCTCAAGCGTTCGCTAGCTTTAAAGGTTCTCCAGCGGTCTCTAGCAAAAGCTTCAGAAAATGAACCAAATTGCGACCCAAGGGTCATTGGCACCGCTAATTCGCCCTCGGTACGCCCACAAATTCTAATATGAGCCCACGTTTTTTCTAATTCCTGAAAGGTTCCCTGAAGTTCAGAAAGTGACTCTGCTAATTCAGCAAAGCCACGCAGTGATGCAATACGCAAAGCTGTAGGGTAGGTGTCATTGGTAGATTGGTGCAGATTGACTTTTTCTAAAGGATCGACGTCTGCTAAAAGACCTATAACTTCATTGACCATCATATTGGTTGATGTACCCGCTCCTCCCTGCAAAGGACTTAGTGAAGCTCGACTAAATATCTCTAAGCACTGCCTCTTATCATCACAAGCCTTTAGGATTCTATTACACTCATCTTCGTTTAAAAAACCTAGTTCACCATTAGATTCTGCACAAGCAGCTTTTACTTCTAAAAAAGCTTCAAGAAGCCTCATAGAAATTGGATGTTTTGATGCAGGGAAATTATTCCGTGCTTTTTCTGTTTCTGGTCCCCATTGCATTAAAGCATTTTGGGAGGTGAGCTTTTCATGCCAGTTCGTCATGGCATGAAAGATAAAAATTTAACAAGGAGAACTGAGCAATAAGAAAGATCAAATTCACTGACCAAACTCCCCCTTGAGGTTTAGTTGTTACCTTTTGTAAGTAGCTCTTTTTTGATAGGTGGTATGGAGAAGGTGGTGAGACTTCTCACTATTGGGTGCGCCTAAAAACTCATCATAAACTTGTTTGATATGGGGGTTGTGATGAGAGCATCTAAGTGCACACGATTCGTCATCTTGATAAATACCAGCAGCTCTTTTCTGACGGATTTCATCGGTAGCACCGTAGGGTTGGCCACCACCACCGACACATCCACCACGACAGGCCATGACTTCAATAAAATGATAGGGAGGGTCTTCACCTTTTTCACGAGCATCACGAACCTTATCAAGTACCTTTTCAATATTGCACATGTAGTGAGCTACAGCAATTCGGATCTCAGTTCCTTCTATATCAAGGGATGCTTCTTTGACACCTTCTAGGCCACGGACCTGTTCGAAATTAACGTTTTCTAGCTCACCTTTGGTGATCAAATGGTAAGCTGTTCTTAGGGCAGCCTCCATAACACCTCCAGTTGCTCCAAAAATCGTTCCAGCACCAGAGTACTCACCCAATAGGAGGTCACATTCTTCCTTAGGTAAGGCACCAAAATCAATTCCTGCTGATTTAATCATACGACTAAACTCACGAGTTGTGAGTGAGATGTCGACATCTTGTTGTCCACTAGAAAACATTTCATCACTTCGGCCAATTTCAAATTTTTTGGCGGTACAAGGCATGATAGAAACGACTTTAATTTTAGATGGGTCTATGCCATTTTTTTCAGCATAATATGTTTTAGAAAGAGCTCCTAACATTTCATGAGGAGATTTTGCGCTAGAAAAATTGTCGACAAAATCAGGTGCGTATTTTTCCATGTAATCGGTCCAAGCTGGACAACAACTGGTGATCAATGGCAAAGGGCCAGTGCCATTTGCGAATCGTTCATAAAACTCTGTGCCTTCCTCCATAATAGTCAGGTCAGCCGCAAAATTTGTGTCGAAGACAGCATCAAAACCCAATCTTCGCATGGCAGCATACGTTTCACCTGTCATCACCTTTCCAGGTTCAAAACCAAATGCTTCACCAATAGCGACACGAACGGCTGGAGCAATTTGTGCGACCACATGCAATTCCGGATCTCCAATGAGATCCCAAGTTTGCTGAGTCTCATCTTTTTCATAAATAGCTCCAACTGGGCAATGAGCAGAGCATTGACCACACTTGATGCAAGGGCTTTCTTCAAGGGTGATGTCAGCTGTGGGTGCAATTCGAGTTTCTTCTCCTCGACCGACAAACTCAAGGGCCCAAACACCTTGCATATCTTGACACACTTTAGCACATCGACCACAGTTGATACATTTCTCTGGGTTGAGAACGATCGAGGTGGTTGATTCATCTACAGGTAGGTCTCGCAGACGCTGCTCATAAGGGACTTCTCGGATACCAAATTCTTCGGCTAGGGTTTGAAGCTCACAAGTTCCATTTCTCGGACAACGAAGACAATCGTTGGGATGAGTTGAGAGGATGAGCTCGATCACTGTTTTTCGCACGTTGACGATTTCAGGATCTTGGGTGATGACTTTCATTCCTGGCCCAGCAGCTTTAGCACAAGCACGTAGCATTTTTGGTGAGCCATCAATTTTGACGACACAAATCCCACAGGCCGCCCAAGGTTCTAGGTCAGCATGATAACAAAGTTTTGGGATTTTGAATCCAGCTATTTTAGCAGCATCAAGGATGCTAGTGCCGCCAGGTACAGAAACGGGTAATCCGTTAATTTCTAGATCGATCGTGGACATGGTGATAACTCCTCAAGCTCTAAGAACGGCATCTTTTTTGCAGACTTCGACACAACGACCGCATTTGATACAGCGATCTTGGTCAATGCTGTGCTGACCCTTTTTCTCTCCAGAGATAGCGTCAACAGGGCAAAATTTACTACATGCTGTACATCCACTGCAATCCTCAGTGATCGTAAAAGTGATCATTTCCTTACATTTGCCAGCTGGACATACTTTATCTTCAATATGGGCCAGGTACTCCTCTTCGAAGTATTTTAAGGTCGACATGAAGGGGTTTGGAGCTGTTTGGCCTAAGCCACAAAGGGAGGCACGGCTCATAGCTTTTCCAATATCTTTAAGGCTTTGGATATCTTTTTTAGTCGCTGTCCCTTTGGAAACTTTTTCGAGAATATTGTAACAAGTCCTTCCTCCAATTCGGCACGGAGCACATTTTCCACATGATTCATCAACAGTAAATTCCAAATAAAATTTTGTAACATCTACCATACAATCATCTTCATCCATGATGATCATCCCACCAGACCCCATCATCGAACCAATATTTTTTAGGCTTTCGTAGTCAATGGGTGTGTCCAAAAATTGAGGAACGATACAACCTCCTGAGGGGCCACCGGTTTGTGCTGCTTTAAAAGTTTTATCACCTTTAATACCACCACAGATATTAAAAACGATGTCTCGTAAGGATGTTCCCATTGGAACTTCTATAAGACCGGATTGTTTTACTTTCCCAGTGACAGCAAAAACTTTGGTTCCTTTAGAGCCTTCTGTCCCAATACTACTATACCAGGATCCTCCTTTAAGAACAATCATGGGAATATTAGAATAAGTCTCAACGTTATTGATGACAGTAGGTTTGCCCCAAAGTCCTTTAACAGCAGGAAAAGGAGGTCTTGGTACAGGCATTCCCCGCTTCCCTTCAATAGAAGCAAGTAGGGCAGTTTCTTCACCACAAACAAAGGCACCAGCTCCTAGCCGTAGTTCAATATCAAATGAAAAATCAGAACCAAGAATCCCTTCACCTAAGAGACCCACTTCTTTAGCATGATCAATCGCTCGATTGAGCCTTTCAATGGCGAGGGGATATTCAGCACGAATATAGATATATCCTTGATTGGCACCAA